>Ga0114129_10015960_pt1 | contig 10680 bp, 8 predicted proteins | sample RhiMetdeltSRZDD1_FD_80071 | JGI IMG/M metagenome (GOLD analysis project Ga0114129, IMG submission 80071) | Populus rhizosphere microbial communities from Tennessee, USA - Rhizosphere MetaG P. deltoides SRZDD1 (version 2) (version 2) | ecosystem: Host-associated > Plants > Roots > Rhizosphere >... | reverse complement strand
GGTCGCCAGATAGCGCTCGCAGAATACGGTCGGGTCCCCGAATGCGGACTGCGCTTCGCGGCGCGCAGCCTCCACTTGCGCCGGCAACGCATCCAGATCGGTGACGACCCGCATGCCGCGGCCACCGCCGCCGGCCGACGCCTTGATCAGCACCGGCAACTGATCCGCGGTGACGGTGTCGGGATCGAGCTCGTCGAGAACCGGCACGCCCGCCGCGGCCATCATCTTCTTCGCCTCGATCTTCGACCCCATCGCGGCGACCGCGGCCACCGGCGGCCCGACCCACGTGAGGCCTGCCTCGAGGACAGCCGCAGCGAATTCCGGGTTCTCCGAAAGGAATCCGTATCCGGGGTGGATGGCGTCGGCACCCGCGGCGCGGGCCGCGGCGACCAATTGCCCGGCATCCAGATACCCGTTGCGGCCCTCCAGGCGCACCCGGTCATCGGCCTCCGCCACGTGCGGGGCGGCGGCGTCTGGATCGGTGTAGGCGGCGACAGTGCCGATGCCGAGGCGCCGACAAGTGTCGAACACGCGGCGCGCGATCTCACCGCGGTTGGCGACCAGAACCTTAGTGATCATCGGAGCCCTCCGTGGCGCCGAGCGTGAAGTTGTGTTCGAGTTTCCGGCGAAATCTCGCACACAAGCTCACGTTCGGCGATCGTATGTGCAGTAGCCATGGCGCTCACATCCGGAAGACGCCGAAGTTCGACGTCCCCTTGATCGGGCCATTGGCGATGGCGGACAAGCACATTCCCAGCACGGTGCGGGTGTCGCGCGGGTCGATGACGCCGTCGTCATAGAGCCGCCCCGACAGAAACATCGGCAGCGACTCGGCCTCGATCTGCGCCTCCACCGCCGCCCGCAGCGCAGCATCGGCGTCCTCGTCGAACTGCTGACCGCGCGCGGCCGCCGCCGCCCGGCTGACGATCGACAGCACGCCCGCCAATTGCGTGCCGCCCATCACCGCCGATTTCGCGCTTGGCCAGGCGAACAGGAACCGCGGGTCGTAGGCCCGCCCGCACATGCCGTAGTGGCCCGCGCCGTAGGACGCGCCGATCAGCAGCGAAATGTGCGGGACTCCTGAGTTCGACACGGCGTTGATCATCATCGAGCCGTGCTTGATCATCCCGCCTTCCTCGTAGGCCTTGCCGACCATGTAGCCGGTCGTGTTGTGCAGGAACAACAGTGGCGTATCGGCGCGGTTGGCGAGCTGGATGAACTGCGTGGCCTTCTGCGACTCTTCACTGAACAACACGCCGCGGTGGTTGGCGAGGATGCCGATCGGATAGCCGTACAGCGTCGCCCACCCGGTCACCAGCGACGAGCCATACAACGCCTTGAATTCGTCGAACTCCGAGCCGTCGACGATGCGGGCGATGACCTCCCGCGGATCGAACGGCACCCGCAGATCGGAGGGCACGATGCCGAGCAGTTCCTCCGCGTCGAAGAGCGGCTCAGCCACGGGACTGGGCGTCGGCCCCTGCTTGCGCCAGTTGAGCCGCGCGACGATGCGCCGGCCGATGCGGATCGCGTCGAGCTCGTCGACCGCGAAGTAGTCCGCCAAACCCGAAGTGCGGGCGTGCATTTCAGCGCCACCCAGCGATTCGTCGTCGGACTCCTCACCGGTGGCCATCTTCACCAGCGGCGGCCCGGCCAGGAACACCTTGGAGCGCTCCTTGATCATCACCACGTGGTCGGACATGCCGGGGATGTAGGCGCCACCTGCGGTGGAGTTGCCGAACACCAGCGCGATGGTCGGGATGCCCGCCGCCGACAGCCGGGTGAGGTCGCGGAACATCTGCCCGCCCGGGATGAAGATCTCCTTCTGGGTCGGCAGATCGGCACCCCCGGACTCGACCAGTGAGATCACCGGCAGCCGATTCTCGAACGCGATTTGGTTGGCGCGCAGCACCTTTTTCAACGTCCACGGGTTGCTGGTGCCACCCTTGACCGTTGGATCGTTGGCCACCAGCATGCATTCGACGCCGCTGACCGCGCCGATACCGACGACTGTGCTGGCGCCGACTTGAAAGTCGCTGCCGTAGGCGGCAAGCGGGCTCAGCTCCAGGAACGGCGCGTCGGGGTCGAGCAGCAGCTCGATGCGTTCCCGCGGGGTGAGCTTGCCGCGGTCGTGGTGACGCTCGACGTACTTGGGTCCGCCGCCGGCCAGTGCCTTGGCGTGCTCGGCATCGAGCTCGGCCAGCTTGGCGGTCATCGCCGACGCCGCCTCGGTGTAGGCGGACGACTTGGCGTCGAGGGTGGACCGCAGAGCCGTCATGACTGGAATCCCAACGTCTTTGCCGCGAGCGCGGTCAGGATCTCGGTGGTTCCGCCGCCGATGCCGAGAATGCGCATGTCGCGGTACTGACGTTCGACCTCGGACTCGGTCATGTAACCCATGCCGCCGAACAGCTGCACCGCCTGGTTGGCCACCCACTCGCCGGCCTCGACCGCCGTGTTCTTGGCGAAGCACACGTGCGGGATCAGGTTCGAATCATCACCCGCCAGTTGGCGCTCCACGAGGTGGTGCGTGTACACCCGGGCGACGTCGATGCGTCGGGCCATCTCGGCCAGCGTGTTCTGTACCTGCTGTCGGGAGATCAGCGGCTTACCGAATGTTTCGCGGTTGCGGCACCACTCCAGCGTCAGGTCCAGGCAGCGCTGCGCGCTCGAATATGCCTGCGCGGCAAGGCCCACGCGCTCGGCCACGAACGCTCCTGCGATCTGCGCGAAGCCGGTGTTCTCGCCGCCGATCAGGTTGGCCGCCGGAACCCGTACATCGGTGTAGGACAGTTCGGCGGTGTCCGACGACCGCCAGCCCATCTTGTCGAGCTTGCGGCTGACCTCGAATCCCGGTGTGCCCTTTTCGACGACGATTAGCGAAACACCTGCAGCGCCTGGGCCGCCGGTGCGGGCCGCGGTGACTACGTAGTCGGCGCGCACACCCGAGGTGATGTAGGTCTTGGCGCCGTTGATGATGTAGTCGTCGCCGTCGCGAACCGCGCGCGTGGTGAGGTGGCCGACGTCGGAGCCGCCGCCCGGTTCGGTGATGGCCAGGCTGCCGATCAGCTCGCCGCGCAGCGTCGGGCGCACATACGTGTCGATCAGCCGCTGATCTCCAGAGGCGATCATGTGTGGCACAGCGATGCCGCAGGTGAACAGCGACGCGAACACCCCGCCCGGGGAACCGGCATAATGCATTTCCTCGCAGATGATCACGGAGTCGGCGCCATCGCCGCCGCCACCGCCGACCGCTTCGGGCAGTCCGGCGCCGAGCAGACCGGCGTCGCCGGCCTTGCGGTGAAGCTCGCGCGGTAGGTCGCCGCTGCGTTCCCACTCGTCGACGTGTGGCAGGACCTCACGTTCGGCGAAGGCGCGCACGGTCTTTCGCAGCTGCTCGCGTTCGGGAGTGTGCCAAATGCTCACGCCAGAAACTCCTCTGGGATGTCAACGTGACGGCTGCGCAGCCATTCGCCCAGCCCCTTGGCCTGTGGGTCGAACCGCGCCTGATACGCGACGCCCTGTCCGAGGATGCCGTCGACAACGAAGTTGACCGCACGCAGGTGTGACAGCACGTGCCGGGTGACGGGCAAATCGGCTGTCTCCGGCAGTAATTCACGCAGCTTCTCGACGGTCAGCGTGTGCACAAGCCAGCGCCAGTGGTCGTCGGTGCGCACCCAGACCCCGACATTGGCGGACCCGCCCTTGTCACCGCTGCGTGCACCGGCGATCAGCCCGAGCGGCACTCGCCGGGTCTCCCCGAACGGCAACGGCTCGGGCAGCGCGAATGGTGGCACGGGTGCCAACTCCAGCGTCTGGGCCGCCGGCGCGATGTCCACCCGCGTGCCGTCGGCGTGCACGGCGACGTGTGGCACCTCGGTGGCGTCGACATAGCCCGGTGTGAACACGCCGTAGACCTGACCGTCACCCGGCGGTGAGGTGCTGGTGAATCCGGGATAGCTGGCGAGCGCGAGTTCGACTGCCGCCGAGGAGAATTGGCGCCCGACATTCGCGGGGTCGGGATCCCGCACGACGCACCGGAGCAGCGCGCTGGCGGCTTCCTCGGTGTCGGCGTCGGGGTGGTCGGTGCGGGCCAGCGTCCACTCCATCTCGGCGGGCTTGACGGTCAGGCTGGTTTCCAACTGCCTGCGCACCAGTGCGGCCTTGGCCTCGATGTCCAGACCCGTCAGCACCAATGCCATCTCATTGCGGAAGCCGCCGATGCTGTTGAGCGACACCTTCAGCGTCGGCGGTGGTGGCTCGCCCTTGACGCCACTGATCCGCACCCGGTCGGGCCCGTCGTCGGACAGCTCGATGGTGTCGACCCGCAGCGTCACATCGGGATTCGCATACCGGGCACCACCGATCTCGTAGAGCAGCTGGGCGGTGACGGTGCCGACCGTGACCGCGCCGCCCGTGCCCGGATGCTTGGTGATCACCGAGGAGCCGTCGGCGTGAATCTCGGCGAGCGGGAAGCCGGGATGCGTCAGGTCGGCGAGTTCGGTGAAGAAGGCGTAGTTCCCGCCAGTCGCCTGCGCACCGCACTCGATGACGTGGCCCGCGGCCACCGCACCCGCCAGCGCGTCGTAGTTCGAGGGTTCCCAGCCGAAGTGGGCCGCGGCCGGGCCGACGATCACCGACGCGTCGGTGACGCGACCCGTGACCACCACGTCGGCGCCGCTTCGCAGGCACTCGGCGATGCCCCACGCACCGAGATACGCGTTCGCCGCCAACGGCGTGCCAAAACCCAGTTCATCGGCACGCCCCACGAGGTCGTCGCCCTCGACGTGCGCGACGTTCACGGTGAGGCCGAGCCGGTCGGCCAGCGCCCGCACCGCGGTGGCCAGCCCGGCGGGGTTCAGACCGCCCGCATTGGCGACGATCCGCACACCCTTGTCCACTGCCAGGCCCAGGCAGTCCTCGAGCTGGATCAAGAACGTCCTGGCGTAGCCGCGCTCGGGCGACTTGGCTCGGTCGCGGGCCAGGATCAGCATGGTCAGCTCGGCCAGGTAGTCCCCGGTCAAGTAGTCCAGGTCGCCGCCGGTCAGCATCTCCCGCATCGCGGCCAGCCGGTCGCCGTAGAAGCCCGAGCAGTTGCCGATGCGGACCGGCGTCGAAACTGAAGCCACGCAGTCCTCCATCCAGGTGTACCAACCAACCGGTAGGTTAGCGGTTACCGGCGGTATCGAGTCAAGGTCATCGCTGTTTTGAGCCTATGCAGGTCACCGGTTATCCTGAAGAGCAATTGCCGACGCCCGACCACGCGCGGCGCGCATACCCCCTATATGAGGAGAGCTCGATCATGGCTGTGCCCAAGCGCAGAATGTCGCGCGCGAACACCCGTAGCCGGCGCGCGCAATGGAAGGCCAAGCGGCCCGAACTGGTCAACGTGACCGTCGCCGGTCAGCCGCACAAGGTGCCGCGGCGCCTGCTCAAGGCCGCCCGCCTCGGCCTTATCGACCTCGACCGCCGCTAACGCCGGCCGCGCGCGATAGCGGCGCGCCTCTCAGGTCAGTCTCAGGTGATGGATAGACACTGTGGCTGTGCGCATACTTGTCGTTGACGACGATCGCGCTGTGCGCGAATCCCTGCGCCGGTCGCTTTCGTTCAACGGATATTCAGTCGAGCTGGCGCAGGACGGCCGCGAGGCCCTCGACGTGATCGCCAATGACCGGCCGGATGCCCTCGTGCTCGACGTGATGATGCCGAGGCTGGACGGGCTCGAGGTGTGCTGTCAGCTTCGCAGCACCGGCGACGACCTGCCGATCCTGGTGCTGACCGCCCGCGACTCGGTGTCGGAGCGAGTCGCCGGGCTGGACGCGGGCGCCGACGACTACCTGCCCAAGCCGTTCGCACTCGAGGAACTGCTGGCGCGGATGCGCGCGCTGCTGCGCCGACGGACGCCCGACGACGACGCCGAGTCGCCCGCGCTGACCTTCTCCGATCTGTCCCTGGACCCGGTGACCCGCGAAGTCACCCGCGGCGACCGGCAGATCAGCCTGACTCGTACCGAGTTCGCTTTGTTGGAAATGCTGATCGCCAATCCGCGCCGGGTGCTCACCCGCAGCCGCATCCTCGAGGAGGTCTGGGGGTTCGACTTCCCGACGTCCGGCAATGCGCTCGAGGTGTACGTCGGATACCTGCGCCGCAAGACCGAAGCCGAAGGAGAGCCGCGACTGATCCACACCGTCCGCGGGGTGGGTTACGTGTTGCGTGAAACACCGCCCTGATGTCAGCCCAGAAGTTCGGGTTCAGGCCGCAAGCGAGGCGGCCACCTCTTACCGCCGCCAGTTCAGTGTCGCTGCGTTGGCGCGTGATGCTGCTCGCCATGTCGATGGTGGCGATGGTCGTGGTGCTGATTTCCGTCGCCGTCTACGCGGTGGTGTCGCGGGCGCTCTACGACGACCTCGACAATCAGCTGCACAGCCGGGCCCGGCTGCTGATCGAGAGCGGGTCGCTGGCCGCCGATCCCGGCAAGGCCATCGAAGGCACTGCGTATTCGGATGTCAACGCGATGCTGGTCAATCCCAGCCGATACATCTATACGGCTAACCAGGAAGGCCAAACATTGCCGCTCGGGGAGCCGGAAAAGGCTGTGGTGTCCGGCGAGTTGCTGATGTCTCTGCGCACCGCCAACCACCAGCGCGTGCTGGCATTGCACCTCACCAACGGCAGCTCGCTGCTGATCTCCAAGAGCCTGGCGCCGACGAGCCAGGTGCTCAAACGGTTGGGCACGGTGCTGCTCATCGTCGGTGGCCTCGGCGTTGTGGTGGCCGCGATGGCCGGTGGTGCGGTGGCCCGCGCCGGGCTACGGCCGGTGGCGCGGCTGACCGAAGCGGCCGAACGGGTGGCCCGAACCGACGACCTGAGACCCATCCCGGTGCTCGGCAGCGACGAACTCGCCCGTCTCACAGAGGCTTTCAACATGATGCTGCGTGCGCTGGCCGAATCCCGCGAACGCCAGGCACGACTGGTCACCGACGCGGGCCACGAGCTGCGCACCCCGCTGACGTCCTTGCGTACCAACGTCGAGCTGCTGATGGCCGCGATGGCGCCCGGTGCGCCGCGGTTGCCGGACGACGAGATGGCCGGGCTGCGCGCGGATGTGATCGCGCAGATCGAGGAATTGTCAACGCTGGTAGGCGATTTGGTGGATCTGACCCGCGACGAGGCCGGTGGCGTCATCCATGAACCGGTCGACATGTCCGACGTGGTGGACCGCTCCCTTGAGCGAGTTCGCAGACGGCGCAGCGACATCGAGTTCGACGTCTCGGTCACCGGGTGGCAGGTCTACGGCGATGGTGGTGGGTTGGCGCGCGCGGTGCTGAACCTGCTCGACAACGCCGCGAAGTGGAGCCCGCCCGGTGGTCGGGTTGGCGTCCGGCTGACGCAAATCGACCCGTTGCATGCCGAACTGGTGGTGTCTGACTTCGGGCCCGGTATCCCGCCGCAGGAGCGGCGGCTGGTGTTCGAGCGGTTCTACCGTTCGACGTCGGCGCGCGCCATGCCCGGATCGGGCCTCGGCCTGGCGATCGTGAAGCAGGTTGTGGTCAAACATGGCGGCACGCTGCGTGTCGAGGACACCGTCCCCGGTGGGCAACCACCCGGGACGTCGATCCATGTGGTGCTGCCCGGCCGGCCACTACCGACGGCACAGCCCGCCGACATGGACGATCGGGTGGTCAGCGCCGACAATGTGTGATCGGGGGAGTTCGTTGAAGGGGGAGGAAAGTCTGGGCATCTCCCGAAAGTTCTCTAAGTGGATTCTCAGCCCAAATGGGCACCCTGAGCTTGCATCCATCGTTGTTCCAGATGTCGGTACCTACTCCAGGAAGAGCACCGCAGCCACATGACGAACCACCCGAGGTACTCGCCGCCGCCACCGCAGCCGGGTCACCGGCCTGGCGGCCATGAGCAGCACGCGGCGCCCGGATACCCCGGTGCATACCGGCCCGGTCCCTACCAGCAGCCCCAGCAGCAGCAGCCATACGACTGGCGATACGCCACCCAGCAGCAGTTCCGTACGCCCTACGATCCGTACCGCGGTGCCCCGCAGCCATCCGGTGTGCCCCCGATGCCGCCCGTGCGCCAAAAGCGTTCTCGCGCAGGAGCTTTGACAGCTGGTGCGGTCGCAGTGGCGATCGTGTCGGCTGGAATCGGCGGCGGAGTCGCGCTGCTTGTGCAGCCGGACCGGCCGTGGGCCGGCTCAAGCGTGACAGGTCTGGCGCCCAGCATGCCTGCTGCCAGCCTGCCCGCCGGCTCCGTCGAGCAGGTCGCGGCCAAGGTGGTGCCCAGCGTGGTCAAGCTGGAGGTCGACCTCGGGCGACAGTCTGAAGAGGGCTCCGGCATCATCCTGTCCTCCGATGGGCTGATCCTGACCAACAACCACGTCGTGGCCGCCGCCAAAGACAGCTCAGCCGGGCCCGCCGCCGCCGGCGGCGCCCAGACGAAGGTGACCTTCGCGGACGGTCACACAACGGGTTTCACCGTCGTTGGCACCGACCCCAGCAGTGACATCGCGGTGGTCCGCGTGCAGGGTGCGTCGGGCTTGACCCCGATCACGCTTGGCTCGTCGGGCAACCTGCGGGTGGGCCAGGACGTGGTCGCCATCGGCTCACCGCTGGGGCTCGAAGGCACCGTGACCACCGGCATCATCAGCGCGCTGAACCGGCCGGTGGCCGCGGGCGGCGACGCGCAGAACCAGAACACGGTGCTTGACGCCATCCAGACCGACGCCGCGATCAACCCGGGTAACTCGGGCGGCGCGCTGGTCAACATGAACGGCGAGTTGATCGGTGTGAATTCGGCGATCGCGACATTGGGCGCGGACGCCGGACCTGCGGCCCAAAGCGGCTCCATCGGGCTGGGTTTCGCGATCCCCGTGGACCAGGCCAAGCGGATCGCCGACGAGCTCATCAAGAGCGGAACCGCATCGCACGCCTCGCTCGGCGTGCAGGTCGGTAACGATGCCGCCGTAGACGGCGCGAAGATCGTCGAGGTCACCAGCGGCGGTGCCGCGGCGGCCGCAGGACTGCCCAGCGGCGTCGTGGTGACCAAGGTGGACGACCGGGTGATCGGCAGCGCCGACGCACTGGTGGCCGCGGTGCGATCCAAGGCGCCAGGGGACAAGGTCACGCTGACGTACCTCGATCCGGCGGGCAAGCCGCAGACCGTGCAGGTCACCCTCGGCAAGGCGCAGCAGTGAGCGTCACGTCAGGGCCTCGGCCACTGAGAGTGGCCGCGCCGGTGTCGCTTCCCAGTTATACGGTTGCAGTCATGGAACAGCCAGGGGAGTTGGTGGGCCGGGCGCTCGTCGTCGTCGTCGATGACCGCACCGCGCATGGCGAGGAGGACCACAGCGGTCCGTTGGTCACCGAGTTGCTTGGTGAGGCGGGATTCGTGGTGGACGGCGTAGTCGTGGTCTCTGCCGACGAGGTGGAGATCCGCAATGCCCTCAACACCGCAGTTATCGGGGGAGTGGACTTGGTGGTGTCGGTGGGCGGCACGGGTGTGACGCCACGTGACGTCACGCCCGAAGCGACCCGCGACATCCTCGATCGTGAACTGCTCGGCATCTCCGAGGCGCTACGCGCCTCCGGCCTATCGGCGGGAATCGTCGACGCCGGCGTGTCCCGCGGCCTCGCGGGGATTTCCGGCAGCACCCTCGTAGTTAATCTCGCCGGCTCCCGGGCCGCGGTTCGTGACGGCATGGCGACACTGAGCCCGCTTGCCGTCCAGATCATCGGCCAGCTATCCAGCTTGGAGATCTAACCAGATTGGGCTTGCTGCGGCTCTGCTGGCCACGACGCGAACCCGGCGTCGCGGCCATCCGTCCGGCCGGCATGGGCGTAAATGGGCCGTACCGCCGGTTACGCGTACGTGAACGGCTATCTTTCCTGAAATGTGATCTTCGTCACATAGGAAGTGAACTGTGACGGTCAGGGCCAAGGACGCGCGCGATGCAGTTAACAAGATTTTCGGTGATCCGTTGCGCGAGTTACCGGTTGACGAGCGCCCCAGTCTTTCGCCGGACGAGGCCGCCGAGCATGACCGGTGGTTGCGGGACAATATTCCGCCACACCATGATTGACCTGTGATTTCGCGTTAAGCGCGGAAAACGGCAGGTGCTCGTGCGGTGTCAGAAGCTGTCACGGATGTGCGAAGCCGAGGCGGCCTGTCGGCTTCGTTGTTGCAACACGATCAGCCCCTGGACGCCCCCGTGACCCGGCCCGACCCGGTTCAGCAAACTCCCCCTATTGACTGGCGGAATCCGCGCTCGCGACGCCCACGCGTTGCCGGTGCGATGCCTCCCCGTTATGTTCCTCGTGTCAACGATGAGCGAAACGTAAGAGCAGCATGTGAGGTCTCTCATTTGCATCACATGCGGTTCGTGCGTGGTGTGTGGTTTAGCGGTACGGCCAGACACGGACAACAACATGGTGGACCTGCCGGTTCACCGTCGACATAGCTAGGGAGAACATGAAGGCAATCAGTCGGGTGCTGATCGCGATGGTGGCGGCGATTGCCGCGCTGTTCGTGAGCACTGGCACCTCTCACGCAGGCCTGGATAACGAGATGAGTCTGGTCGATGGTTCGGACCGGACGCTGACGATCCAGCAGTGGGACACCTTCCTCAATGGTGTGTTCCCCCTGGACCGCAACCGGTTGACCCGCGAGTGG
>Ga0114129_10015959_pt1 | contig 10680 bp, 13 predicted proteins | sample RhiMetdeltSRZDD1_FD_80071 | JGI IMG/M metagenome (GOLD analysis project Ga0114129, IMG submission 80071) | Populus rhizosphere microbial communities from Tennessee, USA - Rhizosphere MetaG P. deltoides SRZDD1 (version 2) (version 2) | ecosystem: Host-associated > Plants > Roots > Rhizosphere >... | reverse complement strand
GCCCTGCGCTTCACGGATAACGAGCTGCGCTTCGCGCTCAGCCTGCGCCCGCACGTCGTCGCGAAGCTGCTGCGCGGCGATCAGCGCATCGTTGAGCGCCTTGTCGCGCTCACGGAACGCGCGCAGCTGTTCGTGGAAGCTCCGGGCCTTGCCATCCAGATCCTGGTTGATCCGAGTTAGGCGCTCGAGCTCCTCGGCGACCTGGTCGCGAAATTGATCGACACGCGCCGGATCGTAACCGCGCAGCGCGCGACCGAAGTCATAGCGCCGTACGTCGAGAGGCGTAAGATGAAATGCTTCGTCGCTCATGTGGCCCTCGCTCCGAAGAGGGTTGTTCCAAGCCGCACCATCGTCGCCCCTTCCTCCACCGCAATTTCGTAATCGCTCGACATACCCATCGACAACTCCTCTGCCGGGTGGCCTGCGCCTGCCAAGACAGCCCGCGCCGCCCGAGCCTCGGCAAAGGTCCGATGAAGCTCTCCTTCGCTTGCGCTAAAGCTAGCCATTGTCATGACTCCGCGGACGCGCAGCCCGGATAAAGTTGCCAACCTTTCCGCTTCGGGGAGCAACTCTGCTGACGTGTATCCCCCCTTTGATGCCTCTCCTGAAAGATTCAACTCGACCAGCACGTCGACCGCTCGCCCACGGGCGATCCCGAACTCGCACACCGCATCCGCTAGTCGAGCGCTGTCGAGAGAATGAAGCAGGACGAATTGGTCGAGCGACTTGACCTTGTTCCGCTGAAGATGCCCAATCAGGTGCCAGCGCACCGGCACATCGACGTGCGGCATCTTCCTCAATGCTTCCTGAACCTTGTTTTCGCCGACGTCGTGCAGGCCCACGTGGTAGGCCGCTTCGATTGCTTCAGGGCCATGGGTCTTTGTCACCGCCACAATGGTGACTCGTTGTCCGTGGCCGCCTCGCACAACTGCCGCAGCGATCCTGGCCCGCACATCAGCTACGCGCTCGGCCAGGCCCGGAAAAGCCATAGCGTGCAAATTTAGCCGGAGCAGGTCACTGCTTCAATTCATAATGAGCGCAGTTGTCAGTCTTGCTTGTCGCGTCGCCAGCCGGCGGTTAGGCGAGTGAAGAAATCTTCGTCAGGGCCTTTCACCATCACTGTGACCGCGCCGGCGTAGGCGCTGCCCGTCACGCGAACAATTTTGTCACGGTTCGCCATCGTCGGACTGGCGCGTCCCTCGTACTTCAGCGCAAACGACCCCATGAACGAATCGCCATCGCACTCGACTGTGACGTCGGGCGAGACCTTGATCTCGACATTCCCGAGCACGGCTACCGCCTCGATCACCGACATCCCGTAACCGACATCGGCCTCGCGCAAATCGAGCTCCACATTCCCAAGCACCGCCAACGCCCGAAAACGTCGTGGCAGTTGCCAGCGTCCTTCGCGCTCAGTGCTGCTGAGGAATGAAACGACACCGGCTTGTGCCGCGCGCTCGTTCTCCATCAGCTGCCTGCTCTGATCAGCGGCCGACACGCTGTTGTATTGGTCAGTCCGGTTCTCGTCGCGGAGCTTGTAGTCACCGGCTCTGAAGTCAGGCATCTCGGTCCTTGAGTTCGCTCTCGCTTACTACGGCGCCGACCTGGAAATTGTTTAGCCGGAACGACCAAACAAACGGCCGACCAGCCGTACGATGTTCTGCATGTTTCGACTGATGTCGTTGAACATTACCGTCACGAACAGCAATCCGATAATCAGCAGGCCGCCCCTGAGTATGCGCTCGCGCGTCTGGGTGCTGAAGGCGCTGCCCTTGATCGTCTCGGCGATGTTCAAGAGAATCTGACCACCGTCCAGAATCGGAATTGGCAGCAGATTGAATACTGCCACGTTGATGCTGATGAGGGCGATCAACAACAGCAGTGTCTCGATACCGCCGCGTGCGGCTTGAACCGATACCTGCGCGATCGCGATCGGTCCACCAAGCTCGGACACGCCAACGCCGTGAATGAGTGCGCCCAGCGCCGCGAATATCTTGCTGCCGTTGTCGACAGTAAGTCGCCACGCTTCACCGAAGGCCTGGCCGGCCGAAATTGGTGTGAACCCCTCGCTGGCAACCATTCCGATCCTGCCCAGTGTGCGCTTCACTCCCGTGCGAGGGTCAGGAACCGTTTCCGCGGCCGGGGTGACCTGCAACTCGATCGGTTTGCCCTGGCGGACGATCCCCAGATCGAGGCGACGACCTGCCGATGCGCCGATGGTATCGAGTAGCATGTCCCATCGTTCCAGCGGATGGCCATTGAGCGTGGCGATGCTGTCCCCGGCCTGAATTCCCGCCAGCGCCGCCGGCTTTCCCGGAGTCACAACGGCCGCAACCGGAATCGGCGTCGGCAGGCCTGAGTGGAGCAGCAGCCCCGCGTAAATGAAATAGGCGAGCAGCGCGTTCATCGTCACGCCCGCGAGCATGATGAACAGTCGCGCGACGAGAGGTTTGGACTCGAACCACCGCGACTCCGGGATCGGCTTGGGGCCAAATGGAATCATCGCATTTGGATCGTAGCCATCTTTCGGACCGCCGGCGTGCGTCGCCGAATTCTCGCTACCTCCCTCGAGGAACGCCGTCGCTTCATCTTCGCGCGATGCCATTCGGACGTAGCCTCCGAGCGGTAGCGCAGCGAGAACGTATTCGGTCTCGCCGACTCGCTTTCGGAGCAGCGCGGGCCCGAAGCCAATCGAGAAGCGGGGGGCGTAGACGCCGGTTAGCTTCGCGGCGAGAAAGTGTCCGAGCTCGTGTACGAAGACGACGAGCCCGAAGACGATGATTGGAGCGACCCAGCTCAGCACCGGAACATCTCTCTGACATGGTTGCGCGCCGCGCCATCGGCCGCCAGCAAGTTCTCTCTGCTACCGGCCGGCATGTCGCCGAGCGCATCGAGCGCGGACGAAATTGCGCGCGGAATATCCGAGAATCGGATCTTGCCCGCCAGAAACGCCGCGACAGCGCATTCGTTGGCGGCGTTGAACACCGCCGGCGCAGAACCCCCCGCACGCCCCGCATCGATGCCGAGACGAAGCGCCGGAAATCGCTGATGGTCGACTGATTCGAAGGTCATCGGGGAGAGACTCACAGGATCGAACGGTGGTACACCTTCATCTGACACGCGTTCAGGATGCGTCAGAGCGTAGAGAACCGGAAGCTCCATCGTCGGAACACTCATCTGTGCGACGACACTGCCATCGATGAATTCGACGAAGGAGTGGATGATGCTCTGCGGATGCACGACGACTTCGATACTATCATACGGCAGATCGAAAAGAAAATGCGCTTCGATTACCTCGAGCGCTTTATTCGCGAGCGTGGCGCTATCGATCGTGATCTTGCGACCCATGCGCCATGTCGGATGACGCAGCGCATCCTCTATGGTTGCGCCGGCGAGCTGCTGGTCACTCCACCCGCGAAACGGCCCGCCCGAAGCGGTGAGCACCACGCGACGCACCTGGCTGGAGGGGTGACCGGTAATGCACTGCAGAATCGCACTGTGCTCGCTGTCGACCGGTACGACTTCGCCACAGCCGGCTGCGCATGTCTTCTTAACGACATCGCCGGCGATCACGAGCGTTTCCTTGTTGGCGAGCGCGACGCGTTTCCCCTTTTTCAGAGCGGCGAGTGTCGCATCAAGGCCTGCTGCGCCGACGATCGCGTTGAGCACGATGTCGACATCATCACGTGTAGCCGCGGAAATAAGTGCTTCCGACCCACTCTTCCACGACTCGTCGGCTTCACCCTGCTGCTGCTCGACCATTCCGACAAAGGCCGGAGCGAATTTCTTCACTTGCTCGCTGAGCAGGGCCCGATTGCTGTTTGCAGTGAGTGCGACGACACGGAACCGATCGCGCTGGCGCTCGAGCACACGAAGAGCAGTGGTCCCAATCGAGCCCGTCGAGCCGAGGACCGCGACGCCTTTGGTCCCCGCGGTTGCAATCACTGCGGAACCGGTAGAAGAAGGTGTCCCAGCAGCAGGGACGCGATCGGCAGAACGAACAGCAGACTGTCGAACCGATCGAGCACCCCGCCGTGACCGGGAATGATGGTCGAGCTGTCCTTCACACCGGCCTCTCTTTTCAAGAGCGACTCGGCGAGATCGCCGGTTTGCGCCGCAACGCTGATGACAATGGCGAACAGCACCGCGCCCTGAATCGTCATACCGAGCTGCGCATAACGCATCAACAGAAATCGCACATAGACAAGGCAAATCACCACTGCCAGCGCAAGTCCACCCAGCGCACCTTCGACGGTTTTGCCCGGACTTACGGAGGGCATCAGCTTCCGGCGTCCGAACGTGCGCCCAAAGAGGTAGGCACCGATGTCGGTCGCCCAGGTAAGAAGTACGGGAAGCAGGACGAGAATCGTTCCCGCGCCAGCCCCGATCGCATAATCATGGTAGCGCAGCACATAGACGTAGCAGAACAGGCTCGCGTACATCACGCCAAATGCCGTGATCGCGACCGAGGCGAGCGGCTTGCCCATTGGCCCCCGCAGCCAGATCGCGCTGGCGAAAAAGAGCAGCACCATCGCCACTATGACTGTGAGCGAGAGGTTGTAGACGCCGCGTCGTTGAGCGTGAACGGCGATCGGGAGCAGAGCCGCCAGCGCGATGCCGGCGAGATCGAAGGGGAATGCGCCGGTGAGCTGCGCCATGCGGAACAGCTCCCATGCGGCAAGCGCGGCGAGCACCGATAGCATGATCGCGAGCGCCCAGTCGCCAAAGTACACGATGGCGATACTCGCGGGTGCGGCGACCACCGCGAACAGAGTTCTCCGTGTCAACTCGGACACGGTCAGACTTCCATTATCTCTGCTTCTTTTGCCTTCAACAACTCATCGATCTTGCCGATGTAATCGTCGTGCATTTTCTGCAGTTCTTTCTCGGCGCGCTTTTGCTCGTCCTCCGAGGTGTGCTCGAGCTTCTTCAATTGCTCGCGCGACCCTGTGCGTGCGTGTCTAATTCCGATGCGTGCTTCCTCGGCCAGCTTGTGCACGACCTTGACCAGCTCTTTGCGGCGTTGCTCGTTGAGCGCGGGCAGCGGCACGCGAATCACGCCCGACTGCGTTTGTGGATTCAAGCCGAGGTCGGATTCGCGCAGGGCCTTTTCGATGGCGTGGGTCAACCCTTTGTCCCACGGCGTGACAGTGAGCAGCCGCGGCTCCGGGGCGGAGACGCTGGCTACCTGATTGAGTGGCATCGTCTGCCCGTACGCCTCGACGCGGACAGTGTCCAGCAGGCTCGTCGTCGCTTTCCCGGTTCGAATGGACGCCAGCTCGCGCTTCGAGGCATCGAACGACTTCTCCATCGCGGTGCGGCAGTCCTTCGTTATCTGAGGAATTGTCGTCATTGTACGATCGTTCCGACGCGCTCACCCAGCAGCGCCTTCGCAACCTCTCCGTGACGGTGAATGTTGAGTACGATGATTGGCAGCTTGTTCTCTTTGCAGAGAGTGATCGCGGTCTGATCCATGACACCGAGCTCGTTGAGCATCACATCACGATAGCTGACGGACTCATAGCGCTTGGCGTCCGGGTCGCGTTTTGGATCGGCGGTGTAAACGCCATCGACGCTGGTGGCCTTGACGATCACGTCGGCGTGAATCTGAATCGCGCGCAACGCGGCGGCAGTATCGGTCGAGAAGTAGGGGTTGCCCGTACCCGCGGCGAAGATCACGACGCGACCCTTCTCGAAATGACGCATCGCGCGCCGACGAATAAAGGGCTCGGCGATCGATTCCATTGCAATCGCCGTCATCACCCGCGTCTCGAGATTTTCCTTCTCGAGGACATCCTGGAGCGCCAGCGCGTTGATGACCGTGCCGAGCATTCCCATGTAGTCGGCACCAGCGCGCTCCATTCCCATCTTTGAGAGCTGAGCGCCGCGGACGATGTTGCCGCCGCCGATCACGAGTCCTACGCTCGCCCCCATCTTGACGATGTCCGACACCTCGGTTGCCAGTCGCTTGAGGATGTCGAAGTCGAAACCGGTGCCCTTCTGTCCGGCGAGCGCCTCGCCGGACAGTTTGAGCAGCACGCGGTTGTATTTGAGGGTGGGCAAATGGTTTCTGGTTTGATGGACGGTATTGCTACAACTGGCACCCGTTACCAGGCACCTGACACCAGGCACCTGGTGCCTGGTGTCAGGTACCTAGCGAAACCTACTCCTCTCCCATCTGAAACCGCACGAACCGCCGTACCTGAATGTTTTCGCCCACTTTCGCCGAGGCTTCCTTGACGAGATCGCCGACGGTCTTCTTCGGCTCGCGAACCCACGCCTGGTGCAGTAGCGCGACATCCTTGTAGTACGCCTCGACTTTTCCGTCGACAATCTTGTCGATCAGGTGCGCGGGCTTTCCGCTCTCCCTGACCTGTTCGACGAAGATGCGACGCTCTTTCTCCACCCTGTCCGCCGGAACCTGGTCCTTGTCGACCGCGACTGGTGCTGCCGCCGCGATGTGCTCGGCGATTTGCTTCACCAGTTGCTTGAAGTCGTCGGTACGCGCCACGAAGTCGGTCTCGCAGTTCACTTCCACCAGCACGCCGATTTTGCCGTTGTGGTGGATGTAGCTGCCGACCATGCCTTCGCTTGTCTGCTTGCCGACTCGCTTCTCGGCCTTGGCGATGCCCTTGGTACGGAGATACTCGATCGCCTTCTCCATGTCGCCGTTGTTCTCTTCGAGCGCCTTCTTCGATTCCATCATCCCCGCGCCGGTGCGCTGGCGCAGAGTCTGTACGTCTTTCGCTGTGAACTTTTCCTTTGTCATTGTCATCTGTATCTCTCGTTAAAACGCCGCCGGAGTTTTCCGGCGGCGTGAAAGTTAACCTTCCTGCTCGGGCTCGGCGTGTTCCTCTGAACCGCCGCTCTCTTCGCCGCCTGTCTTGAGCCGCGCGGCAATCGCTTCGGGCTTGGCCCGTCGGCGACGCGGACGTCTCTTCCTTCTCTTGTCACCCTCTTCGGGCTCAGCGCCGCGATCGGAGCTGTAGGTGTAGGACTCGGCCTCTTCGACCTCCTCACGCACCGGCGCTTCCCGCCGAGCCTCGACGATCGAATCTGCGATCGACTTGGTCATCAGCTCCACTGACCGAATCGCATCATCGTTGCCGGCTATGGGAACGGTGATGAGATCCGGATCGGCGTTGGTATCCACCAGCGCGATCAGCGGAATGCCCAGCTTGTTGTCCTCATTGACCGCGATCCGCTCCTTCTTGGAGTCGATTACGAACATGAGTCCGGGCAATCTCGTAAGGTTCTTGATACCAGCAAGGTTCTTGGAAAGCTTGTCGCGCTGACGACTCATCATCAGCTGCTCTTTCTTGGTGTAGTTCTCGAAATCACCGCCAGCCTCCGAGCCCGCCTCCAATTCCTTGAGCCGGCGAACCTGCTTCTTCACCGTCTGGAAGTTGGTGAGCAACCCACCCAGCCATCGCTCCGTCACATACATCGCACCACACCGTTCCGCTTCACTCTTCACGATGTTGACGAGCTGCCGCTTGGTGCAGACGAAGAGGACGTTGTCGCCGCGCAGAATCACTTCGCGGGCAAGCTTCTGAGCCAGCTCCAGCTGGCGCAGCGTCTTCTGCAGATCGATGATGTGGATGCCGTTGCGCTCGGCGAAGATGAAACGACGCATCTTCGGATTCCAACGGCGGGTCTGGTGCCCGAAATGGACACCGGCTTCGAGTAGCTGCTCCAGGTTTGGCTGAGACATTAAGTAGTGATTTCTTCGGTTTAACGCTTCGAGAACTGGAATTTCTTTCTTGCCTTCGGACGACCCGGCTTCTTGCGCTCAACGGCCCTCGCGTCGCGTGTCAGAAGCTGCAAATCACGCAGCTTGCGGCGATGCGATTCGTCGAGCTTGACGAGAGCGCGCGCGACCGCCAAACGCAGAGCGCCGGCCTGTCCCGTCAACCCGCCCCCTTCGACCTTCGCCTTCACATCGTAGCGTCCAAGCGTGTCCGTGATGGTGAACGGCTGCTGAATCGCAGAGACGTGAGCGGGACGCGGGAAATAATCTCCAAGGGTGCGTCCGTTGACGGACCACTTTCCGGAGCCTGGTTTGATATACAGACGGCAAACGGCTTCCTTGCGCCGTCCGATCGTGTGCGTGTTGTCAGAGGCTGCCATTACTTCTCACTCTTGTTGTTGAGGTCGAGCACCTTCGGCTGCTGCGCGGCATGCGTGTGATCCGCGCCGGCAAAGACGCGGAGCTTGCCGCGAAGTTTCTGGCGGCCGAGGGCAGTCTTGGGCAACATGCCGTAGACAGCTTTCTCGATCACGCGCTCAGGATGCTTCGCGAGCATGGCCTCGAACGGCATGAAGCGCTCGTGGCCCATGTAGCCCGTGTGCCTGAAGTACCGCTTCTGTTCAGCTTTTCTACCCGTGACGCGAACCTTGGCCGCGTTGATCACGATGACATTGTCGCCCGTGTCCATGTGGGGCGTGAACATCGGCTTGTGCTTGCCACGGATGATATTGGCGACCGCAGTTGCCAGGCGACCGAGAACAACTCCTTCGGCGTCGACGATGTACCACTGATGCTGTATATCCCGCGCGGCCGCGGAGTATGTCTTCATGTGTAGCGGAACGTATGTAAGTGTCGGCCCCCTTCGTTCGTGGTGGGTTCCGATCGGTTAATCGCGACTAAGTGGTTTTGCGACAGCCTTTTAAGCTATCTGGCACCTGCTGACGTGTCAACGGCGCACGAACGCAATTTGGGAGCTCTCTGAAGACGTCCCGCTGCGCGACATTTACTACTCCAGTGACACCAGCAAAGTCCCCTTCTCGACTGCGGTGCCTGGCCCAACCTCAACACTGCGCACGGTACCGGCCGCCGTCGCACGCAGCTCGTTCTCCATTTTCATCGCTTCCATGACGACGACTCCCTGGCCAGCTTCGACCGTGTCGCCGGGAGCGACGTTGATGCGAACAACGAGTCCCGGCATCGGCGCGACTATCGGGGCGGGTCCGCTCGGACCAGCGTTGGCTCCAGACAAATCACGAAGCGAGCGCCGGCGTTCGTCGAGCGCTTCGGCGTCGAACCGATACCCGTCGACCCAGAGGAAATACCTGCCCCTGCCTTCCCGCTTCTCGACCACCACCCGATAAACCTGATCTCCAATTTTGACCATTCTGACCGGGCTGCCTTCGATGTCGGACAGCTCTCCGCCGATCGCTGCCTCTGTCTCGTAGGAGACTCTGTCGGCATCGACCACGACCGCGTGTCTCGCGCCGTTCAGCTCCACGATGTATTTCACGGCGCGGCGCTCCGCGTCGCCGGACTTAGAACGCACACGGTCTCGACGTGAGCCGTCTGCGGGAACATGTCGAACGCGCGGACCGACTCGATCGCGAAACTCGGCAGCCTCGACAAATCGCGCGCGAGCGTCGCCGGGTTGCAGCTCACATAGACCACCGCCCGCAGGTGATCCACCTCCAATTCGAGAGTCGAGGTCACCCGGTCGTGCACGCCTGCGCGCGGCGGATTCAGGATGATGACTTCCGCCGGCAGCACGCCAGGCAGCGCATCTTCGACACGAGCGGCTATTGCTCGCGACGGAGGCGACAATCTTGCCGCGCTCCAGTGCGATGCATCGCGATCGAGCTCGATCGCCGTCACGGCAACGCCCTGCCTCGCCAGGTCGATCGCTGTGTGACCCGCGCCGGAGTAAGCGTCGACAACCGTCCGAGGTTCGTAATTCATGGCCTGATTCACCACGTAATCCCGGAGTATCTCGGCCATCTCGGCGTTGACCTGCGCGAACGAGGCGCTCGGCGCGCGGTCACTGCGCTTGTCGAAGAGGAGGCGCCGCGGTTCGTCGACCGGTTCCCACCATAGGGCTGCCAATGAGGGTACCGCTTCCGCGAAGCGCTCCCACGCGCTCCATCTGCGACCGCCGATCAGCACGAAGGTGGCGTCGCCGCCCGCGATACGGACGCTTCCGCGCAGCTCGAGCGCGTCGGGGAGATGAGCGTCGGCGCTCATGATCTCGCGCCACACTGCAACGACTCTGCTGTCCGTGATCGGGCAGTCAGCAAGCGCAAAGATCCGGGAGGCGTCGTCGTACGGATGTAGACCCGCAATCCAGCGCTCTCCTCGACGCCGCATTGTCAGCGTCAGCTTTGTTCTGTAACGCCACTCCTTTGGACTGCGTTCTACTTCCGGTGACTCGATCTGACGCTTCCCAATTCGCTGCAGTGAATCACGAATGATCGTCTGCTTCGCGATGAGCTGGGCGTGGTAGTTCATGTGCTGCAGCTGACAGCCGCCACACTTGTCACGAGTGTAGTGCGGGCACGGCGGTTCGATGCGCACCGATGATGGCGTGACGACACTGCGCACCATCCCGCGTGCGAAGCGGCCTTTGCCGCTGACCTGCGCTGTCACCAGATCACCCGGCGCGGTGCGCGGAATGAACACAACGAGGCCTTCGCTGCGCCCTACTCCATCGCCGCCTGCCGCAATCGAGTCGATCGCTACGGTTTCCACCGGCATCAGCTGCGCAGACCTTCGCTCAGGGCGGCGCGCAACCATGCATCATCACCGCCAGTGGTTCCGTTTGCCACGGATGATGTACGCGCGCGATTGAGAGTCGGCGAGACACGCTCGCGCTCGGCGATGAGCGCGGCGGCAATTGCCGCAACTCGAACTTTCTCCTCGCCCGGCGCGCGCTGAAG
>Ga0114129_10015957_pt1 | contig 10681 bp, 6 predicted proteins | sample RhiMetdeltSRZDD1_FD_80071 | JGI IMG/M metagenome (GOLD analysis project Ga0114129, IMG submission 80071) | Populus rhizosphere microbial communities from Tennessee, USA - Rhizosphere MetaG P. deltoides SRZDD1 (version 2) (version 2) | ecosystem: Host-associated > Plants > Roots > Rhizosphere >... | reverse complement strand
GGGCTGAGGCTGCAATACGATGTCGCGGATGGTGACAGAGTGCGGACCGGGCCCGAAGACCTGGCCGAAGCTCACGCTGATCTTCGTGGTGCCGGGCGGCAGCGGGTCGAATTCGATCGTCCCTCGGACAGGCACACCCGGCGGCACGGTCTCCGGCCAGTCACCCGCGAATGCGTTGGCGGACAGCGTCCTGCCGCCGGGCACGATCAACTGGCAATTGCCGTACAGCGGCAGAGACAGCGACACGCGGCCGCTGTTCGTCGCGCTCAGCTCCACCTCGGTGTATTGGTCGGTGACCCAAACGTGGTGCACGGTCAGCGTCAGCTGCCCCGCCTTCGCCGACTTCTCGGCCACGAGAACATCGACAGGCTTGGCCAATATCCTCGGCAAGATCACCGCCAGGCAACAGGCGAGCATGGCAATCCCGACAGCGACATCGAATTTGGTGGTGGGAATCCGTACACGCATTTCCTCGGGCAACATTCACCTATAGTCGCCACGGCGGAGCACGCCTACCATACGAGGTTCTGCGTATCTTCGCCGAATACGCGGGCGACGCAGCCACCTCTCCGGCACCCCGACGAAGCCATCCACCACCGTCAAACCTATGCCGGGGGTGCAACCAGGACCAGACGGTGTCCGGGATTCCGCCGGACACCCACGGTGCTGGTTACCGTCCCCGTCGTGAAGAAGCTGTCTCTCGCCGCCGCCGCGGTCGTCGCATCCGCGACGGCGTTGCTCGTGGCGACGCCCGCCGTCGCGCTGGCCGGCCTGGTCGTCGTCCAGTCGACGACGTTCGGGCCGACTCCCGGCGGCTTGTACTACGCCGAGGCGACCTGTCCGGCTGGAACCCGGCTCACCGGAGGCGGGGCACGGCTCAGCAACGGTACGGCCACTGTGTCGGCCGCGGTTCCGTCCTTCGGCAACGACACGTTGTGGTCCGCCGCCGGCCTGGGCAACGGCAACCCGTTCACGGCGATCACGGCGTACGGGATCTGCGCCTCCGGGATGAGCGGATACCAGACCGTGCGGGCCGAGCACCTACCGCCGGCCGGATCGTTCATGGCCGCCGCGACGGCGACCTGTCCGGTCGGCAAACGGGTCATCGGCGGCGGTGGCAGCAACGCCGGCCAACCCGGCTACGTCCTGGACGGCATCTGGATCTCCCCGGATCTCACGAGCGTGTTCGTGCGTACGCTGCGCACCCCGAGCGCGTCCCCGGACACCGCCCCGTACGCCGTCGCGGTCGCCATCTGCATCGACCCGGTACCGGGCCAGCAGCGCGTCATGGCCGCGACCCAGAACTCCACCGGCACCACGAAGACCATCTCGGTGAGCTGTCCGTTCGGTACCCGCCTGCACGGCCTCGGCGGGATGCTCGGCGGCGGAGCGGGCCAGGTCGGCCTGCAGTCGTTGAACCCAACCAATGCGTCCGTGACGGCGCGCGTCCTCGCCGGCACCAACTACCAAGGTGCCTGGCGGGTCGAGGCGTACGGCGTCTGCGCCCAGTAGTGAGGACGACCATGCTCGACCAACGACGTATCTCTTGGGGGGCAGTGCTCGCGGTCACGGCGGCGGTACTCCTGCCGTCGCCGGCCGCGGCATTGCCCGGGCTTCTCGTCGCCACGACGACGACCGTCGGGCCGGATGCCTGGGGAGTGCACACCGCTGTCGCGACCTGTCCCACCGGCACCCAGCTCACCGGGGGCGGGGGACACCTCGTGACACCGGCCCGGGTGCGCCTGGAGGCAGTGAGCCCGCAGGGCGGAGGCCAGTCGCTGTACGCCGCGGGCATCGGTCAGGGCTTCTCCTTGACCACCACGCTGACGGCGTACGCGATCTGTGCCTCGGGGATGAGCGGGTACGAGATCGTGCAGGCCGAGAGCCAACCGCCGGCGGGCTCGTTCCTGGCGGAGGCGACGGCGGTCTGCCCGGCCGGCAAGCGGTTGATCGGCGCGGGTGGCAACTCGGCCGGCAAGCTCGGCTACATCCTCGACGGCATCTGGATCTCCCCGGATCTCACCCGGGTGTACGTGCGCACGATCCGGACGCCGGACGGGTCACCGGACACCGCTCCGCTCGCTCGCGCCTACGCCATCTGCATCGACCCGGTACCGGGCCAGCAGCGGGTCATGGCCGGGACCGTCTACTCCGACAAGTCCTTCCAGTCGATCTCGGTAAACTGTCCCGCCGGCACCAGGCTGCACGGCCTCGGCGGCATGCTCGGCGGCGGCGCGGGTTACGTCGGCATCCAGTCGCTGCGACCGATCGGGCCGGCTTCCGTCACCGGCGCCTCGGTCGCCGCGACCATACCCCAGCACCTGAAGTACACCGGGTTCTGGCGGGTCGAGGTCTACGCGATCTGTGCGCCGTAGTCCGCGCTCAGCTTCGCCCGGAGATCCCCGGCGGTCGGGTCGCGCATGCCCTCGAGGATGAGCAAGGCCGACCGCCAGGCCTCCCGGGCGGTACCAGCGTAGGAGCCGCCGGTTTCGTGCAGGGCGTCGCCGAGCCGGTCGAGGGTCTGTGCCTCGTAGTACTGGTAGCCCAGCTCGCGCCAGATCGCCAGCGCCCGGCGGTAGCAGTCGGCGGCCTCGGCGTGTTCACCCATGCGGGCTCGGGTGAGGCCGAGAGTGTCGTGGGTCTCGGCCTCACCACCGCGGTTTCCGGACTCCTGGTGCAGGGTCAGGGCCTCGTCGAGGTAGGCGAGTGCCGTCGTGTGGTCGCCCAGCGCGGCGTGGCACCAGCCGACCGCGTTCACCAGGTGGGCCAGTACGTAGCGGGCGTCGGCCGCGCGCAGCAGCTCCAGCGCGCGCTCGGAGTGTTCCAGCGCGTCGACGAGCCTCCCCTGCATCTCGAAGATCCATGACATGCCCTCGTTGCAGTTGGCCTCGCCCTTGGTATCGCCAATGTCCACATAGGCCTGTCGGGACCGGGAGAAGTGGTCGAGCGCGTCGTCGAGACGACCGAGCCGTCCGTACGCGCGGCCGACGATGCGCAGGGCGTACGCCTCGGCGTGGCGGTCGCCCAGACGTTCGGCGGCCGCCGCGGCGGTGAGGTGGGTCTCGGCCCAGTCGGTCCACATACCCTGCCGGTCGAGGAACGGCGTGAGCGTCCAGGCCAACTGCCAGGCGTGGACGTCGAAGCCCTCCTGGGCGGCGTAGGCCACGGCGGAAACGAGGCTCGGCAACCGGTCGGAGAGCCAGCCGACCGCGGCGACCTGATCGGCGAGGTCCTCACCGACCACACCGGGCGCGGCAGCCGCGACGGTGATCGGGTCCCGACCCGGCTCCAGCAGCCGGTCGGCCAGGTGGGCCGAGTGCAGCAGGTGGTCGAGCAGCCGGCGTACGCGCGCCCTTCGGTCGATGTCCGGGTCGACCAGGCGGCCCTGTTCCGCGGCGTACGCGCGCAGCAGGTCGTGCAGGCCGAACCGACCGGGGGCGTGCTCGTCGACGAGGTGGGCCTCGACGAGCTCGGCCAGCAGCGACCGGGTGAGGTCGGGCTGCGTACCGGCCAGGCTGGCCGCGGACGCGACGGTGATCGTGCCGACCGGATGCGAGCCCAGTCCCCGGAACAGGGCCATGGCCGGCGGGCTGAGTTGCAGGTACGACCAGGAGAACAACGCCCGCACGGAGTCGAAGGCGGCCAGCTCGTCGCCCGCGCGGGTCAGCTCGCCGGCAACGTGGGCGAGGTCGAAGGTGGGTCGCTGGGCCGCGCGCGCTGCCACCACGGCAAGGGCCAGCGGCAGCCCCGCGCACCGGGCCACGATGGCGTCCACCGCGGCCGGCTCGGCCCGGACCCGGTCCTCGCCGACGCGGCGTGCCAGCAGATCATGTGCCTCGGCCTCGGTGAGCACATCGACCGTCAGGGGATGAGCGCCCTGGCTCGCTACCAGGTCGGTGAGCCGGTTGCGGCTGGTGACCACGACAACGCATCCGGGGGTACCGGGCAACAACGGGCGCACCTGGTCGGAGTCCCGCGCGTTGTCCAGCACCACCAGCACGCGGCGTCCCGCCAGGACGCTGCGGTACAGGGCGGCCAGACTGTCCACATCGGACGGTAGCCGGTGGGCCGCGATCCCGAACGCGTCCAGGAAGCCGCGCAACGCCTCGGCAGGCGGTACCGGGATGCCGGCGGGATCGAACCCGCGAAGGTTCACGAAGAGCTGACCGTCCGGGAACCGCTCGGCTTGTTGGTGGGCCCAGTGCACCGCCAGCGTGCTCTTGCCGATGCCCGCCATACCGGCGATGGCCGAGACGACGACGGTCTCGACCCGGTCGTCCAACAACGCCGTCAACGCGTCCAGTTCCGTTGTGCGTCCCGCGAACGCGCGCATCGCGGCGGGTAGCTGTCGGGGGGCTATCGCGTGGTCGGCGGACTCGGGCGGCACCCGGCCTGCGCGCCGACCGATCTCGGCCGCCGCGGTGGCGACGATCCGCTCGTCCCCGCGGGCCTCGTCGATCGTCCGCAGCATCCGCAGGTGCAGCGCGTCCCACCGGGCGAGACTCACCTCGTCCCGGTGCAGCGGGACTTCGGTCTTGTCCGCGAACGCCTGACACGCCGAGACGAACGAGACCACGAAGTCCCACTCCGGCAGGGACTTGGCGTTCAGCTTGTCGCTGATGGTCGAGCGCGGCAGCGGTCGTTCCAGGGCGCTGGTCAGCTCGACCAACTGGTTCAGCGAGGGAGAACCGGCCAGGCTGCGCAGGCGCTGAAGCTCGTTCGTGAACTCCGCGAGGGCGCGCCGCCGGGCATCGCTCACGAGGCATCCACGGTGACGACGATCTTTCCCTTCGCATGCCCGTCACCCATGTACCGCAGCGCCTCGGCCGCCTCGCTCAACGGATACCGGCGGTCGATGAACGTCGTGACCTTGCCCGCCAGGCAGAGTTCGGCGAGTGGCTCGACGTGCCGCACACCGAGCCGAACGGGCAGCAGCCTGATCTTCCGCCCGAGGAAAGGCCCGATCAGCAGTACCTGGAAGAGCGTGGTCATCGATCCGCCGACGAACAGGTACCGGCCGCCCGGCTTCAGCGCGCGCCGGTAGGCGGCTGCCGAACGGTAGCCGGCCAGGTCGAGAATCACGTCGTAGCCGTGTCCGGTGCGCGTGAAGTCCTCGCGGCGGTAGTCGATGACGTGGTCCGCGCCGAGCGAGCGTACGAACTCGAGCTTCTCCGCGTTGTCCACTCCGGTGACTTCGGCGCCCTGCAGCTTCGCCAGCTGGACGGCGTACATGCCCGAGCCGCCGCCGGCGCCGTTGACCACTACGTGCTCCCCGGGCTGGACCCGTCCCTTGTCCCGGATGCCCTGCAGCGCGATGGCTCCCGCCTGGGGCAGGGCCGCGGCTTCGTCGTACGTCATGCCGGACGGCATCCGCGCCAGGGCCTTCTCCGGTACGCACACGTACTCCGCGAACCCGCCCAGCTGAGCGAGGATGTCCGCGAAGACGTCGTCGCCGGGTTGGAACCGTGTCACCTGGCGGCCGACCGCCTCGACCCGACCCGCGATGTCCGACCCGAGGACGTGGCGTCGCGGCCGGAACAGGCCCCCGAAGCGGGAGTACAGCGGCTTGCCCCGCAGCCCTTCCCAGTCCGACCCGTTGAGCGACACCGCGCGGACCCCGACCAGTACCTCGTCCTCGCCGGGCACGGGCGTCGGCACGTCGGTCAACCGCAGCTCGTCGGGCGACCCGTACCGGGTATAGACAACCGCCTTCACGAGCGGCAGTCTACCTTCTACTGTGGACGCTCACACCTTGCGGTAGCGGGCCTGGATGATACAGAAGGCGGCGAACGATCCGATCCCGACCGCCACGACGACCAGCAGCGTACGGCCGAAGGGTTGTCCGGCGAGCGTCCGCAGCGTCGCGTCGAGGCCGCGTGCCTTGCTGGGGTCGAAGCTTCGGGCGGCGTTGAACAACAGCAGGCCCGCGATCCCGTACGCCGCACCCTTGGCGACGTATCCGACGATGCCCAGCCACCGGGCGACGTGCCGGGCGCCGGCCGCCATCTCACCGGTGCGAAGGTGGCGTTCGAACTGCCGCGTCAACCCGTACCAGATCAGGCCGGCGCCGAGGCACAGCACGGCGATGCCGATCACCATGACGGTCCACCGCCCGGGTTCGCTGTCGAGCATGCCGGCGCTCGTGGTCTGCTGGCTGTCCGCACTGGTCTTCGGTGAGCCGGTCGCCACCGTCCACGCCGTGTAGCCGAGGTAGCCGTAGAACACGACGCGTCCGGCGGACAGGAGCCGCTCCACGGTTCGCCGCCCACCGGTCTCCGACCAGTGTCCGACGGCGGCCTCGAGTGCCTGCCAGATCGTCATCGCGACGAACCCGACGCAGATCGCCCACACGAGCGGGCGACCGCCGGGCTCGTCGACCAGCGTGCGCAACGCACCGGACTGGTCGCCGGCCGGCGCCGGCTGCCCGGCCGCGATCCGCACCGCCAGCCAGGCGACGAGGAGGTGGGTGAAGCCATACCCGATGAACCCGATGCGGGCTAGCGCTTCGAGTACGGGGCTGTGCTTCACGGTCGTTGCGGCGGCATGCACGTCCTGGCCGACTGACACGCGTGCTGAATCTCCAGAAGTGCGGATGTTCAAACGTCCGTGGAGGCTAGCCGCGGCAGAGCGACCGCGCCAGGGCCTCGTCCACCGCGCGCCCGGCGTCGGCGACCGCGCCGCTGGACCGCCACGCGACGAAGCCGTCCGGCCGTACCAGCACGGCCCCGTCCGGCTCGATGCCGTACGCCTTCGCGAAGCCGCCGCTCGGATCCTCGACGTCACCTCCGTCGCCGACCCGGTACACGTCCAGCCGGACGCCGAGCCGCTCCGCGGCGGCCGTGCCGGCCTGGACCCACGCCTGGCCGTCGGCGCCGGTGAAGAGGACGGAGTCCCGGTCCAGCAGATCCAGAGTGGACAGTTCCGCGCCGTTGCGGCGTACCGTGATGTGTGGCGCCCGGAAGCCCGGCCGGCCGTTGGAGGCGTGCGGGTCCTCCCACTGCGACCCGTCGTCCGAACCGTCCATAGTGAACGATTCCGAGCGGTACCGGTAGCCGAGGTCGATCGGGGGATCGTCGATCAGCGGTTCGAGCCCGTCGGTACCCAGCCCGGGATCCAAGCGCGTCACGTACCGGGTGTACGCCTGCTCGACGGTCATCCGGGCCACCGGCAGCCGCTCCGCCTCGTACGTGTCGAGCAGGTCCTCGGTGGCCCGGCCGTCCAGCACGTACGCCAGTTTCCAGGCCAGGTTGTGTGCGTCGTGGACGCCGGTGTTGCCACCGTAGCCACCGGTCGGCGGCATGACGTGCGCGCTGTCGCCGGCCAGCAGCACCCGGCCCGCCCGCAGCCGCTCAGCCCACTCGGCTGCCGCGCCCCACCGCTGCACGTCCTCTATCTCCACGTCGATATCGGGCGCGCCGAGCGCCTCCCGGACGTACCGGATGCAGTTCTCCTCGGTAGCGGTCGCGCCGATCGTGGTCGTGCGCTGACCGGCGTCGTCCAGCGCGGAGTTGACCACGAGGAAGCCGGACTGCGCGTCGAACGAGAAGCGGAAGAACCCCTGCAGGCGCGGGCTCACCACGTAGACCACGCTGAGGTTCCGGTCGCCCAGCAGGGGCCGTACGTCGGCGCGGAAGTAGATCGTGATGCTGTCCGAGAACGTGCCGTGGCCGAGCATGCCGATGCCGAGCTGACGCCGCACGGGGCTGTGCGCGCCGTCGGCGGCGACCGCGTACCGCGCCCGTACCGTGCTCTCCGCGCCGCTCTTCCGGTCGCGGATCGTGGCGGTCACCGCGTCCTCGCCGGCCTCCAGCGAGACGACCTCCGCGGAGTACCGCAACCGCGCCCCGAGCGCCGCGGCGCGCTCGCGAAGCACCGGCTCCAGCCCGATCTGGGTGACGAAGATTCGCGGTGAGGCGCTGAGGTTCTCGACTCCGTCGTTGATGTTGCGGAAGAAGTACTGCAGCTCACGCCCGCCGAGCGTCTCGACCGCCACGATCGCCCCGTTCTGGACGAACTCCCGCTGCGCCGCGGCGAGTACCTCGTCCTCGATTCCCACACTGCGGAACAGCTCGACCGTCCGCTGCATGAGGAAGGCCGCGCGGGGATGGATCGCGGTACCGGGGTGCCGCTCGACGACCAGATGCGGAACGCCTTGGTGGGCAAGGAAGAGCGATGTGGACAGACCGACCAGGCTGCCCCCGACGATCAGGACGGGAACCTCTTCGTGCTCCATGGTCCTGCAAAATACTCCTTCCCTGCTTGAATGAGCAGTAGTCGATGTATCTATCCGGAGGAGCTCGTGGCGCAGCTGCAGGTGCTCGGACCGGTTCAGCTCCGCGTCGCCGGCCGGGCCGTGGATCTGGGGCCGGCCAAGCAACGCACGGTGCTGGCCGCCCTGCTCGTGGACGCCGATCAGCCCGTACCGACCGAGACGGTGATCGATCGGGTCTGGGGCACCGATCCGCCGGCGTCGGTACGCAACGCGCTCTACAGCTACATCACCCGCCTGCGCCGGGTGTTGCGGCATGCGGGCGACGACGGTGAACCGCCACCGCTGCTGGAGTTCGTGCCGGGCGGGTACCGGTTGGCAATCAACGGTCACCAGGTCGATCTGCACCGGTTCCGCCAGTTGGTGGGGCTGGCCCACGACGACGGCTACGACGACGACCAGCGAGCGGCCATGCTGGACGAGGCGCGCGGCCTGTGGCACGGCCCGGCCTTGGCCGACCTGACGGGCGACTGGGCGGCGCGTACCCGCGACGTGCTCGAGCAACAGCGGCTGGATGCCATGCTGTTGTGGGCCCGGACCCAGCTGCGGGTCGGCCGGACGAACGAGGTGATCGGTCCGCTGCGGGAGGCACTGGGCGAGCATCCGCACGTGGAGCCGCTCGCGGCGATGTTGATGGAGGCGCTCCGCCGCGAGGGCCGGTCCGCGGAGGCCTTGGACTGCTACGGCGCGACCCGGCGCCGGTTGGTCGACGAACTCGGCGTGGAACCCGGGCCGGCGCTGCGCCAGCAGCACGCGGCCATCCTGCACGACGACACCGAGAGCCAGCCGCTCGCCGTCCCGGTCCAGCTTCCCCTGGACGTGTACGGGTTCACCGGTCGCGCCAACGAAATCGCCCGGCTCGACTCGCTGCTGGCGGCCGCCGCGACCCAGCCGAACGCGGTCGCCGTCTTCCTGTTGTGCGGGAGCGCGGGCATCGGGAAGACGGCGCTGGCCGTGCACTGGGCTCACCGGGTCGCCGATCGGTTCCCCAACGGTCAGTTGTTCGTGAACCTGCGCGGGTTCGACCCGGGCGGCGTACCGATGACGGCGGCGGAAGCGGTCCGCGTACTGCTGGACGCGCTGGGCGTCCCGGCGGAGCGGGTACCGGTGAGCGAGGAGGCGCAGGTCGGCCTCTACCGCAGCCTGCTCGCCGGTCGGCGGGTCCTCGTCGTGCTCGACAACGCCGCGACGGCCGAACAGGTCCGTCCGTTGCTGCCGGGGTCTCCGGGTTGCCTGGCCGTGGTGACCAGCCGCGACCGGCTCGGCGGACTCGGTACCGCCGAAGCCGCCCATCCGCTGACCCTCGACGTACTGAGTGCGGCCGAGGCTCGCGGCCTGCTCGCCGCCCGCATCGGCGCGGCCCGCGTCGCCGCCGAGCCGTCCGCGGTCACCGAGATCGTCAACCGGTGCGCCCGCCTCCCGCTGGCCCTTGCCGTGGTGGCCGCGCGGGCGGCCGCGCAGGCGCACCTGCCGCTGGCCGGCATCGCCGCCACGCTGGCTGAGGACCGGCTCGAGGCGTTCGCCGAGACCGATCCGGCCGCCGATCTCCGGGAGGTCTTCTCCTGGTCGTACCGCACCCTGAGTCCCGCGGCCGCGAGGCTGTTCCGGCTGCTCGGGGTGCACCCGGGCCCCGACATCGACATCGCCGCCGCCGCCAGCCTGGCCGGGGTGTCACAGCCGAGGGTCCGGCGAGACCTCGTCGAACTCGCCCGAGCCCACCTCGTCACCGAGGACAGAGCCGGGTGGTTCAGCTTCCACGATCTGCTGCGGGCGTACGCGGGCGAGCTGGCCCACGCCCACGACCCGGCCTCCCGTCGCCGCGCCGCGCTGCACCGGGTGCTCGATCACTATGTGCACAGCTCGACCGCTGCGGCCCACCTGATCATTCCGCACCGCGACCCCCTCGACCTCGCCCCGCCCCGGCCGGGCGTGTCCGTCTGCGTGGACTTCGCCGACCACGTGCGCGCGCTGGACTGGCTCACCGCGCGCCGTACCGTACTGCTGACCTCGGTGCGGTTGGCCGCGCGGGCCGGCTTCCACACCCACACGTGGCACCTGGCCTGGGCGCTCGGGCCGGCGCTGGACCGCAGTGGGCATTGGCGCGAGCTGGCGGTCGTGAACGAGCTGGCCCTGGCCGTCACCATCCGGCTGGCCGATCGGCGGGGCCAGGCGTACGTCCATCGCATGCTCGGCCGTGCGTGGGGCCGGCTGGGTGACCTGGACGAGGCCCACCTGCACTACGGGCACGCCCTCGACGTCTCCGCGGAGATCGGCGACGACGTGGGCCGAGCCCACACTCACCTCAGTCTCGGTTGGTTGTGCGAGCAGCAGGACAAGCTCCGCGACGCGCTGGAGCACGTGCGGCAGGCCGAGGCACTCTATGCCGCGGCGAGCCACGTCGCCGGTAGCGCC
>Ga0114129_10015956_pt1 | contig 10681 bp, 3 predicted proteins | sample RhiMetdeltSRZDD1_FD_80071 | JGI IMG/M metagenome (GOLD analysis project Ga0114129, IMG submission 80071) | Populus rhizosphere microbial communities from Tennessee, USA - Rhizosphere MetaG P. deltoides SRZDD1 (version 2) (version 2) | ecosystem: Host-associated > Plants > Roots > Rhizosphere >... | reverse complement strand
GCGACTCCTGAGCGTGCCGGGCGTCGCGAACGTGCCGATCTGGGGCGAGCAGCTCAACCAGGTCCACGTCCAGGTCATCCCGGCCAAGATGGCCGCCCAAGGGATCACGCTGGATGAGGTGATGGAGGGCACGGCCGACGCCCTCGATGCCGGCATCCTGATGTTCTCCGAGGCGCACATCATCGGCAAGGGCGGGTTCCTCGACACGGCCAACCAGCGCTTCTCGATCGAGCACGTGCCGGCGATCGTGACGCCGGAGGAGCTCGAGAAGGTCGTCATCACCAACGCCAAAGGCCGGCTCGTCCGCCTCGGGGACGTTGCCGAGGTCGTAGCGGACCACCAGCCGCTGTTCGGCGACGCGATCGTCAACGACGGCCCCGGCCTGCTGCTCGTCGTCGAGAAGTTCCCATGGGCGAACACGCTGGACGTGACGCGTGGCGTCGAGCAGGCCCTCGAGGAGTTGAAACCCGGACTACCGGGCATCGACTTCGATACGACGATCTTCCGCCCGGCGTCGTTCATCGAGGTCGCGCTGGGCAACCTGTCGCTCGCCCTCGCGCTCGGCTGCCTGCTCGTGGTCGCGGTGCTGCTCGCCTTCCTCTTCGAATGGCGAACCGCGGTCATCAGCCTGATCGCCATCCCCCTCTCGATCCTCGCCGCCGGCCTGGTGCTGCACGCCCGCGGCACGACCATCAACACGATGATCCTGGCCGGGCTGGTGATCTCGGTCGGGGTGGTCGTGGACGACGCCATCATCGATGTCGAGAACATCGTCCGCCGCCTGCGGCAGCACCGTCGCGAAGGCAGCTCCCGGCCGACGGCCCTCGTGATCCTCGAGTCGTCGCTCGAGGTCCGGAGCGCCATCATCTACGCGACGCTGATCGACGTCGTCGCGATCACGCCGGTCCTCTTCATCCAGGGCGTGTCGGGCGCCTTCTTCCAGCCGCTCGTCATCTCATACGGCCTGGCAGTCCTCGCCTCGATGCTGGTCGCCCTGACGGTGACGCCGGCGCTCGCCCTCGTCCTCTTGCGCGGCGCGGCCATCGAGCGCCGCGAGTCGCCGCTTACGAGACGCCTGCAGGCGGGCTACTCGAGACTCCTGGGGCGTGTCATCCGCTCCGCGCGCCCGGCCTTCACCGGGGTCGCGGTCGTCGCCCTGACCGGAGCGATCGCGGCGCCACAGCTGGGCGAGTCGCTGTTCCCGGAATTCAAGGAACGCGACTTCCTGATGCACTGGATCACGACGCCGGGAACGTCGCTTCCCGAGGAGGACCGCATCATCCTTGCGGCGAGCCGTGACCTGCGGGCCATCCCCGGCGTCCGCAATTTCGGGGCACACATCGGTCAGGCGCTCCAGGGCGAGGAGATCGCCGGGGTCGACTTCGGCGAGAACTGGATCAGCATCGACCCCAAGGCGGACTACGAGCAGACGATCGCCGCCGTCGAGGGGGTTGCCGAGTCCTATCCCGGTCTGTTCCGCAACGTCGAGACGTACTTGAACGAGCGCATCGACGAGGTCCTGACCCGGTCCAGCGATGCGATCACCGTCCGCATCTACGGTCCGGAGCTGATCGAGCTCCGGCGCCTCGCCGACGAGGTGGAGTCGACCCTGGCCGACATCGACGGCATCAGCGAGGTCCACAAGGATCTCCAGACCGACGTGCCGCAGATCGAAGTCGAGGTCGACCTGGCCAAGGCGCAGGCCTACGGCATCAAGCCTGGCGACGTGCGGCGGGCCGCGGCGACCATGGTGTCGAGCGAGGAGGTCGCCGACATCTTCAAGGCCGGCAAGGCCTACGACGTGCATGTCTTCACCATCCCCGGCACCCGCGACAGCTTCAGCGATATCCAGATGCTGCCGATCGACACGCCCTTGAAGGGCCCGGTGCCGCTCAGCGACCTGGCCCGCGTCGAGATCAAGCCGACGCCCAACCGGATCAACCACGAGAACCTGGCGCGGCTCATCACCGTCGGGGCGAACGTGGAGGATCGCGCTCTCGGTGCGACCGTTCACGACATCGAGGCCGCACTCAAGACGATCGACTTCCCGCAGGGCTATCACCCGGAGCTGGTCGGCGAGTTCGCCGAACGACAGTCCGCCCAGGACAACCTGCTGCTCTTCGCGATCGCGGCGGCGATCGGCGTGTTCCTGCTCCTTCAGGCCGCATTCGCGAACTCGCGGCTGGCGTTGCTGTCGTTCCTGACGCTGCCATCCGCGCTGGTCGGCGGCGTGCTGGCGGCCTGGGCCGGTGGCGGGATCCTGTCGCTCGGGTCGCTGATCGGCTTCTTCACGGTGCTCGGGATCGCGGCCCGGAACGGGATCATGATGATCAACCATTTCCAGCATCTCGAGCGGTTCGAAGGGGAGACCTTCGGTCCGGCGCTCGTGATCCGCGGCGCGCGTGAGCGGCTCTCGCCGATCCTGATGACGGCCCTCGCAACCGGTCTCGCGCTCGTCCCCCTGGTCATCGCCGGCGAGCTGCCGGGCGCGGAGATCGAGCACCCGATGGCGATCGTCATCCTCGGGGGCCTGCTGACATCGACGCTGCTCAACTTGTTCATCGTGCCGGCGCTCTATCTGCGGTTCGGCAAGGCGAGACCGAGCGCACCCGGCGAGGCCGTCGCAGCGTAACTGGGGCTTCGGCGCAACACGCCCGACCCGGTACCCGATCAGGCTCACGCGCACTAGGACGACGCACGGCCATGTTTGGTCCCGGCCCGCGCTGGCCGTGGTGCATTTTGGGTATGGGCGGTCACTGACCCGACGACCTACATTCGGACGGCCGATGTCGAGGACGTCGGTCGGCCGGCGGCGGGGGCCACCGGGCCAGGAGGGGTGGGGGGAGATGACGGACAGGTTCGTCTCGATCAAGGGATCGGGTCCCTGGAGGACCGCGCGCAGCCTGCGCGGAGCGCGCCTGTCCCTGCGTGATTCGTCAGTTCACGTTCGCGTTCGTGCCATCGGAGGGTCCCGTCGATGATGCGGTCGGTGCTTGCCTGGAGCCTGCGCTATCGGCTGCTGATGCTGGGCATCGGTGCCGCTTTCGTCCTGTTCGGCGCGACGCAGCTACCCAACATGCCGGTCGAGACGGTGCCGGAGTTCGCGCCACCCTACGTCGAGGTGCAGACCGAGGCGCTCGGGCTGTCGGCCGATGAGGTCGAGCAGCTCATCACGGTCCCGCTCGAGGCCGACCTGCTCCAGGGCGTGGCCTTCCTCGATGAGATCCACTCGCAGTCGGTCGCAGGGCTGTCCTCGATCGTCATGATCTTCGAGCCCGGGACGGACGTGTTCCGCGCCCGTCAGGTTGTCTCCGAGCGACTGACCCAGGCGCACGCGCTGCCGAACGTGTCGAAGCCGCCGGCCATGATCCAGCCGCTCTCGTCGACGAGCCGGCTGATGATGATCACGCTGTCATCGAAGGACGTGTCGATGATCGACATGTCGGTGCAGGCGCAGTGGACCATCCGCCCGCGGCTGATGAGCGTCCCCGGCGTGGCCAACGTCGCGATCTGGGGCCTCCGCGAGCGCCAGCTCCAGGTCCTGGTCGATCCGAGCAAGCTGGAGCGGAACGGCATCACGCTGTCCCACGTCATCGAGACGACCGGCAACTCGCTGTGGGTCTCGCCGCTGACCTTCCTCGACGCGTCGACGCCGGGGACCGGCGGGTTCATCGACACGCCCAACCAGCGACTCGGCGTCCACCACATCTTCCCGGTCCGCACACCCGAGGACCTGGCGTCGATCGTCATCCCGCCCGAGGACACGGCCGGTCGAGTCGTCACCCTCGGTGACGTCGCGACCGTCGTCCAGGACCACCAGCCGCTGATCGGCGACGCGGTCGTCGGCGACGGCGACGGGCTGATGCTCGTGGTCGAGAAGTTCCCCAGCGCCGATACGCTGGACGTCACCCGCGGCGTCGAGAAGGCCATCGCCGCGCTCGCCCCCGGGCTGAGCGGCATCACCATCGATACGAGGGTCTTCCGACCGGCGACGTTCATCGAGGAAGCGTTCGCGAACGTGTCGCTCGGGCTGCTCGCCGCGCTGCTGTTGGCGGCGATCGCGCTCTTCGTCTTCCTCCGCGGCTTGCGACCCGCGGTCATCGCCCTGACCTCGATCGTCATCACGATGGTCGTCGCCGTCGTGGTGCTGTACGTGCTGGGCGCGACCGCGAACGCGATCGCGCTGGCGGGCCTGATGATCGCCGCGTTGATCGTGATCGATGACGCGATCGTGGGCACCGAGGCCGTCATCCGGCGGTTGCGACAGCCGAAGGAGACCGACGCGGGTCGGTCGGCTCGCTGGATCGTGATCGAGGCTGTGGCCGAGATCCGACCCGCCGCGATCTACACCTGGCTGATCGTCGCGGCCATCATGGTGCCGCTCTTCCTGCTCTCGGGCGTCGCCGGCTCCCTGCTCCCGGCCATGCTGGTGGCGTACATCGTGGCGAGCCTCATCGGCATGATCGTCGCGGTCACCTTCACGCCGGCCCTCGCTTCGCTGCTCCTGTCGGAGGCGCAGCGACCGCAACGGAGCCTCGCGGTGGCGCGCCGGCTTTCCGGCAACTACCGGTCCGCGCTGGCGGCAGTCATTTCCAGGAGCCGGACGGTCTTCGCCGCCGTCGCTGTCGTCGTGATCGGGGTCGTGGCCCTCGCCGGTGTGACGTACGCGACCCAAGGCGACACGGCGTTCATCCCGCAGTTCAAGGAGCGCGACCTGCTCGTCGCCGTCAATGCGGCCCCGGGCACCTCCGCGCCCGAAATGCAGCGAATCGCAGCCCGTGCGGGTGCCGAGCTGCGCTCCATCCCAGGCGTGAGCAACGTCGGCGGCCATGTCGGACGTGCGATCACGGCCGACCAGGTGGTCGGCACGGATTCGGGCGTGATCTGGGTCAGCATCGCCCGCGACGCCGACTACGACGCGACCCGGGCGGCGATCGAGAACGTCGTCGCAGGCTATCCGGGCCTGAGCCTTCGAGTCCTCACGTACACGAACGACCGGATCCAGACGGTGCTCGATTCGCCGCAGCGCGACGTCGTCGTCCGGGTCTACGGCCAGGAGCAGCAGGTGCTGCGCGAGAAGGCGGCCGAGGTCCAGGCCGCGCTGGGCAAGGTGAGCGGCCTTGCCGACATCGCTCCCGAAGCCCAGATAGATGAGCCGACGATGCAGATCGAGGTCGACCTGGCTGCCGCAGAGCAGTTCGGTCTCAAGCCCGGCGATGTCCGCCGCACGGCGACGACCCTGCTGTCCGGTCTCGAGGTCGGGCTGATCTTCGAGGAGCAAAAGGTCTTCCAGGTCGTCGTCTGGGGCGATCCCAGCCTGCGATCCAGCGTGGAGGCGATCCGCAACCTGCCGATCCAGACAGCCGCAGGCTCTCATGTCCCGCTTTCCCGGATCGCGAAGGTCGACGTCGGGTCGTCGCCGTCCGTCGTGAAGCGGGAGGGCGTCTTCCGCTACGTCGACATCGGAGCGACCGTCGCCGGTCGTGACCTGGGGAGCGTGATGGCCGATGTGGATAACGCCGTCGCCGGCGTCGACTTCCCGTTCGAGTACCGGGCCGAGGTGTTCGGTAGCGCCCTCGAGCGCGAGGCCACGATGTACCGGCTCATCGCCGTCGCGGTGGGCGTGATCATCGGCGTGCTGCTGCTGCTCCAGGCGGCCTTCTCCAGCTGGCGGCGCGCCGCCGGGCTGCTGGTGACCCTCCCCGCGGCACTTCTCGGCGCTCTCGCCGGGATCTGGCTGCTCGGCGGGACGGTGACGATCGGCGTCATCGCCGGGTTGCTCGTGGTCCTCGCCTTCGCGATCCGCCACGGGATCCTCGTGGTGGACCAGTACCAGCGATTGGAGCGCGAACCCGGAGCGGCGTTCGATCCGGACCTGATCATCGACGGCGCCCAGGTGCGACTGACGCCGCTGCTGACCACGGCCGCGGTCACGGCCCTGGCGGTCGTGCCGTTCATCGTCCTCGGCGGCATCGCCGGCCTGGAGATCCTGCGACCGATGGCGGTCGTGGTCCTGGGCGGGCTCGTCACCTCGACGATCTTCGCGATGTTCGTCGTCCCGGTCGTGATCTTCGGCACCGGCCCGAGCGCAGAGCCCGAGTCGGAAGGCCCCGTCCAAGTCGAGCAACCCAGCCTGAGCCCCGCCTGATGGCGCGACCAGCGGCAGCTCCCTTTGGTCACGCGCGAGTTACAAGGAGTCGAGGGATGAAGCGCCGGATGATTTGGATGCTGGGCGTCCTGGTCGTCGTGTCGATGACGATCGCGGGCTGCGGGTCGCCGGCGAGCAAGCCGGCCGCGGAAGCCGCCGTCACCGTCGACAAGATCGAGGGCAGCGACCTCAAGAAGCTGACGCTGTCCGAGCACGCCGCCCAGCGGCTCGGTCTGACGACGGCCGAGGTGACTGCCAGCGGGCCCGAGACCACCGTGCCCTACTCCGCGATCCTGTACGACAAGAAGGGTGCGACCTGGGCGTACACGAACCCCGAGGGACTCGTCTTCATCCGCGCTGAAGTCACGGTCGACCGCGTCGCCCAGGGCGTCGCCTACCTCGACGAAGGCCCGGACGCCGGCACGAAGGTCGTGACGGTCGGCGCCGCCGAGCTGTGGGGGGTCGAAACCGGTGTCGGCGGCGGTCACTGACAGCCATCGCACTCGAATCGAGGCATAGGGGAACCGACCGATGATGCGCTTGATCGTCCGATCGAGCCTGCGCTACCGCTACCTCGTGCTCGCAGCAGCGGCCGCGATGATGGCGATCGGGCTCTTCCGACTGCAGAACGTCCCCGTCGACGTCTTCCCGGAGTTCGCGCCGCCGCGCGTCGAGATCCAGACGATCGCGGTGGGGATGTCGACGACCGAGGTCGAAGAGCTCATCACCGTGCCACTCGAGCAGGCACTCGCCGGCGTCGAGGGGCTCGACGTGCTGCGCTCCAAGTCGGTCGAGCAGCTGTCCTCGATCCTGCTGATCTTCAAGCCCGGAACGGACCTGCTCCATGCCCGCCAGCTCGTGGCCGAACGGGTCCAGGCGGTCACGCCGTCGCTGCCGACGTGGGCGGCACCGCCGTTCATGCTCCAGCCGTTGTCGGCCACGAGCCGGGTCATGAAGATCGGCGTCTCATCGGACACGGTCGATCTCTTCGAGCTCTCGAAGACCGCGTACTGGAATATCCGGTCGCGGCTGCTCAGCGTCGAGGGCGTCGCGAACATCGCCATCTGGGGCGAGCGCCTCAACCAGTTCCAGGTCCAAGTCAAGCCCGACCAGATGGCCCTGTACGGCATCGCGCTCGACGACGTCATGGAGGCGACGGCGCGGGCGCTCGACGCCCCGATCCTGATGTTCTCCGAGGGCCACACGATCGGCACCGGCGGCTACGTCGAGACGGCGAACCAGCGGCTGGTCGTCCAGCACGTGCCATCCGTCGTCGCTCCGTCGGCGCTCGACAACGTGACCCTGACGTCCAAGGACGGCAAGGAAGTCCGGCTGCCCCAGATCGCCGACATCGTCCTCGATCACCAGCCGCTGTTCGGCGATGCGGTGATCAACGACGGGCCGGGCATCATGCTCATCGTCGAGAAGTTCCCGTGGGCGAACACGCTGGACGTGACCCGCGGCGTCGAGGCGGCCATCGATGAGATGCGCCCAGGCCTCAAGGACGTGTCGATCGACACGACGATCTTCCGCCCGGCCACGTTCATCGATGTCGCGCTCGAGAACCTGTCGCGCGCCCTGCTGCTCGGCTCGGTCCTCGTCTTCGCGATCCTGATCCTGTTCCTCTTCGACTGGCGGACCGCGCTGATCAGCCTGGTGGCGATCCCGCTGTCGCTGATGGCCGCCGCGCTCGTGCTCCAGATCCGTGGCACGACCGTCAACACGATGGTCCTTGCGGGGATGGTGATCTCGGTCGGGGTGGTCGTGGACGACGCGATCATCGATATCGAGAACATCGTCCGTCGGCTGCGACAGAACCGGCTCGAGGGCACCGGCCGCTCGACCGCGTCGATCGTCCTCGAGTCGTCGCTCGAGGTCCGCAGCGCGATCATCTACGCGACGCTCATCGACGTCGTCGCGATCATCCCGGTGTTCTTCATCCAGGGTCTGTCGGGCGCCTTCTTCCAGCCGCTCGCGATCTCCTACGGCCTGGCGGTGCTGGCGTCCCTGTTCGTCGCCCTGACCGTCACCCCCGCGATGGCCTACCTCCTGCTTCGCAATGCCCACGTCGAGCAGCGCTCGTCGCCGGTCGCGCGCGTGCTGCAGGAGCGCTATCAGGCGGCGCTGGGCCGGATCATCGGCTCCGCTCGACCGGCGTTCGCGCTCGTCGGCGGGATCAGCGTCGTCGGCGTCATCGTCGGCTCGCAGCTCGGCCAGTCGCTGCTCCCCGAATTCAAGGAACGCGATTTCCTCATGCACTGGGTCACGGCACCCGGGACGTCACACGGGGAGGAGGTCCGGGTCTCGACCGCGGCCTGCGTCGAGCTCCGCTCGATCCCGGGCGTCCGGAACTGCGGCTCGCACATCGGCCAGGCGATGCTGGCCGACGAGGTGGTCGGCATCGATTTCGGGGAGAACTGGATCAGCGTCGATCCCGCTGTCGACTACGACAAGACCCATGCCGCCATCCAGTCGGTCGTCGACGGCTACCCGGGCCTCCGGCGCGACGTCCAGACGTATCTCAAGGAACGGATCCGCGAGGTCCTGACCGGATCGAGCGATGCCATCGTCGTGCGGATCTTCGGTCCGAACCTCGACGTGCTCGACGAGAAGGCCAAGGAGCTCGAGGAGGCCATGAAGGCCATCCCGGGGACGAAGGACGTCCACCGCCAGCTCCAGACGCAGATCGCGCAGGTCCAGGTCGAGGTCGATCTGGCAAAGGCACAGGCGTACGGCATCAAGCCGGGCGACGTGCGGCGCGCGGCATCGGTCCTGCTCTCGAGCGAAGAAGTCGGTGACGTGTTCTTCGGCGGGGCCGCGTACGACGTCCACGTCTGGACGACGCCGAACGTCCGTCAGAACCTGACCGACATCGAGCAGTTGCTCATCGACACGCCGGGCCGCGGCAAGGTCCCGCTCGGCGAGCTCGCCAGCGTCAAGGTCGCCCCGGCGCCGAACAGCGTCACGCACGAGAACCTCATGCGGCGGATCGACGTCGACGCCAACGTGACCGGGCGCGACCTCGGGTCGGTCGTCCGCGACGTCCAGGCGGCCGTCGACAAGATCCAGTTCGACGAGGGCTACCACCCGGAGATGCTGGGTGAGTTCGCCGAGCGGCAGGCAGCGACCGACCGGCTGATGCTCTTCGCGCTGGCCGCCCTGGTCGGCATCTTCCTGCTGCTCCAGGCGTCGTTCAACAACACGCGCCTGGCGATCCTCGCCTTCCTGACGCTCCCGTCGGCACTGGTCGGTGGGATCCTGGCCGCCTGGGTGACCGGCGGTGTGCTGTCCCTCGGGTCGATCGTCGGGTTCTTCACGGTGCTCGGGATCGCCGCCCGGAACGGGATCATGATGATCAACCACTTCCAGCATCTCGAGCGCTTCGAGGGCGAGCCCTTCGGACCCGGTCTGGTGCTGCGGGGTGCGCGGGAGCGGCTGTCGCCGATCCTCATGACCGCCCTGGCGACCGGCCTCGCGCTGATCCCGTTGGCGATCGCCGGCGACCTGCCCGGTCACGAGATCGAGCATCCGATGGCGATCGTGATCCTCGGCGGCCTTGTAACGTCGACGTTGCTCAACCTGCTGATCACGCCGTCGCTCTACTTGCGGTTCGGACGGGGCTCCGACCCGGAGACACCGGCACCGGTTCCGGCCACCGCGGGCTGAGGCGCCGGCCGATCAGCGATCGAGGCGCTCGGCCAGGTCCATCAGCCAACCGGCAGGCGCGTCGCCGTGGCCGGCCATCGCCGCCGGATCGAGGCCGGTGAGCGCACGATCCCACGCCGCCGCCTTGCCGATCCGGCCGAGGTCCAGTGCCGCGGCCAGCGCATCCGCGAGGGCCGGGCGGGGCCCGACGTCAGTCCATGCCTCGAGATAGGCGTCCCGAACGCGCCGGAGCGCCGGGTCCTCGGCATCGGTGCCGAGACGGAACGCGATCGAGTTGAGCGTCGTGACCAGCGTCGCGAAGGGATGGGCGACGACGGCATCGCCCCAGTCGAAGAACCGGTAGCCGTCGGGGCCGACGAAGACGTTCCCGCCGTGCAGGTCGTCGTGCTGGATGGTGGCCTCGATCCCCGAGCGTTCCAGGATCTCGACGCGAGCCGCGACCCAGCCCGAGGCGCCGCGGAGACGCCCCCGGGCTCGTCGGGCCTCGTCGCGGTCGGCCTCCGCGACCCGGTCCCACGTCGGTTCATCGTCGAGCAACCGCGCCAACGTCCCGGGCAGCGTCGCGGGCCGGCCATCCGGCACGCCGAGCGCCAGCAGCTCGTCGGCCCGGGTTTCGACCCGTCGCTGGAGGCCGGCGTAGTCGGTCACCACACGCTCCCAGGCATCGAGATCGTGATCGCCGGTGCCGTCGGGTCGCGTCTGGCGGAGCGTCGTCCCGCCGTCCGGGAGGAGAAGCCAGCCACGCTCCGGGTCGGCGGCGATCGGCGGTAAGACCGACGGGATGCCCCAGGCCGCGAACGCCGGGAGCAGCCGCGCCTCGTGCGCGGTCCCCGGCCGCGCCGCCTTGCACCAGACGGGACCGGCATC
>Ga0114129_10015955_pt1 | contig 10681 bp, 9 predicted proteins | sample RhiMetdeltSRZDD1_FD_80071 | JGI IMG/M metagenome (GOLD analysis project Ga0114129, IMG submission 80071) | Populus rhizosphere microbial communities from Tennessee, USA - Rhizosphere MetaG P. deltoides SRZDD1 (version 2) (version 2) | ecosystem: Host-associated > Plants > Roots > Rhizosphere >... | reverse complement strand
GCCGGATCGGCTCGAGCAACTGCAGGAAGGCCGGCGAGTAGACGTAGGCGATCGGGTCGGTCCAGTCCGAGCGGGCGTAGGGGTCGGCGAGGGTCGGGAACCAATAGCAGTACGCGTCCTGGCCGGTGCCCCACAGTCGACCGAACGGCTCGGAAAAGACGACGATGGCCGACCAGATCGCAGCCACCAGCGCGAGGCCGACGAGCTGGTGCCGATTCCGCCACGCGCGGGTCGCCAGCGACCCACCGACCGAGCGTTGTCCTGCCGCCCCGGTACGTTCGACCGATAGTCCGGTCACGGGTGGCCGTGCCGTACCATTCCGCCGTGCCCAACCTTGCCCTGCCGCGCCCGCTTCCGCGTCCCCGTCGCCGCCCCGACGGGGTGGCGGATGCGGTCATGCCCGAGACGGTCGCCGACCCCGAGATCATCGATGCGGCGGGCATCCGCTGGATCCACATCGAATCGCCGCGCTCGGCCGATCGCGACTGGCTGGAAGAGCACTTCGATTTCCACCAACTCGACTACGAGGACGTCTTCTCGCGCAACCAGCGCCCGAAGCTGGACCAGTACGACGACTACGTCTTCATCGTGCTGCACTTCCCACTCTTCGACAAGGACAGCGGGCGGATCCTGACCGCCGAGCTCGACCTCTTCATGGGCCCGGACTTCCTGATCACGCTGCCCAATATCCCGCTGCCGCCGCTTGCGTCGATGTTCGAGCGCTACCGGGAGAAGGACGACCTGCGCGAGGAGGTGTTCTCGAAGGGCCCGGGCTACCTGCTGTACAAGATCGTCGACACTGGCGTCGACGCGTCGTTCCCGATGCTGCGCAAGACGGGTCTCAAGCTCGAGCGGCTCGAGGACGACATCTTCGAGGGCCGCTCCTCGGAGATCGTGCGCGACCTCTCCGACACCAAGCAGGAGATCATCAACTTCCGCAAGATCGTCCGGCCGCAGCGCGCGGTGCTGCGCGACCTCGAGCGGACCAAGCAGCGCTATCTCCAGGAAGAGCTCGAGATCTACTTCGACGACATCTCCGATGCCGCCGAGCGGATATGGGACACGCTCGAGAACTACAAGGAGGTCATCGAGGGCCTCGAGTCGACGAACGAGTCGGTGCTCTCACATCGACTGAACGAGTCGTTCCGCATCCTGACCGCGGCGAGCGTCGTGTTGCTGCCATTGACGCTCATCGCGAGCATCTTCGGCATGAACGCGCCGTTTCCCGGCGAGGATCAGCAGATCACGTTCTTCCTGATCCTGGCGCTCATGGCGGTGATGCTGGCGGCGCTGGTGATCCTGTTCCGACGCCGGGGCTGGTTGTAAGCACGTAGTACCGACACGCTCGCGGTACAGTCAGTGCGGCGGTCGGGTAGATCGCCTGCCGATCTCGGGGATCGAAGACCGCAGTGAACGACACACCCATGGAGCGCATCGAGACCGTCATGGTCGGGGCCGGCCAGGCCGGCCTCTCCGCGGGGTACCACCTGGCGCAGCGGGGCCTGCCCTTCATCATCCTCAACGCCGAGCGACGTGTCGGCGATCAGTGGCGCGACCGCTGGCATTCGCTGCGGCTCTACAGCCCGTCCCGATCCGATGGGCTACCCGGCTGGCCATTCCCGGCAGCGGCCTACCACTATCCCCTTGGCCGCGAGATGGGCGACTACCTCGAGGCCTACGCGGACCGGTTCCAGCTGCCCGTCCGGAGTGGAGTCGAGGCAACGCGCCTGGAGCAAGCGTCAGACGGCGATGCGTTCGTCGTCACCACGACCGACGGCAGTCGTATCCGCGCCGGCCAGGTCATCGTCGCGACCGGACCCTTCCGAAAGCCATTCACGCCCGCGTTCGCCAAGGATCTCGACCCAACGATCCACCAGATCCATTCCCATGCGTACCGCGACCCGTCCATGCTTCGCGACGGGCCGGTCCTCGTCGTGGGGCTTGCCCACTCCGGCGGTGATATCGCGTACGAGGTCGCTCGGACCCACCGTACGATCCTGTCTGGCAAGGCCGCAGGCCAGGTGCCGTTCCGGGTCATCGAGACGCCGCGGGACCGGCTCCTGTGGCCGGTCATCGCGTTCGTCTTCGGTCATGTCCTCACGATCAGGACGCCGATGGGGAGGCGGATCCGTGCGCAGATCCTGGGTGGGCAGGGCGGCGCACCATTGATCAGGGTTCGCCTGCCGGATCTAGACGCAGCGGGGATCGAGCGTCACGACGCCCGGACGGTCGGGGTCCAGGACGGAAAGCCGATGCTGGCCGATGGCGAAGTCCTCGACGTCGCGAACATCATCTGGTGCACGGGTTACAGCCGTGACTACGACTGGATCGATTTCCCCGTGACCGGACAGCGCGGCTGGCCGGACGAGGTTCGCGGAGTCAGCCCGACCGTCCCTGGCCTGTATTTCCTCGGCATCCCGTTCACCTACGCGTTCACGTCGATGCTCGTGGCGGGTGCTGGCAGGGACGCCCGGTACGTCGTGGATCGGATCTGGGATCGCGTCCGCCAGGACGGCGGCGCGAGCGCGCCGTCGACGTCGGTGGAGGGCGGGGGCGGCGGTCCTTCCACCGGGCTGTCGCTGTGAGACACGCGATTTGGCCAGGTTCTGCGTGATCGATCGCCCAGACGACATGATTCGCGCAGCCTGAGCATGTGGCCACGCTGGTTCACCGGATCTGGGTGTCTGAGAGCGACATCCGCCTGGTTGTTGCCGCGGCAGGGTTGCCGCTTCGGCCAGCGGCGTCAGCCCGGGAGGTCGCGTTCCTCGGGACCGACGTAGTTGACGTCGGGACGGATCAGTCGATTGTTCGCGGCCTGCTCCAGCACGTGTGCCGTCCAGCCCGCGTGCCGAGCCAGTGAGAACGTTGCCGGGAACAGGTCCGGTGACAGGCCCACGCCCATCAGCACCGGGGCCGCGTAGTACTCGACGTTCGTCTTGAGCGGCCGATCCGGGTGCTTCTCCGCCAGGATCCGCAGCGCCACGTCCTCGACCTCGGTGGCGAGCTTGAGCCACTCGGGCTTGTGCTCCATGCCCTCGGCCACCGTCCGCAACGCCGCTGCCCGCGGGTCGTACGCGCGGTACACGCGATGGCCGAACCCCATGAGGCGCTCCCCGCGATCGAGCGCCGCGCGGATCCACGCCTCGGCGTGGTCGGCGGAGCCGACCTGGGCCAACTGGTCGACCACTTCCGACGGCGCCCCGCCGTGGAGCGGCCCCTTCATCGTTCCGATCGCGCCCGCGACAGCCGACGCGATATCCGACCGAGTCGAGGTGATGACGCGCGCGGTGAAGGTCGACGCGTTGAAGCTGTGCTCGGCGCCGACGATGAAGTACGCATCGAGCGCTCGGGCAGTGCCGGCATCGGGCCGCTCCCCGGAGAGCTGGTACAGGAACCCGGCGGTCATGTCGAGCGAGGTGTCGGGCTCGACCGGCTCCTTGCCGGCCCGTAATCGCGCGAAGGCCGCCAGCGCCGACGGCGAGAAGGCCGTGAGGGCGCGCGCCTGGTCGACGGTCGGTGGCCACGGCAGGTCGTGGGTCGCGCCCCACGCCGAGACTGCGGTGCGCAGCGCATCCATCGGCTTGGCGTCGGCGGGCATTGCCCGGAGCACCTCCAGCACCGCCGTCGGCACCGGGGCGGTCGGCATGCGCGCGGATGGGTCCCACTCGCCGGTCCACAACAGGTCCGCCACCGCGGGATACGTACCGTGGGCGACCAGGTCGCCGATCCGGTAGCCGCGGTAGAGCAATCGGCCCTGCGCGCCGTCGATGAACGACAGGCTCGTCTCGCCGGCGATGACCCCTTCGAGCCCGGGCGAGTAAGGGCGGGTGGCCTGGAGTGACGGCTCGCTCGGGGCGTCCGCCGGCGGGGAGTCGGTCAACGGTTGCCCTCGAGCGCGTTGAGAACCAGCCGCACGACGATCGAGCCGAGCGTGGCAACGACCAGCGAGGCGATGAGGCCGGTCACGGACGTGTAGCCCATCTGCTGGGCGAGGAAGCCACCGACCACGCCGCCGACGATCCCCACCACGATGTTCGGCAGGCAACCGCGCGCGGTCCGGCCGCCGACGAGCGCACCCGAGATCGCGCCGGCCAGCAGGCCGACGATGATCCAGCCGAAGATCCCGAGCTCAGGCATGGGCGGAGTATCCCATGGGGCCGCGGCTCACGGCGCCGACAGGAACGTTTGTATCGCCTCGACGAAGGCATCGGCATGGGTGTGGTGGGCGGCATGCCTGGCACCGGGAATCACGACGACGCGGCCATCGCGGAGGCGGGCGTCGAGGGCGCGCGTGGCGACCCCGAACTCGGGTCGGCTGTCCCCGCCCAGGATCTGGAGCACCGGCTGGCGCACACGGCCCAGCGCCTCCAGCCCGGCCGCCGCGGATGTCGATTCCGATTCGAGCTCGCGCACGATCGTGTGCGCCGCGGCGACCCGCAGCGGCCAGACCGGGTCTGCGCGGTAGCGTGCCAGGCCCTCCTCGTCGAGGCCGACGACGCGGGTCATGAACGTCGAGAGGACGGCGGCCGGATCGCCGGCGGCATCGAGCGCCCGCAGCTCGTCGAGCACCGCAGCGTCTCCGTAGCGCTCGCCGGGCGGCGTCGGTGCGCCCTCGTACGAGACGACGCGTCGGATGTCATCGGTCAGCAATGCGGCCCCGAGGGCGCACCGCCCGCCGTACGAGTGGCCGACGACGTCGACCGGTGATCCGGACTCCGTCGCGAGTGCCGAGGCGACCGCGGCCACGTCCTCGAATTCGCGGTCGATCGAGTACGGCGGCGTGTCACCGGATGCGCCGCGTCCGCGGCGATCCATCGCGTGGACCGCGTACCGCGTCGCCAGGAGCGGACTCACCACCCGGAACGTCGTGTGATCGGCGGACGCGCCGTGGACGAGGATCAAGGCTGGTCCGGTGCCGGTGGTGAAGACCCCGATGGGCGTGCCATCGGGGGCGACGACCGTCCGCGACGGCACCGCGGTCGGCCGCCAGGCGTAGCGAACGTCGGGCTGGCGCTCCTCGTTGCCCGTCCCGTCGCCGAAGGCGATCGGCACGAACCCGCGACGTTCGTAGAACTGCCGCGCGAACTGGTTGACCTGGAAGCAGTAGAGGTCCAGGCCTTCAGGCCGTCGATCCTTGGCGATGGCGACGCATCGGTCGCCGATGCCGCGGCCGATCCAATCGGGCAGGACATACAGCTGCTCGATCATCGACGCCGACAGGGCCATGAACCCGACGACGCGACCCCCGTCGTCCGGATCGATCGCGACCCACACCTCCGTCGACGGAAGGAGCTCCTCGGCGAGCCAGCGCCGCACATCGGCGTCGGGGTGGGCCGGCGGGAAGTCGAACGTTGCCCGCCACGAGCTGAGCCACACGTCGCCGAGCTTCGGGCCGTCCTCCGGCCCGGCTCGCCGGATGACGATCCGCTCCGCGGGAACCGCTGTCACCGCGGCAGATTCGACGCCGCGGCCTCGTCGAGGATCCAGGTCGCGCCCTCGCGCCGCGCGAGCTGCGCGGGCCAGCGCCTCGGTTCGACGGCATCGCCGAACACATGGCCGATGGCCTCGGCCTTGCTCGCGCCGTTGGCAACGACGATGACCCGTCGCGCCACGCCGACGATCGCCGGGTTGAGCGTGACCCGCGGAACGTGCGGCTCGATGTGGGTCGGTGCCGGGATCGCGACCGCCCAGGGCCGAGCGTCGAACGCCGCCGAGCCCGGGAACACCGACAGGATGTGGCCATCCGGGCCGACCCCGAGGAGCAGGAGATCGAAGACCGGCCAGCCGTCCGACTCCGGCAGCCCCGCGGATCGGAGCTCCGCGGCGAGGTCGCGAGCGCAGTCCTCGGCGTCCTCCCCGACACCGATCGCCTCGCCGGTCCGGAACGGGTGGAGGTTCACGACCGGGATGCGGACCCGCTCGCGACGGTCGTCGGAATGCACCGACTCCCAGCCGCCGCCGCCGAGCAGCACGTCGTCGAACGGGCGCACGTTCGACAGTGGGTGGTCCGACGGGACGAACCGATCGTCGCCCCACCACGTGTGGACCTGTCCCCACGGGATGCGCTCCCGGACGGCCGGTGCCAGCAGCGCGCGATAGATCGACCCGATCGTCGAGCCTCCCGTCGTGACCCAGTCGGCCCGGTCGCCGCGCTCGCCGACCGCATCCCAGAGCGCCGTCGCGATGATGTCCGCCGCCCGAGCGGCCCCGGTCTCGGGATCGCGGACGACGACGAGCTCGGGTTCGCTCACCCGACGAGCTGTGCCGCCATGTCGAGCGTTCCCACCGAGACCGGGTCGTGGCCGCCCGACTCGATCGCCTCGGCGAGCAGGTCCACGTCGCCGCGGCGCGCGGCGAGGAAATGGCGCTCGAGGCAGTCGACGCCGTCCTGGAACAGCCGCACGTGGACGCTCTCAGCCTCGGCGGTCACGTCGGCGCGCAACTCCGAGCCGCGGCGCTCGCAGAGCAGCTCGACCCGCAGCGTGGTCCCCGCGGAATAGTCGGAGGCCTGTGGTCGAAGGACTGCTGCGACCTCGCTTCGACCGTCCGACAGCGTCGCGACAAGGCCCTTCGACATCGGTGCCTTCGCACGACCCGTCGGGCCCTTCGCCTTCGATGGCGGGGTGGGCGCGACCGCGAGCGGCGTCTTGACGTGGAGTCCGAGTCGCGAGGCGAGCCAGGCCACGTGGTAGACGGCTTTGACCACGTTCGTGGAGCCGGGTGCGCCGGTCTCGTCGCGCGTCCCGTAGGTCACCGCGATCCGCCGCAGCGAGCGGAGATAGGGCAGGTAGTCGGGGTCGTCGAAGATCGACGCGATCGCCTCCCGCCAGCGCGACTGACGAACCTGGGCGAAGTCACTGACGGCGATCCCGGTCTCGTCGGCCATCGATGAGAGCTCCTTCAGGCGGGCCAGGCCGTCGCCGTTCCAAGTCGACGCGTCGACGACCAGTCGGTCAGCGTCCGCGAAGAGGTCGAGCGCCGCTCGCGACGCGAAGGGCGGCTCGCCCGGCCACCAGACCGTCACCGGCAGGTCGTGGATGATCAGCGGGGTGACGATCGCCGACAGGTGCCGGCCGGCCTCCCCGCCGGCGATGAGGTGGATCGTCTCCGCACACGTTTCGGGCGCGTCCTCGCGGGGCAGGATGCAATGGGCCTCGATCCGCGCGTCGATCCATGACGGGCCGTCCGGGTCGGCCGACTGGACGACGATCGTGCGCGAGGGGTGTCGGCCGGTCAGTGCCTGGATCGTGGCAGCTCCCCGTTCCGCGATCTCGGGACGACGCGCGATGACCACCAGGTTCATCACGCTCGTCCTGGCCGCCACGTGACGGCCGGGCGCGCCCTCGATCTCGGTGGTCAGGTCCTGCTTCGCCCAGATCCGGCTGAGCTCCTTCTCGATGTCGGGGATGTTCCGCGCACGCGCCGACCAGCGCAGGACCGGCTCGTTGAGGGCGATCAGATCCGTCGCCACTTGTGGCCCTCTCTGGCCAGCATCTCGTCGGCCGCTTCGGGACCCCAGGTCCCGGCGTCGTAGTTCGGGAAGTCCGGCGGACCCGCGGCGGCCCAGGCGTCGATGAACGGGTCGACGATGCCCCACGCCTCCTCGACTTCGTCGGCGCGGGTGAACAGCGAGGCGTCACCCTGCAGTGCGTCGAGGATCAACGTCTCGTAGGCGTCGGGCGAGTCGACGTTGAAGGCGGACCCGTACGTGAAGTCCATCGTGACCGAGCGGACGTCCAGCCCGAGCCCCGGCACCTTGGCACCGAACCGCAGCATGATCCCCTCGTCCGGCTGGATCCGCATCGCGAGCAGGTTCGCATCGGGATCCGCCGACGTGTCGCGGAAGAGGTGGTGCGGAACCGACCGGAACTGGATCGCGATCTCGGTCGACCGCTTCGGCAGCCGCTTGCCGGTGCGCACGTAGAACGGGACGCCGGACCAGCGCCAGTCGTCGATCGTGAGCTTTGCCGCGACGTAGGTCTCCGTTTCCGACTGCGGATCGACGTCCGCCTCCTGGCGATAGCCCGGGACCTGGGTGGCTGCCACCCAGCCCGGTCCGTACTGGCCGCGCACGACCTCGTGGGCACGCCCTTCCGGGTGCGTGCCGATCGCCCGCAGGACCTTCACCTTCTCGTCACGAAGCGCGTTCGCCTCGAACGTGGCCGGCGGCTCCATCGCCACGAGGCTCACGAGCTGGAGCAGGTGGTTCTGGAGCACGTCGCGGACGGCGCCGGTCTCCTCATAGAACGCACCGCGGTTCTCGATGCCGATCGACTCCGCCACGGTGATCTGCACGTGATCGACGTAACGCCGATTCCAGAGCGGCTCGAAGATCCCGTTCCCGAACCGGAAGACCAGCAGGTTCCGAACGGTCTCCTTACCGAGGTAGTGGTCGATGCGGTAGACCTGCGACTCGCGGAAGACCTTGCCGACCTCGCGGTTGAGGCGCTTGGCGGAGTCGAGATCGTGGCCGAAGGGCTTCTCGATGACGACCCGGCGCCAGCCGCCGTCATGGCGCTCGTGATCGAGCCCGACGCGGCCGACCTGGGCGACGATCTCGGCGAATTGGGATGGCTGCGTCGCCAGGTACAGCAGCCGGTTGCCGCGGGTGCCTTCCTCCTCGTCGATCTCGTCGAGCCTCGTCGCCATCCGGTCGAACCCGACGGGATCGCTGAAGTCGCACCGGTAGTACTGGATGCGCTTGCTGAACGAGCGCCACGCGGCCTCGTCGAGCGGCAGGATCCTACTGAACTGCTCGAGCGAGGCGTGGACCTCGTCCCGGAACGCGGCGTCGTCGTAGTCCCGACGCCCGACGGCGACGAGCACGAACTCGTGGGGCAGCAGGTTCGTCCGCCACAGGTGATACATCGCCGGGATGACCTTGCGATGCGCGAGGTCGCCGGTCGCGCCGAACAGCACGAGGACAGAGGGATCCGGAACGCGCTCGAGGCGGAGTCCCTGGCGGAGGACGTTCTCTGCCGCCTTGCTTCGGGGAGCACGCTTCCCGTGGCGAGCCTCCCGGAGCTCGCGCATCGTGCGTGGCGCGTCCTTCGGCCGCGGCGCCGGCTGGGCCGGGATCGGCTGGTCCGCCGGCGCCTCGAGCGGTGCCGGCTCCTTGACGGGCGCCTTGACGGGCGCCTTGGTCGCTGCCACCGAGCGCCCTACTCGGTCTTCACGGCATGTCCGCCGAACTCGTTGCGCAGTGCGGCCAGCACTTTGCCCGCGTACGAGTCGTCCTGGCGGGAGCGGAACCGGGTCTGGAGGGACAGCGTGATGACCGGCGCCGGGACGTCCTTGTCGATCGCCTCCTGGACCGTCCAGCGACCCTCACCCGAGTCGGCGACCCAGCCCTTGAGATGCGTCAGGTCCTGGCCGTTCGACTTGAAGGCGCGGGCGGCGAGCTCGAGCAGCCACGAGCGGACGACCGAACCCTGCATCCAGAGCTCGGAGATCGCGCCGAGATCGAGCTCGTAGTCGCTGGCGTGCATGATCTCGAAGCCCTCGGCGTAGGCTTGCATGAGGCCGTATTCGATGCCGTTGTGGACCATCTTCACGTAGTGGCCCGCGCCCGGGCCGCCGACGTGGAGGTAGCCGTTCGGTGGGGCGAGCGCCTTGAAGATCGGCTCGAGCGGCTCGACCGCCTCGCGATCGCCGCCGACCATCAGGCAGTAGCCGACCTGCAGGCCCCAGATCCCGCCCGACGTTCCGGCATCGACGTAGTTGATGCCCTTGTCCTTGAGCGCCGCGTGCCGGCGGACGTCGTCGTGGAAGTTGGTGTTGCCGCCGTCGATGATGGTGTCGCCGGGCTCGAGGTGCTCGAGCAGCTCCTCGATCTGGGCCTCCGTCGCGTCGCCTGCCGGGACCATGACCCACACCGCGCGCGGCTTCTCCAGCTTGGCCACCAGGTCCTCGATCGAATAGGTGGCGACGGCACCCTCGCCCTCGCCCTCGATCTCCTTCGACTTCTCGGGCGTCCGGTTGTACACGAGGATCTCGTGGTCGTCGCGGACGAGCCGGCGGACCATGTTGGCGCCCATCCGGCCAAGACCGATGAACCCGATGCGCATCTGCGTCAACCCTCCGACGTCGTGGCGAGCGCGGCATCGAGCGCGCGCTCCAGGGCGGCCAGGCCGGCGTCGGGGTCGGCGCCGAGATGGATCCGAAGGATCGGCAGGCCGTGTGCCGCGATGGCCGCGTAGTCGCCGTCGGCCTGCGCATCGATGAGCTGCCCGAAGGTGTACGGCCACTCGGGGATCGGCCGCGGATCCGGATGATCCGAGGTGAACTGCAGGAACCAACCGATCGGCGCGCCGCCTTTGTGCAGCTGACCGGTCGAGTGCAGGAAGCGCGGGCCGTAGCCGGCGGTGGTGGCCTGTCGGATCGCGTCGCGCAGGCGCGCGCGGATCCGGGACATCGCGGCGTCGCGCTCGCCGGATGGGGCGATGAACGCCTGGAGCGCGAGATAGGCATTCGGCCTGCGGCGACCGAGGTGGGCGGCGAGCGTCTGCGAGAGATCGGGATCGTCGGCACGGGACACCGGCACGCTCGACGTCGCGACGCGCCCCTTCGAGGCGGCCTCCAGCACCTCCCGGGTGAGCTGCTTCGCCTCCTCGACGTTGGGCTGGTCGAACGGGTCGATCCCCAGCACGATCCCGGCGATCGCGGTGGCGACCTCCCAGCG
>Ga0114129_10015954_pt1 | contig 10681 bp, 8 predicted proteins | sample RhiMetdeltSRZDD1_FD_80071 | JGI IMG/M metagenome (GOLD analysis project Ga0114129, IMG submission 80071) | Populus rhizosphere microbial communities from Tennessee, USA - Rhizosphere MetaG P. deltoides SRZDD1 (version 2) (version 2) | ecosystem: Host-associated > Plants > Roots > Rhizosphere >... | reverse complement strand
GAGGGCCCCCGCGCGGTGCTGCGCACTTGGGGGCCCCTGCCCCCAGGGCACCGGCCGGAGGCCGGGGGGTCCGCCGCCGCGTAAAGAGGGTTTCGGTCGGGCTGGCGTCGCGCCTAGAGCAAGTCCTCCCGGCCGTCGCGCTTAAGGCGGTCAACCACCGTCTTGACTGCCTCTGACTGCTCTTTCGTGGTCACGAGGAGGGCGTCGGGGGTGTCGACGACCACGAGCCCCTCCACTCCTACTAACGCAACCGTCTTCCCGGGTGCCCAGACGTAGTTGTCGTGGGACTCTTCCGCGACCAGGTCGCCGGTCGTCCAGTTGTCCGACTTCGAGGCGATCTCCGCGAGCCGGGCCCAGGAGCCGACGTCCTGCCAGCCGATGTCGGCCGGCACGACCGCGACGTTGTCGGCCTTTTCGGCGATCCCGTAGTCGACGGTGGTGCGATCCGTCTCCTCCCAGACCTCGGCGAGCACCGACTCGTAGCGCGGCGAGCCGATCGCTTCTCTGAGCGCCGCCAGCGCCTTGGCCGTTCGCGGGAGATGTCGCTCGTAAGCGCGGAGGATCTCCTCAACCCGCCAGACGAACATTCCGGCATTCCAATAGTGGCCGCCGGCGGCGACCATGCGCTCCGCGGCGTCGCGTTTGGGCTTCTCGATGAAGCGCTTCACCGCTCTCACTTCGACGGGCGACTCGACATCGAGCTTCTCGCCCGCCTCGATGTAGCCAAAGCCCGTGTCGGCGCGCTCCGGGGAGATCCCGAGCGTCACGAGGTGCCCGCGCTCAGCGGCCGCGGTTGCGGCGATCAGCACCTTTCGGAACTGGCCGCGATCGCCGACGACATGGTCCGATGGCAGAACGGCGACGACCGCGTCCGGGTCGAAGGCCGCGAGCGCCGCCATGGCGAGCCCGATCGCCGCGGCGTTGCCACGCGGGTACGGCTCGACGACGAGGTGGTCGGCCGGAAGATCTGGGAGCTGCTCGTGGATGAGCGCGCGGTGCTCGGGCGGCGCGACCACGAAGATGCGCTCGCTGGGTACGAACTCGGAGACGCGGTCGACGGTGTCCTGCAGAAGGCTCCGGTCGCCGATGAGGTCGAGGAACTGCTTGGGTCGGTCGCGGCGCGAGAGTGGCCAGAGGCGCGTCCCGGCGCCGCCGGAGAGCACGAGAACGTAGAGCCTAGGCATCGAGACGGTCCGCCGGAGGTTAGAGCCCGAAGTAGTTGAGGTGCATTGCCGAGCGCACCTCGTGGAGTGTCTTTCGCGCCTCCTCACGTGCTCGCGCGCTGCCCTCCGCGATGATCCGGTCGACGATCTTCGGATCCGCCGAGAAGCGGGCGCGTCGCTCGCGTATCGGCGCGAGGAACGTCTCGAGCGCCGCGAAGAGCTTTTCTTTGACTTCGACGTCGCCGACCTTGCCGGCTCGATAGCGCTCTTTGAGTTCGTTCACTTCCGCGACGTTCGGATTGAAGCGATCGTGGTAGACGAAGACCGGATTTCCTTCGACGCGACCGGGGTCGGTGGGGCGGATGCGGCTCGGATCCGTGTACATGCGCTTCACCTTGTCTCGGACGGTCTGGGTGTCGTCTGAGAGATTGATCGCATTGCCGAGGCTCTTCCCCATCTTTTCGCGCCCGTCGATCCCTGGGAGCAGGCCCTCCTCCGGAATGAGCGATTCCGGGATCGGGAACACGGGCGCGTAGAGCTCATTGAAGCGGCGCGCGATCTCGCGAGTGATCTCGACGTGCGACTCGTTGTCGCGGCCGACCGGGACGAGATCACCCTTGACGCAGAGGATGTCCGCCGCCTGAAGGATCGGGTATCCCAGGAGCCCGTAGCTCGGCTGAGAGATGTTGTGGTCGCGCATCTGGTCCTTGAGCGTCGGGATGCGCTGCGCCCGGGGAACCGTGACGAGCATGCTGAAGTAGAGGTGGAGCTCGGTGACTTCGGGAACGAGGGACTGCAGATAGATGGTGACCGCGTCAGGATCCACACCGACCGCAAGGTTGTCGAGGACATCGTCACGGATGTTGGCGCCGATCTCTTCCAGGTTGTCGAGGCGCGTCGTCAGCATGTGGTAGTCCGCAACGAGCAGAAAGGTCTCGTAGTCGCGCTGGAGCTTCACGCGGTTGGCGAGCGTGCCGACGTAGTGGCCGAGATGGAGTTTTCCCGTCGGCCGATCGCCCGTGAGGATGCGCTTCCGCGTCTTCTTCGCGGACGGCGATGGCTCTGGATGCCCGACAGCAGTGGCCTGAGCGCTCATGGGAGATGCGATGGTACAGGGAGCGCGCGCGCGAGCTCCTCCGCGACGAGAGCGCCGACCTCATCACGTTTGCCGACGAAGAAGTGGTCCACGCCGCTCACCATGACGATGCGCGCGTGCGGCGCCGCTGCGCGCAGCTCCACCGGCGTTCCGAACTGATCGTTCTCCGCAGCAACGATGAACGTGCCCTCCGGGATGGCTGGCAGCGCGCGCGGCGCGAAGCTCACGTCCTTCGTTCCGACCCCGACGAGAGCCACGGCATCGGCGCGTCCACCGCGCGCCAGATATGCGAGGACCTGGAACGCGCCGAAGCTGTATCCGACGAGCCCGACCGGAAGGCCCGGCGCGATCGCGTGCGCGTCGTCGACCGCGGCGGCGAGGTCGTCCACCTCGTAGCGGCCGCCGCTCCACTCGCCCGCACTCGCGCCGACACCGCGGAAGTTGAACCGCAGCGCGTACCACCCGCGCTCCGCACAGGCCCGGGCGATGGCGGCCATGATCGGCGTGCGCATGGTGCCCCCGTGCGTCGGCAGGGCGTGCGCGATCACCACGATCGCCGTGGGGTCCACGTCGGGGATCCGCAGCGTCGCTTCGAGCCGTTCGTCGATCCGTCGCGCTTCTTCGCGCATGAGTGGAGTCTGCGGGAACCGATCCGGGCGGGCGCTGTATAGGCTTCCGACATGCGGCCGCTCGTCGCTCGGTTCGGCCTGCTCGCGCTTCTCGGCGCGGTCGCCTGCCAGGCCGCTCAGGCTCCCGGACCCGGAGGATCGCCAGGCTCGAGCGCGGTCGCCTCGAGTGCGTCACCGAGCGCCGCGGCATCCCCGACCCAGAGCTATCCGACGCGCGCAGGTACGTGCGCGATGCGTGTCAGCGAGAGCTTCACGCTCTCCAACGACATGACCTGCGCCGGCGACGGCATGGTCGTCGTCTCCGACAACGTAACCATCGATCTCGGCGGCCACACCCTCACCGGCCCGGGAATGGGTCCGCAGACCTGGCCGCTGCCGCAGCTCGATAGTGTCGGGGTTCGCGTCGGCGGCCACACCGGCGTGACCGTCCGCAACGGCAAGACACAGGCATTCTCGACGGGGATCTACTTCATCGATATGGAGTCGAGCTCGATCGAGGGCGTCACGACGCTCCGGAATCGGTTCGGCTTCTACATCCATGCGTCGAAGAAGATCACGGTGAAGGACTCGGACGTCCAGCTCAACATCTACGGCCTGCACCTCCAGAGCTCGAACGACTGCGTCCTGGTGAATAACCTCCTCGCGCGGCAGACGTATAACAGTCCCGGGGGGTACGGGCTCTACCTCTACGCGAGCTCGCGAAACCGGATCACCGACAACACCATCGACTCGAACATCAACTGGGGCATCTGGTTCAGCGACGCGAAAGAGAACGTGATCTTCCACAACAACGTGGTCGGAAACAACCCTCCAGTGAGCGATAACACCGAGGGTTCGAACGTCTGGTATGACAAGCAGTCGAAGGAAGGCAACTGGTGGGCGGACTACAAGGGGAAGGACTCCGACAACGACGGCATCGGCGACTCGCCGTATCCGATCCTTGGACCCGGCGGCATGGTCGACCCATATCCGTTCGTCGCGAAGGACGGCTGGAAGACAAAGCGCCGCTCGACGATCGACCACTACGAACCCGCGGCGCCGCGCACGCCCCGCGGCGTGACCCTGGTCGCGCTCGCCGGTGGCAACGCCTACTCCGCGCGGCCGGGGGACGACCGCGCTGGACTCCTCGTCCCCGATGTGTCTCAGATCGCCATGGGGACCGACGAGCGCACCCTCTATGCGGCGTCAGGGAAGACCGTCGTCGCGCGCGACGTGGTCACGGGGGAGACACGCGATCGGTCCTCCTACGCGGTGGACGGGATCGTCGCCGCGAATCGCGACGGCCACTCGGTACTCGTCGTCGGGCCGCAGGGCGCCGAGCAGCGCGACCTCAGCACCGGCCAGAGCCAGTTCTTCAACTATCACGGGAGCCCGGAGGTCCTCGCCCCGAGCTACAAGCACAACCACGTGTTCGTCGCGACGCCGCGCGGGATCGACCTGCTCTACCTGAACCTCGGGGGTCGCACGCCGTACACCATTCCGGTCGACGGCGCGCCCACAGCGATGGTCATGGCCGGCTCCGGAACGCGGATCTACGTCGCGGTCGCCGGCAAGAAAGTCGTCGATGTCGTGGACACGGAGCAGTACGCGGTCGTGGAGCGGATCGCTACCGACGTGATCCCGACCTCGCTCGCGATCTCGCCGCGCGAAGACCTCCTCTACGTGGGGTCGGCCGCCGGTGTGGAGGCCCTCACGATCCGGGACCGGTCCGTCGTCGGATCGGCCGCGTTCCTCGGAGCGGTCGTGGATCTCGCGGTGTCCCCCAACGGCGACCAGCTCTACGTCGCGCTGGCGGGGCTGTCGCACGCGATCGCCGTGCTGGACGCGCCCGGCCTCCGTGTCGCCCATGTCATAGAGCTGGACAACGATCCAAGTCGCATCCTGGTGGCGAGCTACTAAGCAGGCCGCATCGCGAAACGGCCCGGGAGCGTTAGATGGGCGCAGTGGGGCGGACCGCCGCGGCTATAGATGCGCGCGAGCGCGCCCACCTGCTCATCCGGCTGGCCGCCATCGCCCTGGGCGGAACCCTCGTCCTCCTCGCCGGTGTCGGCGCCACCTCGGTCGCCGCTCTCATCCTGGTGCTCTACCTGGCGGCCGCGGTCACGGTGCGCTACTACCCCCCGCTCCAACGCGTCCCGTTCGTGGTGCCGATCCTCGACGTCGTCGCGGTCACCGGCCTCGTCTCCGCTCTTCCCCTGAGTCTGGGTCCGTGGATCCTCTACTCGTTCGCGATCGGCGTCGCGGCGCTGCGGTCCGGCCCGCTTGGCGCCGTCGCTGCGACGGCCATCGCCGTCGTCGGCTACGACTCAGCCCTCGTCATTCGAGGCGAGCAGGCGCGTGCGACCGATCTCTGGCCGGTGCAGGCCCTCCTCGCGATCGGGCTCGTCATCGCCGAGGTCGTCTGGGCCCTCGGACGCCAGGAGGTGGACACGCTCTGGTCCCGCATCCACGCGCGCGCTCTGAGCGGTCTCACCCGCCAGCGCGAGCCGGAAGAGGTTCTTCGTGCGCTCGTTCCGGAGCTCGCTCGCTTGCAGAGCGTTCGCGGCGCGTGGGTCTGGGCGCTCGCGGCAGACCAGCGCCTGCGCACGACCATCACCGCCGGCGCGGCGCCGCCCTCGGAGCTCGTCGTTTCAGCAGACGCCGCGCGGGCGCTGCAAGCGCCGGCTCCGCTCGAGCGCATCGTGCCGGAGATGTACGGCCTCGCGATCCCGATCTCCGCCGACCCACCGCTGACGATCGGCGTGGCGCTCGACCCGACGAACGATGAAGAGCGCGCCGCAACGGCGGGGACCATCCACGATCTCGTCGGCGATGCGGCGGCGCTTCTCGGCGCGGCGTTCGAGCGGACCCGTCGCCAGGCCGAGCTTCACTCGCTCGAAGTAACGGCGCGGGCCATCGCAGAGATCGACGGCGAGCGGACCCAGGCCGGCGTCCTTGCTTCGACCGTCCTCGAGGCGGGACGGATCGCGAACGGACGAGCCGCGATCATCCGTCCGTCCGACGAGACCGTCCTCGTAGGCGACCTCCCCGGCGGCGCGCTCGCCGAGCTCGCCCGCGATCGGCGTCTCCCGGCCATCCTCGGGACCAACGCCGCGCCGCTCGCCGCCCAGACCCTCGGCGCGGACGCGACCGTGGCACTCGTCGGCCTCTCGGAAGGGCGCGTGCTCGCGGTAATGGGTCCGGCCGAGCTTCTGACGGCGCGTCTTGCGCTCCTGGAGCGCGTCGCACAGGCCTCGCGGGACCGGCTCGCCCTGCTCTTCGAGCGCGACGCTCTGCAGCTCGCGACGAACGAGCTCGGTCGAAATGTCGAGAGCCTCGGCGGGGCGCTTCGCGCGAAGGAAGATGCGCTCGCCACCGCGGTTCACGAGCTGCGCAACCCGCTCACCGCGGTACATGGGTACGCCACGCTCATGTCGCGGAACCTGAAGGCTGTGCAGGGACAGCTGACCCAGCTCGAGCGCCTCATGTCGGACCTCCTGAGCGCCGAGCAACCGAGCGCGGGCGGCGACTCGGTCGTGGACGCAGCCGCCGAGGCCCGCGAGGCGATCGCGCGAGCGCGCGTCCGCGGCGCGAAGATCGACCTCGAGGCCCCGCCCGAGCCGGTCCGCGTGGCGATCAGTGAAGCACGCTTCGCGCAGGTGCTCGACAACCTCATCTCGAACGCGATGAAGTACTCGCCGGCTGACGAGCCCATCCTCGTGACCGTCGCGGCCGCGGACGTCCCACTCGCGAAGATCTCCGTCGCTGATCACGGCATGGGTATTCCGGCGGAGCATCTGGCTCGCGTCTTCGATCGCTTCTACCGCGTCGGAGGAAGCGCCGACGGCGTCACCGGGCAGGGACTCGGCCTTTCGATCTGCAAGGAGATCGTCACCGCGCACGGCGGCAAGATCTGGGCGGATAGCGCCGGCCCAGGTCGCGGAAGCACGTTCACGTTCACACTGCCGCTCGCCGTAGGAGCACCGACTACTTAGGCGTCGCTCCCATGTGGCGCTCGAAGAAGCCGACCACTTTCGGCCAGGCATCGGCGCGGTTCTTCGCCTTCGCCAGGCCGTGGCCCTCGTCCTCGTAGCGCAGGTACTCCACCGCTTGCCCGCGCGCGCGAAGCGTCGACACGATCTGCTCCGCCTCCTGCACGGGCACGCGTGGATCGTTCGCACCATGGATGACCATGAGGGGAGCGCGGATCCGGTCGATGAAGTTGAGCGGCGAGATCGACTCGAGGAAGTCCGCGTCCTTGATAGGGTCGCCGTACTCGGCGGCGCGTAGGGGCCGGCGCCACGGCGCCGTTCGGGCGAAGAACGTCTTGAAGCTCGCGATCCCCACGATGTCCACCGCCGCAGCCCATTCGCGCTCCGCGCAGAAGGTGATCGCCGCGAGCGTCATGAATCCGCCGTACGAGCCGCCGATGACGCCGATGCGATCGGCCGGGGCGACACCCGACTCCGCGAGCCAGGCCGCGGCCGCGTCAAGGTCGCGCACCGAATCCATACGCAGGCGCACGTCATCGAGCGACATGTATGCCAGGCCGTAACCGCTCGATCCGCGGACGTTGGGCTGGAGCACGTTGAAACCGGCCGCGACGAGGGCCACGGTGAGCGGGTTCCAGAGCGGGCGAGCTTGCCCTTCGGGGCCGCCGTGGACCTGCACCACGGTCGGGCGCGGTCCCTTCGCGGCGCCGCGGGGACGCAGCAGGAAGCCAGGGATGGCCCGTCCGTCGAACGATCGCCAGGAGACGAGCTCCTCCTCGGGGAGACCGTCGGGCGAGAGGCCGGCCATCTGCGGCGGGATCACGAGCTCGGCCGGGGCGCCGGGCCTCGCGACGTATATCGCGGACGGGGCGTCGAACCGGGCCCAGGCTATCGCGACGGTGCCGTTCGCCGCCACCGCAAGGCTGTTCCCGATGAGATCGGTCGCGAGGTCTCCGGGCGGGAGACCAACGACGGCGCTGTCCCGTTCGCCCTCGCGGCGCCGCACCTCCGACCGACCGTGAACGTTGAGCGCATAGGCCATGTGATCACCGGCGACCTCGAGGTCGTCGACGACCTTCTCCTCCGGCGCGACGATGTAGCGGAAGGACCCGTCGAAGCCCACGCGCGCGATCGCCGCAAGGTCACGGTCCCGGTCGGAGAGCACGAGGACGCCGTCTCCGAAGGCGCGCGCCGAGTGGTGCATTGCCGGGGGCGTCTCGGGAGTGAGTCGCATGGTGGAGCCGTCCGGTTCGACGAGGAGGAGGTGGTTCTGGTCGCTCCGCGCGCGATTGATCGTAACGACGAGCCGACCGTCCGCCAGGACGGTCGCGCCGAAACCGGTCCCGTCATGACTGAAGCGCGGTTTCGGCGTACCACCGTGAGCGGGAAATTCGTACAGATCGAAGAAACGCTCGTCGCGAAGATTGGCGAACGCGAGAATGCCGCTGCCGTCGGGAGTCCACGCGACAACGTGGTGAATCCGGTCAGGATGAGCCGAAAGCCGTCGCGCGTTGGTGCCGTCCTCGTTCATCGCCCAGAGCGCCCACCGCTCGTCACCACCCTCGTCCGCGCCGTACGCGATACGTGTTCCGTCGGGCGACAGCCGGTAGGCCCCCACCCGATCGGCCTCGTAGGAGAGGCGCCTGGGGACACCGCCAGCGACAGGGACGGACCAGAGCTGCATAGTTCCAGTGAGATCGCTCACGAAGTAGAGGCTCCCCGCATCGGGGGAGAGCGCGATCCGCGACGCGCCGCGCGCGTCCAGGATCCGTATCAGCGACGGAGCCACCAACCGAGTCTGGCACGGCTTCGTGGAGAATGGGCGGCGGTGGGTGGTCGCAGCGTCGCGGCAGCGATGGTCTTCGCATGGCTGACGGCAGCGTGCGCATCGGGCGGTGGCGTCGCCAACGGTTCGCCGAGTCCTTCGCCCGGGCCGACGCTGACCGAAACTGTGATCCAGTCAGGTCTCATCGTTCCCTGGGAGGTCGCGCTCGCCTCCGACGGCCGGATGTTCGTCACCGAGCGGCCCGGAACGATCAGCGTGTTCGAGAGCGACTTGCCGATGGCCAAGCGGGTCGCGTCGACGCAGGTGACCGGTCTGCGCGCGATGGGCGAAGCCGGATTGCTCGGCCTGGCCATCGACCCGGACTTCGCGCGGAACCAGCTGTTCTATGTCTGTGCCTCGCTGCTCGACCAGGGCGAATGGCGCAACGAGATCCTGCGCTATCGCGCCTCGGCGACCGCGCTCGCCCCCGAGAACACGATCCTTCGCGGCGGGATCATGGCGAGTGGTCTTCACGATTCCTGCCGCATCCGTTTCGGTCCCGACGGGAAGCTCTGGGTCGCAACCGGCGACGGAGGTCAACCCGCTCGAGCGCAGGACCCAGGCTCCCTGAATGGCAAGGTCCTGAGGATCAACACCGATGGCTCCATCCCCACCGATAACCCAACGCTGAAAGGACAGGCCGGGCCGTCGGCGATCTATGCCCTCGGGCTGCGCAACCCCGGCGGGCTCGCGTTCCATCCGCGGACGGGCAGCTGCTTCGTCGTCGACGCCGGTGATCAGATGCAGGACGAGATCGACGAGGTCACCGCAGGCGCCAACTTCGGGTGGCCCGCGGTGCTCGGGGCGAACGGCGCGGGCCGCGGTTTCGCCGACCCGCTCTGGAGCTCTGGCACGGCGGCCCTGGCGGTCGCCGGCGCGGCGTTTCTCTCGAACCCGAGCTGGGGCGCATGGACGGACTCTCTTGTGGTGGCCACCCTCAAGGATCAGGATCTGCGCCGCTTCGCGGTGGATGGAACGCGCGTGACGGAACGGGAGATTCTTCTCGACCGAAAGTACGGACGCCTTCGGTCGGTCACCATCGCGCCTGATGGCTCGCTGCTCGTGACGACGAGCAACGGCAGCGGCGACCGCATCCTCAAGATCGTGCCCGCGCGGTAGATCGGGCGCCACGATCGCTCTCGGCACTCGTGCTGGTGTCCTGATCTCGGTTTTCGTCATCGTGCTCGCGGTCGTCGGTCTCTCGCCGCAGTTCTCGTGGGTCCCCGAGGTGCCGCTCCTCGCCGTCGCGGTTCTCGTACCGGTCGTCGGGTACGTGATGACCGGGATGAGCGCGGGACGCCGCACACGGCGACTCCGCGGCGGTGTCGCCGCAGGCGCGACGGCTGGTGTCATCAGTGGCTTTGTCGGAGGCGTCTGCTACGCGCTCTTCGGCAAGTCACTCCTGAACATCGTGGTCGGACTTGGGCTCGGCCTCGTCGCCGGTGCGGTTTGGGGAATGATCGGCGCGGTCGTCAGCCTGCGAGCCCGCGAGGAGTAGCGGTTAGCGGAGGACGAACCTCCCATCGGGCGCACCCGCGATGACACCACGGATGACCAGACGTGCGAGACGTTCCGAGAGCGCGCCGGCTCCGATCCCCACACGCCGCGCGAGTGCGTCGGGTCCGGCCGGTGAGCTCGCCAGTGCGTCGACGATGCGCGCATCGATCGCGTCTACGTCCACGATGGGCGCTCGCCGCGATGCGCCGATCGCTTCCACAAGCATCGCCGTTCCGGTGAGCGCCTTCGCGATCCCCGTCGCAATGAGCGCGTTGACACCCGCCGAGGCAGCGACGCCGATCGGTCCGGGGACCGCGTAGAGCGGGCGGCGGAGCCTGCGCGCGTGCTCCGCGGTGATCAGCGCGCCCGACCCGACGGGCGCCTCGACCACGACGGTGAGCTCGCCCAAGGCCGCGATCGTCGCGTTGCGCTGGGCGAAGGTCCAACTCTGCGGCGGTGCGTCCGGGGGAAACTCGGAAGCGAGAGCCCCGCTTGCGCGT
>Ga0114129_10015953_pt1 | contig 10682 bp, 10 predicted proteins | sample RhiMetdeltSRZDD1_FD_80071 | JGI IMG/M metagenome (GOLD analysis project Ga0114129, IMG submission 80071) | Populus rhizosphere microbial communities from Tennessee, USA - Rhizosphere MetaG P. deltoides SRZDD1 (version 2) (version 2) | ecosystem: Host-associated > Plants > Roots > Rhizosphere >... | reverse complement strand
GTGTCGTGGCCGCGGACGGTGTGACGGCGCTCGTATTGGCAGGAGGCGGCGGCGACGACGGAGGGGCCGGCGGAACGCAGACGGTGACCGGCACCGTCGGCGGTGCGGGCACCGAGCAGTCGTTCCTCGTGGTCACCGCCACGAAGCCCGGCGTCCTGGAAGCCAACCTCTCGTGGACGACGCCGGGCGCCGACCTCAGCGTCGGCTGCCACGAGCAGGACCCGCCCTACACGGGCTGCGATGGCCAGCTCACGCGACCCAACACCACCTCGGCCACCCTCCGCGCCAACGTGCAGGCGAAGTCGTACCTGATGTTCGTGTCGAACTTCCGGACCAGCTCCGAGGGGTTCACGTTGACGGTTCGCCTGCCCTGACGACCAACCCCGTTTTTCGCGCTTGTGGGCTTGACCCGTATCTGCTACGCTGGGGATGCTTTAGTCGGCTGTTGCTCTGGCGTTTCGGAAAAGAGCCGCCCTCGAATGGGCGGCTTTTGCATATGGGCGCGCAGGTGACCGTAGCGGCTAAGCAAGGCTTAGGAGGCCTGCACGTTCATGATCGAAGGTACCGTCAAGTGGTTCAACGAGTCGAAGGGTTTCGGTTTTCTGTCGCGCGAGGGTGGTCCGGACGTTTTCGTCCATCACTCGGAAATCCGCGCTGAGGGTTTCCGGACCCTCAACGAAGGCGACAAGGTTCAGTTCGAGGTCGTGGACAGCCCCAAGGGGCCCCGCGCCGCGAACGTGACCCTCAGCCGCTAACACTCCGCGAATCCGTCAAAAAAAAGCCCGGGACACCCGTCCCGGGCTTTTTTTGTGTCTGCGGCAGCAGACTCGGCCGTCTTAGTGTCGATCGAGGGTGCCGCAACGGCGCGTCACCCTCGAATCGACAGGGCCTGCGGGGCCGCGGACGCCAAACTATGGCACGGCTCCTCGGCCCTACTGTGGCTGCTTGACGATCCGCAGGTACGGCTTGGGAGCCTTCCAGCCCTCGGGGTACTTCTGCTTCGCCTCGTCGTCGGAGACGCTGCCCGCGATGATGACGTCCTCTCCCTGCTTCCAGTTCACCGGCGTGGCCACCTTGTGTTTCGCGGTGAGCTGCATCGAGTCGAGGACGCGCAGCACCTCATCGAAGTTCCGTCCGGTGGTCATCGGATAGGTCAGGACGAGCTTGATCTTCTTGTCGGGCCCGACCACGAACACCGAGCGGATCGTGAAGTTGTCGGCCGCCGTGCGCTTCCCGCCGCTGGCGTTGGGATGGATCATGTCGTACAGCTTCGCGACGTTCAGATCGGCGTCGCCGATCATCGGATAGTTCGGCGCCGTCCCCTGCGTCTCCTCGATGTCCTTCGACCAACGCTTGTGGTCGTCCACGGGATCGATGCTGAGGCCCATGATCTTCGTGTTGCGCTTGGCGAACTCCGGCTGGAGCTTGGCCATGTACCCGAGCTCGGTGGTGCAGACGGGCGTGAAATCCTTGGGATGGGAGAAGAGAATGGCCCAGCCGTCGCCGATCCACTCGTGGAAGTCGATGGTGCCCTGGGTGGTCTCGGCCTTGAAGTTGGGGGCTTCGTCTCCGATGCGTAGTGACATGCCGCTCCTCCTGAAAAAACCTGAGTCGGCATTCTAGTGCCCTCGAAGTCCATCTTCCTAACGGGCGCCGCTTCGGGAATCGGGCGCGAGACGGCGCGGCTGTTCGCCCGGCGCGGGTGGGACGTGGGCCTCCACGACGTCGACGAGCGCGGTCTTCAGGCCATCGCCGATGAGATCGGAGCCGGCGCTCACGCGCGCGTCCTCGACGTCTCGGACTACGACGCGTGCCGCGCCGCCGTCGCCGCCTTCGAGCAGCGCTTCGGGCGGATGGACGTCCTCTTCAACTGCGCCGGCGTGATGTCGATGGGGCCGTTCGACGCCGTGGCCTGGCGCGATCACCGCCGCACCGTCGACGTCAACATCATGGGCGTCCTGAACGGGATCCACGCGTCGCTCGACCTCTTGAAGAAGACGCCGGGTGCACACATCGTCTCCATGAGCTCGGCCTCCGCGCTCTATGGCGTGCCCGACCTCGCGACGTACTCGGCGAGCAAGTTTTTCGTGCGCGGCCTGACGGAAGCGCTCGATCTGGAGCTCGAGAAGGACGGGATCGTGGTCACGGACCTCATGCCGTTGTGGGTGAACACGCCGCTGCTCGCGTCTCAGCAGCATCATGCCGGGAGCCTCGACACCGTCGACCGCATCCGCGCCCGGCTCGAGCCGGCGGAGGTCGCCGAGCTCGTGTTCCGCGCCGCCCATCGCCGCCGCACGCATTGGGTGCCGGGTGGGCTGCTGAAGTCGCTGCGGCTCGTGAGCAGCCTGTTCCCGTTCCTGAACCGGCCGGTGATGCGCTGGCTGAGCCGCCGCTGACCGGCAGCGCGCTGGCTACGGCAGAAGATCGGCGACGGCCAGGGAACGGCCGGGCGCACCCACGGGGACAACCGAGCTCACGCGGTCGAGAGAGAAAACAGTGCGATACCGCCGGCCATCGGGCTCGCGGTGCACTTCGAGCGTTCCTTCCACCACGTTGCTGATCCAGTACTCCGGAATGGCGGCCGCCGCATACATCGCCGCCTTGCGGGTCCTGTCGTAGTCGAGCGATGTGTCGGCGACCTCGACGATGAGCACCGCCGTCGCGGGATGGGCATCCACGTAGTCGCGCGCCGAACCGCGAACGACGGCGATGTCGGGCTCCGGCTCCGAGTCGTCGGCAAGCGCAACGGGATGCTGCACGCGGATGGTAAATCCTGCGCCAAACGCCGAGCGCAGCGCCTCCGCAGCAAGATCCACTCCCGACGCGTGACGGCTCCTCTCCGGGCTCAACGCGACGATCTCTCCCTCCACCAGCTCTACCCGGTCGTTTGGACCCAGGATGCCGGCCGCGACCATGCGCTCGTATTCCGAGCGGGCCCAGCGGCGTTGCGGAGGAAGGGAGAGAGTGACCACGGATCGATGATACCCCCACGCGTTCGAGCCTGAGCTGGAAGGCGACGATAGTCATGGTCCGCGTCAGGATGGGTCCACGGATACACTGAAGCGCATGAAGGGACAGCTCGACGTCAAGACCCCGAAGGAGTACATCGCCAAGCTCGACGAGCCGCGGCAGACGGAGATCAAGCGGGTCGACAAGCTGATCCGCCAGACCCTCCCGGAGCTGAAGCCCTTCGTGATGGCCGGCATGCTCGCGTACGGTCCCTTCCACTTCAAGTATCCGAGCGGCCGCGACGGCGACTGGTTTCGGATCGGACTGGCCAGCAACAAGGCGTACATCTCGCTCCATGCGTGCGCCGCCGACAAGCGTGGCTACGTGGCGGAACGCTACAAGAAGAAGCTGCCGAAGGCCAGCATCGGCAAGAGCTGCGTGCGCTTCAAGACGCTCGACGATCTCGACCTCGTGGCCTTGAAGGCGCTGCTGCGCGAGACCGCCAAGACCGGATTCAGCCTGTGAGCCTCGATCGCAAAAACGACAGTGGGCTCCCATGATCTGGTCATCGGAGCCACCGCCCTTGCCGCCGGCTACCGCGTGGCCACGCGCGACACCCGCAGCTTCGGAAAGATCCCGGGGCTGGACGTCGTCCTGCTCTGATCGCTACTCGTACCGCAGGGCCGTCATCGGCGGCACGCGGGTGGCGCGCAACGCCGGAAAATAACACGCGGCCAGGCCGACGACGGCCACGATGACGACCACGAAGACCAGCGTCGGGGGATCGTAGGGCGACACCTGCCAGAGGAGGTTGCCCAGGACGCGGGTGGCGAGGCGAGTCACGATGAGGGTGGCGGCGAGGCCGATGAGGAGGCCGAGGCCGACCAGCCTGGCCCCCATCCGCAGGACCATGCGCAGGATGTCCGCGCGGTCCGCTCCCATCGCCATGCGGATGCCGATCTCGCGGGTCTGACGCGAGACGGTATAGGCGATGACGCTGAAGACGCCGAGCGCCACCAGCACGAGACCGACGCCGGCGAAGACGCCGAGGACGACGAGGACGAAGCGCGGCCCCGCGTAGGAGAACTGCTTGAGGAAGCCTTCGAGGCTGCCCGTCAGGGTGAGGGCCACGTTGCGGTCGATGGCCCAGATCTCCCGCCGCACGCTGTTGACCAGCCGCTCGGGCTCGCCCGCCGTGCGCACGAGGATGCCGCGCTGGAACGCCCCCGTCACCGAGTACGGAATGAAGGCCTCGGGGATCGCCGGGTCCTGGATCCCCTGGTTCTTCATGTCGGCCACGACGCCCACGATCTCGAACGTCGGATCCTCGACCGGAGATTCCGGCACCGTGGCCAGGTTCTTGAGCACCACCATCCGCCCGATGGGATCCTCGGCCCCCAGGTACTTGTCGACGAAGACCTGGTTCACCACCGCCACCTTGCGGGCGCCGTTCACGTCCACGTCGGTGAGCGCGCGCCCACGCCGCACCTTCAGGCCGAGGGTCGGGAACCAGCCTTCGCTCACGAGCTGGTAGATGGCGTCCCACCGGTCGGTGTGGACCTTGCCGACGATCTCGATGTCGGTGCGGATCCCGCCGTAAGGCGGCAGCGAGCTGGCGGCGGTGGCGGCCTCGACCCCGGGCAGCGCTTCTATGCGGGTCAGGAGCTGGCCGAAGAGCTGCTGCTTCTCCGCCGCCGTCTTGTACTGGTCGCGCGGCAGCGGCAGGCGCGCCACCAGGATGTTCCCGGTCTCGAAGCCCAGGTCGACGGTCTGCAGCTTCACGAACGTCCGCATCAGCAGGCCCGCGCCCGCCAGCAGCACCAGGGACAGCGCGACCTCGATCACGACGAGCGCGCTGCTCAGCCAGCGGCGGCGGAACCCGGCGCCCAGCCCCTTGCCGGCGTCGCGGAGCGGCTCGACGAGGTCGGGGCGCGCGGCCTGGAACGCCGGCACCAGGCCGAAGACCACCGAGGTCAGCACCGCCACCCCGAGGCTGAACAGGAGCACGGGCACGTTCAACCGGATGTCGGATTCGCGCGGGATCGTTCCTTCCGGGATCACGGTGACGAGGGCCTTGATACCGAAGTAGGCGAAGACGCAGCCGACCACGGCGGAGATGAGAGCGAGCAGCAGGCTCTCGACGAGGAGCTGGCGCACGAGGCGGCCGCGGCCGGCGCCCAGCGACGAACGGATCGCCATCTCCTTCTCGCGCACGGGGGCGCGGGCCAGGAGCATGTTGGCCACGTTCACGCAGGCGATGAGCAGCAGGAGCGCCACCGCTGCCCCGAGCATGTAGAGCGTCAGCCGAAACTGGCCGACGAGGCTATCGACCCAGCTCACCGCGCGGACGGTGAACTGCTTCGGATAGTTGTCGGGGTACTCCTTGGAGAGGCGCTGCGCCACCACCGTGAACTCCGCCTGCGCCTGCGCGAGCGTGCAACTCCGCTTGAGCTTCGCCTGGAACATGTAGAACTTCCGCCGCCCCTCGGGGTCGGCGCGGTCGAGGCGTATCGGCTTGTACAGGTCCGCCGCCAGCTTCGTGAAGCGCACGGGCATGATCCCGACCAGGCGCGTCGGCACGTCGTTCAGCGCGAAATCGCGGCCGACGATGCTCGGGTCGCGGTTGAAGTTCTTCGACCACATCTTGTAGCTCATGACGAAGACGGGGGGTGCATCCGCCTTCGTGTCCTCGGGCGTGATGATGCGGCCCACCAGCGCGGGCACGCCCAGGAACTGGAACATGTTTCCGGAGACGAGGCCCCCATTGAACTGCTCGGCACCTTCGCCGCTGCGGTACAGGACGTCCTCGCCACCGCCCGCGATGACGTCGTCGAGACAGCTGACCTGCTCCTTGTAGTCGAGGAACTCGGGCACATTGAAGGCCGTGCGCCCGCCCGCGCCGGGCCGCGTGTTGGCGGGATCGCGGATCTGGAAGGCGATCACGCGCTCGGCATCGGTGTACGGGAAGGGGTCGAGCAGCACGTTCTGGATCACGCTGAAGATCGTGGTGGCCGAGCCGATGCCCAGCGCCAGCGCGATGATGGCCAGGGCGGCGAACGCCGGCTGGCGGCGCAGGCCTCGCAGCGCGTACCTCAGGTCCTGCCCGAAGGATTGCATGTGGGTCACCCCCGTTCCCCGGCGCGCATTATGTCATCGGGTGGCGACAGGGCCGGGGACGAGGAGAACGGCCAGGGCATCGGCCTCACGATGGTGCGCGAGATCCTGTCGCAGCATCAGTTCGAATACGCCCTCGACTCCCCGGCCGGCGGGCCCACGCGCTTCACCATCGTGTTCTAGCCGACAGCGTCGGCGCCAGAGGGAACCCTCTGACGATCTACGGAAAGACGCCGAGCGTGAAGTCGAACCGCGCGGCCGCCGCGTGAGGGACGGTGACGTTGGGCGCCCCCGGCGCGATGAGGCCGGTGGCGAAATATCCGAGATGATCGCCCCGATTCGGCCCCCCCGTGAGCTCGCAGCTCGCCGGGGGATTGCTCACGGACCTGTCCACGTCGACGTAGCCCCACAGGAAGTAAGTGCCCGCCGGCACGCGGTCGAGGGAGAAGGCTGCGCTCGCGCCGGTGACCATCTGATAGCTCAGCGCCTCGCCGCCGTCCGTGCGGCGCGCGACGCCGTTGCTGCCCGTCGTGTCGTCGTCCAGGGCGACCATCAGGCAGCGCCCGGTGGCGTCGGCGGGCAACGTGATGGTTCCCGCGACTGTCGTTTCGCCGGCGGAAGCTGTGGTGGGGACGGGCGTGGGGCTGGGCGTCACGCGCGCCGGACTCCCTCCTGCGTCGGAGGGGCCGCTCGGGTCACCGCAGCTCAACGCGAAAAGAATGGAGAGGGCGCCCAGAGGGCGCAGGCGCCCCCACCTGAGGCTCCTCCACCGATTCTCCATGCCGTACCCTACAACACCCACCATCCCGTGCGCGAGGGACGGCCGTCGGGCCGAGGCGCTTCACCATCGTGCTCTAGCCGGCGCCTCGTGCGATGAGGTACGATCGCGGAAAGTCCTCGTCGCCATGGCCAAGACACTCGAGTTGCGCATCAACGGCCAGACCCACGCGGTCCCCGCGGAGCCGGAGCGTCCGCTGCTCACCGTGCTGCGCGACGAGCTCGGCCTCACCGGCAGCAAGTACGGCTGCGGCGAAGGCACCTGCGGCGCGTGCACTGTGCTCGTCGACGGCGAAGCCACGCGCTCGTGCGTCACGCCTCTCGACGAGGTGGTGAACACCCGCATCACCACCATCGAAGGACTGGAGCAAAAGGGACAGCTCCATCCCGTGCAGCAGGCGTTCCTCGACGCGGGCGCGATGCAGTGCGGCTACTGCATCCCGGGGATGATCCTGGGGGCGGTGGACCTGCTCGCGCGAAAGCCGTCGCCTTCGGACGCCGAGATCGTGCAGGGCATGGACGGGCACGTCTGCCGCTGCGGGACGCATCCGCGGATCCTCGACGCCATCAAGCGAGCGGCGCGCAGATGAGCGAGCCGTTCATCCTCGAGCCGGAGCGCTATGAGCTCCACGCCGGTCCCGTCTATGTGTTCGAGTGCGACCGGCGCGACTTCCTGAAGGGCCTGGGCGGCCTCGTCGTCCTGATCGCGGCGGCCGACGCCCTCGCGCAAGAGTCTGGCCGCGGCGGTGGCGGACGCCGGGAGATGCCGCGCGAGCTGTCCGCCTGGCTGCACGTCGGCGAAGACGGCCGCGTCACCGTCTACACCGGCAAGGTCGAGATCGGCCAGGATATCCGCACGTCTCTCACGCAGCAGGTGGCCGAAGAGCTGCCGGTGCCCGTGGCGTCCATCCAGCTCGTCATGGGCGACACCGCGCGCACGCCGTTCGATGCCGGCACGTTCGGCAGCCGCAGCACGCCCCAGATGGGCCCGCAGCTCCGGCGCGCCGCCGCCGCCGCCCGCGAGCTTCTGCTACAGGCCGCGGCCGAGCACTGGAAGGTCGACCGCGCCGCGCTGCGGCTCGAGCAGGGGCGCGTCGTGCACACGGACGGGCGTGCGCCGCTGGCGATCGGTACGCTCGCGAAAGACCGTCCGCTGACGGCGGCGGTCGAGGCCGAGACGCCGTTGATCCCCGCGGAGAAATGGACGATCGCCGGCCAGCCGCTGGCGAAAGTCGACGGCCGCGAGGTCGTCACCGGCCGGCGGCAGTACACGTCCGATCTCTCGCTCCCCGGGATGCTGCACGGCAAGGTGCTGCGGCCGCCCACGTTCGGCGCGACGCTGGCGTCTCTCGACGCCAAGGCCGCCTCCGCCATGTCGGGCGTGACTGTCGTTCGCGATGGCGAGTTCGCCGGCGTGGCGGCTCCCGATCGCAGCAGTGCGGACAAGGCGCTGTCGCACCTGCGGGCGGAATGGACCGAGACGCCACAACCGGCCCGGGCCGAGATCTTCGAGCTCCTACGCAAGGGAACCGGCGACACTCCCCGGCCCGCGTACGAAAACGGCAACGTCACGGAGGCGATGGCCGCCGCGCGCCACAGGGAGAGCGCGACATACACCGTCGCCTATATCGCCCACACGCCGCTGGAGCCGCGGGCGGCGGTGGCGGAGTGGAAGGACGGCAAGCTCACGGTGTGGACGGGGACGCAGCGACCGTTCGGCGTGCGCGGCGAGCTCGCCGAGGCCTTCCGCCTGCCGGAAGACGCCGTGCGCGTGATCGCGGCCGACACCGGATCGGGTTACGGCGGCAAACACAGCGGCGAGACGGCCATCGAGGCCGCGCGCCTCGCCAAGGCCGCCGGCCGGCCGGTGAAGGTCGCCTGGACGCGCGAAGAAGAGATGACCTGGGCCTACTTCCGGCCTGCGGGCGTAATCGACGTCGCCGGCGGCGTGAGCGAGGACGGAACGCTCGTCGCCTGGGAGATGCACAACTACAACTCGGGCGCCTCCGGCATCCGTCCGCCGTACGAGATCGCGAGCCAGCGGATCGTGTTCCACGCGTCGAAGTCGCCGGCGCGCCAGGGCTCCTACCGCGGCCTGGCCGCCACCGCGAACCACTTCGCCCGCGAGTGCCACATGGACGACCTCGCGCGGGCGGCGGGCGCGGATCCCGTCGCGTTCCGCAAGCGCCACCTGAAGGACGCGCGGCTCACCGCCGTCCTCGACGCCGCCGCCGAACGCTTCGGGTGGACCACCGCGCGCTCATCGTCCGAGCGCGGCTTCGGCATCGCCATCGGCGTCGAGAAGGGCGGCTACGTCGCGAGCGCGGCCGAGATCGCCATCGACGCCGGCACGCGCCAGTTGAAGATCGTCCGCGTGGTGACCGCCTTCGAGTGCGGCGCCGCCGTCAACCCCGATCACCTGAAGAACCAGATCGAGGGGGCGGTGATCATGGGCCTGGGCGGCGCGCTCTTCGAGGAGATCGAGCTCGACCGCGGAAAGATCCTGAACGCCCGCCTCTCCCACTATCGCGTGCCGCGCTTCCGCGACGTGCCCGTCCTCGAGACCGTGATCCTCGATCGGAAGGACCTGCCGTCGGCCGGTGCGGGCGAGACGCCGATCGTGGCCGTCGCCCCCGCCATCGGCAACGCGATCGCGGCGGCGACGGGGATCCGTTTGCGATCACTGCCGATGGCGCCCAGCGGCCGCGTCGACAGCAAACAACAGACCTGACCCTAGGCGATCGCGGCCAGGCTCGTCTCCGTGCGGATGCCGCAGCGCGGCTGCGTCAGCGCCGTCCTCACCTGCTCGAGCAGGATCTCCGTGTTGAACGGCTTGTGCATCAGGGGCGCGCCGGGATCGATCAAGCCGCGGCGGAGGATGTCGTCCTCCTCGTAGCCGGACATGTAGAGGGCCCGCACCCCGGGCTTCACGGGATCGAGGTTGCGGACCAGCTCGCGCCCGCTCATTCCGGGCATCACCACGTCCGTGAGGGTCAGGTGGATGGTGGCGGCATGCGCGCGGGCCTTCTCCAAGGCCTCGGCGCCGCTCGCCGCGCTCAGCACCATGTAGCCGGCGTCGGCGAGGGCCTCCTCCATCAGCTCGCGGAGGAACTCTTCGTCTTCGACGAGGAGAATCGTCTCCCGCGCCAGACCGGTCGTACGACCTGCGGCCGGCGCCGCCGGGGCCGGAACGAGCGCCGCCACCGGCGCATCCACGCGCGGGAACCGGAGGTGGAATACCGTGCCCTGCCCGCACGCGCTGTCGACGGTGATCTGGCCGTCGCTCTGCGTCACGATCTCGTGAACGGTGGCCAGCCCGAGGCCAGTGCCCTTGGTCGCGTCTTTGGTGGTGAAGAACGGCTCGAAGATCTGCTCGGCGGTATCGGCGTCCATCCCGCACCCGTTGTCGGTGACATCCATGCAGACGTGACCGTCGTCGTTCGTGAGGGTGATCTTCAGCTCACCACCGCGCGGCATCGCGTCGCGGGCATTCACGGCGAGGTTCATCAGCACCTGCTCGATCCGGCCGGGATCGGCGGTGATGGTGCCGAGGGCGTTCTCGGTGGACACGACGAGGCGCACGTCCTCCCCGATCATCTGCTCCAGCATGCCCTTCATCTCGGTGACGACCACCGCGAGGTCCAGCGCCTTGGGCCCCACGGGCGTCTTGCGGCTGAAGGTGAGGATCTGGCGCGTGAGCCCGGTGCCCCGTTGCGTGGCCAGGAGGAGGGTCTCCACACGGCGCCGATGAGGGCTCTCCGGCTCCAGATGGCGGAGCAGAAGCTCGGCGTTGCCCGCGATCACGCCGAGGACATTGTTGAAGTCGTGGGCCACGCCCCCGG
>Ga0114129_10015952_pt1 | contig 10682 bp, 7 predicted proteins | sample RhiMetdeltSRZDD1_FD_80071 | JGI IMG/M metagenome (GOLD analysis project Ga0114129, IMG submission 80071) | Populus rhizosphere microbial communities from Tennessee, USA - Rhizosphere MetaG P. deltoides SRZDD1 (version 2) (version 2) | ecosystem: Host-associated > Plants > Roots > Rhizosphere >... | reverse complement strand
TGGTTTCTCATTCATCCCGAGGTGAAGATGCAGCCCGGCGCCACGGTCAGCGCGCTCTGGCGCTCGAACGACACCCACCTCGATCTGTTCGCCACCGGCACCGACGGTGCCGTGTGGTCGACCTGGTGGGAAGTCGGACCCGGCTGGCAGAACTGGTTCCTCGTCCACCCGGACGCCCAGGCCTGCACCAACCTGACCATCGACTACCCGGGCGGCCAGCGTTTCACGCCCGACGGCGGCAATCCCGACCGATACTGCCGTGATCCGAATACCATCCAGGCCGGTCGCCCAGGCTACAACTGGCCCGAAGTCTGCACCTACGCTCCGAACTGCTATCTGCCCATCGCGTGCTATCAGCTCTGCCAGACCTACGGTCCCAACATACACGCGGGCTTCGTCTACTGGCAGCCGTCCGCATCCTACGGTTTTCTCTACGGGATGGCGGAGAAGGACTACCTTCGCCAGTTTCGTTTCGATCTCGCCAGCCGCCACGTCGATGAGAACGCGACTCGCGTCTCGTCCTACCGCGCCCCGGAAGGAATGCCGGGCGGCGCGGTCGCGATCTCTGCGAATGGCGACCGCAACGGCATCGTCTGGGTCTCCATGCCGGCTGCCGACGATGCCACGGGCGGGATCCATCGCGGCACGTTCCTGGCCGCGGATGCGGTCGACCTTCACGAGCTCTGGCGCGATGATTGCGTCCGCTACTTCGCGAAGTTCAACCCCCCGATCATTGCCGATGGGAAGGTCGTACTCGCCACGTTTGCGGATCCCACGGGCCAGGCCGTTCCCGGTCAAGCCTGTGACGCGCCAGTTCCCCAGATCGATTGGGAGGAGGACTACGGCAAACCACCGAACTCGCCGGGCGCGGGAACGGCATGGGTGATCGTTTACGGCCTGCGAGGACGGTAACTGCGTCCAGTGTGCATGCCGCGAAGCATGGAGACACCGCTGCATTGCGCACAGCCCTGGCCGGCCGAGAAAGATCCTTGACGGATTGTCGAGAGCTATGTATATAGCAGCCACGTAAAACGCAAACAATCGACCGAATCCCTCCTCGTCAGGGGCCCACGTACTGAAAGGAGGATCCATGGCACACTCCCGGCGCCGCTTCGTGAAGTCGGTCGCGCTGGCGACCAGGACCGCGGCCGTGGGGCTCACGGTCTTCTCGCGCCGTGCGCTGGCCGCGTGGGGAGACACGCAGCCCTTCGCCGCCGATACGGGCGGCGTGCCCGTCGAGCTGGGGCCCGCCACCAAGCCGCTGTGGCGGAGCGACATCCTCGATCGCATGCGGCTCGTGGTCATGCGGCACAACCTGGAGCCGCACGAGGCCGCGATCCCCTACTCGCTGACGGGCCGCCTGCTGGGTCGGTCCAACTTCGCCGGGCTGGGCACGGCCGACCTGAAATTCGTCGTCTTGCTATTGTTTGGCCTGTTAGGCAGTGCCCACGCGGCAGACCTGCGTGTCATGAAGACCGGCCTGGGCAAAGGCTGGATTGAAGGGCCCGGCATTTCCTGCGGCATCGTGGCCACCGATGCCGCCACGGATACGGACACGATCGCCACCAGTTGCAATGCAACTTCGACCACGTCGATCACGCTGACGGCGCGCAATCATGCTGGTTCAACGTTTGCGGGATGGGGCGGTGACTGCCCGACCGCGTCCGGCACCGGCAATACCTGCGCTGTCCCGATGGATGCAATGCGCTCGGTCCGCGCGAGATTCACGCTGGACGCGGGCGTCCCCCCGCTCACCGATCTGTCGCCATCGGGAATAAATACTTTCCTCACCACGGGCGCCGGCAGAAGCGTGAACACCGCGGCCGAGTTCGTCGCCGCTCTGCCTCAGGCGTTCCGTGAAGACTGGATCCTGATGACGCGGTCGGAGAGCCTGCAGACCGGCACGACGGAATTTCCCCGCATCCTGCTGCTCAACCAGAACGCAACGGCGGCCTTTACTCTCGGCCTGAAAGAACACACGTCATACCCCGGCGCCCACCCGAACGCGATCGAATACATGCAATGGGACGGTGCGCCGGACCAGAAGAATTTTCGCTTTCACGAAATCATCGTGGCACGCGTGCCCAACCTCGATGAGATCGGCGCGGGCAGCGGCGTTTTTCGGTTTCCAGAAAGGCCGACTCGCGGCGTCTCCGAAGACGACCAGAAATGCTTTGCGTGCCACTCCACCAGCAACGTGCGAAACCGCGGATCGCTGCCCGGCACGACCGGCAACCCGATCGGTTCGGTGAAATTCAAGAGCAAACCGAATTGGGATACCTACGACAGCTGGGGCGGCATGCTCGGCTTCAATCGCGACCGCATCTACAAGGGGTCCATCGAAGCAGCCGCTTTCCGACGGCTGATGAACCTGTGGACCTGGCAGACGAACGAACCCGTTCGATCGGTGATCGAGCAACTCGCACTGCAACCGGCCACCGCCACCCGACCCGAGGACGCGATTACTCGCTGGGATACGGCGACGACCGGCGGCGGCGCCAATGACGGGCGCATCCATTTCGCGTTCGACCCGGCATTTCCAACCGTAACCAACGAACCGCTGCCTGCGACGGCGACCCCGTCCATCGATATCAATGCAGCGTATGCGTTCGATCGCATGACGCCCACTGCCGCCACGTCAACGGTCGTTCGGAATGCCGACTTCGTAGTGCTACAGCACACGGATGCGGGCGCGGGCGCGACGAGGTTCGATCCCGACGAAGGTCGCGCGACCAACTTCTTCAACAACCTCTACCTGGGCCTGAACCCGCAACGCATCGTGGATGAGATGAGTCCCCGCGCGCCCGCCACCAACATCTTCGCGACCGGCAGCGTGCCCATCGACGTGCGACCGATCGCGCTCGCGATTGCGCAGGGCTGCATCACCGTCAGCGGCGGCAGCAGCATCGGGTCGACGCAGACCATTTCGGGCGTCACCGATCCGGCGGTGCTGGCGTTTCTCAACGCGCGCAACGGGCTGAGCTTCAACGACGTCTATGACGACACGCGCCGACGTGCGCAGAGCATGACTCGCCGCAAGGCGGACATCCAGAAGCGGAATCTCGACCGTGCCGGGGATCCGTATGTCTACGGGGCCGGCGCCGATCCCGTCGAAGGGATGATCGATCGGTATGAAGCCGGCACGGACGGGCTGGTTCCGCCAACCCCCGCGGCCAGCAAACGACTGCGCCAGCTACGACAGGAAGTGTTCCGTCGGCCCATCGGTCCGGGTCATCCGGACGAAACGGCCATGGGTCGAATCTACGTGGATCGCGAGGACGATTCGACCGACGGCTCAAACGACAACACGGCGCCGATGTCGCTATATCGCTATTTCCTCGAGCCTCTTGGCGTGCCCGTCGACAAGTGGTCGATGGGCGTTCGCGGGCGGTCGCGCACCTATTCGTTCGCCGACAACTTCAATTTCACCAACAGCTACAACGACACCTTTCGACGTGAACTGAGAGCCAGTCTCGGTGTTTCGACGAATTGCACGACGGACATCATGCCGCGGGTCACGGCCGAGTTCGCCCGGCTTCCCGCCGCGGCCGCCACTCCGACGTACACCGACATCCAGAGAATCTTCAACAAGAGCTGCATCGAATGCCACGGCGGTCTCTACTACCCGCCCGTCAGGAACTACGGCGTCACCCTGAATTTCACGGAAGACGAGAATCCGCCGGCCGGCGATCGCCGGCTGTGGAAGTCGCTGCGGGAAGCCAGGTCGTTGATGAGTGCGCCAACATGCCCTCCGAGCACTCCGACTTGCACCGACGCGGCCGCGACCAATGTGGCGAACAGCCAGCTCTATTCCCGCATCACCGACTTCGGAAATTTTGCGCATCCTTACGATCCGGGCAACCTGCCGGGATCGAATGAAGACTGCCCATACGGCGTGATGCCTTGCGGAGGCCCGCCGCTCAGCAAGACGGATATCGAAACCATCCGGCGATGGATCGTGGGCGGAAGCCCGCACGCCGAAGGCGACCCGCACATCAAGACCATGGATGGCGTGAGCTACGACTTCCAGGGCGCCGGAGAATTCGTGCTGCTGCGCGATGACGGCATGGAGCTGCAGGCCCGGCAATCCGCCGTGACGACCGCCGGTCCTCTGCCCCCCGATGCGCACACCGGCCTGAGTTCGTGCGTGAGCATCAACACGGCCGTCGCCATGCGCGTCGGCGACCATCGAATCACTTATCAGCCGTCGCTGGATCTGAAGCGCGGCTCGGATTCGCAAACGCCGCGACTGCAACTGCGGATCGACGGCAAGCCGGTGGTGCTGGGCACCAATCCGATTCCACTGCAACGGGGCGGTCGCATCGTGCCCACGAATACAACGGGCGGCCTGGAAGTCCAGATTCCGGGCGGTACGCGAGTGGCCGTCACCCCGTTGTTCTGGGAACCGCACCGGGTCAATTACATGCAGATCAATGTGTATCACGGGCGGGCGGTAGATGGCATCATGGGAGCGATCGCGCCTAACAACTGGCTGCCGAGGCTGTCGAACGGCGATTTCCTGGGGCCGCGTCCCCCGAGCCTGGCGCAACGGCATCACGACCTGTACGAGACCTTTGCGAATTCCTGGCGGGTCGATGCCACGAGCTCATTGTTCTACTACGAGCCTGGTCTCAGCCCGAGCTCGTTCGTCGTTCCCGACTGGCCGGTAGCCGAAGCGATCGGCTGTCACGCGCCGCCGCAACCGGGCGTGCCCGAACCCACGCAGCCGATCACGGCGATCGGGCAGGCGCAAGCAGAGCAGATGTGTACCAATGTGGTCGAACCGGAGCGCCGTAACAATTGCGTCCAGGACGTCAAGGCAACGGGCGCCGCGGTGTTCGCCGAGGGCTATCTACAGTCTCAGCGCCTGGATCAACGCATCCAGATCGCGCCGCCAAAGCTCGTGAGTCCGGCGCGCAATGCGCGGATACCCGGCGCCCAAGTGGTTTTCGAGTGGACGCCGGTTCCGGGCACGGAAGTCATCGATGTGACGCACCGCCACTGCCTCTGGAAGATCAGCGAACGGTTCGATTTCAACAACTGCACGGTGCTCAGCGTGGACGGCGGTGGGCTGGGCGGGATCATCCCCTCGGCAGTCGAGAAGTATCTTTCGCCTGTCGTGTGCTTGATCCTGTTTCTGGCGCTCCTGTTGCTCGCCGTGATCCTGTTCATTGCGAACAAGCGCAAGGCAGCCCTGTTGGTACTGATCCTGGCACTGCTGCTCGCCGTGGTTTGCTGGCTACACCATCGAGCTGCCAGTGAGCCGACCAGCGTGAGTATTCAGAATCTGGAACCCGGCGAGATCTATCGCTGGAAGGTGGTGACAGACACGAAAGACGGACTCGTCACGGAAAGTGAGACTTACCGGTTCGAGGTGGAGAAGTGATGTCGCCGCACGTATGGCGGACCGGACCCGGTGTTCGACACGAGGGAGGTGACGACGGAGGCTCAGCGAGTATCGAGTAGATGACAGCCGTGCCAGGTGACACTGTTGAGACTCTTGCCGCTGGGCATCAGCGGGGCGCCGCCGCGGACCTTGCCGCTGTACCCAAAGGCCTCCATGACGTCCTTCGACGAATCTGGCCGTCACGCCCGAGCGGCGCCAGACGTCCTGGGCTGAGGTAGAGGAAGCTCTCGGCCGAAGCTATGAAATGTTGACCGGCAGCAAAGCGCCGACCTCCTCAAGCTCTGTATCGTCGATGAGGGATGAGGCAGAGAGCTTCATGGCCATTGGATACGCCTACCTACGTATCGGCAACCACCGGGCTGCAACCGAAGCATTCGCCCAGGCTCGTCGGCAGTCGGAGTCGATCAGTGACGGTGTCCTCACAGCAGACATCGTAAATGCGCAGGGAGTGGCCCTAATAGTCGGCCGCCACGCCCCAACCCTCGCCGTGCTCGGCGACGCGGAGGACCTCGCGAGGGGGCGGGGCTTGTTCTGCTCCAGGAGGCCGAGAGGGTCGATGATTCTTCTGATGGAGATGAACAGTGGACATAAGGGAAGCGAACGCTGGTAGCTATCGAGGCCGAAACCCGCTAAGTCGTGGCGGGTCGGGGGGGCTTGAGAGTATCTAAGATCTGCGCGGCCTCGACGATCGCCAGCTTGACGAGGGCGTCGCCTCATGGCCCGGGCCCTCAACAGAGGGATTGGGAACGCGTTGCCCAAGTGTAGCCCGGATCCGGGCTGACGGTAAGTTACTTACCTGCAATGGTCGATACTCTTGTACGTTCACCCGGGCGCTTCAGCGGTTTGTGTCGTCTATTTCCGACGAAGGCTCATAAACTCCATAAAATGAACCTATAACCCGAGAGTCTGCGCGAGGCTCACGCGGGTGTTCGGTCTGAAACGTAGCCCGAGCGTAGCCCGAGAAACCTCGAGCCACACTTGGCGTCGTGGTGTAGCCTGCGGGAGTCGGCGGTTCCCACGACCTGACGGCACAGAACGGCTGGCGCTTGAGCGGCGCTTCTGCTTCGCGAAGTGCCAAAGGGCGTAAAGAGCATCTCCCACTCGCGCATGGTCGCCCTGAAGCAGATCCCCACGTGGCCCAGGGAAATGCATGCCGACGAGAACGAGGACACCTAGCTGGGTGGACCACGACAACATCGAGTTGTTGTGCCACAATGCCGCCGTTCGAGCATGCGCTCTTCCGCTCGCCGCCCTACGACCGCTGCTACTCGCCCGAAAAAGAGAAGGTGCGCCAGGAAGTGAACGACTGAGTCCGCCACAGCCATGCCTTCGACGGATTCGTCGACTTCGACGCGGCCGTGCGGGATCCCGATCATCCGACGCAGCTGCTGCCCGCGTTCGACGGCGGCGATCATCTGCAGGTGAATGATGCCGCGAACGTCGCGCATGCGAACGCCATCGCCCCGTCACTGTTCGAGTGACGCAAGAAACGAGGCTATAGCGAATCGATTGGGCGTCTCACGGAGCACCTCAGCGTCGAGTCCATCCGCGAACGAGATCATCGCGGCTCTCGGGTGCCGCAGACGCCTCCCGCCTGGCCGGCAGCGGAAGAAAACTCCTATTGCTAGCCGGGTGGCAATGCCCGGTTCTTGGTTAGCTGGGCGTCGCCCCAGCTGCACTCTGTCGTCCCGGAAGGGACTCGGGAGCATCACAAGCCCGGGATCAGCAACATAAAAAGGGAGCCCTTAGGGATTGATGATCACGGTTCCCGTCGTCCATGGGCTCAACACGCACCACACCATCAGATTGACTGATTGGGGTTGCACGACGCCGACACCGCCGAACGGAGTCCCGAATACCCGCGCCAGCACTTCCGAATGACCGCCGGGATTGCCGCCTATCCCCCAATAAAGTGCAGCCTGCACATTGAAGAACGTATTGGGTGGAACGGTCGATCCTGGTAGCGTGGGATCCGGAAGAGTGCCCAATTCCCAGATGTAAGGTACGCCCCAACCTCGCTGCAGTGCGTTGGTGTCACTCGTCAAACTCGAGGGGGGATGGATCGAATTCAGTGAGGAGCAATGACTTCCCGCCTGAGACAGGCTCTCCGCTGTTGGAATGGGCGTGCTCTCCCAGATGTAGCCAGTCCAGCGATCCGCCACGCAGTCTCCGCCACACAGCACTTGAAAACGGGGAATCGGCTGCACCGCGAGCACGCAGCACATACTGGTTCCGTCGATAGAAACGCGATGCGCGCTGAAATCCGCTTTCACTTTCTGTCCGAGCTTCACCCCGGAAAGCATCCCCTGGTCTGGCACCTCGAACTGGATGATCCGCCGACTCGCCCTATCCACGGCTGTGACTTTTCGCTCCCTGGTATCGATCATGGTGATCTCACAGCAGGCACTTTCCACATCACCAAGAGCAGTCCTTCCTCTCGGTTCCTGAATCGAGGTTGTAATAGCGGTTCCGCCGTCATTCTTCGCAACGGCTAATCCGGCGAGTGGGTGCTCCGCCTTTAAGGGTAGAGTTTGTGCGCTTGCGAACGCGGCCAGCACCAGCACCGCCACACTCGCCGCCACAGCACTGGTTGGACGCATGTCTTGCCTCCTCTGTACGCTAGCGCGGTGATATCCGCCGTGGAAGCTTCACACGAACATTGTTCACCGGCGAGCCGTTATACAAGACAACGACGACCCGCTCCTCCACCGCGATAGTTCCTTGTCCCTTGGGCAGGTTCGGAATGCGGAACGCGAACGTGCCGTCAGCCTTGGTTCGCACGCTGTAAGTCTTTCCCCCGATCTTCAGCTTTACCTTGAGCCCGCCGCCGCGCGTGCCTGCCCGGTCGACGACGATTCCAGCGATCTGGGCAGGGTTGGTGGTCGTCAGTTTTTCTCCCGGATAGGCGATCAGCGTTCCGAACACCGTATCCAGGTAGATATCCATCTTCCATTCTTTGTACGGAGGATCGATCTCGGGACAGAGCAGGTCGATCTCGGAGCTCTCGCTGTAGGATTGCCACACGGTCTGGTCAGACGAGAGCGTGATCGATTGCGTCACTATTCCAGTCTGGTGCATGAGCGTAGCCAAGTAGCCAGTGACATTTGTCGTCACGGTGTGGGTCGTGGCAGTGGAGAGATCTGACGATGTATAGAAATCGGTCTGCCAACTCACGCTCGTGGGCATGTCGGTCGAGCAGTATTGCGGAGAGACATTGGTCAGATACTTCAGACGCCTGTGCCGATGCCTCCCGCCCAACAGGACCGGCGAGGGAATGGTCGTATCCTGCGCTTCCTGAATCAGATGCTTGAGCTGCAGTGGATTCAGCTGCAGATCCAGTGTGGTGAGCGTGTCCAGCACGTCTGCCGGATAATCGGATTGAAGATCGGGCAAGCTGAGGGCCGGTAGGGAATCAGAATGGACGAGCGTCAGCGACCACCGTCGGCACCCCATTTGTGGGTACGGTATTTCCGGAGCGCGGATCCTTCAGCACGACGACGTATACAAACAGCGCGTTTTTCCTCAATAGATACATATCGCTGCTCTGCCCGGGCGCGGTAGCGTGACCGACGTTCGTGGTCACGTCCATGCCCCTGCAGAGTGTCTGGCCCTCGGTATCGGCACTGCCGCTCGTCGTCTGGATGTGGTAGGCGTCGACCAGCGCTTTCAGCACGCCCTCAATCGCCTTCACGAAGCCGGGCGCGTGGGGAATCGCCCCGGCGGCTCCGGCTGCGGCCGCGATCCCGCTTACCAGATCCGTGTTGTGGCCGAAGAAGAAGCTGCTGTTCTCCGTTTTGAAGTTCCCCGACGTGCTGCTCGTCCCCCAGCACAGCTTCGTGCCGATCGAGTGCCCGATGTTGTATTGCGCCGTGCTTTGCGAACCGGGCGGCTGGTACACTACGGCGACCGGCAGGTAAGGAACAATGAAGGCGCCAAGCTGCGGCTGGAGGGTCGTCGTTATCTCGTAACTGGCTAGCTGCGTCCCCGCATGACTGAGCTTCAGAATCTGCGTGCCGATGGTGTCGGGGTGGAAGTCGATAGTGAGCAGCGTGCCGGTCGCATCCACCGTGCCGCTGTAGTCTCTCGTGCCCTGCAGGGTAGGGATAGTGAGTGTGGCCTGCAGGTCGTAATTGGCGGGCTTGTTGCGCAAGGCGATCTGGTACTGCACGTTGTACGACTGGATCTGCACGCTTGGCGCCGGGAACTTGCACGCGCGGTCGAAGCCGCCGATGGGGCCTACCATCACGCAGGGAACTAAGTCAGAACTCCAGAACATCCCCTGGTATGGAGGAGGCGCAGTCTCAAAGGTTCCCAGGCCGATCACCTGCGCGGGGATCGCCTGCGGCAGGCAATGGTTGATCGAGTTCGCCCAGCCCGTGACGTCGTTCGGTTCCGGATACTGCTCAGGTGTGGGACAGGTCTGAGCGTAGACGGCCTGGGTGCACAGCACGGATCCGAATAGCCAGAGGGAGAGTAAGATCCGACGCCGCACAGGCACCTCCATCAACATCAACACCGATAGGACTTTGAATCCGCGATGACAGTCGCGAACCGATCGGTCTGAGGCTTCCGACCCCCGCCAACCCTTCCGCCAGCCATGCGAGAGTGCCGGCATGACCTCGGCCGGGCCCATTGGGCCCCCATCGACGTGTCGAACTTCCTTGCTTGCCTTGGATGGAGACACTACGCCCCTTCCGGCGTGACGGTCAAGGTTGGGGATCGGGTGTCAGGCTGGGTTGGCCTCGATCTGTCGCCCCTCGTCGTCCAGCGGCACACGGACGATCTCTCGGACGTCAGGAGGTGGCTTCTCCGGCGGGCTGAAGACCGAGATGGTCCAGGATCCGGCGGATCGCGACGGTGTCGGTGATGTAGGCAACGACCTTAAGGGGGCCAGCAGCGTCTACAGACGAGCGGATCCGTCTGAAGACCTTGGCGATGAGCCGCGCCCAGCTTGGGGAACAGCGGCGCTTCTTGAGCTGCTCCTCCTCGTGCTTCTGGTGTCCCAGTTTCTCGGAGGGCCGCTCGCCGCGTACGCGGTTGCCATAGTGGGCATAGAAGTGGGTGGGATGTTTGCCGGCGTCGGGGATGTGGTCGGCCAGGCGCGCTAGCCATTCCAGCGGGTCCATGGCCTCGAAATTGCGGCCGAGCGAGAGATTCATGCGGGAGCGGTACAGCACGGCCTTCTGGCCGTCGAGGTAGACGAGCTTCTTGAGCGATGATGGACATCCGCGCCAGCTCCGAGCCGTTCTTCTTCAAGTTCCTGGTGGCCAGGCCC
>Ga0114129_10015951_pt1 | contig 10682 bp, 11 predicted proteins | sample RhiMetdeltSRZDD1_FD_80071 | JGI IMG/M metagenome (GOLD analysis project Ga0114129, IMG submission 80071) | Populus rhizosphere microbial communities from Tennessee, USA - Rhizosphere MetaG P. deltoides SRZDD1 (version 2) (version 2) | ecosystem: Host-associated > Plants > Roots > Rhizosphere >... | reverse complement strand
CCTGCATTAATATCTTTGACAGGAAGTTTCCCAATTATAATTCTTACTTCATCTTTGTCTAAAATATCATTCCCGTTTTCGTCTGTTATAAAGAAACCAGCGTTTACCTGTTCCAATTGATTATAGAATTTGGCAAAACTGTCTGCTGGAAATTGTTTGTGCAGATAGTCATTGGAGACATTGAAAATATTTTCGCCCTGGTATTCATAAATTAAAACGAAAATCTCAGTAGCAGGTTCCTGAAATGTGTCAGAGAATAGGGTTAGCGCCCTTTCTGTTGCCTGACTAACTCTTTCAGTTGTTCCGTTGTCAAGATCTCCGCCAAGCTCAAATCTTATATGAACTTGTCCACCAAGCGTATGTTCGGTGTCAATTTTTGAGTAAGGATAAACTTTATCGAAATATGATTGTAATTCTTGTCTTAGCATTACCTTGTTGGCGTTCGTTATTATCATTCATTTTCATCGTTGTCCTCGTCAGCTAAAATACACCTGCTAAATCTTAATAGAAATTGCTACTGAATGGCTTCCGTCAAGCCGCCATTGCAGCAACCGCCTGTTATGCGGTCGTCTTAAGTTGTTTTTTGCTCAAACTCATTTATCCATCTCTGAAATTGTTCTTTTATTGTCTGGTCGATATTTTGCCTGTTTGCCGCTTCCCAATACCATTGAACCTCATCTACGGTTAAGTCGTCTTTTGCAAAATAAAGCAGATAGAAATCCATATATTCAGGGTTCATGTCCAAGTCAATGCAAATGTCTTTAAGCTCCCGTAGTGTTTTGAAATAAGTTTCGGGGTGGTCAATCGAATTTGAAATCAAAAAGTAAACGTAATTTTTGAGAACAGTCTCTTTGTCACTGTAGTCTAAATGCAAATCCTGCAAGACTTTATTCGTCAATTCCTGGAGCTCGAATTGATTATATGGCCTCGTAACTCCTGCTAACACATAAAGATTGTTCGATTCATAACCAGCCTCCATCATTTCGATTGCCCAATCAATCCAACTCTCGTCAATGTCCTCATTGAACGCCTTTCCTTTTACGATTCTGTATGCTGATAAAACATTCATTGTTTGAAACATTCGTCCTACGATGGCCGCATTAAAGACAGTAGCATTAAGAAATTGCAAGCATTAAGAAGAATGCTACAAATACTGTAATGCCTATTGTCGCAGCCATTTTTTGTTTGTCAATGGAAAACACTTCTCTGATATTTGTCTTACACAAAACGTATATTGTTCCAACAAAAAACAGGAGTTGAATAATATAAGTTATTGGGGAGGGCCTTGGAAATAAATTATCCAGACCAACAAAACCAGAGGGTTTCCAATTAAATGACTGAAATAATAACCACATTGCACCAACAGCAGAAAAAGTAAGAAATATAGTTAGGAGTGTCCAGCCAAATGATTTTCTTTTCCAGAACGCAGTCGCCGCTACGGGTAAAAGTATATGTGGCCAGAGATACAAAATGCTTACAAATGGAAATCTTGAAAGGTCTTTTACATATTCCAAATGTATTCTGAAATCTTTAATGAATTGATATAGAAATATTCCCCCGAAAATAATTACAATAAGCCTAATGGTTTTTTCTGTTGAAGGTATTCCAGATTGAATTGGATTAATTGTGTCAATAAAAGTATGTCCTGCTGCTTTTATTTTGGCTTCAACAGCTTTTACTTTTTCTCTTTCCCTGTCTTTTTGTTCTTGTTTAGCGATAAGTAGTTGTCTGGCTTTTTTAATTTCGGCTTCAGAAAGTTGTCTTTTAGAAAATTCTTCCTTAGCGGCTTCAACTGCTGAAGGTTGATAGTCGTTAGGATTGTCAAGTATGCTCAATAGCTCTGTGTCGCTAATTGTTTTGTAGTATTCGCTGAAGTCGTTTGGTGTCGCCATATGCTTGGTTATAGCCAGTATTATTTCTTCCTATAATCATTGATAATTTTATTCTCTAAAACAAAGTCAGAATATGCTAAATTCCAGTGAATATTAGTCGGTATAGGGTCTTTGGGCTTTCTCATGTCGCTATTACCCATTTGGAATATTACGTCTTTTGTTTCCCAGGTTTTTAAATTCCAATAAGTGATCCAGGACTGTAATGGATGCGTTTCTTCATATGATTTTTGATTTCCGCCTGTTCCAAATTTTTCAGTAACGTATTTTGTTAGCTTTTCTTTTTCATCTTCTTTAACGTATGAAACAGTAATGTTTAATACAATATCATTGAGCAATGTCAAGGCAATACCTGAGTCGCTTTTTAATTGCCATATTGCAATAGGAAGCCCTTTATACTTTTCGGGAAGTTTGTCAATGTTGTCCATCGTCCAGCCGTCCAGGTAATTTGGGAAATAAAGGTCGCCATACTTTTTAAACAAAGTAGTGTCAACCTTGTCACCAATTTTGTATGTTCTAATTTCTAATTGCCCTGGATATTTATATTTCTGTCCGCAAGATGTCAGGGCGAACACCGAAAGTATTAATAATATTGAAATGTTTTTCATGTCTGTTTGTATGTTGTCTTTCTTAATATTACATTGTTGGGCATAATACTCTGTCTATTGAGTTTTGAATTCCCAATTTCCTAAAGCTATTGAGATAATAACGTCGGGCCATGTCTCAAATGCAGAAAGTTTTGCCCGAACAGGATAAACGTTCGTATTCACCCAACGATGCTGCTGTAGTAAAAAAATCTTTGATGTGTAGACCAGGTCTTGCGGAAATGGATTTTCAATACTAAGCATTGACAACTCGTGAACTTTCTTTTTTACACTTTGAGTAAAGCTGATCTTTAATGTTTTGCTGGGGTTGATGTTTTTGTCCACCGCGGTCACACTTTTGATAACGCCATTTTCTTGTTCGATTTCAATAAACACCGTCTCACCAGGATAAAGTTGAATAGCCTTATTTGGCAAAACGTAAGGTGTCGCTTTAATATCCTCTTCGTAGGTTGTCTTTTTGTCGACTGCAACGGTCAACTTATAAGGTGTCCTTTTAAGTTGCGTTGAATCTTGTCCAAAAGCTAAGAATGTCGTGGTCAGGGTCAGTGCAGTCGCAATTAATTTTAGTTTCATAAGTTTTAGGGGCTTTAGTATTAGGCCCAACGGCCAGGGCTTTCTGCTGTGCTGATATTCCGCGTTTCTTCAGCCTGTACGGTTGCTAAGTAAAGTTAATACAGTTGATGGTTTATTCCGTTGCGGTCCAGCTATTGCCAAATCGATGCTTGTGGTGGTGGTTTCATTTTTTTGTTTTAAATCCATAATAATCGTCAAGTCGTTTTATTTGTTCATCATCTGCTACACTCAATTGCTTTCTGTCTCCAGGTACTCATTTATTGAAAATATTAGCCTTTAATTTCCAGGCAGTCAAAATTGTCAGGATAAACAGAAAAAAAGCAATTATCCCAAAAACCAGAACTGCCTGCTCATGATAAACAACTCCGGAATTTTCGTCAAAATAGTTTCCTTCCGGGTTGTATTTCATTCTTAAACGGCTTAAATACGTCAACCCAAATACTGTTGTCAAAACAGTTAGTATTGTTGTCAATATTATTAGTGTCCGCTTTTTCATATTTGCTATGAGGTCTGTCTTACCAGTACCACCAAAGAGTACGGTCTGGCGATGTGGCTGTGTCTAATTATTTCCTGGCCTTCAATCTTGTTTTAAATTTCTAATATTTCCGGAAGTCCATATAATTTATAATTACTTATGTTTTTGGTTTCAATTGGCATTTCAGCATTATATCTTTCTTTTAATAACATTCCTCTGCACGCTAATTCTGCCCAGGGTTCTTTGCAGTAATAAATATTGTGCATTATTGCTGCTTCAAATCTTTCTCTTATTCTCTTGTCTGCCACCTGAGCAACAAATACTTTAAATGATTTCAATTGTTCATCAACTGCTTTCAGGATTTCTTCTCTTCGTGCATTGAATTCTTCCTGATGCATCTTTGCATATTGCCAACCATGCCAAATTTCATATCGTTCACCAATTTCTGCCGCATCAACATCCAACACCGTGTAATTTCCCTTTTTGTATTCAAGAGTATGCCTTCTTAGTCGCTTTTTAGTTGAGTTTGTAATTCCTGCTGCATAAATTAAATAACCGTCCTTATATTTAAACGTGAAAAGATAAATCCCCTCTATGTCAGGAACTGTGTCAGGATTGTTTTTGGCTTCATAACCTGGCCAGGAGAACGGGCCTTGCCATTTTATTTCTTCAACTTTAATATTCAAAGCGTCTTTTATTCTACTAAAGCTCCACATGTATATTTAAATTGTTAGAAAGTTTATTTAAAATATTTCTTTGTAATATTAAACACTATAGAAAACTGATCTCTACCTACACTTGAAAATGGATATTTATTTGTGGAAAAATTATACCCGTAATATAGATTTACAAATCCTAAACCTAATCCTATTTTGGGAGTAATGACAACATCATTATTTTTATTGTCGGTTAGAATTTTCAAGTCAAGACCTCCCATAAAAAGGTTTTGTCCCATTTCACCGCCAATTTTTGCACCATAGATATTTGTCGACGGAATCCACTCAAAAGCGGCGTATAAAGCGCCATTTCCGAAACCTTCCCGGTAATCTATTGCATTAAAAACTAATGAGGGCCCAATTTCAACATAAAAAGATTTTTGTATTCCTACACCTGCCCGTAAAGATAGTGCATGCCATGAATGCGTATAGTGTTTAGCCGTGTCTATTGTATTAGAATTATTGTCCTGCCCCCACATGACTGCCGGAATAAAAACTGTTAAGAGGAGGAAAAGTTGTTTCAGGTATATTTGTCGTGATCGCAACCAGGTACCGGCAAAAAGCCTTGCATTGTTTACGCTTCTAAAGAATTTCATGATTGTTACAGTGTGCGGCCGTTAAATAGGTTCATGTTTATGAATGTCATAGTATTTGCAAATTTGATGAAGTCAATAGAAGTTGCGTTCGCTTTTCATCGTGTCAAAACCTTTTGTATTTCTATTCTATAATCGGAATTTTCGGTCATTCCGTTATGCCCTTGTCCAGAAAGTGTTATAAGTGTATCTTGTTTTTTAAATTCCTTTTGCAGTTTTAATGATGAGCCGTAGTAAATTACTTCGTCCTGGTCGCCATGAAAAACTACTATTGGCATTTTGCATCTCTTAATAAAGTTATGTGTCTCAAATTTGTATTTTAAAATAAAAGTCGGGATTATTGGATATGTATGTCGCATCATGTCACTCAAGCTATAATAAGGTGCTTGCAAAATCAAAAGTCCTGGATTGTTCGTTGATGCAACTTTTGCTGCAAGTCCCGTTCCTATAGAGTAGCCTAATACTATTATTTTGTCTTCTGCATACTTATTTTTCAATTCTTCATAAGCAGTTTGTATGTCTTGAAAAAGTTGGCTTTGTCCGTCAATTGAACCTTCGCTTTTTCCATAACCTCTATAGTCCAACATAAAAACGTCATAATTCAAATCTGTATAGGTTTTTGCCAGGTCACCCCAGGAGTATAATGAGCCTGCATTTCCGTGCAAATAAAAAATTAACCCTTTTGAACTGTCGGCTTTAAACAGTATACCATTTAGTAATTTGTTATCTTTTGTCTTGATTTTAAATTCTTCAAATTTTTGGTCAAATCTAAACTTGTAATCCTTGTCTAATTTTTGTGGAAAGAAAATTAATTTCTCTTGAAAGAAGAATAAAAGTACACAGACTATAATGTAAAGTCCTGCAACAATTTTCAGTATTCTAAGAATGATTTTTTTCATAGAGAGGTCCGTATAAAGTAACACACAACGTTCAGGGCTTTTAATTCCCGCATATCGACCGAAATTTCATTTATTGCATTATCTATTTCACTCGTTTCAAATCCTTCCTCTCCTAAACTTGAATAAATTTCATTTAAATGGAAACCTATGTTTAACTGATGTTGTATTTTATCCTTTAATGCTGTCATTATAATTAGTGTCTTCGAAAAAAGTTGCCTGCAACACCATATTCCTGGTTTTAGCTTTTGGGTGACGATACGTTTGCAGAATATGGCTTCGCCACATCAGTCACAGCATGGCAACTAATCAAAACCTTTGGAATATATTAAGCATAGTGGATGGTAACCTGACCATAACCATCTCCTGACGCCGAGATTACTAAAATTTGATGATTAGTCGAAGACATTTTCTCTTTTTTAACAGTTACGCGCAATGGAAGAATTTGGGTATACCCGGGAAGCAGCCTGAAAAATCATCTGACAGAGCACATATAATTTTGAGAATCAACAATTTAAAACTCAGGAGTTGGCACATCCCGAATTTGCCATCCCTTTGGCCGTTTCTTTGCCACCCCCACAGTTCATGCTCCGGTTTATCCGATTCATACATCCTGCGTCTTTGATAAAAATCTCGGCCGTGTACGTTTGCTCCGTATTTAACTATCGAATATGAAAAAGAGCACAACGCACAAAACTTCGGGTTTTATTCTGGCAATATTGTTTTTCATTTTTTATCCTGCCGGTGTTTATCGCATATGGAAAAGGGACTTTCGCCCCCTGTGGCTTAAATGGGTTTATACCATTTTGGGCTTTCCCCTTTTTATTCTTATCTATTCATTTGCCGGGATAATACTATTCGCATCATTTTTACCGGAACTGGACCGCAGTATCGGAGTGCGTTCTGACCGTACCATTCTTAATTCAGCGGATCATTACAGTGTAACTTTTTTGAAAACCAGCAAGGAAACAAATGGCGCTTACGAAGAGGTAAAAGTTGTATTAGAACCGGGTGGAGGCAATATATGGCATTATCATACAGCCTTTGTTGAAAAATTTCATGTGATTGAGGGTGAATTAACACTCGGCATGAACGAAAAACCGGTGGTTTTAACAGCCGGCAATGACACGGCAGCACCAAAAGGTTTGATGCACAAGTTCTATAATACATCTTCCAAACCTGTAACCTTTTTAGTAAAAATAGAACCGGCAAGAAGTTTCGAAAAAACGATACGGTGCGGTTATGGATTGATGAATACCGGACAAGCTACGCCAGATGGCATGCCCAAAAGTCCATGGCATTTGTTTTTAATTTTAGGATATAGTGATTCGTATTTACAGGGAGCTCCCGGTTTTATCCAGGAACCTTTAATACAGGCCCTCTCTAAAATAGCGCAATGGAAAGGCGCTGCCAAAGACCTTGATCCCTTTTATAGATAAAGTGATAATTTGTAAGGCTCTATTTAATTAGTTCAAGGGCCATTATCGTTACTTGCAACAACTCTTTTTCGGAAGTAAAATCTTCCTGATAATATTCAGGATCCTGCGCCACATAGGCAGCTGTTTATGTGAGTAATCCGGGGTGCCCATACCCCAAAGATACGCAGGTTTGGGCAATCCCCCCTTATTACATCACCAGCTCAATCATGGCGCTCAGTTCCTTTACGGCAGATTCGTTAGAGCCGGAAAACCCGGTAACGCGAAAACGGATATTGCCATTCTTATCTACAATGAATTTTGTGGGAATACCGGTGATGCCAAAACTTTCCACCACATTGTTATTGCCGGTTTGGGCATCTTTCAGGTCCATTAATATCTGAAAGGTATAACCGTTATCAGTAATATATTTTTTTGCGGCTGCCGTTGCATCGCCCTCCCCTTTTTCCCAGGTATGAATGAACAGGAATTTAACATCGGGATTGTCCTTGTATTTATTCACCGCCATTTGCATGGCCGGAAAAGATTTTTTACAGGGACCGCACCAGGTTGCCCAGAAATCAAGCACTACCACTTTGCCTTTCAAACTTTCCATATTCACGGTATTGCCATCCACATCTTTTAATACAAACGCCGGACAAGGCTTACTGATCATCGTGTTCTTTAAATTGGCTATTACCTTTTGCGTAACATCATCTTCCACGTCTTTCATGAAGGCTTCATACGGTTTGGCGCCGGGGTTCAGTTTTTCGTACAACGACTTATGTATTTCCTTCAGTCGCTTTTCGGCATAGCCTGTTCTAACTATTTCATCGGCTTTTTCAAATGCTTCTTTATCGCGGCCCAGTGCCAGTAAAATTTCGGCATAGGTTTGACTGATAGACGGAACACGGTCGCTGCGATCGTTGAAGGCTTTTTGAACATATACGAAGGCGCTGTCGTATTGCTTTTGTTTGAATAAACCTGTTGCGTACAAATTGCAATAGGTCCTGTATCCCACAGCCGCAAACTGTGCACCTTCTTCTTTGGTTCGGGTGGTTTTAAAAGCATAGGAGTTTTCCATTGCTTTTTTATACAACACGGTTGCCTCTTTTATATATCCGTTCATTTCGAGCGCCATGCCAACACCGGCCCATGCTTCACCGTACCAGGCGGGGGTTTGCCCTTTGCTGGCATACAACAATGCTTTCTGCACATTTTTTTCTTCGGCAAAGGCTTTGGCTACCGAATGGGCGGCATAGTCGTACAATATTTTGCTGTCGCCAAATTTTTTAACCGGATATTTCTTCAACCATTTTTTATATGCGGTTTCCTTTTCAGCGGCAGTTGCTGCGTTGTATACAACTTGCACATCTTCGAGGCGCCAGGTCATGCCGCCGGGGAAGCGCTGTTTGGTGGCAGTTACTACCGAATCGCTGGTCGCTTTCTTTTTTAATACGGCAAAGAGATTCTGCACCAGCATCCAGTCTTTTTCCCGGGGGCTTTTTAACAGGTCATACAATTTGCCTGTGACCAATTCTTTGTCGGCCGCATTTTTTGAAGTGGCTAACCGGTAATAATATTGATCGGTGGTGTCTTTGGCCGATTGTGCATTGATTGTTGTATTGAATAAGGTTAATGTTATCAGGGTAATTGTTAGTGTATATTTCATTTGTATCTTAATTAAAACTGAAAACCGAGCATAGAGTTAGGTAGAATAAGCGCATATGAAATTTAAACAGCTATTGGATCAATCATTTTTTCACCACATAGGCACATAGAAATCATAGGTTTTCACATAGGATTCTTCTATGTGGCTTTCTATGTGGCCCTATGTGCCTATTGTGGTGCAAAAAACTGAGGGCTGGCTAAACTAAACGACATTGACTGCCTATTGCCCATTGCCTACTGCCTGGTTTTATCAATAGCCATCGTTTTGCGACAAATTTTTATTCAGCAACCTTTGTGCATCGGGTATCGGGTATAATACGGCTGTATTCTTCCAGGTAGCGGGCTTTTGGCCGCCGATAACGGTGGCAGCTCTTCCGGTTCTTTTTAGGTCGAACCAGCGATGGCCCCATTCGCCAAAAAGCTCCACCTTTCTTTCCTGTTCAATGGATAGCAGCATCTCGTCTTTTGTTAGCGATGATGACAAACCGGTTAAGCCTGCCCGTGTTCTTATTACATCCACATCGGCCTTTGCATCGGTTAGTTTATCCTGCTTCGCCCTTGCTTCGGCCCTGATCAGGTACAATTCAGCAAAACGCAACGCCACGCTGTATTCGTTACCTGTTCCGCTTCTTAGTTTGTATTTAGCTACTAAATAATAAGGTTTGCCTCCTACCGTTGTTGTTCCTGTCCAGTTTGCTTTGCGCAGATCATCCGTTTCGAAAGATCTATACAACGTATCATACAAAGAATAGTTGGGCGCATTTCCGGTGGTTGGTACGAAACTCGTGCCATACGCTGATATACCTGAAATATTGGTTATTTGCCAAATGATCTCGTTACTGGTATTAATAAATACATTGTTTAAATTAGTAACAATGGCGTATACCCCCGAACCGATCACCTTTGTTGCTTCGGCTTCGGCATTTGCCCAATCCTTATTGTATAAATATACTCTTGCCAGTAAGGATGTGGCAGCCCATTTATTGATCCGTGCCCTGAATGTTCCAACATATGTTTCGGGCAGCAATGATTGTGCTTCTTTCAAATCGGCAACGATCTGCTTCCAAACATCCTGTGCAGCCGTTCGGCCCAAATATGCATTTTCGAGATCGTTATTGGTAACGGGCATAGGTATGTCACCATAAAAATTCACCAGTTCAAATAACGCAAATGCGCGTAAAAATTTAGCTTCCCCCAATAATTGATTACGCAGGGAGGCAGTAAGCGTGGCAGAACCGCTTAAGCCGGCAATCGCATAATTAACATTACGCAGGATCTGATAACCGGGATACCATAAATTATTTTGATTGAGATTATTATCTATAGCCACTTTATTCGTCTTAAATCCATCCTGATCGGGACCAGTGAAATTGTATTGTACATCATCGGCCGACATGCCGGGGTACATGGTACAGGGAACGAGTAAACCCGTTAAGGCCGATCCGCTGTACAAACCCAATACTGCACTGGTTGCAGTTGCGTCTGTTTTAAACACCTCCGCGTCTTCCAGCTGTGTAGGCGGCGCTCCTAATTCAACATATTTTTTACAGGAAGATAAAAGTAACGCTGCCGGCAGCGTTACCAGCAATAACAGGTTCCCTGAAAAAAGTTGTAAGAATTTATAATTGCTTCTCATAATATCAAATCTTAAAATGAACAATTAATACCGAATGTAATGGTCCTTAAAGGTGGCAGCGTCGCGGCTGTTGTTCCCGTACCCGGTCCGGGCTGACCACCGCCAACGGTAGTTTCCGTATCGAACAGGTATTTATTTTTAGTAACCGTGTACAGGTTTTGCCCCCTCACAGATAGGGAGCAATTGGTCATTTTAAGGTGTTTTATTAAATGT
>Ga0114129_10015949_pt1 | contig 10683 bp, 12 predicted proteins | sample RhiMetdeltSRZDD1_FD_80071 | JGI IMG/M metagenome (GOLD analysis project Ga0114129, IMG submission 80071) | Populus rhizosphere microbial communities from Tennessee, USA - Rhizosphere MetaG P. deltoides SRZDD1 (version 2) (version 2) | ecosystem: Host-associated > Plants > Roots > Rhizosphere >... | reverse complement strand
GCCCACTCGAGGGCCCCCTTGCGCCAGGCGTAATAATAACCAACAACAAGTATGCCGATGAAAACCAACATCTCGACCAGCGCGAATTTGGTGAACGAGAAATTCTCACCCATAAAGATGATTGCCCAGGGAAGCAGGAAAATCGTTTCTACATCGAAGATCAAAAACAACATCGCAACAATGTAGTAACGAACAGTAAACCGCTCATGCGCTTCCGTCTGCGGATCTATGCCGCACTCGTATGGGCGCATCTTGTCCTTTTCGTACTTTATTGGACGCAGCAGCCGCCCGATGAGAATTGGCAGTACAGGGAAGACAACAGCAACGACAAAAAAGATCATTACCGGCCAATAAGCGGTAATAGGTCCACCAATTGACGGTGCGGTCGCAGTAGTTTGCAGCAGCAGCATTATGCTCCAGGCAGGTAGTTCGATCACAAAAAATTCTAAGCGTTGTATTCAGCGACTGTCAAACTAAAGATTTGCCGAGTAGTGTCCTAATTTGCTTTGCGGCTCTGCGGACCTTTGGGGCTTTGCGTTAAATCCCTTTGAGTTGCCAAACATTTCACGCAAGGACGCAAAGAGGCAAAGGCGCTAAGATGAAATTCGGACACTACCATTTGTCGGGCAGCGCGAGTGATCGGTCCTGGAGGGCCGCCTCTACAGTTCATTTAGTTCGGACACTTCATTTATGTCCAGTCTGGCCAGCCAGCAACGCCACGGCATGATTTAAAACCGGACGAATCACGGCGAAGCTCTCCTCCACCGCCTTCGGTGACCCTGGCAGATTCACGATCAGAGTTCCAGACCGTAATCCACAAACACCGCGAGAGATCATTGCCATTGGCGTCTGTCTCAGCGTCTCGTTGCGCATTGCCTCAGCCAAACCCGGTGCTTCACGTTCAATCACTTTCAAAGTCGCTTCCGGAGTATTGTCGCGAGGTCCGAAACCTGTGCCACCGGTAGTCACAATCAGGTTTACCTTCCCGCCGTCGGCAAGTCGCCGTAGCAGATCGGCCAGCGGCTCCAAATCATCGGCAGTAATTTCTCTCGCTATGATTTGTGCTCCCATCTGGGAAAGAAGCCTGACGAGTGTCTCGCCTGATGAGTCCTCGCGCTCGCCACGAGCACATGCATCGCTCACCGTAACGACAACTGCCTTGATCTCCACTGCCATAACTTAATCGACCTATCGTCGTAGGTGCTCCTTCAACCAGCAACGATCAATTACCACAAGCAATCCCGCGGCGTGGGCCCGGCGAGCAGCTTCGTAATCGAGGACGCCTTCCTGCATCCAGACTGCTTTGGCGCCCACCGCAATTGCCTCGTCCACAGCTCGACCCGCCGCATCGGTTCGCCGAAAAATATCGACTAAATCAATCCCCTCAGGGACATCAGAGAGTGACGGATATGCTTTATCCCCGAAGACTTCAGTCTCGTTCGGATTTACTGGGATGACTTTGTGTCCAACCCGCTTCATGTAACCGGCAACTCCGTTCGAAGGTCGACTCGGATCGGAAGAGAGCCCCACAACTGCGATTGTGTGGCACTCGTCGAGAATTCTCGCGATCGTTTCCTGGCTGTTGATTTCCACCGACGCTGGATCCTAAGAAGCTACAGTTCCTATCGCGTGAAGTTCCTGGAGTGAGCGGACATTGATGGTCTGATTCTTCGCCCTCGCGACAATTGCCTCAACGATCGCCTGAGCACCTGTCATCGTAGTCACACACGGAATGTTATGTTGTAGCGCAGCGCGACGAATTGCCTGTTCGTCAAAGCGTGATGCGCGACCTAACGGTGTGTTAATGATCAATGCGATCTCCCCACTCTTAATGTAATCGGCTATGTTCGGCCTGCCTTCATTCACTTTGAAAACGTTTTCGACGGACAATCCGACCTCTCTCAAGCGAGCTGCCGTTCCGACCGTGGCCACTAATTCAAAACCCAGGCGAGCAAGCTTGCGCGCCAGCACGACAGCCTGGCCCTTGTCAGACTCGTTCACGCTGATGAATGCGCGCCCGCCCGACGGCAGCGTTAGACCTGCCGCCATCATTGCTTTTCCGTAAGCTTCACCGAAACTCTCTCCAATTCCCATAACCTCGCCGGTTGAGTGCATCTCGGGACCAAGTATCGGATCCACGCCGGGGAACTTTGCGAACGGAAATACTGGCGATTTGATGTAGAACCGATCGACTGTGAGATCTTCAGGTAATTCAAACTCCGAAAGTTTGCGACCGGCCATGACCAACGCCGCAATTCGCGCGATTGGAATCCCCGTCGCCTTGGATACAAACGGTACTGTGCGGGACGCGCGCGGATTCACTTCGAGTACATAAACTCGATGGTCCTTAATGGCGAATTGAATGTTCATCAGGCCACGAACGGAAAGCGCTTGCGCCAGCTTCCGCGTATACAGCCGCATTGTTTCGATATGCTCCGGTTCAATTCGCACAGGAGGCAATACACAAGAAGAATCGCCTGAATGTATGCCCGCCTCTTCAATATGCTCCTGAATTCCTGCAATCACACACGCACTGTCGTCAGCGAGCGCGTCGACGTCAAACTCAGCAGCCTGTTCGAGAAACTTATCGATCAAAACCGGGCGATCTGGCGTGAAACCAACCGCAGTCCGAACGTACTGCTCCAGACTCTCTTCATCGTAAACGATAGCCATTGCTCGCCCGCCAAGTACATAACTTGGGCGAACCAGAACCGGATAACCGATGCGACCAGCAACTTCCCTCGCCTCGGAAACTGTAGCGGCCATGCCGTTGTCGGGCTGCGGGATGCCGAGCGCTTTCAACAAGTCGCCGAATCGATTGCGATCTTCCGCCAGGTCAATTGAATCGGGAGTTGTACCGATAATGGGAACGCCTGCTTTGTGCAGACGCATCGCAAGATTCAATGGTGTTTGCCCACCGAATTGCACGATCACTCCGTTCGGTTTCTCCACATCCACAATATTCATCACATCTTCGAACGTTAGTGGCTCAAAATACAGACGATCGGACGTGTCATAGTCAGTCGAAACTGTTTCAGGATTGCAGTTCACCATGATGGTTTCGAATCCTGCGTCTCGCAGCGCAAACGAGGCGTGGCAACAACAATAATCGAATTCAATTCCCTGGCCGATACGATTTGGTCCCGACCCGAGGATCATGATTTTCTGACGATTGCTGGGACTCGCCTCGTTCTCACTTTCAAACGTCGAATAGAGATATGGAGTGAAAGATTCAAATTCCGCGCCGCACGTGTCGACGCGCTTGTAGACTGGAATCAATTCCTTGCTTTTGCGATAGGCACGTACTTCTTCTTCTGAGCGCTCGGTCAGATACGCCAATCGACGATCAGATAACGCAACTTCTTTGAACTGACGAAACAGATCAGCGGGAATTCTTTCGAGTTCGTATCCTTCAACCGCCTTTTGGATCTCCATCACCTGACTGATTTGATCCAGAAACCACGGATCAATTCGTGAAAGCCTGTAGATCTCTGGGATCGGAACGCCATGTTGCAGGGCGTAGGTAATGTACGAGAAGCGCTGTGAGTTTGGCCGCGCAAGTTTTCGCTGCAATTCGTCTTCAGACACGTCTTCCAGCCGCAATGGCTTTACTGCCTCAAGCGAGCGCAGACCTTTAAACAGAGCCTCTTTGAAAGTGCGCCCTATAGCCATCACTTCGCCAACAGACTTCATTTGCGTACCGAGAACATCTTCTGCCTCACGAAATTTTTCAAAGTCCCATTTGGGAATCTTCACCACAACGTAATCGATTGTCGGCTCGAATGAGGCTGGGGTTTTCTTAGTTATGTCGTTTGGTATCTCATCCAACGTATAACCGACGGCCAATTTCGCAGCGATCTTCGCAATAGGAAAGCCAGTCGCCTTTGAAGCGAGGGCGGAAGACCTCGACACGCGGGGATTCATTTCAATGACCCGCACGTCGCCGTTCTCGGGATTCACAGCAAACTGGATATTTGAACCGCCAGTTTCGACGCCAACCTTGCGAATAATCGTTATAGCCATGTCGCGCAGTTGCTGATATTCCACATCCGTGAGGGTCTGCGCGGGCGCGACGGTGATGGAATCTCCGGTGTGAACGCCCATTGGATCAAAGTTCTCAATCGAGCAGATGATCACAACGTTGTCTGCGAGGTCACGCATAACCTCGAGTTCGAATTCTTTCCACCCCAGAATCGACTCTTCGATCAAGACTTCGTGAATCGGCGAGGCGGTCAGGCCTCCTCGAACAATCTCTTCAAACTCCTCCGGATTGTAAGCAATTCCACCGCCGGTCCCACCGAGGGTGAACGAAGGTCTAATGATTGCGGGATAGCCAGTTTGCTCAACGATCTTTTGTGCTTCGTCCCACGAGCGCGCAAAACCGCCTCGCGGCATCACTAATCCGGCCTCATCCATCGCTTGCTTAAAGAGCATGCGATCTTCGGCTATCTTGATTGCCTCGCGATTCGCGCCGATCATCTCGATGCCGCACTCTTCCAAAATGCCGGCGTCGGAAAGCGCGATAGCAAGGTTAAGCGCTGTTTGTCCGCCTACAGTGGGAAGTAAGGCATCGGGTTCCTCACGGCGGATGATTTCTGTGAGTGACTCGACGGTAAGCGGCTCAACGTACGTGACATCGGCTGTCTCGGGATCGGTCATGATCGTTGCTGGATTCGAATTGACCAGAACGATTTCATAACCCTCTTGCCGAAGCGCTTTGCACGCCTGCGTCCCTGAATAATCGAACTCACAGGCCTGACCGATAACGATCGGGCCAGATCCAATTATGAGAATTTTACGGATATCGGTACGTTTCGGCATTGGTGGACGGACTGCTTCGTGGTTCTCGCATTATACATAATGCGTTTGAGGCGACCGAAACGGGGAATCGGGTTGCGGAAACAAAAAAGAATTTCGAATTGCGAATTGGGAATTGCGAATTTTGCGTGGGTAATTAAGAGTGTCATATAGGACCTATTCGACCCTATACGACCTATGTTCGCCAGACAAAATTCGCAATTCCCAATCGCAATTCGAAATTTTTCGTGTCAGATACGCGAACTGTCAAACCGCCGCCGATCGAGGCGCTTACGATAGTCTTCACCTTCGATTTTTACTTTCGTGCACATCTCGTAAAGACGGCTGCGCAGGCGCGTTCCAATTCTTTCCTCCAAAGTCGTTAACTCGTGAATCCGGTTCGTTAGCTTCCGGTTTTGTCTAGCGGTTTCGAGCGCATCGTCAACCTGTGGAACCTCGTCCATGTAGTTGGTGGTGAAAACTGTGAGCTTTTTATCGTTATAGCGAGTGTTGATTATCTGGTAAATCGTGTCGCGCACCCAATCAGTAGGTATCGTTGAACCCAGTTCGTCCATCACGAGGACTTCCGCCTGGTAAACGGGCGCAAGCACCCTCAATTCCGACGTATTCGATATCGGGTTATAAGAATCCTGTATCTGCTTTAACAAGGACCCTGATTCGTAAAATAGACAACCGACGCCTTTGTCAATTAGTCCCTTTAGAATCGCAACTGCCAGGTGGGTCTTACCTACGCCGACTGGCCCCATAAAGAGCAGGCCGCGATCAACAGCCGGATAATCCAGCACTAAACGACACGCATACCGAAACGCAATATCCTGTGAACTGTCAGGCTCGCTCTTGAAGTTATCCAACGAGCAACCAGCATAGCGGCGCGGGATCCGTGCCGCATTAAATGCTTTCCGTTTCGAATCGGTGGCCCGACATCCACATGGGCGCGCGCCCTTCGGTAGAATTTCTACTCCAGTACCGAAACAGACGGGACAAACCTCATTGTCGTGAGAGGATTTCGTATCCCTGGTGGGTTCCTGTGGGTTGTATTTTTGTTGTTCAGGAAGAATTTGCTTAGTTGATTTGTCAGAAGGCATCGAGAATTGCTGGAAACGAATCACAGAGTTGATCGACTCGGCGGATTATACCATCCGTGATTCGCAACACAACGAGAACCACCGAACACTAGCTGTAAAATATTTGGTGAAAAAATTCTGCTGCAGATTAACCAAGACCGCCGATCAGACCAATAGCTCCCAACGAAAGCAGGTTTCATCATCCTCAAACCTTAGTATCTGTCTTAATCAGCGTCATCCGCGTTAATCTGCAGCTAAAGAACTTTGCTGCACCCGCCACTGGCCTATCGAAGTGGCTGTGCTATATTTTCTATCGACCCTTAAAAATCCTGAACTTCGATTCCTTGCTATAAATCGACGTTGATTTGTTCACTGTATGAAATGGTTGACTTCAATATTAGCGAAGCTCGGTCTGGCCAGAGTTCCGGCGCAGCGCAGTCCGATTCGAATATTCCTTCTTGACGATGATCCTCGGCGGCACGACTGGTTTGCCAGCCGTTTTAAAGGAGATCAGATCGACTTCGCGCACAATGTTGGCCAGGCGGAAGCACTCTTAAGCGCCAATACGTATGACGCAATTTTTTTGGACCACGATCTGCATCCCGAGCACTATGAATCGTCAGAACCCGATGATAGCCGCACCGGCTTCGCAATCGCACTTTGGCTTTCCTGCCGCCCGGAGTTACAGCGGGCATCGACCATATTCGTTCATACGAGGAACGCGGATGGCGCGATGAGGATGGTCGAGGAATTGCGACGTTCAGGTCGAGCGGCCGAGTACGTGCCCTTCCCGCTACTTGCCGAGCGGATCAAGCGCTACTGGCAGCGGTGACGAGTATCCAAGCCGCGATTGGGGAATCCCTAAATTTTTTTCTAAAACGGTGTCCGCAGCCTTCAATGTCTGAGTCACAGTGCCACTTATTCGAATTTGGAGAAATTTCGTCTCGACACCGCGGAGCGGTTGTTGTTGCGAGCGGGTAAGCCTCTGCCGCTGCCGCCAAAGGTTTTTGACGTGTTAGTTGTGTTCGTTCAGAACAGCGGGCATCTCCTCAAAAAAGAGCGGTTGATGAACGAGCTATGGCCGGACACGTTTGTTGAGGAAGTGAACCTGTCTGTCAATATCTCTGCATTGCGTAAAGCGCTTGGAGATTCCGAAAACGGCATGTCATTCATCGAGACCGTGCCGCGCCGCGGTTATAGGTTTGTAGGTGAGGTCCGCAGATTGCACGACCGCACGGACTTGATGGCGGTTCCTAACGACGTAAAAGCGGGAGTCATTTCAGAGGAATTCGGCGTCAACGAACTCCCTGAATCCAACGGAGGGGGGCAGAACATCGCGACGCACCCTGCCACGAGCAATGGCGATCTGCATGAAATACGATTTACGCCTAAGGCTGGACGCCCTCGACTTCAGATTGGTTAACTCCGGGCAAGTCACCGACATTGGCGGCTTCTATTCATCAGACGACCAGGCAAAACACGCAATCTGCATCTATCCATCAAGTGATGTAAAATTGTTCTATTACATCTAACTCGCAGATCGGCATCATTAATCGATTAGCTAATTTGATCGCCCCGTTTCGATCATAGAGTGGGGCTCCCATCGCGGATCTCTAACTCGCCAACATTTAGCGGCGCAGTAGCCAGTCAGCTACTGCGCCACTCTTTCTGATCTTCTGCGTTGAATTTTCAGCCGGCGTTACTTTGCGCCTGCGGCTAGCGCTTTGACGTCCTCAGTCGTGAGCGCATTTCCGCCGACGCCCCAGCCACCGCTCGCAGTCTCTTCGAAGATCACGATCGTATAGGGCCGCAGGGCTTCGCCTTCGATGGCCACCATCGCGTCGGTCAGCTTTTTGACGACCTCCTTTTTCTGTTCCTTGCTGAAGACTCCCTCGATTGCTTTGACCTGAATTAACGGCATAACCGCCTCCTTTTTGGTTTTGTTTCGGTCATCTTCACTATACGAGCGGTTGCGTATTGATTACTTGATTGATAGTCCCGTATTCTTGGCCGCAACAACTTTTCAGTCAGCGTGTGCAAATGGATGGGCGCGAGTAAATTATGACGACCAGTGCAAACTATTCACTTCCGCCGCGCGAGGGAATTGTGCTGACACATTTTCTCACCGTGGAGGACGTCTCACGCGCGGCAGATTTCTATGAGCGAGTCCTCGGTGGCGAAATTGTGCGCCGTGGCGAGCCAACGATCATTCGTCTGGCCAATAGCTGGATCATTGTAAACGTCGGAGGTGGCCCCACTGATGATAAGCCGACGGTTACGCTACGCCCACCGGAAGATCCCAATACCGCTAACAGCTTCATGAATATTCGAGTCGCTGATGTGTGGAAGTGTTATCAGGAATGGGGCAGCAGAGGAGCGATGTTCCTCACTGAGCCAAAAGATCATGGCAGTGAGATTCGTTGCTACATGCGCGACCCGGATGGTTATTTGATCGAGGTGGGTCAGACCGCATTCCGGCATTAGGAAACAGAGTCAGTCGTTAACTCGGGCAGCAGCGTTTGTTCGATCGTGCCGCAGCGGTTTTTCCGAACGCAATGTTTGGCCATCAAGCTTTGGCAGTGAGAACTGCTCCAGCGACGCCGGCTGTTGGCCGCTCACCACGATGAACCGAAGAAAATCAATGCAAATGCGCGCATGATCATTCCTCAGTCAAACGTTTCGCTGCCCTATTTACTTCGCCCAGACAACACACACCCGCCGGATTGCGCGTATCGCAGGCGCACAAACCTTCCCGGATCAGTTTGGAGATTCGGTGCGGAATGCTGGTGCGGCCTGTTTGCGCAAGCTCCTCTCGAATGTGACTTTCGTCAAATCCGAAGCAATAACAAAGCGGAATCGGATCATCCTTGACCTTGACCCCAACGCGGATACGCAAATCGTCAACGGTAAAGTGCCGATCGCCCGCTTCGTCGAAATAGACGACCCGACAATCGCGTTCCGAGCAAAAGCTGTAGCTGCCTGACATCGCGCCTTCCAGCAACTCAGGCTTCAGCATCAGGAGTACAGTTTTGCGCGAGACGGCTCTTCCTTTACCCTCACACGTTACACATCGACTTGTCTCTGCCATTGCTTCATTCGTGCTCATGATTTGACCAACCACGGAGCTCTTCGTTTCTGTTAGACAGCAATCCATCTCTTTATTCTTAATCACAAACGATTCTTCACTCCGCATTCTGTGCTAACAACTTCCTGATCGCTTCTCTCGTATCGTCGATCGCCCGCACTACGGGAGCGTGTGAATACGTAGGCTCAGGTGGTCCTTTCTCCCAGAGCTTGCCTTGCGGATACACGGCCACGTAATCCCAAACCGCTCCATCCTCTTCACCGATCGACTTGGATACCAGGTGCTCTTTGTCCCAATACTGCGAGGCTCGCGAATCGCTGATGCGTCTTAAAGTCATAGTGGAAGGCGCAGCCAGATCGGTTGGCAGCACCGGCTCCCAGATCACGAAGACCCGGATTTTTCCTTCGCGTTGCTGGTCAAGTAGTTTTTGGAATGCAGAGGCCCCCTGCAAACAGACAGTTCAAGTAGGCGAAAGCATCACAATCAGGCGAACCGAATCTTTGGATTCATTGAACGATTGTTTTACGGATTCAATGTTGGAGTTATCCAACCGTACTAACGGTTGCTGGCCGGCCGGCGCTGAACTGCCGAGGTAGAAATAGTAAACGAGCAACAGAGCAACTGCGATTACAACCGCTAAGAGTACGTAAATGATCGGTCTTCGTTTCATCTTTACCTTGCTAATAGATTGGCAACCAGATTCGCGATCACCTGGGGAAACAGAAAGAAGGTCAGCACCACCACGACTGAAAACCACAGGATAATCGTACTCAGTAAGCTTGGCTTACATCGGCACTGTTTCGCTCGCCGACGTTGATAAAAAGCAAAACCAATCGAGATGACGGATGCTGCCAACAGGAATGGTCGAACTTTGGTAAAGAAGGCTGAGCTTCCCGCCGCGCCGGCGGCAAAGATGAACGGAAACATTGGCAAGCAGCAACTCGATGCCAACACGACGCTGCCAAGCGCCGCCAAACTTGCCAGTATGGTTCGCCCTGATCCCGACTTCACGTTAGCTGCTTCGTTACTCATGATCTCGGGTTCTTGTCACTTGTCGATGGTTGCTTGCCGATTGCCACTACAGGACAGCAAGCATCCTGAGCGTGTTCACGGAGTTCGCGCTCACATTCAGCCAAATGACGCGCCAGGACGCGGCGGAACTTCTTCATTGAAGTTAAGCGCCCATCGAGTTCATGCAGCTTCTCACTCAGAAGATCGTGAACCCTCCTGCACTCCTCAGCGCCGCCAGTGGCCAGTAGCCCTTTGATCTCATCAAGCGTAAAACCCAACTCCTGCGCTTGCTTAATGAATTGCACCCGCTCGACTGAGTCTGGGCCAAAGACGCGAAAGTTGCCGGACGTCCGTCTTGCGCGCGGCAGGAGCTTCAACCGTTCGTAATATCGCACGGTGTCGACGCTCACGCTTGCTCGCGCCGCCACTTCGCCAATAAGAAACTCTATCTGCTCCACGGACTCTCCTCAACCTCACATGTATAGACCCTTGAGTTACCTCCAGAGTCAAGTTCATCCGGCGGTACTGCAGGTGGCCAACAGAGTTGGCTGCCGTAAGCTGTTGAAAAGATTGGTGGCCAGGGACGGAATCGAACCGCCGACGCCGGCCTTTTCAGGGCCGCTTACCGATTTGCTGAAGTGGTTTGAACTCAACGCATGTCACTGAGGATACCGAGCTTTATGACGTAGGTGATTTAGGATGGCT
>Ga0114129_10015948_pt1 | contig 10683 bp, 21 predicted proteins | sample RhiMetdeltSRZDD1_FD_80071 | JGI IMG/M metagenome (GOLD analysis project Ga0114129, IMG submission 80071) | Populus rhizosphere microbial communities from Tennessee, USA - Rhizosphere MetaG P. deltoides SRZDD1 (version 2) (version 2) | ecosystem: Host-associated > Plants > Roots > Rhizosphere >... | reverse complement strand
TTCATGCGGTCACCTCGCAGGGATTCGAACTGAAGGTGGCGCTCTTTGTGATCGCCTCCAGCCTCAATGGGTACCTCAATCTCTAGGCACCCTGTAGGGAGCAACTTGAGTTATGGTTATGTTTTTGAGCTGGAGCAGCGCCTGTCAACGACGCAAAACATCCTTACCCGGCTGCTGACGTGGGCAGAGTCTGTAGGAGGTCGGGAAGCAGCAGTGTGGAACGAGGCTTGCCGCCTGCTCACCCCATCAGATATGACCGAGCCGAACGCACCCAAAGAGATCAGGTAATGTTTCTCTGGGTCGACTCTCAGGGCCATCGCACACCCCATTGACATCGAGAAGGGTCTTTATAAACTAAATACAGTGTTCCTTTCGCCCCCTCGGTCTGTGGTAGAGCCGTGGGGGCATTTTTTTGTCCTTTGACAAGGAGGAGGGATGATACATCACCATCGAACGTTTGCCGTGGGCGGTATCGGCAGTCTTGACGAGCTTGTCGAAAAGCTCACTGATCGTACCTGGACGCTCTGCACCTGTTTTGCATACCAGGGACTGCTCCTGGCCAACGACAGTTTTTCAGAAGACGGAGCACAAGAGTACGCCGTGTACAAAGACGGTCGGCAGATTGAATCGCTCACCGTCTCATGGATGACCCGAGAGAGTCTCCGGGAGGTCATACAGGGCCTGCTCGAAGGTGCATACGAGGCACTGGAATTCAGACCGCATCACCCACTGCAGACCGAACCAGCCTCCGAGCATTCGTGCGGTCTCTGTCGATAACCTTCCTGCGCCGAAAATCCTTGATAAGGAGAATCTATGGATTCTTCACGTCATCATCCGGGACTTCGCTTTTTGTGGCACCCCGGAACCACCGATACCTTCTCCGGCTACGGCCTGGAGGTAGCACCCTCACACTTGGTTGGTCTCCTCATGGTCGACCGGCCGGAGCCGGTTGACCCGAGCTGGCTTGCCATGCTTGAGCGCGTGTTCGGCAGCTACGAGCTCACCCAAATGACGCAGAGCGGCGATCGCGGACTTGTCTGCCAGATGATGATTGCCGGCAACAGCATCCACTACCTGACCGACTTGCCGCATCCCCAGATCGAGGCACTGCGAGATGCTCTTGTACCGCTTCTGGAAAATCTGCCGGCAGTCACCCTGCACCTAACCTGGAGTGCTGAACATCGCAGTTGGATGTCGCGGATTCCTGAGCCGCGTGTCCCGCTGTTCTCGCTCGGAATGGTGGTCGGGACGCCAGGTGCGGCACAGGCACTCGAAGCAGCAGGGCAGAGCCGGCAGGCGTTTTTAGATCGACACTCCCATGGAGATTGGGGAGACGTGCCTGACGCAGATAAGCAGGAAAATGACTTTTCGCTCACGTACGGGTTTCGCATCCTGTCGTCATATACCACGACCGCCGGCGAACGCATCTGGGTGCTGACCGAAGCGGATCGCTCGGCAACAACCATCCTGCTTCCTGAGGAATACTGAAGCAAAGGAGCCCTATGGCTGACGTGTACTGGACGCACTGTATGTATTGCGGCGGCATGATCTGTGGTGTTGAAGTCGTACCAGTATACCCTGATATCGTGGTGCTCTATGCGCACACCACATGTCATACCCGCGAAGAACGTACCTGCCCGGACTGTGATAATCCTCTCCAGCCGCCAGCGGCCTTTCATATCGGGCCGCTCGGCCATGTCTGCGCTGGGTGCATGAGGTACTACGACGCAGACCTCAACCCTGTTGCGAGAATTCTATAGGGAAATGTATGGATCCAAACGCCACGTGGCAGATGCTCTGCGACTCTCTGCGGGCACTGCACCAGCATCCGCAGGACGAGGAGATACGTGCCAATGTTCTTGAACTGCTCGGGGCACTCTCGCGATGGCTCCGCAGGGGAGGCTTTCCGCCGACCATTGACCATACCGGGAGGCAAGCATGAACGATCGCGCGGGCTTCGTCCGCGAAAGCCGGGCAGATCGCCGCCCACGTGGCGGAGAACCCCACAGCCCTCAGCTACCGCTCTTCGGTTCAGAAGAGCCAGAGCGGGCCCCTGATGTGGTGCCCTATGACGTCGCGCTCTATCGGGTGGCCCTGGTCAGAGAGTCGTCCGTCCAGCTGCCTTCTGGGCGGCTGCGCGACTCCCGGGCCGTGGCCGCGCTTGTGCACGAGCGCTTGCACGGCGCTGATCGCGAGCATTTTATCGTCCTCATGCTCAATCGCAAGAATGAGGTCATTGGCATCAACACCGTCTCGATGGGCAGCCTCACGGCAAGCGTTGTCCATCCGCGCGAAGTGTTTAAGCCGGCGATCCTTGGGAATGCCGCTGCTATTATCTGCGCCCACAACCACCCTAGCGGCGATCCGTACCCGAGCAATGAAGACCGCGCCCTCACCGCACGCCTGGTACAAGGCGGCAAGCTTTTGGGTATTGATGTCTTGGATCATGTGATCGTGGGCGACGGCACCGAGCGTTACTTCAGTTTCGCCGATGCCGAGTGCTTGAACAGTTCGTGAACATGTTAGGAAAGGTAGGTAACCGACGAGCCCTGGCAGACCCTGCCGGGGCTTTTCCGTGTCTCCTGAGAAAAGTGCTGGCACGTCCGCACACGTTCTGCCACACTCTCACGTGTGGCTATATATACCTGTCTATCTGTATACATGTATACCTGTGGATGCTCCGACATGAAAACAGTCGCGATTCTTTCGCAGAAAGGCGGTACCGGCAAAACCACGCTGGCGCTCCACCTGGCCGTGGAGGCCGAGCGCTCCGGCGCCGCTGCGGTGATTGTTGACCTCGATCCCCAAGCGAGCGCCACCAGCTGGAGTGACTTGCGAGAGCAGGAGACTCCCGCGGTGGTCTCTGCCCAGGCTACGCGTCTCGCCCAGGTGCTCGCCACGGTGGAGGCACACGGCGCGGCACTCGTATTCATCGATACGGCGCCCCACGTCGAGAGTGCCGCGCTTGCGGCAGCCCGCGCCGCCGACCTTATTCTCATCCCGTGCCGGCCAGCGATCCTCGATCTCAAAGCTATCGGTATGACGATTGACCTTGTGCGTATTGCCAAGACGCCGGCGGTCGTCGTGCTCAACGCTGTCCCGCCGCGTGGGCCGCTTACCCGTGAGGCGGGCGAGGCGGTCGAGGGATACGGCATCCCGCTCTCGCCGGTCTCGCTGGGCCACCGGTCGGCCTTTGTCCATGCGCTCACTGCCGGTGCGACCGCGCAAGAGTATGAGCCGCACGGCAAGGCCGCAGAAGAAGTCACCAAGCTCTACACGTGGATATGTAGACACGTTGGAATGTAGACATGCATATATGTATACACGTGGAGGTGTCCACATGGTAAAGAAATCAACTCTGGCCGCGGCGCTCCATGTGCCGACCAGAGACCCTTCGTCTGATACAGACGCTCATGCTCAGCACTCGCCATCTCTGCAACCGCCGAGCCGGCAGGGCAAGAAAACAATTGCCGGGCATTTTGACCCGGCCGTGTCGCGACAGTTGCGCGAGATTGCTCTGCAAGAAGATTCAAGTGTCCAGGAGCTGTTGCGGGAAGCGTTGAACGATCTCTTCCTCAAACGCGGCCGGCCGCCGATTGCGTAAAGGGCTTCCCGATAGTGGCTGCAAAATTTGGTATGTTCGTGCGATATAAACCCCTGTATATGTCTGACATACCTGTGCTATGATCGCGTGCAGAGCGTCCCGGTTAACTGATAAGTACAAGTGGGCAAAACTCCCCGAAAACTCCATAAATACTATATTTTCAGGGCGAAATGGTTAGCCATCTGGAGTATATAACTAAATGAGATTTGGTTGAGAAGGGGAAAATATTGTGGAAACAGGGCAATGTAGCTGCTCAAAGATGGAAAGCGTTGGGTTGGGAACTCTTAATAAATGCCTAGAACATGTAGAAAGGCAAGCAGAAGACTTTTTTGCCGTATCTCAACTCGAAGAACAGGACAGACAAATATTTGCGTATGATGGAAGGTTCGGTGTTATTGCAAACTGTGATCGAGAAATTCCATGGAAAAAATCAACAATTTGCTTTCCAACTTCTTTCGGTTTTTTTACTGTTGGCATAAACAATGAACTATCAATTAGTCGGGAAGATGTTGCATCAGAAATAGAGGCAATCCTCGTATTCTTTGATGCTAACGATAATAAACACGATGTGTGGACCGGAAGAATATCTACTAATGGGAGAAGAGCTGATCCTTCATCTTTTATAGTATCCGCAGAGACTAGTGCCGAGTCTAGGGTGCCAGACATAATAAAGAATTACAACTGGAAATGTTTGATTACATGTGCTCCAGGTTGCTATTTCAATTGTCATTCTGATCTTCAGTGTTGGGCTATATGCGCAGGATCCTGTCTTCTAACTTGCGCTCTCTAAAAATGGGACAAGCCTCATGCCGCAGGAATGAGCACGCGGAGCGTTCCGCAATCGATCCGCTAGCGGAGCATGTCCGGTTCGAGGAAACGGACATGTCCGGTAGCCCATGACCACCTGGAGTCTGTGACCACAGCAATGCCGATGGAGGCCTGCGCTTCCATCGGCTTTTTTTGTTTGCTGCCTCTTCGGCGGACCAGAGCGCGTCGCTTGGGTGGCGGCGTTGTGAGCCATTTAGACAACGGCAATAACAGATCGTTATGGCACCCATCTTCCGGCGACAAGCCGCCCGGCGCCCGCCCACGTAAACCGCTACGTGGGCCAGAGCGACCGGACGCCTCTCGCTCGAAATCTGGGCGCCTCGCCTGCCAGCACACGACCGGTGTATGCGCCTTTCCCCCTGCACGCGCCCCACAGAAAAAGTGAGGGCACGGTGCAGGGGGAAAGGCAGCCGCCACCCAAGCGACGCGCTCTGGTCGACCTTACCAACCACCACACATCACCATGGGCTATATCAACGAGTTTCGCGCCCAACTGACTGCGCTTATCGAGGACGGCAGGACAGAGGAGGCCGTCAAGTTCGCGGCGGACAAGGTCTTGGAGAGCTACCACAACGGCGCGGGCGTGATCGACAAGGCTGACCCCGCTGACGTGCGCAAGGCCGAGCGGTTTGTGAAGCGCCAAAAGCACAACGTCCCACCCCGTCGGTAGCGGGGAAGGACGTCATTATCAGACCAAACACCCCCATCATAGCATGTATGCACCTATTGACCCAAGCGATCCGTCGCAAGCTCTCGCCACTCTATACCAACGAGGAGCGGGGAACCGACGCGCTCGCGATCGTAAAGTTCTTCACCCCGGACAGCGGCTGGACATGGTATGCAAGCGAGTTTGACGGCGACGATCTTTTCTTCGGCCTTGCCGTGGGCGTTGAGCCGGAGCTTGGCTATTTCCGGCTCTCGCAGCTCCAATCAATCCGCGGCAAGCTTGGCCTGCCGGTCGAGCGGGACAGGTTCTATAAACCCACGCCACTCTGCGAGCTTCTCGAAAAGCACGAGCAGCAGCGCAGTTATTAGTCAACGTTCACCCCTATGCATTATCGCTTTTTAGTCACCTTCAAGAGCGAGGCTGCCAAAAATTCCAAACAGGCGCGCCAGTATGCTGCCGAAACGTTAGTTGCGCAAGGTTTTGCTTGCACGAACGAGCGCTGGAGCCATTGCATCGCCGACTGGTTTGTTATAGGCGGCCGCTGGTCGGGCGAGCTTTCCCGGCATACATGGGCGAAGCTCCTCACTGAGCAGATGGACGCGCTGGAGAAAAGCCACGACGTGCAGGTATGGGGCGCACACTATGCCGACGCGGAACAACAGCGCATCCAACGTGAACTTGCTGAGCGCTTCCAAGTCATGTGGAACGCCGCAGCTCCCCGCTCCTTCCGCGGCATTCCTATCCAGCGCGATACGTACAAAGCAGACGGCTACGAGGACGACGCCATGTTGCTTTCGCAAGAACTCTATGACGCGCTCCTCTACGAGTATGCAGGCCAAAGCGAGAGCGAGTACCACGCCGATCTTGACTATGACAACGTGTCGCCGGAGATGGTCGGCCACAAGTGGTTCGTGGTCGCGGATTACCACAGCTAGACCCAGCCTGTATGCAACTGATTAAGGAAGCAAAACGCATCGTGCTGTCGCAATCGCACTTTGCCTATCTCCAGCGGTACCATCGGTCGAACCGTTTCCTGTGGGGCTGGCGCCGCACGGAAGCCATGATTGCAAGCAAGGTATTCGCTGAGGACGGCACACCCGAGGTGATTGTCACCACGTTGCTCATTGACGGCCGCATCCGGCACGCCGAGGAAGTTATATGAGAATCCTACCTGTCATCAAAGTCGGCCCAAAGTTGTACTTTGTGGACGAGCGGTTGCGGCAGTTTCGCAGTGTCGTGCCGTTCCCTGAGATTATTGAGTTCATCGAGTTCGGCGAAGAACCATGGGAGAAGGTCGAGTGGATATGCTACCACAATGATTTTGTCCCTGAGACCGGTTGTTGTCCCGACTGTCATTTTACAGAGGTGATTGCGAATATTGAGATCGACGAATTAACAGAGGAGCACGAGTAACCGCTACAGAGCAAACAGCCGAGCTTGAGAGCATACACCCCTCCGCTTGTGACGGAGGGGTTATGTGTTGCAAGACTCCGTAGCGTTATCATGGCTTCCGAGCGTCATCTTTCGGCGTATGCACGCGTCGCCCGGCGGGCCGGACACCGAGTCCGCCCCTGCCGGGACGCCACGCACCTCCGCTCGAAATCTGACGCTCGGCCGGTCTACCAGGGTACGGGGCTTGGTCAGGGATAGTATGCGTATGACCCTCTAGCCCTGCGTCCAAGATTCTGCTATACCTGCATCCGCCCCACTACAGAGAGAGAGGAGAACACGCTATGACCTTCATCCAGCAGTTCATTGAAAAAGCGTTCGTGGGCGGCTGGCAACCTATAGACCGCGACTTCCGCATCATTGGTTTTTACGAGCGCTATTTCGAATATCAGCCCCTGAGCACTCCCCCAGGACGATCCTCCGCTATCCGGATGATGGTCTACGAAGCTGTCCTGCTCAACCCCAAGGTCTGGCAGGCCGTCGGGAAAGTGGAGCACTGGTATGAAGGCCGCTACGGCCCGGAATGGCTCCACCATATGCGCACCATGATCGACGCCCTTGCTGAAGGCCAAACCCTCGAAGCCTACATCCAATCCGTCATAGAAAAATCTCATCCCAAAGAGGCCTAAGGCCTCTCCCATCACGTCTACCCCGCGCCACATCCTGCCAAACCTGTGGAGCAATGACGCTTGCAAGGAACCCGTTGTGCCTTTGCTCTGCCTCCTCCTCGACCACGTCCCATGCTATGCTGAAGGCATTAATCATTTCACGCCGCTTCATTTATGGCAACGAATACGCCCACGCATATTATCTACCTCGCGCTGCCGACCAAGGCGCAGAAGCCTGATGGCAAGAGCAAAGCGCATTGGCGCCGCCTCGGCGCTGTCTGGAAAAACAAGAGCCTTGGTTCGAGCATCACGTGGGATTTTACTCCGGTACCCACGAGCCCGGGCCGCACGGTGATCCTTCCCTATGCAGAGCGGAAACCTGAGGTGGAGGAGAAGTGAGGTCTCTTTCAAGAGCACCGCTGTACACCGTACCCCTGCCATGGTAGTTTGTATACTACGAGAAAGCTTCGGAGTGCTGTGCTGCATCGAGGCTTTCCCCTACCATCTATGTCACTAGAACAAGAATTACACACCTTCCACGAGCAAAAAGAGCACCTGCTCGAGAAATATAAAGATCGGTATGTGCTCATCAAAGGCGACGACATCATTGCTGACTTTGAGAGCCGCGGCGATGCACTCCGCGAAGGATACAAGCGATTCGGTCATGAGGCATTTCTCGTCAAGAAGGTCGAGGAGGTGGAGCAGGTCAATTTCTTTAGCAGAGCACTCGTGGACTAACCATGCCGTGCGTCAGCTACCAACGTCCGAATTTAGCCAGGGAAGGACCCACGATTTCGGTGATTGTCCGGCCCTCCACAGCATTCCTCAGTACCCGCAAGGGAGGGGGAGAGGCCGAAGAGGTGCCAGCTATCCGATCGCTCATGCTCGTGGATACCGGCGCTTCAGGAAGCGCCGTGGACCAGGAGGTGATCGCCATGCTGGGGTTGCAGCCCACCGGGGCCATCTCGATTGCAACACCGTCGCATGCGCGTCACGAGGTCTTGACGTATGACATTGATCTCATTATCGAGCAGAACCAATTTCATCTTGCTGATGTCCCGGTGTTTGCAACGGGACTAAAAAATCAGGGCATCCAGGGACTCATCGGCCGCGATGTGCTCCAGCACATGCTGCTCGTCTATAACGGCTATGCAGGCCATTTTACGCTTGCTGTCTAATCACGCAGAAAGTCACATGTCTCCTCCCAGGGCACCTGCTCTGAGGGACAACGCACCGGTATTCGACCTCTGTAACGCACGTGAGCAGCGCTTCCTGCTCGATCTCATCCAGCAGGAAGCGCCGGATGCGCTTGACGACCATCCGATTCCGGAACTATACGCATTACTGAGAGCAATTGAGCGTATGTGGGGTAATGCTGACGCGAAGCAGCTTACGGTACCGCCAGAACTCATCTATTACCTGGCAGTCTGTGCCACCTACGTGCATCACACCCCTGAGGATGGGGAGAGATGGCGCGCCGGCGCTGCACACGACGTGTACCGCCTGCTCCAGGGCTTTATAAAAGCCGTGGCCTTGGCCATCCAAGACAGCTCTGTGCTCAAGCATAAAGACGACGGAGTATATATAGACCTGTTCCGCATACCGCCGTGGTTTTACGATGAGGGAGCGAAAGATGAACAGGCATGATAGCCTTCAGGGGAAGGAGCCGGTATGCACGCTGTATCCTCACGTGCCGGCGGCTTTCCCTGGTGCCGGAGCAGCTCCCAAAGCCGCTGTCTGCGCCGCCGCGAGAGCTCCCGCGTGGTCAGCCGTCGTGGTGGGAGACTGCTGCTGGTCTGGACAAGGGGTGTCGCCTCTAGGTGCTCGGCGAGCGGCTCGGCGGTTCCCCGTATTCCTTCGCTGACGTGGTGGGCTCTCTTCTCACACTGCATGTCCTGCTCCTCCAGCACATGCGTGATCGCGCGCAACTCGTAGTGTATGAGTATAGCCGAAACCACGCAAGTGAGCAGGGCAGAGCACTGGCGCAGGCAAGCAGCACAGGACATGCCGCGGCGTTACCAACCCCTGCATACCTCGGGGGACACATGCAGCCGATGCCGCTCCAGCGCACGCGAGACGACCTCGCCAACTTGCTCGCCACCACACGGCAGGTTTGTCGCCCTCCGTACCCCTAGAAACCAGCGGCTTTGCGTGGGACGGCGGACGGATACCGTGTCGGAACCTGCGTAGACAGTGCCTCTTTCGTAAGCGTCGTACATCGCGGACAGGCACTGTCTGTGAGGCGAAGCGCCTCGCCAAACGTGTGTTCGATCTGCACCGGGGTGAAAGAGAGCCATGCTTGAAGAGTGGGACAGACCAGAAGATCGTGGAAGCTACAATAGTGCAGGGTCATACTCGCAGATGCCATATCGTTCCCTTTCAATATCGGTAGCAATAGTGTAACGCATCCGCAGATGCATTGGAACCCTCAATGCTCGGTGTGCTCGCTCCCCACCATGCGTTGCATGGCAAGCATGGCGCGCGCCATGCAAGACGGCCCCTTGCTCATGCATGCCGACGACGCGTATACAGAGACGCTTTCCGTATACCGCAGTGGTTTTACGACGAGGTGGTGCAAGCCGCATAGTTCTCGGCTTCGACGAAGAAGCGTCACCGGCTCAGCAGGGGAGCGTGGTCCCACTGCTCAAGCGTCCGCCAGCGACGACCAGTACCTCGCAAGATTGCCGAGCGAGCGCGGATGTCCCTCCAGAAACTCCACGCCACACCCGCGGGCATCGCTATGGATGACGATGGCGCGCAGCTTGCACGGCTGCCCTGACGGTAAGACGAAGGCGACGGTCAGCAGAGTGCCGGGGGCCACCTCGTGCGCGACATGGCATAAGGCGCTGTCGATATACATCCCCTGGCGGGAGAGGTTGCGGATCAATCCCAGCCACCCCCGCCCATCGACCGTAGCATAGTCCACCCGCACGGTAACGGGCCGCCGCACGCAGGCCCGCGGGTGCCACGCCGCAGGGGCGCTCATCACGGCACGGGTATCGTGTCTTGATCGGTGCATGGTCTCCCGTTCAATGTGCCTGCGGTACGCTGCTCCACCACACGCCAAGCAACTCAACGACTAAGGATAATAGAAGAGAACCTTCTATAGAACAAGATGGCCTAAACAGGCAACAACTCTCTTGATACCCAAGCGCCCGTCTCGGCGCACCAAATCAGGGAAGGCAGGGCGTGAAGGGTGCGCATGACGCGGAGGTGTAGGTGGAACCCCGCGTCCAGAGAGCAGGGTAGGGCGTAGTAGATCAGATTCTCTGCTATACTCGCAGGCAGGGTACTTGCACTGCTGGGGCGTAGCTCGGGGCTGCGCCCTTTGTATTTCATCCTCTGCCATAACTGGTGTCGGTCACTGGCCACCAGCGCAAGCACCGGCAAGCCAGTAAGCGCGCGGCGAAAGCACATGGAGATCTAAAGGTTGACATAGTGGCCGTTATCCGAAGTTAAGGCCCGGCAGGATCGAAGCGTTGGGGTATGTACCCAGATGGGAGCAAGATGGATCAAGGGCGCAAAGG
>Ga0114129_10015947_pt1 | contig 10684 bp, 8 predicted proteins | sample RhiMetdeltSRZDD1_FD_80071 | JGI IMG/M metagenome (GOLD analysis project Ga0114129, IMG submission 80071) | Populus rhizosphere microbial communities from Tennessee, USA - Rhizosphere MetaG P. deltoides SRZDD1 (version 2) (version 2) | ecosystem: Host-associated > Plants > Roots > Rhizosphere >... | reverse complement strand
AGTCGCGGGGTTCAGCTCCACCCAGCTTCCCCATACCGCCGTCGTCAGGGTGTCGGGCAGCTCCTGAAGCCATGGCAGGTTCGCTCCCTCGCCGCGGCTCAGCGACAGCGAAGGGAACGGGTAGAAATAGAACGGGTACTCGTTCGCATCGCCCGCGAATCCCGCCGATCGATAGGGCGGACCAAGATCCTGCCGGGGAAACGACGCCCGTTTTGCCGGTGTTGTCCACGATCCTCCGGCTTGCAGGGCCCGCACCCAGGCCGCTTCGGATCCGTCTGCCGTGGCGCCCTTCCCGAGAAACGTTTTCCAGTTGGACCGGAGGAGATCCACGAACTCTACCCCGGGAAGAGCATGATCGCCGTGCTCGTCGAGCTGGTGCGCGGCGTGGAGGAAGACGTCCCCGACGCTGCGGGTGTCGTACAGCGGATCGACGACCGGCTGAGCCAGGCCGACGGCTTGCTCCGGAATGAGCCCGATCTGGGGAGAGTCGCCCCACGATTCCAAGGGCGAATGATCGGGAAGGATGAGGTCGGCCATGGCGGTGGATTCATCGAGAAACGAACTGAAGCTCACGATGAAGGGGGCTTGTTCAAACATCGTCCGAATACCGGTAGAAGCCGGTACCGTGAAGAGAGGATTGCTGCGATAGAGCTGCAGAACGGTGTACCGGCCCGCCTTGAACTGTGCCGCCAATTCCACCAGATCGCGTTCCGTGGCGGAAGGCGGAGACGCGGTCGTCGTCGGGAAGGCGGGAGGTTCGGCGACCCGAAGGCCGCCGGGCTTGTCGAGATTTCCTGCCAGGAGATTGAGTGCATTGATGGCGGCCAACGTCCGGCTCCCATTGGTATGGGCCGATGCCATTCCTCCTCCGATTGCCAAGGGCGCCGCAGCATGGGAAAATTCTCGGGCCATCGTCGTGAGATCGTCTTGAGCGACGTCGCTGGCGGCGGCAATGTCTTCCACGCGATACGCGTTCAGCCAGGGAACGAGCTTCCGGCGATGGATGTCACCGCGTGTCCACCCTTCACGCAGCATCACCAGCGCAATACCGAGGGCCACAAGGCCTTCCGTTCCCGGACGGACCGGGATCCACCGGTCCGCGCTCGCGGCGGTGAGCGAGAGTCGCGGCTCGACTTGGATGAACCGGCCGCGAACGCCGGGTCGTCCTTGACGGAAATGTCCGAAGGCACGCCCAAAGAACACGGGCGACAGCCAGTGTTCGAGAAATGGCGCACCAAATGAGAGCAGGTAGTCTGCGTTGGCCAGGTCGTAGAAGGGGAGATGATCCAGACCGAACGTATGTCGGTTCGCGCGGCTGACTGCAGCCTGTCCCGAAGGGTCATAGAGCAAGAGGCGGCCGGCGATCCGCTCCAGAAAGCCGGCCACCACCTCGGCGAGGGTTCCGGAGATTGGAGCGCTGATCATCGCGACGTGCTTCCGGTTGTCGCGAAGATGCTTGACCCACAGGCTCATGCCCTCTTCCCAGGTGATGGCTGTGAATCGGCCCTCGCCCCTCGGCCCTTCTCGCCGGAGCGGACTCCGCAGGCGGTCGGGGTTGTACAAATTCTGCAGACCGGCCTGTCCGCGAGCGCAAAGCTTTCCGCCGTTGAGGGGGTGGCTGGGATTGCCTTCGATCTTTTTCGCCCTGCCTTCCATGACTCGCACGATGATCCCGCACCCGGCGTCACATTCGCGGCAGACGGAGGCGTACCAATTCGCGACGCCCGGAACGATCTCGTCATCTGGGAGGAGATACGGGACCAGGCGATGCACCTCGCGCTCGCAGCCAGGTAGCAGCGATCCGGCCGTCGTGAGCGCGATGCCTTTGAGAAATGTCCGTCGATTGAAATTCATGTGATGGTGTGTGGTGTCCCGCCGCTATTTGTGACAGGTCCAACAATCCCGTGATGCACCGCGTTGACTGTGGCACGACAGGCACCAGCCCATTTCAAAGGACGGGGCCCGAGGGGTCTGGCGCATGGTCGCCACGCGCCCGTGGCAGTCTCCGCACTGAAGGCCGGCTTTCAGGTGCATGGCATGCGTGAAATAGACGAAGTCCGGAAGTCGCTGTAACCGAACCCACTCGATCGGCTTCTGGTCACGCCAGTAACCGGCGAGGCGTCCCATGTCGGGCGTGACCGGTTCAATGGATTGATGACATCCCATACAGAGGGACACGGTCGGAATGCCGGCCGTGGTTGATTCGGCGGCATGCCGGTGACAAAACATGCACTCGATCTTGAGGTGTCCTGCGTGCATCTCATGGCTGAAATCAAGCGGCTGGATATCCTGGGAACGAAGGTCCGAGCTGCCGGTGGAATACAGGAAACCAAATAGGCATGCGAGGCCCGCCGTGGCGAGGACGATGAGCACTCCTTTCACTCTGGGCGACATTCCTTCGACTTCCTATCGTGAATGGGACACGCTGTCGCAAGGGATGTACCAAGGGACGGGCCCCCGGATCGAAGAGGTCAGGAGGCTGCGCGATGCTCCCGGCTAGCGTGAACGCAGCAGATTCGCAACGAGATCATGCCGGTGTGCAGAGTCGCACGGGCGTGCAGGTGTGAGCGCGCACGCTCTGGGCAGGCCGTGGGTCAACACCCTGTCCGAACTGGGACACGCTGTCCAAGCCATTGGTTGGGATCGGCGGGAGACTGTAGGGACTTGCGGGATGGCTGTGGACGAGACGGGCTGCGGCGCAGCCCGTCATTCAATAGCGGATATGGAAGACTCAGTCACAGTGGGGAGCCCCGATGGCCGTAAAGATTCGAGATAACGACAGCCACCTTGGAATGTCTTGCGTGTTCGTAAACGTGATGCCGCCCCCCGTCCTCAAGTTCAACATCTGCCATTCTTTGTAGAGGTTGCAGACGGAGACCGGGTCCGGGAAGCCGGCGGCTTTCGGTTCCGCTTCAGGAAACATCGACCGGACGGAGGCAAATGTCGCTCCCTGTGGAGCAATCATCACCACGCCCTTGGGCGCATAGGGCGGGCACATGCGTTCTGCAATATTCGTATAGGTCCCATCTTCGCACAGGAACAGTTGATCGGCCGCGAATGCCGATGGCGCGATCAGAAGCGTGAGCAGCACGACGACGACGTAAAACATGGCGGCACCTCCTAACAATTGCTGCGGGTTACGTGTTCAGTTGGCCGGCAGACCGAGAATGCATTGCGATGAGCCACGAGCCGATTGAATGTTCGTATGAAGGCCGTCATGGTTCCTTGTATCCGAATAACTTGGCGAACCGCCATCAGACCAAGGTCGTAGTCATCCATGACGCGACAAGAGCCGGTGCGACGTACTTCTCCGGATCGTCATGCTGCCCTATGCTGATCCACCAGAGCCTCCGGATCAAGTGACGAGTCCGAGGCTCGCGGGCACACATCCTTCTGGCAGCCCGGCGATTTACGGCGCACGGAAATACGTCGCTTCCATCCTGGTTCGGCTGGGCCGGATTGTTGCCGGTCCTCCGTCCCGATGCTATAGTCGGCACCCATGGCCACACACGATTTCTATGAGGTCCTCGGGATCCGCCGAGAGGCCTCGGATGACGACATCAAGAAGGCGTATCGCAAGCTCGTCTTCCAATACCACCCGGATAGAAACCCCGACGATACCGAAGCCGAGGCAAAAATTCGGGAGATCAATGCCGCCTATGAAGTCATCGGTGATGTCGAGAGCCGCCGCTCCTACGATCGCTTACGCTTCGGCGACGTGTTCCGTGAAGAAGCGCCCGACTTGGATGCCGTGTTGCGTGCAATGGAAGAGAAGCTCTTCGACGAAGGGCGGAAAGAGCTCTTGGCCGTAATGGTCAAGCAGGTGCGGCGCATTCAGTCGGAATTAGCGGCGATTCGAAGCCGAACGGTCGAGGCGCAGGGGTATGACTCGTTCCGGGAAGACATTGTGGCGCAGCGCGCCGGGGAAATCCTCGGAGAGTTTCTCGATGCGGAATTGGAAGCCAAGAAGAAGCGCCTGCTGGACGTGGCCGTGCAGATGATGGTGTCGCAGAAGGTCGTGGGTCAGCACGATGAACGCGGAACGGCCGCGATGAGAGACCGATTCGAGGAGATATACCGACGCGGTCGGTTGCACGGATTCGCCCAGGCACTGGAGCTGTTTTACACCAGGCGGTGAGCGTGTGGCCGGGACCGACTCTGTGTCTCGCCGGCCCGATACCCCGTCCCGGACCTCGGGCAGTTTGTTGCCCCGGCACACGTGATTACACCCGCCCATTTCACCCACCCGCCCCCGGCACGCCGGGACGTGCCGTTTTCCCGTTGCACCCGACCCACTCCCGGCACCCGAGGCGTGCCGTCTTCCCGTTGCACCCGACCCGCCCCCGGCACGCCGGGAGGTGCCGTCTGCCCGTGGCACCCGACCCGCCCCCGGCACGCCGAGGCGTGCCGTCTGCCCGTGGCACCCGCCCCACCCCCGGCACGCCGAGGCGTGCCGTCTTCCCGTGGCCCGAGCAAGCCAAGACAGCTCTTTGCCCGCGTACATGCCGTCGTCCCGTGGCGTGCGGGGCGTCCTGGGTGGCGATCGCCTGATTAGAAGTGAATGGCGATGCCGAACGTCATGTGATGGGCCCGAATGATCTCGCTCCGCGTCGCATCGAAGATAAAGGAGTGATCGGCGTACGTGTACTTGTACTCCGCGAACATCGCGAGGTGCCGGACGATGAAAATCTTGAGGCCGGCCAGGCCTTGAACGAGCAATGTACTGTTGCTGTCTTCCGACCCGTCGGACAAACGCATCGTCGCGCGTTCCACGCCGCCTCCCCCTCCAAAATAAGGATACCAGCGACCATGCGGCAGCTGCTCTGTGATGCCGAACGGAATTCTGAAGAGGGCGTTGATGGCGATGGTTCGCGCCGAGACATCGTTCTTGTTCACGAAGGCGCTTCGCACGGCGATGCCGTTCGCAAGTCCTGAGGCGGACACCGTTTGGGCTCGCGAATCAGCTGAAAAACGCGTGTGGTCCAGTTCGATGCCGAGGTCGAAGCCGTTCTTCGCACGGAGGGCCGTCGTCCACGCCGTTACCTTCGCGCCGTACGATCCGCCGCTGTCCAATTGAACGTTCTGCGCGGTGAAGTTTTCATTGCGGGTCGCCGATACCTGGTTGATCCTTGTTTCTTGCGGAATGGCGAACCCTCCGAATCCTGCGATCGACAGATCATAGACATCCTCGGCAAAGGCCTGCGCGGACAGCGCGATCAGAAGCAACGCCATCCACGATAGTTGCAGACATTTCATCGAGATCCCTCCCTCCCGAATCCCGTGACCGTTGGTGGTCTTATGCACGCGGAGTATAGCACCGGATTCAAGTGAGAATGTCTGTAGGACAAAGACCGATAGCGCGGAGGCGGTAGGGAGGACCCGGCGGTCCACCAAGACCGATAGGCAGAGGACGAGGTAAGGTCTACACGTAGGACCACCAGGGAGAGACGAGATCGATACCGAGAACGGAGGAAGTTATGCGGATGAATCAGGCTCGAGCGCTCCGGTGGGTCGCCGTCCTTCCTCTGCTCGTCCCGATCCTGGCGTCGCCACGGGCATGGTGCAGTGACGCGGCGGGGATCGTCGGGCAGGCGGCGGCGGTGCACGGACATGTCGCTGTGGCGCGATTCGGCGACGCCAAGCCGGTCCTCCTGAAGGTTCCCGACGAAATCTACGGGCATGACGTCATCGAGACCGACCCCGCCGCGCGTTCGAAAATCCTGTTGGCCGACGATACACTGCTGACCATCGGTTCGGGCAGCTTGGTTGAGATGACCGAGCATGTCTACGAGCCGGAGTCCGATACGCGCAGCATCACGTTGAAGCTCGGCTCCGGAAAGCTCCGTGCCCTCGTGGGCAGAACGTTCACGGGTCACGGGTCGAAGTTCGTCGTGCGCACACCGACGGGGTTTGCAGCCGGGCAGGGCAGTTATTTCGTGATTTGGATCGACGGCACCACGACCGGCACGGCGAACATCGGTTCGGCAGGCCAGGTGTCTTTTACGTCGGGCGGCCGCACCGTGATACTCAACCCGGGTCAGTTCACGACCACGGCGGGATCCGCGCCGCTTCCACCGCGGGCCTTGAATTCCTCGATGCCGGGTGAGGTCGCCGGCGTCCTGGCGGCCACCGATTACAAAGAGGTGTTTATCTCGGAATCGGCCAAGGACGTATTGCGGAGTTTGGGGCGCAAGACCATGTCGGACTTTCCCGTGCCGTCACAGCGCCTGGCGGCGCCATATACGCCGCCCGCGGTGATTTCCGGCGCGGCTGCCTCACCCAATGTGCCCCTGCAATCGCCAACGCCGACGCTACCATCGGTCCCGGGATCGTCTGCCTCCAGTTCGACGCCGTCCGCGTCGGCCGCCCCGGTCAGTGCGCCGCCGGCCCCGGTCATTCCTCCTCCTCCTCCGAAACCTCCGACGATCCGGTGACCGCACGCGTCGAGGGGTACCCGCTGCCCGTGCTGCCACGACAGCTCTTTCCCACGATGGCGTTGAAGTCCTGAGCAATATGAGGACGATGCCTGGGAGAGGCGCGTCCATGGGAAGCTGCTAGAGCGTCTGGAGGGGGCCGGCGACGAAGCGGCCAGCCTGCATGACGCCAGCCAGCCGATCGCGGTCGCGAAGAATCGTTATGCGCCGAAGGGGGTTTCCATCGACGATCAGGAGGTCGGCGTGCTTGCCGGTTTCGATCGTTCCGATAGAGCCGCCGAGTCCGAGAAGAAGGGCGGCGGCCGACGTCGCGCTCAGAATCGCTTCCATCGGCGTCATGCCAAGGCCGACCATCCGTTCAAGTTCCTGAGCATTGTCGCCGTGATGGTTGAACGGCGTGCCGGCGTCGGTTCCCAGCGCGATCCTGATGCCCGCCCGCAAGGCCTTCTTGAAGCTGGCCTCATGCCGGGACTGTATGGACTTGGCTTTCATCCATGTCGACTCGGGAACGCCGCTGCCCAATGGGCACCCCACCGTCGTGGCGAGCGCCGACAAGGTCGGCACCATGAAGACGCCGTATTCCCGCATCAGTCCGGCCGCCTCCTCATCCATGAGGGTGGCGTGCTCGATGGAGTGCGCGCCGCCTTTAATGGCATTCTTCATCCCTTCGGCGCCATGGGCGTGTGCCGCGACTCGGCGTCCGGCACGCCGCGCTTCCGCCATACCGGCTGTCAGCTCATCGAGCGTCATCTGCGCGCTATCCGGAGACGTGCCGGGGGTCAGGACACCGCCCGACGCGATAAATTTCAGGACATCCGCGCCGGCCGCTAATTGCTCGCGTACGGCGCTGACGACTTCGACCGGCCCGTCAGCCTCCCGGCCGATGAACCGGGCATGGCCGCCCGTCATGCACACCGCCAGACCGGCTGCGAGGATGCGCGGGCCGGGAGTGAGGCGGGATGCGATCGCCTCTTTGAGCGCAAAAATGGAATGGTCTCGAAAGCCGAGGTCCCGTACGGTTGTAAAGCCGGCTTCGATCGTACGCCGCGCGAAGTCGGACGCCTTCAGAACGGTCAGTGCGGACGGATCCCGCCGCATGGCCTCGACGACATCGGGCTCTCCGCCAAGACAAAGATGAACATGGCAGTCGATGAGGCCGGGAAGCACCGTCATCCCGCCGACGTCCGGGGTGGTTGCGCGACGCGGCACCGATACCTTGCGGTCTTCATCGACAGCGGCGATGCGGCCATCTTCGATCACGACGGTCATGCGCTCCCGCGCATGACCGCGGCCGTCAATGACGTGGACATGGCGCAAGGCGATGGCGGTCGCCGTCGGCGTCGTTGGCATCTTGCGCTTCAACGGGTAGCGTCCTTCCTGCCCACGCTCAATTCCCGAGCGGAATGGTGATGACGATGCCGCCCATGACATCGTTGAGCTTAAAGTCTCGGCGGGGGCTGTTGGGGTGTGTGTTGTGGCAGTCGACGCACGATTGCGAAATGGCGAGGTCGGCGTACACCGCCTGGAATGACCGTTCCCGGCCGAGCCGAACAAACCCGGTATAGGGCTGCTCCGGGTTCTTGGCGACCGCTTCGAGGCCCTTGCGTTCGAAATCCGTCGACGGCGCGTTCCACACGTAGATGGGCCAGAGACTGACCAGCCGGTATTTCAATCCCGTTCCCCGTTCAGAAGCCAGCCGACCGGTTTCGATCAAAAATTGGGCCGGCAAGGGGAGGGCGTCCTCCTGCTTCCAGTGCTCCGCGGCTTCGACAACGCCTTTGGCCTGCAACTTGTCCACGACGTCCGTCGCATACACGGACCGGCTCGCCTGAATGACCGCGTGAAGGTGATCGGCGACTTTCGCGGGAGAAATGCCTCGATCGGCATCGGACACGCTCATGAATGCGCTGACGCCCCAGCCGGCGAACCCGGCGAGCAATCCGAGGAAGACAAGCAGAAGACCCCAGGCCCAGGACCTTTTCATGCGATACCCTTTCTGCACATCCGACGTGAAAGCAGACACACGGGGGGTGTTCTACTTGTGACCGGTCTCTTCGCTGTAGGCCCGTGACGCGGCTTCCAGCGCCAGCCCTGCTCGTTCCACCCAGCCTTTGGCCAGGAACAGGTTGTCGAGGGCGCTGAGGAGCGACCAGACGTTCGCCCGCGTGGACGATTCGCCCATCAATCCGATGCGCCATACCTTGCCTTGAAATGGCCCCAATCCTCCACCGATCTCGATACCGTATTCATGCAACAGTGCCGTTCGGACGGCGGCTTCATCGACGCCGGCTGGCACGGCGACGCAATGCAGGGTCGTCAGTCGGTGGGCTTCGTCGGCGACCGGCTCGCATCCGAGCGCTCTCAGCCCGGCGGTCAGGGCGGCGCTGTTCACCTGATGGCGAGCGAACCTCGCGGCGGCGCCTTCTTCATCGATCACGCGCAGCGCTTCGCGGAGGCCGTACAGCATCGAGATGGGGGCCGTGTGATGGTAGACGCGTTTGGCGCTTACCCAGTAATCAGCAATGAGCGCGAGGTCGAAGTACCAGCTCGGGCACGGCGATTTTCGTGCCCGCATGGCCGCCAGCGCGCGCTCCCCGACGGTCAACGGCGCAAGTCCGGGAGGGCAGCTCAGGCATTTCTGAGTTCCGCTGTAACACAGATCGATTCCCCAGCCGTCGACATTGACCGGCATGCCGCCGAGGGACGTGACGGCATCGACAATGAACAAGGCGCGGTAGCGCCGGCAGAGCACTCCAATCTCCTGGAGCGGTTGATCCACTCCCGTGGAGGTTTCCGCGTGCACGATCGCGACGGCTTTCACCGGCGCGTACTGGACGAGGGCCGCTTCGATCGAGGCCGGTTCGATGATACGGCCCCACGGGGCTTCGACGCGGATCGATTTCGCTCCGCATCGGTCCACGATGGCCGCCATGCGAGCGCCGAACACTCCATTGACTCCGATCACCACGGTGTCTCCCGGTTCGACGGCGTTCACGAGCGCGGCTTCCATGCCGGCGGACCCCGTGCCCGAGATCGGAATGGTAAGCGGATTCCGCGTGCGGAAGAGTTGTCTCAGCATCTGCTGAATGTCATCCATGATTTTCAAGAATTCGGGATCCAGGTGGCCGATGAGCGGAAGGCTCATCGCCTGAAGAACCCGCGGATGCACCATGCTGGGACCGGGTCCGAGCAGCAGGCGGGCCGGCGGCGAGAGATGTTTGAAACGTTCGACCATCGTCACTCCTCAGCGGGCGCGGCGCAGGGGGCGCTCATTATAGCGAATGCCTCCGGCCTCCGGCTACGGAAATCCAGCTGGGCGTCCTGAGAAGGTTGCCGAGCGTGCTATAGTGCCCCTCCATGAGCCAGCCGCCTTTCCCGCCTGAGATGCCGGAAGGTCAGCAGCCGTCCGAGCCGCCCGTACACCTGGTCGAGCCGCCACGACATCGGTTCTCTCCGGCGGTCACCGCCGTCATGGCTGCCATGCTCATCGTCGGCATTGGGTTTTTCGCCTGGCTGCAGGTGACGATTCCGCCGCTCGAGCGGGTTGCGATACCTGAAGTCGCGCTGCCCTGGGTCGTCGGCCGGACACTCGACGCGGAAGAAGCGACCGCTCGGGCCTCGCCCTGGGAGCGTTTCTTTTATCAGGTCACGAGCGAGACACATGCCGACGAGCTGAATCAGGCGATACGCTGGTATCGAGAGCTTGCAGATGCCACCCAAAATGCTCAGGTCCATCTCGAACTCGCCATCCTCGAAGCCGAACACGGCGAAGTCGAAGAGGTTCGGCGGCGAATCGGCAGCTGGCGGGTCCTCGACGCGCCGTTCCCGCTCTTTGCGGACATGGTCCAGGCCGCATACATCACCCCTCCAGTCGATCGTGCCGAGGCGCGCACCCTGCTGGCGAAGGTGGCGGAGATTTTACCCGCCGGATGGTTCTACGATCGGATCGCCATGCGCCTGGCGGCGAAGGCCGGCGACGAGCCGCTGCTCGAATCGATCGACCGCGGCCGGTCCGAGAGAATCATGCCGCTGTTGGAGAAGATCCGCATCCTCACGGTCGTAGAAAGTACGACGGTCGCACTTGGGCTTCTCGCCGTCGTTCGCATCGTGAGGGGCGGGAGCAGAATCAGCACGGCGCCGATTCCGCCGCCATGGCGGGGCCGCCTCGGCATGATCGTGTTGATCCGCGGCGGCGCGATGGCGGTGGTGCTGACCGTCGCGGCGTTGTTTCTCGACGGCGACGATCCGTT
>Ga0114129_10015946_pt1 | contig 10685 bp, 10 predicted proteins | sample RhiMetdeltSRZDD1_FD_80071 | JGI IMG/M metagenome (GOLD analysis project Ga0114129, IMG submission 80071) | Populus rhizosphere microbial communities from Tennessee, USA - Rhizosphere MetaG P. deltoides SRZDD1 (version 2) (version 2) | ecosystem: Host-associated > Plants > Roots > Rhizosphere >... | reverse complement strand
CGGTGAGGCGGTCGTCCTCCTCGGAGGCAGCGGCGCCCTCGCGCGGAGGTACCGCGACGTGATCGAGGCCAAGGGCCTCCGCCTCCGTCACTACGAGAACCGACTGCCGCCGCGGGCGCGCCGGGGCCGCATCCGGCGATCGCGCTCGGGGCTCTCGGCCTGGCCCTGCCGCTGCCGACGTTCGCCTGGCTCGACGCCCTCGACGCCATGCTGCCGTACCTGCCGCTCGCGGTACCCTTCGCCCTGGCCACCGTGGTGGGCGGCATCGACAACACGGAGTCGGCCATCGTGGCGGGCGACGAGTACCGCACGCGCGACATCCTGCTGACCGAGGCGGTCGCGACGATCGCGGCCGGCTGCTGCGGAGGCGTGATCCAGAACACGCCCTACATCGGCCACCCCGCGTACAAGGCGATGGGCGCGCGGGCCGGCTACACCCTCGCCACCGGCCTCTTGATCGGCGTCGGCGCGGCGGTGGGCGTCGTCGCGGTGCTCGTGCGGCTCCTGCCCGAGGCGGCGGTGGCGCCGATCCTGGTCTTCGTGGGCCTCCAGATCACTGCGCAGGCCTTCCTGGCCTCACCGGCGCGTCACGCCCCCGCGGTCGCGGTGTCCTTCCTACCCGCGGTGGCCGCGCTCGTCCTGATCGAGGGCAGCCTGCTGCTCGGCGGGGCGGGCAGGAGCCCGGCGGACCTGACGGGTGACGGTCGGCTCCTGTGGGGCGCCCTCCTGGTGCTGGGGAACGGCTTCATCCTGACCGCGCTGGTGTGGGGCTCGGCGGTGGTCGCGATCATCGACCGCCGCCTGCCGGTCGCGGCGGCGGTTCTGGCGATCGCGGCGGTGGCGACGCTCTTCGGGCTGATTCACTCGCCGCTGTCCGGCGGGGCCGTGTTCTGGCCGTGGGCCGTGGCGAGCGGGACGCCGCACGCGCTCGCCGCCGCCTACGGGGTCGCCGCGTCCCTCCTCCTCCTGCTGGGTCGCGGGGAGGCCTAGCTCCGGATCGCGTCCAGCATCTCGCGGTCGCTGCGGAACTTGAACTCCTCCACCTTGTCCGCCGCCGCGCGCGCCTTCTCCGCCGCGTCGAGGCGCTGCACCGCGGGATAATCAACGACCGCGGCGCCCCGCTCGGCGAGCGTCTTGCGCAGCGACTCGACCGCCTGCTCGGCCTCCGCGCGCGGTCGCTTCGGCCGGGCCGCCAGATAGCCGGCGACGTGCCTGATCCCGGTCTCCGCGTCGAGTCGCGCGCGGCCCACCACGCCGTCGCTGGCGCGCCGAGCCCAGCCGACCACGAACACGCCCGGCTGCGCCTTCCCGGCCGCGGGATCGAGCACCTGGTAGGCTGCGGCGGGATCCTCGCCGGGCACAGTGAGATAGAGTCCGTCCTTGTAGGGCAGGCCCGCGTCCTCGTCCACGCGGTCACCCACCGCGAACACCACGGTGTCGGCCGGGATCACCGAGGTCTCGCCGGTCCCGATCGCGACGATGCGGTCGCCCTTGCGCTCGAGCCGGTTTTCCTCCACCTCGAGCCCGACCACGCGGCCCCCCTCGGCCAGCACGCGCTTGGGCGAGGCCAGGAAGCGGAAGCGCAGGCGGGCGCGGGTCCGCGGCGACCCCTCGGGCTTGGCCGCGAGCGCGGCGAGCAGCTCGTCCGGGTTCTGCCCCGCCGCCACGAGTCGGGGGCGGATGCGCTCGATCTCCTCGCGGTAGAGCGCGTGGTCGAAGGCATCCTCGACGTCCTCGAACTCGCGGTCGTCGTAGGCCTTCTCGAACGGGCCACGCCGGGCGATCGCGATGATCTCCTCGCAGTCCGTGAAGTGGGCGCAGTAGTTTGCGATGTCCACCATCACGTTGCCGACGCCCACGATGGCCACGCGGCGGCCCATCGGGAACGGCCGTTCGCTGAAGGGCGGCAGACGGTTGTAGTGATAGACGAGGTCCTTGGCGTGGTAGACGCCCGGCAGCCGCTCCCCCTCGACGCCCAGGTACTTGGTGCCCTGCGCGCCGATCGCGTAGACGAGCGCGTCGAAGCCGAGGGCTTCGAGATCGGGAACCGTGAGATCGCCCTTGTTCGAGATCGTCACATGGCCAAGGTAGGTTATGAGCGGGTCGGTGAGGATCTTGTGGAACTGGCGGCGCAAGCCGCCTTTCATCTTGTACTTGTTCAGGAAGATGCCGTACTCGGCGAGGCCGCCCGGCTTGATGTCCCGGTTGAGGAGGACCACGCGGGCGCCGCTCGCGGCGAGCGCGCGGGTGGCGAAGAGGCCGGCGGGCCCCGCGCCGATCACCGCGACGAGATGGACGGGTTCGTCGGCCATGAACCCGGAGACGATAGCACACGGCTGCGGCAACCGCGAAGACCGGGGAGCACTTGACCCCCCGACGAGGCCTGGTGTTAAATGAGAGTGCGTTTCGTCAATGTTGACGGGACGATTCGCTTCAGGTTTCCCACTGCCACAGGAGGCCCCTCGATGACGTCGCTGTCGCTCGCTACTCGTGCCGGCGGACTCGCCCTGGCCGTGATCGCGCTGGTCCTCGCCTCGGGCCGCGGCCCGGTGGAGGTGGCCGCCCAGACCGGGCCGTGGGTCGCACCCGAATCCGAGAAGGCGAAGAAGAATCCGCTGCCCGCCGACAAGAAGACGATCGAGCAGGGCGAGAAGGTCGCCAAGATCAACTGCGTGTCGTGCCACGGGCCCCTGGGCAAGGGCAATGGACCCGCTGCCGTCGCGCTGAACCCCAAGCCGGCGGACTGGACGTCGAAGCGGGTGCAGGACGAGCCGGACGGGGAGATCCTCTGGAAGATCACCACCGGGCGGGGAGCCATGCCCTCGTGGCGGCACCTTCCCGAGAACGACCGCTGGGCCCTCGTCCGATACATCCGCACGCTCGCGGGGAAGTGACCGCGCCGCCCAGCTCGAGGCGCCTCTAGATGACTGGCGACTCCGTCCGCGCCGCGCTCTCCCAGCTGGGCGACGTCCTCGAGAGCCTTCGCGAGCGCCTGGGCGACGAGTCGGGCCAGGAGCGCCAGCCCGACCGGGACGCGCACGCCCTCGACATCTTCCAGGAAATCCTGTCGGTCCCTCCGCTCGGGCTACCGCCCGGCGAGCTGTTCGGCCTGGCGATGGATCGCGTCTCACGGCTGCTGGCCGCCGACCGCGCGGTCCTCTTCGTCCTGGACGATACGACCGGGCGGCTCGTGCCCCGCTCGGGCCGCGGCTTCCGGCGCGATGACCTGGAGAGCGTGGTGTTCGATCCGGGCGAGGGGCTGGTCGGGCGCGTCTTCGCCGAGAAGCGCATGCTGACCTACGACGCGGCCGGCGAGCCGTCTGTTCGCGATCCGTTCGCCGAGCGTTTTCCGATGCGGCAGGGCATCGCGGTGCCGGTGCGGACCGAGGGGGAAGTGGGCGGGGTGCTCTTCGCGGGCCGCCAGGAGCTGGGCGCGCCCTTCACCACCACCGACGTGCTCCTGCTCCTGGTCATCGCCGACCGCGTCGGCTCCTCGCTCGTTCACCAGCGGCTGCTCGAGCACCGGGACGATCACATCGCGCACCTGCGGGAGCTGCGCGGGCTGGTGGACGCCAACCTCCCCGCGCGGGAACCGCGCGAGATCCTGGCCCGGGCCTCCGACGCGGCCTGCCGGCTGGCGGGGGTGCGCGGCGCCCTCGCGCTCGCCGGCTCGGCGCCGGGGCACATCACCGTGCTGGCCGGCGCGGGGCTGCTGGCGAGCGTCGGGCTCGAGCGGGTCCGCGCGGACGATGACGTGCTCGTCGAGGGCTTCGGCGCCGACGGGCCGGTGGCGATTCGCGATCTCCAGGCCCGGCGCCCCATGCGCCCCGGCGTCTTCGAGGAGGAAGGAATCCGCGCGGCTCTGCTGGTGCCGATGCGAGCGCGCGGCCGCGTGGTGGGACTCCTCTGCCTCGCCGACCCGGAGCCGCGGGACTTCGCGCCGGAGGAAATCGAGTCCGCGCTGATGCTCGCGGCCCTGACCGCGGGGGCGCTCGAGACGGAGCGGCAGCTCGGCGAGAGCCGCCACGCGCTCGCCGAGCGCGACGCGGAACAGGCCGACCTGGGGCGCGGGGAGCGCACACGCGTGCTGGCCGCGTTCGGTGCCGGCCTCACGCGCGAGCTCCACCCGGTCTTCGCGACCCTCCTGGGCCGCGCGCAGCTCCTGCTCGCGCGCGCGCCGAACGATCCCCTGCGCGAAGGACTGGTCGCGCTCGAGGAAGCCGCCTGGCGCGGCACCGATCTCCTCCAGCGGATGCTCGGACTGGCGGAGGCCGACCAGCGGGGCGCGGTCGCCGAGCTGCCGGTCATCGCGCAGGAAGCGGTGAGCTTCGCGCGCGCGCGTCTCCGCGCGGAGGCGGAGGCGCGCGGCGCGATCGAGATGAGCGCGGACCTGGGCGCGACCCCGCCGGTCGAGGCCGGCGCCACCGCGCTGCGCGAGGCGATCGTCGGCCTCGTGCAGAACGCGGTGGAGGCGATGCCCGCGGGCGGGACCCTGAGCGTGCGCACCCGCGGCCACGACGGCGGCGCCGAGCTGGTCTTGGTCGACACCGGCGAGGGTATTCCGCCCGAGATCCGCCCGCGCATCTTCGATCCCTTCTTCACGACGCGGCCCGGCCACCTGGGCCTCGGGCTCACCGTGGCCGAGGCGGTGGTGCTCCGCGCGGGCGGGCGCCTCGAGGTGGAGCGCGCCGGGTCCGGCGGCGGCACCCGGGTGACCCTGTGGCTGCCCGCCGCGGGGCTGCGACCGCCCGCGCCCCCCCCGGAGGCCGCGGAGCCCGCCCGCCCGCCCGCGACCGCAGCCCGTCCGTCCGCGGCGCGCACCGGTTCCGTCCTCGTGGTCGAGGATGAGGAAGGCATCCGCACCGAGGTGCTGGACACCCTCATGGCGGTGGGACATCGCGTGGAGGCGGTGCCGGACGCGGACGCCGCGCTTGCGCGGCTCGGGCAGGGCGGCATCGACGTGGTCCTCACCGACCTGGCCCTGCGTGATCGGTCCGGGCTTCATCTGGCTTCTGCGGTCAAGAAGCGGAGTCCCGGGACGGCGGTGGTGCTGCTCACCGGGTGGGGTCGCCGGCTCCACGAGGATCGGCTCCGCGAATCCGGAGTGGATGTGATGCTGGTGAAGCCCCTACAGCCCGATCGCGTCCGCGAAGCGGTCGCGGACGCCCTCCAGCTCCGCCGTCCGGCGTGATCCCCCGGGATAGAGCGCCGCGGCGCCTCGCCACCGTAGACCTCGGCACCAATACCGTTCGCCTCCTCGTCGTCGAAGCAGACGACCGCGGCTGGCGCCCACTCCATCAGACCCAGCGAGTCACCCGGCTCGGGGAAGGGCAGACGGGCGCCGGGCGCCTGCTCCCGGAGCCGATGCGGCGCACCGCCGCCGCGGTGGCGGAGTTCGCGCGCGCCGCACGCGGGCTCGGGGCCACGCGCGTCCGCATCGTGGCCACGAGCGCGGTTCGCGAGGCGGGCAACCGCGGGGAATTCGTGGCGCGCCTGGAGGCGGAATCGGGCGAGCCCGTGGAGGTCGTCTCGGGTGAGGAGGAGGCGCGCCTGACGCTCCAGGGGGTCACCTCCGGGCTGCCCGGCCTGGGCGACGCGTTCGTGCTCTTCGACATCGGTGGGGGCAGCACCGAGTTCGTGCTGGCCCGCGGCGGCGGCGCGGCGGCCGCGGTGAGCCTCCGCCTGGGCGTGGTGCCCCTGGTGGAAGAGTGGGGCGAGCCCGGACCCGTGCGGTGGGATCGCTTCGCACGCATGCGCGACGGCGTCGAGCGCCGCCTCGCCGCCGAGGTGCCGGATACCATCGTGGGGGCGGGGACGGACGAGCTGGTGGGCACCGCGGGTACCGTCACCACGCTGGCCGCGCTCGACCTCGGGCTGCCCACCTACGATGCGGCCCGGGTCCACGGCCACCGGCTCGGCCGTGTGGCGGTGGAGCGGGAGCTGGCCCGGCTGGGCGCGCTCTCCGTTGCCGACCGTGGACGGCTGCCGTGCCTCGAGCCCGGCCGCGCGGACGTGATCATTCCCGGCATCGCGATCTGCCTGGCCACGATGGCGCGCTTCCGGCGCGAGCACCTCGTGGTTAGCGATCGCGGGCTTCGCGAAGGCATTCTCCACGAGCTGCTGGGGACCACGCGGTGACGAGGCCGTCCGCCCGCACCCTGACCGTGATCGACTACCACACCGAGGGTGAGCCCATGCGCTTCATCGTGGACGGAGTGCCCCCGATCCCGGGCGCCTCGCTCATGGAGCAGAGCGAGTACCTGGCCGCGCACGGCCGCGACCTGCTGGGCATGGCCCTCTACGAGCCGCGCGGGCACGCCGCCATGTGCGGGGCGATCCTGACCGATCCGGTGACACCCGGGGCCGACGTTGGCGTTCTCTTCATCGAGCCGCTCGGCCCGGTGCACATGTGCGGGCACGGCGCCATCGCGCTGGGCGCGATGCTGGTGGAGACGGGCCGGGTCGCCGCGCCGGGCGGCGCCGCCACCGTGACGCTCGACACGCCTGCCGGGCTGGTCTCCGGCCGCGTCGCGAGCGAGCCGGGGCGGCCGACCTCGGTCACGATCCGCAACGTGCCCGCGTTCTCGGTGGGGCTGGACCTCCACGTGGAGGTGCCGGGACTCGGTCGCGTGGTATTCGACCTCGCCTACGGGGGGCACTTCTACGCGCTGGTGGAAGCCGCGGCGTGCGGCCTCACGCTCGAGCCGAAAGAGGCGGCGCGCCTGGTGGATGTGGGCGAGCGGATCCGTCTCGCCATCGAGGCGCGCGTACCGCTGATCCATCCCGCGATGCCCGAGGCGCGCGGGCTGCTCTACGTCCAGTTCCACGAGCCGGCGCGGCGGGCCGACGCGCAGCTGCGCAACGCGGTGGTGGTGGCGCCCGCCGGCCTCGACCGCTCGCCCTGCGGCACCGGCACGTCCGCGCGGCTCGCCAACCTCCACGCGCGCGGCCGGCTCGGGGTGGGGGAGGCGTTCGGCCACGAGTCCATCATCGGCACGCTCTTCACCGGACGGATCGCGGCGCTCACCGACGTGGCGGGCACGCCGGCGGTGGTTCCCGAGATCACGGGACGGGCCTGGATGACGGCCCGCGCCACGCTGTCCCTCGACCCGACCGATCCGTTCCCGGGCGGCTTCCTGCTCTAGCTCCGCGTCGCGCGGACGCGCTTTGTTGACACTCCGGCCGGTGGTGTGGTGTCCTAGCTGAGATGAGTCTCATCCCCCGGGTCATCGTCCGGCGCTGGCTCGAGACGGTGTTGGCTCTGTTCTCGCTGGCCATGCTGTACTTCTACTGGCATCAGGACGAGATGCCGCGCGCGCTCTCGCTCAAAGAGGACGTGACGCTCACGCTCTGGGACTGGATGTTGCGGGGCGTGGTGTTCGGCCTGCTCGGGATCTGGGGATTCTCCTTGCTCGTCGTGCTCTTCTTCCTCGCGTATTCGCCGATCTATGTCATCAACCGGGCGCCACACCTTGTCGGCAAGGGAGGCTGGCTCGACAAGCGCGAGGTTCGCTTCTACCTGGCATGCTTTGCGCTGGTCTGTCTGCTGGTCGCCCTGCTCACCCGATCAACCGACGCCTCCCTGATCCTGCTCGTGTTGCTGGCCGGCTTCGGCCCCATGATCTGGCGTCTCCTGGTATAGCCTCCGCGAGTTGACAGGCTCCGACGCCCCGCTTATCCTTTCGGGGTATATGGATGAAATCGCGGTGTTGGTGCTGAATTACACCTACGAGCCGCTGCATTTCACCAACGCCAAGCGGGCCATCACCCTGCTCCTGGCGGGCAAGGCCGAGAGCGTCGAGGCCTCGCCCCGCGTGATCCGCTCTCCGTCGCGGAGTTTCCACCTCCCCGCGGTCATCCGGCTCGGGGCCTATATCCGGAAGCCGTTCCTGGAGCGGGTGGCCTTCAACAAGAAGAACATCCTGCGGCGGGACGGCTACACCTGTCAGTACTGCTCGCGGCGCGGGGAGAAGCTCACGGTGGATCACGTCGTTCCGCGCTCGCGCGGTGGCCAGACCACCTGGACCAACGTGGTGGCCGCCTGCCTGCGCTGCAACCTGCTCAAAGGCAACCGCACGCTGGAGGAGGGCCGCCTGCGCCTGATCCGGGAGCCCGTGCATCCGCAGTTCCTCTTCTCGGTGCACCTGCTCCGGCATCCGCACGCGACCTCGTTCCTCGACTCGTGGCGGAAGTACCTGGTGGCGGTGCCCTCGACGTCCTGAGCCGCTCCCCCTGAGCTACGAGTTGTCCAGGCCGTTGTTCAAGCTCTCCTCGGAGTTCAGCCCCTCCGGGGACCAGCCGCAGGCGATCGAACGCCTCGTGTCGGTGATCGGGGCGGGGAGTGCCCACACCGTGCTCTTGGGGGTCACCGGCAGCGGCAAGACCTTCACGCTCGCCAACGTGATCACGCAGCTCAGCCGGCCCGCGCTGGTGATCTCACCCAACAAGACGCTGGCCGCCCAGCTCTACAGCGAGTTCAAGGCGTTCTTCCCCGAGAACGCGGTCGAGTATTTCGTCTCCTACTACGACTACTACCAGCCGGAGGCCTACATCCCGCAGTCGGACACCTACATCGAGAAGGACGCGCTGGTGAACGACGAGATCGACCGCATGCGACACTCGGCGACCACGTCGCTCTTCGAGCGCCGCGACGTGGTGGTGGTCGCCTCGGTCTCCTGCATCTACGGCATCGGCGAGCCCGAGACCTACCACGGCATGCACGTCTCGCTCCGCCCGGGGCAGACCATGGACCGGGACGCCTTGATCCGAGCCCTGGTGGCGGTACAGTACGAGCGCAACGACTACGACTTCCGCCGCGGCACCTTCCGAGTGCGGGGCGACGTGGTCGAGGTGTTCCCGGCCGCCGCGGAATCGGAGGCCCTGCGCGTGGAGTTCTGGGGCGACAGTGTCGAGCGGCTCATGACCATCGATCCCCTGCGTGGGGTCACCACCGGCACGGTGGCGGACGCGCGGATCTACCCCGCGAGCCACTACGTGACCCCGGCCGCCCAGCTCGAGCGCGCGATCGAGGGCATCATGGAGGAGCTGCGCGAACGGCTCGGCTTCCTCAAGGCACGCGGCCGGCTGCTGGAGGCTCAGCGCCTCGAGCAGCGCACGCTGTTCGACATGGAGATGCTGCGCGAGCTCGGCTACTGTCACGGGGTCGAGAACTACTCGCGGCACCTGTCCGGGCGCAAGCCGGGCCAGAACCCGCCGACCCTGATGGACTACCTGCCCAAAGACGCGCTGGTCATCCTCGACGAGTCGCACGTGACCGCGCCCCAGCTCCGCGGCATGTACCCGGGTGACCGCTCGCGCAAGGAAGCGCTGGTCGAGTACGGCTTCCGCCTGCCCTCGGCCTTCGACAATCGGCCGCTCACCTTTCCCGAGTTCATCCGCCTGGTGCCCCAGACCCTCTACGTCTCCGCGACCCCGGGCCCCTACGAGCTCGAGCTGGCCGGGGTGGAGCGAGGGGCGCCGGGCAGCCCCCTCACGGGCGGGACGGTGGCGGAGCAGATCATCCGGCCCACCGGGCTCATGGATCCCAACATCACGGTGCGGCCCGCCTCCTCCCAGGTGGACGATCTCATGGCCGAGGTGCGGGTCCGGGCGGAGCGCGACGAGCGGGTGCTCATCACCACGCTCACCAAGCGCATGGCCGAAGACCTCACCGAGTACTACCAGCAGAACGGCCTCCGCGTCCGCTACCTGCATTCCGACATCGACACGCTCGAGCGGGTGGCGGTCATCCGGGACCTGCGGCTCGGCAAGTTCGACGGGCTCATCGGGATCAACCTGCTGCGGGAAGGGCTGGACCTTCCCGAGGTCTCGCTCGTCGCGATCCTGGACGCGGACAAGGAAGGGTACCTCCGCTCCGCGACGTCGCTGATCCAGACCTCGGGCCGCGCGGCGCGCCACGTCAACGGCGAGGTGATCATGTACGCGGACACCGTGACCGGCTCGATGAAGGCGGCCCTCGCGGAGACCGAGCGCCGCCGCCTGGTACAGGGCGAGTACAACCGCGCGCACGGGATCACCCCGGAGTCGGTGCGCCGCACGATCCGGGACCTGCTGGAGTCGGTGCCCGAGCGCGACTACTACACGGTGGCGGTGGAGCGCGCGCCCCAGACGCAGTGGGAGAGCCCCGCCGCCCTCGCGGCCCACGTGAAGGAGCTGGAGGGGTCCATGAAGGACGCGGCGCGCCGGCTCGACTTCGAGCGGGCCGCGGAGCTGCGGGACCGGATCAAGGCCCTCAAGAAGGTCGACCTGGGCGTCTGAGCGGGATGGTCTTCAAGTGGGCGCTGATCGTCTTCGGGGTGGCCGCGGTGGTCCTGTTCGTGCTCACGAAAGTCATCGTGTTCCTGAACCCGCCCCGGCCGGGCCGGCCCGCGCCGCTCATGCTGGGCCGCGTCCAGCGGGCGCTCACGTGGACCGTGCTGGTGCCGGCCGCCCTGGCCCTGGTCCTGCTCGTGGTGACCCTGCTCCGGCAGTGACTGCTTGGCGAGGCGCAGCCGAAGGCGAGCCGAGCGCATGCGAAAATGAAGTCAGGGATGGCGAGGCGCAGCCCGCTCGGCGAGACGAAGCCGGAGGCGAGCCGAGCGGATCAAGAACCCGAGCCGAGCGCATGCGAAAATGAAGTCAGGGATGTTGACTGAATGACGCTCGAGGAGAAGATCGACCAGGTG
>Ga0114129_10015945_pt1 | contig 10686 bp, 5 predicted proteins | sample RhiMetdeltSRZDD1_FD_80071 | JGI IMG/M metagenome (GOLD analysis project Ga0114129, IMG submission 80071) | Populus rhizosphere microbial communities from Tennessee, USA - Rhizosphere MetaG P. deltoides SRZDD1 (version 2) (version 2) | ecosystem: Host-associated > Plants > Roots > Rhizosphere >... | reverse complement strand
GAGATATGCCACAGCTCGACAAAATGCCATAAGACCTTATAAATCAGATATTTAACTGATATGTCGGTGGGCCTGTCAGGATGGTAATTGTGTAGCGGTTTGGCTAAGTCGTTGTCCTCTGGAGGTGCGTCCGCCGTGGGCGGTGGGTGACCCACGACCAGAGTCTGGAGATAGCAAGAATCTTATCCTTCGCGCATGAGACTTTTGATGACAAATCTGACATTTGCGGGTCTTTCTCCGAGCCGGCGCATGAAGTAAGGAAACCATTCACGCCCGAAGGGAACGTAGACACGCATGCCAAAGCCCTCTCGGGCGAGCGCCATCTGCAGGTCGCGCCGGATGCCAAACAGCATCTGGAACTCGAACCGGCCGGCATCGATGTTCCGGGTGGCGGCGAACTCCCGCGTCGCCGCGAGCATCACCGGATCGTGCGTGGCGATGGCCGGGTAGGTGCCTTCGCCAATCAGCACCTTCATGATCTCGATGAACGCGTGATCCACTTCCGGCTTCGATTGATACGCAACGCCCTTCGGCTCCTTGTACGCGCCTTTCACCAGTCGGACGCGCGCCCCGAGCTGGTTCATGCGTCTGGCGTCGGCGACGCTGCGCGGCAGGTACGACTGGAGGACGACACCGGCATTGCGGTATCCCTGCTGCCAGATGGTCTCGAAGATGTCGAGCGTCACCTGGGTGAAGGGGGAGTCCTCCATGTCGATCCGCACAAAGAACTGATGCGGCGCGGCCGCGTCGAGGATCCGGCGCAGGTTGTCGACGCAGGTCGCGCGATCGATCGTCAGTCCGAGTTGCGTGAGCTTCAGCGACACGTTGCGCCCGATCCCGTCCGCGGCAATGCGTTTCAAGATCGACTGGTACGTGCGCGTGGCCTGATCCGCTTCGTTGATGCTGCCGACGCTCTCGCCGAGATAGTCGAGCGTCTGCGTCAGGCCGGTGGCTTCGATCGATCGGGCGGCCGTGATCGCTTCCTCGATCGTTTCGCCGGCGATGAACCGGCGGGCAAAGCTGTCTGGATTGCGCATGCCGTAACGGGACGCCATGCGTTTGAGAGTGGAACTGCGCGCGAAAGTGTGAAAAGCAGCCTTGGAGGCGCGGTCGATCATCAGTGGGTTCGTGGCACCCGCCGGGGACCCGAGAGCAGATGTTCGATCGTGCGCGCGTAATAGCGCAGCACCGTCCGCTCGCGAACCCGGAACCGTCCGCCGCGTTCGACGTAGATGATGTTCCTCGCGACGAGCCCGTCAGCCGCTTCGTCGACCGCCTGCGCCCCTGAGAACACCGCGAGATTGGCATGAACGTTCGCCAGCGACTCGAGGAGCGCGTCGATTCGCCCTTCGAGATCGCGCCGCGTGATCGACGGCCGCATGGCAGCGGCCACCACGGCGGTGGGTAGCACTTTGTACATCCGTCCGATCGTGTCGCGGATGTGATGCGCCAGGCCCATCACGTCGCGGCGCGACTCGGCGTCGTACTCGCGGAGCTGAATTGGCTGCCCGAAGGTGACGAACGCGCGCGACTGATACCCGACCGCGTAACGCACCATCTCGGCCACCTCGCGCGCAAACGGCCGCTGCCGGCGTTTGGAGCCCTGGTGGGCCAGAATGTGGTCCTCCAGCACGAAGTCGTAGGCGACGGCGAGCGGGACGACTTGCAGTTCCTGGGTATTGGCCTGCATTGCGGCGTGCAACAACCCTGTTTTCGGCGCTTTCAGCTCGCCGGAGTAGCTCCGTCCGCCTTCGATGTAGAAGAGCAGATCGTGGCGCTGCAGCAGCTCCGCGACGTAAGCCTTGAGCGTGACGAGGTAGGCAGGGTCTTTCGTGTTGCGCCGGATCGGGATCGCGCCAGTGACGTGACGGTGAATGAGGCCGAGCGGACCGCCGAAGAGGTTGATCCCGGCAGCGATAATCGGCGGCCTGACCCCGTTGTCGTCGAGCACCAGCGGTTCGATCAGGTAATCGAGGTGGCTCTTGTGATTCGAGATATATATCGTCCGACCGTGCAGCGTGGCGGCACGCGCGATCTCGACACCCTCTTCACGGCGCTCGATCTTGCGCAGAATGGGATAGAGCGGATGCTTGAGTGCGCGGTAGATCGGATAGCGCTGCGTGGTGCGGAGCTCATCCAGATACGCGTGAATACGCTCCCTGGCTTGCAGCTCGGACTGGCCATGCCCGGCCCGCAGATACTTCGCAACGTCTTCACGCGCGAGCACTGCCTGAGTGATCTCGTCAAGCATGACGGGGCGAGTTTAGCACGTGCGCGGCGGTCGACGACCGAGGACACGGAGGCGAGGGGACGGAGGCGAGGGGACGGAGGGGACGGAGATCACGGAACAAGCTTCAAAAACGGAGACACGGAGACACGGAGGTTACACTCAAGTCGGCGTTCCGAGCCGATGCCGGCCCGGCCATCGGCCGGGCCGAGCGATCAATCGACGCCCCGTGGGCACAAGCTGCGGTTGACGGGTGGGCAGCTTGCGCCCGCGGGGCGTCGATTGATCGCCCGCCGCGCACGCGCGGCGGCATCGACTGCAGATCGTCGATTGCGGTATCCACTCCGTTCGCCTCCGTGTCTCCGTTTCTCCGTTTTTGAAGTTCGTTCAGCCGTCCCTCGGTCTCCGTTTCAAAAACGGAGAAAGGGAGGCACCGAGCCCGAACGGGGGATGTCGACCAGCAGACACAGGTTTTACGTAGCCAGGGCGAGCGCCCCAATAGAGTGACGTCTCAGGTGCCGATCGCTCCGTTGCCTCGGTACGCTCCGTCCTCGCCGGAGACCCGTTCACCCCTGCGGACGCGCCGCGCGAACGGCATTCGCAGTAAGCTCCGGTTCGTGCGATCACTTGTCTCAGCGATTCTGATCCTCACGACATCAGCCCCCGCATTCCTCCAACCCACTCGTCCGGACCTGGTGATCACCCGCGTGACGGTGATCGATGCCGAAGGCACCCCGCCCGCGGAACGAACGGTGATCGTGCGCAACGGGGCGATTTCAGAGATCGCGAGTGTCGAAGACGACGTGCCGGATGCGGCGGTGACGATCAATGGGCGCGGGAAGTTTCTGATTCCGGGTCTATGGGACATGCACGTGCACCTGTCGATACGTCCGGAACCGCAGCTCGCCGAGCGCGTGATGCTGCCGGTGTTCCTGGCCTACGGCGTCGTCGGTGTGCGTGACATGGGAGGACCCGCGGCACGCGTCCTCGAGATTCGCGACCAGGTGAATCGCGGCGGACTCACGGGCCCTCGTATCATCACGCCTGGCCCGTTCATCGACGGACCGGGTGAAACCGAACCGATGTTCCGCCGTGTGGCAAACGCCATTGAAGGCAGAGAAGCGGTCCGCGAGCTCGCCAAGGCCGGCGTGGACTTCGTAAAGGTTCAGGCCAACCTCACGAAAGAAACGTACGACGCAATCGTCGACGAGGCCAGAGCGCGCAAGATCGTAGTGGCCGGACATGTGCCAGTCGCGCTTCCACTCGCCGACGTGATCCGCGCGAATCAGCGGAGCATCGAGCACATCTCGCCGGCGCTCGTGGGCGACGGTGGCGTGTTGTTCGCGTGTTCGTCACGCGAGTCGGAGCTTCGAACCGAGCTGCTGGCGATCGAGAGGGAGCGGGCGACACTCAAACCGGACCAGGTTCGAGCGCGGGAAGCCGCGTTGCGTGCCCATCTCGTGAAGAGCTTCGATCCCGAACGTGCGCGTGCGATCGGGCGTCAGTTGAAGGACCGCCAGGTCTGGCTCGTGCCGACGCTCATCTGGTCCAACAGTTTTCGACCCCTGGCTACAACGGACAACGGCGCCTATCTGCCACTCGACATCGTGCCGGCTGAAGCGCGCGAGCGATGGCAGGACAATCGGGCGCGATATCTGCAGGCGGCACCACCTGATGCCTATGCCGCCGCGGCGGACGTCGCGAGGGTCTCGGGCGTCGCGATCGCCACGATGCACGCCGCCGGGGCCAAAGTCCTTGCCGGGACCGACACGTTCGACGCGTTCGTGCTGCCGGGCTTCAGCCTGCATCAGGAACTGGCGCTGCTCGTCAAAGCCGGCCTGAGCCCGCTCGCTGCGCTTCAGTCGGCAACCAAAAGCGCCGCCGACTACCGCGCCACGCTCGACCGCGAAGGCACAATCGCCCGCAAGAAACGCGCGGATCTCGTCCTCCTGGATGCCAATCCCCTCGCGGATATCGCGAACCTCAGTCAGATTCACGCCGTGGTCCAGGCCGGCCGCGTGTTCACCCGGGCCGAGCTCGACAAAATGCTCCAATCAGCCCGCGACGCCGCCCGTTAGCACCTGCGCACCCGCGCACTTGCGCACTTTGGCCCCTTTGGTCCCTACGGAACCAACCCCTCCCCAAATACGTTCGTCCTACCATGGACACGCTTTGGCAGGACGTGCGGCAGGGCGCCCGGATGCTCGTCAAGAACGCCGGGTTTACGATCACCGTCGCGCTGACCCTCGGACTCGGCATCGGCGCCAACGCCGCGGTGTTCAGCATCGTCAATGCGCTGCTGCTCAGACCCCTTCCGGTCAGCGATCCGAATAATCTCTACGTGCTGACCTCGATTCACGAGGACAACCCTGAGCCACATGGCGTTTCCTGGAAAGACTTCCAGGACTACCGATCGAATACCGACGTTTTCTCCGACGTCGCCGCCTGTTCATTCGGCTTCGTGGGGCTGAGCGCCGACAATCGCGCTGACCGCATTGTCGTCGCGAATGTCACAGGAAACTACTTTGCGATGCTCGGAATCACGCCCGCGTACGGCCGGTTGATCCTGCCGAACGAGGGCGAGAAGTTCGGCGCCGATCCCGTCATCGTCCTCGGCCACTCGTTCTGGAAGAAACGGTTCAATGGCGATCCATCTGTGGTCGGCCGGGCCGTCAATGTCAGTGGCAAGCCATTCACCGTCGTCGGTGTGGTGCCCGAGACCTTCACGGGAACGTATGCACTCGTGGAGTTCGACGCGTACCTGCCGTCTGCGATGCTCCCGACCGAAGCGGCGTATCGCGAGATGACAGAGGTGCGCGACAATCACGAGCTGCGTGTTCTTGGCCGGCTGCGATCAGGGTTGTCGCGAGCGCAAGCGGCAGCCGGCCTCGAAGTGGTATCGCGGCAGCTCGAACAGCAGTATCCGGACACGAATCGAACTGTGAAGGTGCGGCTGATTCCGGAGCATCTGGCCAGACCCGAACCGGCCGCCGGCGAGCAGAATCCGTATGTTGCCGGAGTCTTCCTTCTGCTCGTCGGCCTCGTGCTCCTCGTAGCCTGTGTCAACGTCGTCAATCTTCTGATGGTGCGCGCGGCGTCGCGGCAGCGCGAGCTCGCGGTGCGCGCCGCGCTCGGCGCCGGCCGCAAGCGGCTAGTCCGGCAACTGCTGACCGAAAGTCTGTTGCTCTCGGCGACAGGCGGCATCGCCGGAGCGGCGCTCGGACGATGGTTGAGCGGCATGATCGCGCGCATTCCGTTCCCCGCTGACCTTCCTATCAACTTCGACCTGACCTTCGACTGGCGGGTCTTCGCCTACATTGCGGCAGTCGCCATTGGCGCGGGATTGCTCATCGGACTGCTGCCCGCATTTCGCGCATCGCGGACGAACCTGAACGATGCGCTTCGCGAGGGTGGCCGCGGTATGGCGGAAGGCAGCACGTCACACCGAGTCCGCGGCGTGCTGGTCGTCGCGCAGGTCGCGGTCTCCCTCGTGCTGCTCGTCGCGGCTGGACTCCTGGTCCGCAGCGTGCGTCAGGCCAAGTCGATCGATCTCGGTTTCGATCACACGAACGTGCTCATCCTGTCGATGGACGTATCGCAACAGGGCGTGGACGACGCGCGGGGCCTCGCTTTTTACCGGGACGTCGAGGACCGCGTACGCGCCCTCCCCGGCGTGCAGAAGGTCAGCTACGCATATTCGGTCCCCTTCGGCTACTACTCCCAGGCGGAGTACGTCGAGGCCGAGGGCCGTCCGGTCGACAAGGACAAGCGACAGCCGGCAGCGTCGTACAACGTCGTCAGTCCCGAGTACTTCGACACGCTCAGGATTCCTATCCTGCAAGGGCGCGCATTCCGCGCGCAGGACGATGAGAAGGCTCCGTCGGTGGCGGTGATCAATCAGTTCATGGCCGATCGGATGTGGCCAGGCGAAGATCCGATCGGCAAGCGGTTCAGGCCCCAGGGGTCGACGCGGCAATGGTTTGAGGTCGTCGGCGTCACGAAGGATGGCAAGTACGGCTTCATTTTCGAAGACAAGCAGATGTACTACTACCTCCCGCTTGCGCAGCAGTATCGCGCGCTGCGGGTGATTCACGTCAAGACAGCAGGCGCCCCGGAGTCGCTGGCGCCGCTCGTACAGAAGGAAATCCGGTCGTTGAACCCGCAGCTGCCGGTCTACGACGTTCGATCGATGACGCGCATGCTTCACGGTGGCAACGGATTCTTCCTGCTGAACATGGGCGCGCTGTTTGGTGGCGCCCTCGGTCTGCTTGGCCTGATCCTGGCGCTCGTCGGCATTTACGGCGTCGTTTCGTACTCCGCGAACCAGCGGACGCAGGAAATTGGCGTTCGCATGGCGCTCGGCGCCCAGCGGTCGGACATCCTCCGCCTCGTCGTCGGTCATGGCCTCGTGCTCGTCGCGGTCGGCATCGTTTTGGGTCTGGGAGCCGCCTTTGGTGTCTCTCGCCTTCTGGGCAACATGCTCTTCGGCATCTCGGCGACCGACCTGACCACGTTCGCGGCCGTGCCGGTCATCCTGGGCACGATGGCGCTGCTGGCCTCGTATATCCCGGCCTTGAGGGCGACGCGAATCGATCCAATGGCTGCCTTGAGGCGAGACTGACGGAGGGGACGGGGGACACGGGGACGGAGGGGACGGAGTTAACGGACCAAGCTTCAACTCGGAGACTCGGAGACACGGAGTGTGGGCTAGATGTCAGGGCCACTCGATGGGTTCGCCGATGCCGCCGCGCTTGCGCGGCGAGCGATCGACCGACAGCCCGGGGCCACAAGCCGCAGGTGAACGCAGAGGCGGCTTGTGGCCCCGGGCTGTCGGTCGATCGCCCGGCCCGGCCTTCGGCAGCCTTCGGCCGGGCCGACATCGGCACATGTCGGCTAATAGAAATCCCCCTCCGTTTCTCCGTTTCTCCGAGTTGAAGCCTGTTCCGTGCCCCCCGTAACCTCCGTCCCGTGCCCCCCGTTCCCGTAACCCCCGTCCCCTCCAAGCCTCCCAGCCGGAACTCATCCGATTCCCCGCCCGTAAACACCTGCGTGCAAAGCATCCTCCGCGACCTGCGATTCGCCACAAGGCTCCTGCGAAAGAACCCAGGGTTTACGGTTGTCGCTGTCCTCGTCCTCTCGCTGGGCATCGGGGCCAACACGGCGATTTTCAGCCTCGTGAATGCGATGATGTTCCAGCCCATCGCAACGGACAGCGGCGGGATTGTCGGGGTCTACGCCAAGAACACTGCGAGTCCGGACGAATATCGCTCCTTCTCCTGGCAGGAATACCAGCTGATACGCGAGGGCCGTCAGGTGTTTGCCGACACGTTCGCATTCACCATGACGATGCTCGGTGCGACGGAGGGGGACGCAACACGCCGATCGTTCTCGGCAATCGTCACGCGCAACTATTTCTCGACGCTGGGGGTGCGGCTGGCCGCGGGCCGGACGTTCACCGAGGAAGAGGAGCGGCCCAATAGCAACATCAAGACCGTGATCGTCGGACATCAGTTTGCGAGACGCGCCGGGGTAGCCCCGGCGGAAGTGATCGGACGCACGACGCGGCTCAACGGCAACGACTTCACGATCGTCGGCGTGACGCCGGAGGGCTTCACCGGCACGATGGCGCTCATCGCCCCTGAATTCTGGCTGCCCATCGGCGTCTATGGCGTCGCCTCGGACGAGATATTCGCCAATGCCGATCGTCCGCGTTTTCCCGATCCCGACAATCGCGCCCTGATGATCGTCGGCAAGTTACGGGACGGACTCTCCGACAAGACTGCAGGCCCGAACCTCGCGGTCCTGACCCAACAGCTGCGTCAAACCGACCCGGCAAACCAGGCTAACCACGAGTTGATGGTGCAGAAACTCCCGCGGCTCTCCGTGAGCACCGATCCGCGGGACGACTCCGAGCTGGGCACGCTGGCGATGCTGCTGATGGGCATGTCGGGGCTCGTGCTGCTGGTCGCGTGCCTGAACCTCGCGAACATGCTGCTGGCACGGGGGACCGTCCGCCGGAAGGAAGTCGCCGTCAGGCTGGCGCTGGGAAGCGGACGAAGCCGGCTCATTCGCCAGCTGCTGACCGAGAGTCTGCTGCTCGCGATCCTCGGTGGCGCGGCCGGTCTGCTTCTCGCGGTGTGGGGCACGCGGCTGCTCACCGCGACATTCCAAGCGGTGCTCCCCATGGTCGTCACCGTCGATGTCACCCCGGATATCCGAGTCCTCGTCGCAACGATGGGGTTCGCGGTGATTGCCACGGTCGTTGCCGGTCTTGGCCCGGCCTGGCGCGTCACCAGACCGGATGTGCTGCCCGATCTCAAGGAACAGCTCGCCGACTTCCGCGCTGGCCGCCGTTTTTCGATCCGGAACCTGCTGGTGGTCGGTCAGGTCGCCCTGTCCCTGGCGCTTCTGACGGCGGCTGGGCTCTTCATGCGCGGGGCAGTCAAGGCGGGCGTGGCCGATCCCGGGTTCTCGCTCCAAGGCGGACTGATTGCCGCCGTCGACCCGGCTTTGGGCGGCTACGACCAGCCGCGTGGCCGGCTGGCGCTCGCGAACATCTTGCGGCAGGTCCGCAGCACACCTGGCATCGCGTCGGCGAGTCTCGCCTCGATCGTGCCATTCGGCGAGTTCCAGACCGGCAAGATGGTGCAGCACGCGGGAACACCGCCAGCTGCCGAAGGTCAAAGGGCGGCGGGCGTTCAAGCCACCTTCACCGTTGTCGCAGCCGACTATTTCGAGACGCTGAAGCTGCCGGTGTTGCGCGGGCGAGGCTTCTCGCCGGCTGAGGAAACGTCCGCAGATGCACCGCCCGTGGTCGTCATCGACGAACCACTCGCACGCCGTCTGTTCGGCGAGGAGGATCCCCTGGGCCGCCGGGTGCAGCTCGCGCGAGAGGAAAAGGAGCAGCAGATCGAGTACGAAGTGATCGGCGTCGCCGCTGGCGTGCGGCACGATCTATTCGAGAAGGCGCCGAGCCCGCACCTCTACGTTCCGTTCGGATCGCACTATCAGGGCAATGTGACCCTGCACGCGCGTGTCGCCACGGGCATGGACGAGGCCACGATGCTCGAAGCGCTCCGCCGTCAGATACGCGCCGCGGATCAAGGCGTGCCCATCATGAACGTGAAAACGCTGGTGCAGCACCGCGACAGCAGCATCATGCTGTGGGCGGTGAACACGGGTGCGCGGCTCTTCTCGGTGTTCGGCCTCGTCGCGCTGCTGCTGGCCGTAATCGGGATCTACGGCGTCAAGTCCTACGTCGTGTCACGACGCACGCGCGAGATCGGCATCAGGATGGCTCTCGGCGCCACGCGGCAGGACGTGTTGAGGCTGGTGATGCGGGAGGGCCTGATGCTGACGCTGGCGGGGCTGGCCGTGGGAACGGTCCTGTCCTACGGCGTCGCCCAGGCTGTGAGCGGCATGCTCTATCAAGTGAACGCGCTCGATCCGCTCGTCTTCACGTTTTCGCCGCTCGTGCTCGGGATCGCATCGATGGTCGCATCGTGGGTTCCGGCACGCCGTGCGACACGAGTGCTTCCTTTGAACGCGCTGCGGACGGACTGACGCCAGGGGGTCCGGCTAAAGCCGGACGCTACGCCATTTTTACTCTGGTCAGCCGCTGGAGTATCGTCTGGTATGCTCCAGCGGCAACCGGTGCCTGCTCGAACCGCTTCAACGATCAGCTTTGTGAATCCTTCGCTGGCGATAGCGCTGGCATTGGTTTTCTGCCTGGGACAGACCCGGGCGGTGGCCTCGCCCTCGCACGTCGAAGAACCACAGGACGTGCAAGCAGGTCGGGTCGTCGCAACGGTGACGGTGCTGGAAGGCACCGTGCGTATGCCTGTCGTGACGGTCGAGCTGCGCTCGGTGGGCGACCCGACCGTACTGGCCAAGACTGTCACTGACGGTGCCGGTCAGGCGACGTTTCCTGATATCCCCCCCGGCCGGTATGTCGTTCAGGCGAGCGGCAGCAGCCTGATGACCACCGAGTCAGCCCCCTTCGAGGTCCGTGCTGGCGCTGTCGCCCAGGTGTTGCTGGATGTGCGACTGACCTACGTCCCACCCAGCGTCCAGGTCCGCCCCCCCAACAGCTCGCCGACGAACAGCGTTCAGCCGGTCTCGACGAGCGACATGATCTCGGGGACGATCATGGATCTCGCTCCCCTCGAGGGTGACGATTTTCAAAGCCTCCTCCCACTCCTCCCCGGTGTGGTTCGTGGCCCGGACGGCCGGCTGCGCGTAAAGGGCGGGCAGCCAACTCAGGGCGCCCTTCAGATCAGCAGTGCCAGCCTCGTCGATCCGTCCACCGGCGATTTTGATCTGGACATCCCGGGACAGAGCATCGAATCGGTCGAGGTGCTCGCGAACCCGTTCGCGGCAGAATACGGGCGCTTCTCGACAAGCGTCACGCAGATCCGAACCAAGCGAGGGACCAATGAGTGGGAGATCAAGCCGGGCGG
>Ga0114129_10015944_pt1 | contig 10686 bp, 12 predicted proteins | sample RhiMetdeltSRZDD1_FD_80071 | JGI IMG/M metagenome (GOLD analysis project Ga0114129, IMG submission 80071) | Populus rhizosphere microbial communities from Tennessee, USA - Rhizosphere MetaG P. deltoides SRZDD1 (version 2) (version 2) | ecosystem: Host-associated > Plants > Roots > Rhizosphere >... | reverse complement strand
GGCGAAAAGCATGGGAATACATTTTCTTCGTCGATATCGAAGGGCATATTGAAGAAGAACGCGTGAAGAAAGCCTTGGAAGAAATCACCGGCCGCTGTCTCTTCATGAAAGTGCTCGGATCCTATCCAGCCCACACCTAAGACTATGGCACTCCACGTCCACCCCGATATTGCCTCCTTGAGCCCCTACGTCCCGGGCAAGCCGATGGAAGAGTTGCAACGGGAGTTGGGCTTGGCACGCGTCATCAAGCTGGCCTCGAATGAGAATCCGATTGGGCCGTCGCCGAAGGCCTTGGCGGTATTGAACGAAGCGGTCGCCACATTACATCGGTATCCGGACGGGGGCGCGTACCGCTTGCGCGAAGCCTTGGCGGATCGATGGAAAGTCACGCCCGACCACATCATTCTCGGCAACGGTTCGGACGAAATTCTCGGTCTGCTGGCCCGGACGTTCCTTGCCCCGGGCGATGAGGCGGTGATGGCCGACCAGACCTTCGTCATTTACAAGATGGAAGTGACGGCGGCGCATGGGAAAGCGGTCACGGTTCCATTGAAACAGTGGCGGCATGACTTGTCTGCGATGGCGCAGGCGATGACTCCGCGAACGCGCCTGTTGTTCTTGTGCAACCCCAACAATCCGACCGGGACCATGGTGTCGGTCGATGAAGTCGACCGCTTGTTGGCGCTGGTGCCGGAGCATGTCATCGTCGTCTTCGACGAAGCGTATTTCGAATATGTAAGAAGCTCGGATTTTCCCGATTCGATGGCGTACGTCAAGCAAGGACGCCATGCGATCGTCCTGCGGACCTTTTCCAAGATTTATGGCTTGGCGGGTCTCCGGATTGGCTACGGCGTGACGACGCCTGAGATCACGAATTTCTTGAACCGGATCCGCCCGCCGTTTAATGCGAACAGCTTGGCGCAGCGCGCGGCGCTTGCCGCCTTGGACGATGATGAGCATGTGGCGAAGAGCCGGGCGGTGAATCAAGCTGGAATGGAACAGGTGGTCAAAGGATTGGCCGCTCTCGGATTTGCGCCAGTCCCGAGCGAGGCGAATTTCGTCTACGTCGATATCGGACGAAACGGCCGGCGAGTTTTCGAGGCCTTGTTGCAGCAAGGCATTATCATCCGGCATATCGAAGGACAAATGGTGCGGGTCTCCATCGGACAGGCGGAGGAAAATCAGGCGTTCCTGACCGCGCTCGCGCGAGTCATTCAGGCAAGTTGATGAACAGATGAGGGAACTATGATCATCGTGTTGAGACCGGATGCATCCGAGCGCGAAGTCGATCACATCGTCGATCGTCTCCGCGAGCTTGGGCTGAAATCCCAGCTATCGACGGGACAAGAACGCACCATCATCGGCGTGATCGGCGACGACCGGATTTTGCAGAACCAACCGCTTACGGCTCTTCCCGGCGTCGAAAGTGTGCTGCCCATTCTGGCGCCGTGGAAACTCGTGAGCCGGGAATTCAAGAAAGATGGCACGGTCATCGATGTCGGCGGGGTCAAGATCGGCGGGAACAGGCTCGCCATTATGGCCGGGCCCTGTGCCGTAGAACGTCTTGAGCTGACGGTCGGGATCGCACATGAGGTCAAGGCCGCCGGGGCCAGCATCCTTCGTGGAGGCGCGTACAAGCCGCGTACCTCTCCCTATTCCTTTCAGGGGTTGGGGCGTGAAGGATTGGACTATCTGATCGAAGCCAGGAAGCAGACGGGATTGCCGGTCGTGAGCGAAATCCTCGACACCCGGGATATCGAGCTCTTTCTCGAAAAGGCCGACATCATTCAAATCGGCGCACGCAACATGCAGAACTTCGAATTGCTGAAGGAAGTTGGGGCGTATGACAAGCCGGTCTTGTTGAAGCGCGGCCTGTCGGCGACGATCAAGGAATTTCTCTTGTCCGCCGAGTACGTCATGTCGCGCGGCAACCGGAATGTGATGCTCTGCGAGCGCGGCATCCGGACATTCGAAACGCAATACCGCAACACGCTCGATTTGGCTGCCATTCCGACCTTGAAAGAATTGTCCCATCTGCCTGTCATTGTCGACCCCAGCCATGCAACCGGGAAGTGGAATTTGGTGGCGCCGATGTCCAAGGCCGCGGTTGCAGCCGGCGCCGACGGTATTCTCATAGAAGTCCATTCGAATCCGGAATGTGCCCTGTGCGACGGAGAAGAGTCCATTAAGCCGACTAAATTCAAGGAACTGATGCAAGACATGCGAAAGATTGCCGTGGCCGTCGGGCGGGAAGTGTAACAAGGACGAAGTATCGAGGGCTGAGGACGGCGTTTCAGGCTTCAGCCCTATAACTAGGCTATGTCGGTGCACTTTGCACAGGTCGCGATCATCGGGGTCGGGTTGATCGGTGGATCCCTCGGCATGATCCTGCGCCGAAAAGGATTGGCCGAAAGGGTCATCGGTGTCGGACGGCGTGTCGAAAATCTCAAGACCGCCATCGAAGTAGGCGCCATTGACCGATATGTCATCGATCCGAAAGACGGAGTGAAGGAGGCGGATCTCGTCGTGCTCGCGACTCCGGTCGATACCTACGGTCGGCATCTCACGGCATGGGCGTCCTGTTTGAAACCCGGTGCAATCGTGACTGATGTCGGCAGTGTGAAGGGTCGGGTGGTGGAGCGGGCGGAGGACGCCATGCCGGGCGGAGTGTATTTCATAGGAGCGCACCCGATCGCGGGAAAAGAAAAAACCGGAGTGGCGGCCGGATCGGATCAACTGTTTGCCGGCGCGCGCTGCATCGTCACACCGACCAAGAACACTGATCGGCGGGCCTTAGATCAGGTAAAAAGAATGTGGCAGGCGACGGGTTCCGTCGTGTTGGAGATGGACCCGCATGTGCACGACAAGATCTTGGGCGCGGTCAGCCACCTTCCCCATGTCGCTGCCTTTGCCTTGATCAATGCTTTGATCGACATCAGGGAAGACGTCCCGTTGCTTGATCTGGCTGGTCATTCGGGCGGCGGGCTGCGGGATACGACGAGGATTGCGGCCAGTTCTCCCGAAATGTGGCGTGACATTTTTCTGTGGAACCGGGACAACCTTGTTGCCTTCGTCGAGGCGTATGAGCGGTCGTTGAGACGATTGAAGCAGCTCATTGAAGCCGGTGATGCAGCCGGCATTGAAAAAGAACTCGTGCAAGCCAAGCAGGAACGCGAAAAGTTTCCTGCTTCTCCCGAGAAGAGATGAAATGCAATGGCCTGCAGGATGGTCAAAAAGGCCGTCCAGCGAGGCCGCCGCGAGGTCCGCGACGCGAAGAATAATGAGCGTCACGTTTGCGGACGGGTGCGAGTTGGTGAGCGCCCAGTGTCTTGGTGGCGAATCGTACTTTCTGCCGTACGTTGAGTCTCTGAGCGATGCGAGAACAAAGCTTGGTGAAAAGCGCGTCTCGGCGCGCTTGGGTTGGGGCGGCTGAGAAGGGTGACTTTTTCAACATCCTGATATGACATCTGTCACCATTACACCGGGTAAGCCGTTGCGCGGAGCGATCTCCGTACCAGGAGATAAGTCGATCACGCATCGCGCCATCATCCTGACGGCGCTGGCCGAAGGCATGGGGACCATCAAAGGCTATTGCCGCGGCGAAGATTGTCTCAACACGGTGCGAGCCCTTCGGGCGCTCGGTGTGAAAATCGATCACACGGCTGATGAGCTGCGCGTGCATGGCAAAGGACTCTGGGGCTTGTCTGAACCGAGTGAGATCGTCGACTGCGGAAACTCGGGCACCGGCATTCGTCTCCTGACCGGTCTTCTGGCGGGGCAGGATTTTTTCACGGTGCTGACGGGCGATGCCTCGATTCGCCGACGTCCAATGGGACGAATCGTGAAACCCTTGCGTGAGATGGGCGCGACGATTGCAGGACGTAAAGGGGGCGAACTCGCACCGTTGGCGGTCATGGGCAGTACCCTGCGCGCTATTACCTATGCCTCCCCCGTCGCCAGCGCTCAAGTCAAGTCGTCGTTGTTGTTGGCCGCCCTTTTCGCTCAAGGGACGACCAGGATTACCGAACCGCGTCTCTCCCGCGACCATACAGAACGGCTGTTCCAGTTTTATGACCTTCCGCTCAAGCGGGAAGGCACGACGTTGGTGATGGAAGGGAGGCCCTTGCTCGGATGGATTGCTAAGGCGGAGTTGACGGTCCCCGGCGATTTGTCTGCGGCGGCGTTTTTTATAGTAGGCGCGTCGATTGTACCCGGGTCGGATGTCACGATCACTGGCGTTGGCGTCAACCCGACCAGAACGGGACTCTTGGACATTCTGGCAAGAATGGGTGCGGACATTCAGTTGCTCAATCCACGGGAGGAGGCGGGAGAACCGATCGCCGATATCCGCGTGAAGTCGGCTCCTCTACATGGCGTGACGATCGGGCCGGATCTCATTCCACGAACCATCGATGAGTTTCCGATACTCTGTGTCGCGGCCGCCGTGGCAGAGGGTGAGACGGTCATATCGGGTGCGGAAGAACTGCGTGTGAAAGAAAGCGATCGGATCGCCACGATGGCGGCAGAACTGCGCCTGATGGGCGCCGAGATGACGGAACGGCCTGACGGATTGCAGATTCAGGGCCTCGGCCGGCATCGGGAGAATGGGCGACTGAGGGGGACGCAGGGGCGGAGTCATGGAGACCATCGTGTCGCCATGTCTCTCGCGATCGCCAGTCTGACGGCCGCAAGCGAAACCGTGATCGACGAGACGGATTGTATCGAAACCTCGTTCCCTGATTTTCACCGCTGCCTGTCGGAATTGTCGGGAACGAGAGGCGGGACAAAGGAAACAGGGTCGGTATGATCGTCGCGATCGACGGACCCGCGGGAGTCGGGAAAAGCACGGCGGCCAAGCTCTTGGCCTCCCGACTGAATTATTTGTATCTGGATACCGGTGCGCTCTATCGAGCTGTCGCCTGGGCCGTGTTGCACAACCGCGTCGATCCGTCGGATGCTGATGCGGTGGCCGGGCTCTTGCTGACCTTGTCGCTGCACCTGGATTTTACGCACGAGGCGGTGGTCGTTCGATTGAACGGAAAAGATATCACCGGCGAACTACGGACACCGGCCGTGTCGGCGGCCGCCTCAGTGGTGTCCGCCATTCCGGCCGTACGGGTCTGGTTGCTTCCCGTTCAGCGGCAAATCGCACGGAAGGGACCGGTCGTGGCAGAAGGACGAGATATCGGCACCAAGGTGTTCCCGGCGGCGGAGGTCAAGTTCTTTCTGGAAGCCGATGCCACGGTGCGGGCCGAACGCCGGCATCGGGAACTCGTCGGAGCGGGGCATTCTGGAGCGATCGAACAAACCAGCGCCGAGATGGCCGGACGTGACAACCGGGATCGATCCCGTACCGTGGCGCCGCTGGTACCGGCGGAGGATGCACGCCACATCGACACTTCGAGGCTGTCGGCGGCGGAAGTGGTGGATCACATGATGGCTGTGATCGCGGCCAAATTGTGAGTTCAGCCCTGTACTGGTTGCTGTGGATCCTGGCGCGGATCATCGGTCGAATCTGTTTCCGCTACCGTGTCGTCGGAACCGTTCCGCGGCGCGGCGGCTTGTTGGTCGCGGCCAATCATGCGAGTTACGTCGACATTCCGCTGTTGGGCTGCGGGATAACGAGGCGGGCTTGGTACCTTGGGCGAAGCGATCTATTCGTTGTCGGGCTGAAGGGCATCTTGCAGTGGCTCGGATGGATTCCACTGAGGCTCGGAAAATTGGACCGCAAGGCCTTCGATCGAGCCATTGCGTTGATCAAACAAGGAAGGGTCGTCGTGATTTTTCCGGAGGGCGGGCGGACGCTGACCGGGCAGCTCCTGGAGGCGAAGCCGGGATTGGGGATGATCGTCGCGCAGACCGGCTGCTCCGTCGTCCCGGCCTATTTGAAAGGAACCTTCGACGTGCTGCCGCCCGGCGCCACGTGGCCGCGGCTCCGCCCAGTCACGCTGCGGTTTGGGGAGCCGCTGACCTTCTCTCCGCCGGCCGGCGAAGGAGAAACGAAACGGTTTTATCAGCAGGTGAGCCAAACGGTGATCGAGCGAATCGCCGCCCTGGGAGAAGTGAATTCTCCGAATGGCCGTCAACCAGCCGGAGCCTGCAACGCTGAGTGAGCTCCGGTGTCGTTCATATCAGCACCCGACAGTCGTCGGAAGAGTAGGATGGATCCATGAGTACGGTTTCGAAATCGAGCGATCAGCAGTTGGACCGCGACGCCTTGGCGGCTCTGTATGAGGAGACCTTCAGGAACCTCGAAGAAGGCACGATTACGGAGGGCCGCGTGGTCGCCTTGACCAAAGACAAGGTCGTGGTCGATATCGGATACAAGTCCGAAGGCATGATTCCGGGCGATCAGTTCTCCGCCGATGAGCTTCAACACATCCAGATCGGCGATCGGCTGCAAGTCTATATCGAGGAGTGCGAGGATGCGGACGGCAACCTGATTCTTTCCAAAGAAAAAGCCGACAAAATGAAAATTTGGGAGGAATTGGAAAAATTGTACAAGGAAGAAAAAAGTATCGACGGCAAGGTGGTCTCGCGAATCAAAGGCGGCATGATGGTAGATATCGGCGTGAAGGCGTTCCTGCCCGGTTCGCAGATAGACCTGCATCCGGTGCGCGACCTCGACGGATTGGTCGGCCGCACGTTTCCCATGAAGATCATCAAGATCAATCATCGCCGCGGCAACGTCGTGGTGTCCCGGCGGGTCCTGTTGGAGGAAACCAGGGACCGGAAGCGACAGACCACGCTGGCGACGCTCAAGGAAGGCCAGCTCATTCAGGGCACCGTCAAGAACATCACCGATTACGGGGCCTTCATCGATCTCGGTGGAATCGACGGCCTGCTTCACATCACCGATATGTCATGGGGGCGTGTCGGGCATCCGTCCGAGATGTTCAATGTCGGAGATCGAGTCGAGGTGACCGTGCTCAAGTATGACCGGGAGACCGGGCGTATCTCTCTCGGTTTGAAGCAAAAATCAGCCGATCCATGGACAAACGTGGCCGGCAAGTATCCCATCGGGACCCGCGTGCGTGGAAAGGTGGTGAGCCTGACCGATTATGGCGCATTCGTGGAACTGGAACCGGGCGTTGAAGGACTGGTCCATGTCTCGGAAATGTCCTGGACGCATGAAGTCCGCCATCCGTCCCGCGTGGTGGCGATCGGCGACCAGGTCGAAGCGGCGGTGCTGAACATCGATCCGGCCAGCCGAAAGATTTCACTGGGCATGAAGCAGACGGCACCGAATCCCTGGGACATGGTGGAAGGCAAGTATCCGATCGGGACCCGCATCGAAGGCAAGGTGAAGAGCCTGACCGACTTCGGCGCGTTCGTCGGATTGGATGAGGGCATCGACGGCTTGATCCATATCTCGGACATGTCCTGGACCAAACATATCAAGCACCCGTCCGAGCTCTTCAAGAAGGGACAGAAGGTCGAAGCGGTGGTGTTGCGCATCGACAAGGAGAAGGAACGGCTGTCGCTCGGCTACAAGCAGCTCAGCCGCGATCCATGGGACGACGATATCCCCAGCCGATACCGCGTCGGGGATTCGACGGGCGGCAAGGTCAGCAAGGTGGCCGATTTCGGCATTTTCGTTGAATTGGACGGCGGTGTTGAAGGGTTGATCCATATCAGCGAAGCCGGGCTGGATCAAAATGCGAAGCTCGAGGAGAAATTCAAGCTACAGGATGACGTCACGGCCAAGATCATCAAAGTGGACCGTGAGGAACGCAAGATCGCTCTCAGCCTCCGCGACCATCAGCTCGATTCTGAGCGGCGGCACATGGACGAATACCATGCGGCGCAGGGGGCTCCAGACCAAAGCTTGGGTCGCGCGGCCAAGCAGAGCCGAAAACGCAGCTCTTCCGACGACGACAAATAATTCATCCCCCGGCGGCGGGGGCCTGGGCCTGGCGCCGACCAATGAGACGCCACGATGAACGACGAGACAACAGGCAAACGGGGGAAATGGTCCTTGAAGCGCAAGATTTTCTGGGCGCTGATGGTGGGATTGGGGTTATTGTTGCTCATCAACGTCTTCTTCCCCGATCTCGACCTTTCGACTGAGGACCGCATCGCGCTCGTCAGAATCGAAGGCGTGATTCTCGATTCACAGTCGACCGTGACGGAACTCAAGCGCTTCGGCGAAAATCCTTCCATCAAGGCCATTGTACTGCGGATCGACAGTCCGGGCGGCGGAGTCGTGCCCTCGCAAGAAATTTATGACGCGGTCCAGCGGGTGCGCAACAAGAACAGCAAGGCGGTGATTGCTTCCATGGGGACGGTGGCCGCGTCGGGCGGCTACTATATTGCCGCGGCGACGGACCGTATCATGGCCAATCCGGGTACGCTGACCGGCAGCATCGGCGTCATCATGGAGACGGCGAACGTCGAAGGACTGCTAAAAAAGATCGGTGTCGAAGGCATCGTCGTGAAGAGCGGCAAATTCAAGGACATCGGCTCGCCGATTCGGAAAATGAGTGATGAGGACCGGGTGCTGCTCCAATCGGTAATGGATGACGTGCACAAACAGTTCATCGACGCGGTTGCCGAGGGGCGCGCGATGGAAGTGTCGGCCGTCCAGGCGCTCGCCGACGGGCGGATCTTCACAGGACGGCAAGCCAAGGATGCCAAGCTGGTGGATGAGTTGGGCACTTTGGAAGACGCCATTCAGCTGGCGGCCGATTTAGCAGGCATCGAAGGAGAGCCGAAGGTTGTGGAGCCGCGCCGTCGATTTTCCATCAGGGAGCTGATCGAATCCCGCCTGGCGTCCATGCTGCCGAAACTGGATTTCTATTCGGGCGTCAGCCTCAAGTACCTCATGGCGTTCTAACGCAGCCGGCGGACGAGCGTCGGCGGTCGAAGCGAAAGGGGAAAGTCTGATATGACGAAGGCCCAAATCATCGAGCGTGTCTCGGAGCAAGTCACCACCTTGACAAAACGGCAGGCCGAAATCGTTGTCAACACGATCTTCGATTGCGTCAGGGACTCGTTGAAGAACGGAGACAAGACGGAGATTCGAGGGTTCGGCAGTTTCCGGCTCAGAGCGCGCCGGATGAAGGAGGGGCGCAATCCGAAGACCGGTGCCACCGTGGCGGTTCCGGCCAAGAAGGTTCCGTTCTTCAAGGCCGGGAAAGAACTCAAGGAATTGCTAAATCAATAAGATGACCGAAGGAACACCATGAGTGCGTCAGATTCCGACGATGCGGTCGTGACTCAAGTCCGCTGGACAGAGGGTGCCTTGAAGCGCATGGAACGCGCGCCGATGTTCCTTCGCGGGATGGTCCGGCGGCTGGCGGAGAAAAAGGCCCGCGAACTGGGCTATGCGGAAATTACGGAGAGCATCCTCGAGCAGTTTAAAAGCCAGATGATGGGCGGGATGGGCGGAGGATCCGGCATGGCCGAAGCGGCGGAAGCCATGGCGCAGGGCCGTTTGCCCTGGACCGCTGCTGCGAAGGAACGGCTGAATACAGTTCCCGAGTTCATGCGCGGGATGATCAAGCAAATCGCCGAGGAGGTCGCCAAAGAAGGCGGCCATATGGAAGTGAATATCGATCTGTTCGAGAAGGTCGAAGCGATGGGAGATACGCGCGAATCCGCGTGTGCGTCGCTCGTTTGGACCGACGGGGCCTTGACGAGGCTTCGCGAAAAATTGAAACAGTCCCCGCCCATCGCCGTCGAATTCGTGACCGACATGCTGAAGCGCGACACGGAAGACTTGGCTCGGGAAAAGGGGATCGCTCAGATCGACGAACAGGTGTTGGAACGATTATGGGAGGCGCCTCAAGAGCGCATCGCATGGACGGATGAAGCCTGGAAACGACTGCAGACCTCGCCAGATTTTGTCCGCAGCGGCATTCGGAAGGCGGCTGAACGGAGGGCCCGTAAGCTCGGATTGAAAGAGATCGACTCCGAACATCTCACGGCTTTCCGCAACCAGGCCATGATGAAGGCGGTCAAACGCATCCGCTCGTTCGGCTACAACGAGCTGACGTTCGACGCGTTCGATACGGCTCTCGAGAAGACCAGGCGGTTACAGGGCAATGAGCAGGCGGAAAAGCGTTTACAGGAAATCCGCGGCCACTTTGTCGACCCGGACACGAAGAAGCCCGAAGGCGGAACGCTCGGAGCAGAGCTTATGGATCGTTTTCGAAAGTATCTCAAAGGGGAGGGCACCCTTTAAACCATCGGGGCCTTCTTCAGCTGGCCATGCCGTGATATCCCAAAGTCTTTCCACCCCCGTAAGGGAGAAGAAGATGCTGGGTTCAGTGGGCCGCGGCTTGCTGAGGCCAAAACTTGTGGCGGATTTGAGGAAGCGGCTCGTTGTCGAAATTTGGAATATCGTAGAGGCAGCGGTCAATCAAGGCTACCTCTTCTTCGGTCAATTCCAGCGTGACTTTTTTCTTCCAGAATTGGTCGAGTGTGAAATAGTCCCCCGACTGAGGCTTCTCCGCCAGGAAGGCCTTCATCTTCTCGAACCCGGCAGTGTCCACGCCTGTGATGCGGCCCTTGTTGCGGTCGTGGCACCAATGCAGAACTTCGGCGATGCCGTACATGGTGATGTCGATCTTCACGGTCTTACTCATGGACCTCCTCCTTGGGAAAGAAGGATAGTTTATCCCATACCATGGTTCATTTTCAAAGCCCGGATTCGCGGAATGTATGCTCTCAGCCGAAGAGACG
>Ga0114129_10015943_pt1 | contig 10687 bp, 9 predicted proteins | sample RhiMetdeltSRZDD1_FD_80071 | JGI IMG/M metagenome (GOLD analysis project Ga0114129, IMG submission 80071) | Populus rhizosphere microbial communities from Tennessee, USA - Rhizosphere MetaG P. deltoides SRZDD1 (version 2) (version 2) | ecosystem: Host-associated > Plants > Roots > Rhizosphere >... | reverse complement strand
TGTGGATGCGCGAACACGAGCCCGGTGTTTTTGCTGCTGCGGCTAAATTTATTTCAATTAAAGAATACATTTTTTACCGCCTGTTTGGTCAATACCTTATCGATCATTCCATTGCTTCATGCACCGGGTTGTTTGATATTTATAAAAAAACATGGTATGAACCTGCTTTACAAACAGCAGGTATAAATGCCGGTCATTTATCGCAACCGGTAAGCACCACGCATATTATAAAAGGATTGAAGAAAGAATACGCCATTCAAACAGGTATCAGCGAAAACACACCCTTTATCATTGGCGCCAGTGATGGTTGCCTCGCCAACCTGGGCAGTAATGCCACACAACCCGGCGATATGTCGGTAACCATTGGCACCAGCGGGGCTGTACGCATGATAACCACACATCCTGAATATGATGAACAGGAAAGAATATTCAATTACATTCTTACTAATGACCTATATGTTTCAGGCGGCGCTATCAACAACGGCGTTGTGTTATTGAAATGGTATACCGAAAACTTTTTGCAAAGAAAATTCACTTCGGCAGGCGATATTGAATGGTTTGTTCAACAGGCGGCGCAGGCGCCGCCGGGTGCAGATGGTTTACTGTTTTTACCGTACATATTGGGCGAAAGGGCGCCTGTATGGGATGCCGGCGCCAAAGGCGTTTTTATAGGTGTTCATTCAGGCCATAACCAATCGCATTTTATGAGGGCCATTGTTGAGGGAATAAATTATGCCCTGTACCAGGTGGCACTGTCGGTACAGGAAACTGTAGGCCCCATACAAAATATGTATGCAAGCGGAGGTTTTATTAATTCACCTCTGTGGCTGCAATGGATGACCGATTTGTTTGGAAAAGATATTGCAGTAATTAATAAAGAAGATGCTTCATCAATAGGTGCCGCCATATTGGGTTTTCAGGCTACCGGCATTTTTATAAAAGATGAGTTCCCTGTTTTTTCAGGTACTCATCAAATATATAAACCCAACGCGTCATTGCACAACCATTACCAGCAGTATTATAATGTATATGCTTCTTTATATAATAAGCTGAAAGATGATTTTCAGGCGTTGAATGCTATTCGTGCATCGAACAATAAAATATGAGATTTTTATTGGTGGTTCAACGCTAAACGTAGGGCGGTAATAATGAATGTAATAGGCGAAATGGCGAACTTTCTTTAACTTTTTCTTTTGTTTTACGGGGCACTACTGGCATATTTTTTAAAGCTATATATAGTGAAAGGCCGCACAACTATGCCTTTCAACGCTGTGGTTAAGTTTGAAACTAATCCCGATTTTATCGGGATGGAGCTGCCGGGTCCCTCGCCTGGCAGTTTTCTTTTAGCTAAGAGTTTAAAAGAGAAAAAGGAGAAAAAGAGAAATTCAATTGGCCGTTGACAATTGACAGTTGGCTGGAGGCAAATGCACCGCTTGTCACAACCACAAACCACAAACTTCAAACGGCAACCCTTATTCATCTCTTTGGCGCTCTTGAATGAAAATTGTAACTTGAAAAAGAGAATAACACAGCCAGTATGAACCAGCTAACTGCTCCCAAATACCGGGTACAATCTATTGACGTACTCCGCGGTATAGTAATGATAATTATGGCACTTGATCATGTGCGTGATTTCTTTCATATTGATGCCTTTCAGCACGATCCGTTAAACCCCGCTACTACCACACCCATTTTATATTTTACCCGGTGGATCACCCATTTTTGCGCACCCACTTTTGTATTTCTGGCAGGTACGTCGGCCTGGCTGATCGGTCTCAAAAAAACAAAGGCCCAATTAAGCAGTTTTTTAATAAAACGTGGCGCATGGCTTATTTTGATCGAAGCAGCCGTAATATCGCTGGCCTTAACCTTTAACCCTTTATACAATGCCATAATGTTTCAGGTAATATGGGCCATTGGCATCAGTATGGTAATGTTAGGATTACTTGTTCGTTTGCCCTGGACAGTTATTTTTATCATTGGAATATTAATTGTCGCCGGTCATAATTTACTCGATTATCCCGAAGCTGCCCGCAATCACAACGTAAGCTTTTTTTGGGACCTGCTGCACGATGGCCGGTTCGATACGTATACCTGGGCGCCCAATCGTGTGTTGATTATTGGCTATGCTTTTATGCCATGGACGGGTATTATGCTAATGGGTTACTGTGCAGGCAAATTGTTTGAACCATCTGCAGATCCGGTGAGGCGACAAAAAACTTTATTGACGATCGGCTTCGGATTGATTGCTTTATTTATAATGCTGCGGTGGATCAATGCCTATGGCAATCCCTTACCCTGGACGCATGGGCAAACCGGCCTGGCTACTTTTTTATCTTTTATGAATGTTCACAAATACCCGCCATCATTGATGTATACCAGCATTACGCTTGGTCCGGCCCTGATTGTACTGGCGCTGATTGAAAATGTGAAAAACCGCTTTACTGATTTTGTGAAAATATACGGCAGGGTTCCTTTCTTTTATTATGTGATACACTTTTACCTCATCCATGCCTTATCTACAGTGGCATATTTTATATCGGGCTATGGTAAAAAAGAAATTGTTTCCGATACTCCATTTTTATTCCGCCCTTCTCAATTTGGATTTGATTTATGGTTGGTATACATTGTTTGGATAGGCGTGATATTGTTATTATACCCTGTCTGTAAATGGTATAATAAGTATAAAAGCACGCATGGTCAGTGGTGGTTGAGTTATTTGTAGTTAACTATTTCAACAACCCCTTGATCTCATTCAATTTCAGCAACGCTTCAACAGGGGTAAGCCGGTTGATATCTATTCCTTCGAGTTTTTTTCTGATATCGTCGAATACTTCGGTGTGAGCATCGAAGATCGACAACTGCATTTTTTGCGTAGTGATTTGTTTTACCTGTTCGGCCAGGTTGTTTTGTGCGCCTCCGCCAGCTGGCAGATCTTCTTCGTGCTTTTTTTCGAGTTGTTTTAATATTTCATTGGCGCGCTGAATCAGGGCAGGAGGCATACCGGCCATTTTAGCTACATGAATACCAAAGCTATGGGTACTGCCGCCGGGCGCCAGTTTACGCAGGAAGATAATTTTATTGCCTACCTCTTTATTGGTAACGTGATAGTTCTTTATGCGCGGCAATTTATTCTCCAGTTCGTTCAGTTCGTGATAGTGGGTAGCGAATAATGTTTTGGGCGCAAAAGGCGATTGATGTATGTATTCTGCAATGCTCCAGGCAATGGAAATACCATCGTAGGTAGAAGTACCGCGACCGATTTCATCGAGCAATATCAAACTGCGCGAAGTAATATTATTGATGATGCTGGCGGTTTCGTTCATTTCAACCATAAAGGTGCTTTCGCCGCCGCTCAGGTTATCGGATGCGCCTACGCGCGTAAATATTTTATCTGTAAGGGGTATGCGCGCGCTGTTTGCCGGTACAAAGCTGCCCATATGCGCCATCAGCGTAATAAGGGCGGTTTGCCGCAATAAGGCGCTTTTACCGCTCATATTGGGGCCGGTAAGAATGATAACCTGTTGTGTGGCCGGCTCCAGAAAAATATCGTTGGCAATATAGGGTTCACCAACCGGTAAATTGCGTTCAATTACAGGGTGGCGGCTTTCTTTCAGGTCAAGCACGCCTTCTTCGTGCAGCTCGGGCTTTTTATAATTGAAGTGAAGCGCATTGTGCGAAAAGCACAACAGGCAATCGAGTATGGCCAGTACGTTACCATTTACCTGCATGGGAGCAATATAGTCCTGCAGCTCCAGCAACAGCTTTTCATAAATATCCAGCTCAATAGCCAGTATTTTTTCCTCGGCGCCGGTGATCTTTTCTTCGTATTCTTTTAACTCGGTGGTGATGTATCTTTCTGCATTGGCGAGTGTTTGCTTGCGCATCCATTCGGCCGGCACTTTGTTCTTATGCGAATTGGTTACTTCGAGGTAATAACCAAAAACATTATTAAAACCGATCTTTAAAGAAGAAATGCCGGTTGCTTCTGCTTCTTTTTGCTGCAGCTTCACCAGGTATTCCTTACCGCCCGTGGCAATATTACGTAAGTCATCCAGTTCAGCATGAATGCCTTCTTTAATAGCGCCGCCTTTTGATGCCATGGCAGGCGGGTTGTCGATAATTTCTTTTGTGATCTTTTCTTCAATATACCGGCAAGCATTCAGCGAATCGGCCATCCGTTTTAAATAATAGCTTTCGGTATTTGCACAAATCTGTTTGATCTCTTCAATATGCCGTAAACCGCGCGCTATTTGCAATACTTCACGCGGGTTGATCTTCTTCATCGGGATCTTGCTCACCAGCCGTTCAATATCGCCGCATTGTTTTATGTGATGGACCAGTTTGGTGCGCAGGTCTACATCTTTAATAAAAAACTCAACCAGGTCAAGCCGCTCATTGATGCGGTTTATATCTTTTAACGGCATCAATATCCACCGTTTCAGCAAACGGGCGCCCATAGGCGAAACCGTATTGTCGAGCACTTTATGCAGGTTATTTCCCTCGCCATTGCCAATGAGCTCAAGATTGCGAATGGTAAAGCGGTCCATCCACAGGTAATCGTCGCGGTCTATTCGCTGAACTGATGTTATATGTTGCAGGTTCGGATGCTCGGTATCTTTCAGATAATGCAATACAGCGCCGGCGGCAACAATGCCCAGGTGCATTTCTTCTACCCCAAATCCTTTCAGGGAATGTGTTTGAAAATGTTTCAGCAGGCTTTCGGTAGAATAGGCTTCATCGAAGATCCAGCTTTCCATGGTATAGGTATAAAAGCTGGTACCGAATGTTTCTTTAAAATGCTTTTGAAAGCTGCGTTGAAAAATAACTTCTGCAGGTTTTAATGTTTGCAGCAGTTTATCGATGTATTCAGTATTGCCTTCGGCAACAAAAAATTCTCCCGTTGAAATATCTAAAAAGGCAATGCCTGCATTGTCTTGCGTAAAATGAATGCCTGCCAGAAAGTTATTGCTGTTGTGTTCAAGCAGTTTGTCGTTGGTGGCTACCCCGGGCGTTACCAATTCTGTAACCCCACGCTTTACTATGCCTTTGGCTGCTTTGGGATCTTCGAGCTGATCGCATATGGCCACCCGGTAACCGGCCCTGACCAGTTTATGCAGATAGGTATCGAGCGCATGATGGGGAAAACCGGCCAGTTCGCTGGATGAGGCTCCTCCGTTATTTCGTTTGGTAAGCGTAATGCCCAGCACCTGCGATGCAATGATTGCATCTTCGCCAAAAGTTTCGTAAAAATCTCCTACTCTGAACAACAACACGGCATCCGGGTATTTTTGTTTAATGGCCCGGTGCTGCTGCATTAAAGGGGTATCTGTAGTTGCTTTTGACATGGTGGGCAAATATAAAAGGTTTGACAGGGGATAAAAAAAACGTGTGTTGCTATGTGGGTAAATTGGGAAAAATTAGTTTGATTGTTTTATGGTTATCAAGCCATCAATCCATTTTGAATATCTTTGCCCCATGCGCAAGCTAAGCATGGATGAACTGAACCGTAAATCGGTTGATGAATTTAAGGGATCGGAAAAAATGCCGGTATTGGTGGTGCTGGATAATATCCGCAGCATGCACAACGTTGGCAGTGTATTCCGTACGGCCGATGCCTTTTTGTTGCGTGGCATTTACCTGTGTGGCTACACCCCCCAGCCGCCCCATCGCGACATTCATAAAACGGCCCTTGGCGCTACCGAAACCGTTGAGTGGAAATATGCTGCAACAACGGTGGAGGCGGTAAAAAAGCTAAAAGACGAGGGGTACAGCATATTTGCCGTTGAACAGGTGCAAAGCAGTATTCCGTTGCAACAATTCGATATAAACCAACATGCCCAGGTGGCTGTTGTATTTGGCAATGAAGTAAGCGGGGTGCAGGACGAAGTACTGAAATTGTGCGACGGCTGCATCGAAATTCCGCAGTTGGGCATGAAACATTCCCTCAATATTTCTGTTGCTGCCGGAATAGTTTTATGGGAGCTTGTTAGAAATAAAATATCGAATAATCAATGATAAATGTAGAATGTCGAAGTAAAGGAATTTCAACATTCGATATTCAAAATTCAATATTCAACATTAAAAAATGAGTACCGTTAAAAAATATCTTAGCTTAATAAAATTCTCGCATACCATTTTCGCGATGCCTTTTGCGATGATCGGGTTTGTTTTGGCCCTTACGAGGCACCATTTTATTACCCAATGGAATTTAAACAAAGCAATAGGGTGGAGTGAAGTAAATTGGTGGGAGAGTGATTCGCGAATGTTGATTTTAGCAATTAAGTTTGCGCTCGTTGTATTCTGCATGATCTTCGCCCGTAGCGCCGCCATGGCTTTCAACCGCTACCTCGATCGCCATTTCGATGCATTGAACCCGCGTACTGCCATTCGTGAAATACCTGCCGGCATATTAAAAGCCGACAGGGTGTTGTTATTTACCATTGTTTGTAGTTTGTTGTTTGTGGTTTGTTGCTGGTTTATAAACCGGCTTTGTTTTTTTCTGTCGCCCGTAGCCTTATTCGTTGTTTTATTTTATAGCTATACAAAACGGTTTACACCGCTGTGTCACCTGGTACTGGGGCTTGGGTTATCGCTGGCGCCCATCGGGGCATATCTGGCAGTAACCGGACAATTTGCTGTATTGCCCATTTTGTTTTCACTGGCAGTTATTTTTTGGGTGAGTGGTTTTGATATCATTTATGCGCTGCAGGATGAAGAATTCGATAAATCGCACCAGTTATATTCGATCCTTGCCTGGCTGGGTAAATCAAAGGGGCTGCGGGTATCGGAATTATTGCATGTATTAAGCGCTGCCTGTGTAATTATGGCCGGTGTATATGGCCATTTTCATTGGCTGTACTGGGGCGGCGTGGCCATATTTGTAAGCATGTTGCTGTACCAGCATAGTATTGTAAAACCAACCGATCTGCGCAGGGTGAACCTCGCATTCATGACAGCCAACGGCATTGCCAGCGTGGTGTTTGCCGTGTTTGTAATTGCAGATCTTTTCATAAACTAATTAGCACATTAGCTAATTAGCAAATTTGCTAATTAAATATGCCCCGCATACTCTCAATAGATTACGGCTTAAAACGTACCGGCCTGGCTGTTACCGATCCCCTGCAAATCATAGCAACGGGATTAACCACGGTAGAAACGCCAAAGCTGATCCCATTTTTGAAAGAATATTTTAAAAAAGAAGAAGTGGAGCTGATCATCATGGGTGAGCCCAAAAACTGGGATGAATCAGACACCCATGCAACCCCGCTGGTTAAAAAAGCCGTTGAAAAACTGAAAAAAGAATTTCCCGCCATGCCCATTAAAATGGTCGATGAACGCTATACCTCAAAACTGGCCAAACAGGCCATGATAGAAATGGGTATGAAGAAAAAAGAACGCCGGAACAAAGCCCTGGTCGATGAAATAGCCGCCACCATCATGCTGCAGGATTATTTGCGCAGTATAAGTTGATTATCAATGATATATTAGCTGTGCTATGGTTTAAAACGGCACAGCTTTCACGTTTTTAACTACTTACCACTCGCTTTTTTCAAGTAAATTTGCATCCTGAAATAAGATTTACAGGTTAAAATTTAAGCAACTGACATCATGATATTACCGATCGTAGCATATGGAGCTGATATTTTGCGCAGCACGGGTAAACAAATAACCCCCGATTACCCGGGTTTGTCGAAGTTGATCGATGATATGTGGGAAACTATGTACGCCAGCAATGGTGTAGGCCTGGCTGCCCCGCAGATCAATAAAGAAATTCGCCTTTTTGTAATGGATAGTGCACAGATTTTCGACAACCAGGAAGATGATGAAAAGGGAAAGTATCCCGATGAGCCTGGTATTAAACAGGTATTCATCAATGCAAAAATAAAATCGCTGAACGGCGAAGAGTGGGCTTACAATGAGGGTTGTTTAAGCATTCCCAAAATTCGTGAAGATGTGATCCGTAATGAAACCGTAACGCTGGAGTATGACGATGAAAATTTTAAGCATCACGAAAAAACATTCAATGGTATTACGGCCCGTGTTATTCTGCACGAATACGATCACATCGAAGGGAAATTATTTATCGATTACCTGAAGCCGTTAAAGAAAAAACTGCTGAGAGGCAAACTCGACGATATTTCCAAAGGCAAAGTGAAGGCCGATTACAAAATGATTTTTATTAAATAATGTTCCCCAACCTGTTAGGTCAAAGCGTCAAAAGACGGCATGCAAATAGTTTTAAAGCAGGCATAAAACGGTCAAACCTGACAGGTTTTTTTGTATGCCTGCTGATCTTTTCTTCCTGCCTTTTGCATGCCCAGGACTCTTTGGTGAACGTTGAAAAGAAAACCATTACCCTGAAAGAAGTGGTTGTTCGCAACAACCTGAACGTGGCCGCATTTATTGACCGGGTAAAAAACGATACTACTTTTTACAAAGCCTTTCGCAACCTGAAGGTGCTCGGTTATACTTCGCTGAACGATATTCGCATACTCGATAAAAAAGGCAATGTGAACGCCTCGTTGTACAGCCGAACAAAACAACATGTAAACAACGGATGCCGGTACACACAGGTTATTGAAGAAACCACTACCGGTGATATATACGATAAATACCATGCGTATAACTATTATACCGCAGGTATGTATGCCGGTTTGTTTTTTGCGAGCGATACTGTTTGCGGCGAAACCAATATTGTAAAAAATGCTGCTTTCGGTACACAGGGCAAAAGCGGACTGGCAAAGCATAAAGAACAACTGAAGATGCTGTTCTTTAATCCGGGAAAGAAAATTCCCGGTATTCCCTTCATAGGAAATAAAATAGCGTTGTTCGATGATGAGGTGGCCGCCCGTTACGATTTCAGTATTGATATGGATGCCTTCAAAGGCGAAATGTGCTATGTGTTCACCTGCAAACCTCGCGCTGATTTAACCAACGGTGAAAAAGATCAGATTGTAGTGAACAATATGACCACCTGGTTCCGCATAGATACCTGGGAAATTGTTGCCCGTAATTACGACCTCAGCTACAATGCCGGCGTATACGATTTTAACGTACGCATGGAAGTTGAAATGAGCAAATTCGGCGATTACCTGGTGCCCAAAGTTCTGCGCTACGATGGCAACTGGGATGTGGTGTTTAAAAAACGGGAGCGGAGTATTTTTACCGCTACGTTATTTGATTTTAAGAAATAGTTCAGTATTTACATTTTCAAATTAACTAATTTTCTTCGTCGTTACATACCCCCTCCATTTCTCAAACAACTGTTGCATATCGTTAGGTATTTCGCTGTTGAATACTACTTCTTTACGGCTGCGTGGGTGAATAAAGCCAAGGGTTTTGGCGTGTAAGGCATGCCGTGGGCAGATGGAAAAACAGTTATCTACAAATTGTTTGTATTTGCTGAAAACGGTCCCTTTTACAATTTTATCGCCGCCATACAGTTCATCGTTAAATAAAGGATGGCCGATGTGTTTCATGTGAACGCGGATCTGGTGTGTGCGGCCTGTTTCAAGCTCGCATTGAATAATGGTAACATAACCAAGCCGTTCAAGTACTTTAAAATGGGTAGTCGCATCCTTGCCATACTCGCCATCGGGGTAGGCGTCGAAAATTTTGCGAAAGCGCTGATGGCGGCCGATATGGGCCTTTATCGTTCCTGAGTCTTCGGCAACATCGCCCCAAACAAGCGCAACGTACTGGCGGTGGATGGTATGGTCGAAAAACTCTTTTGCCAAACAGGTTACCGCTTTTTCGGTTTTGGCCAGCACCATTAAACCGCTGGTATTTTTATCAATACGGTGTACCAGTCCGAAGCGGGGAAGGTTATCGGCCGAAATTTCACTGTTTTGCTGCTGTAAATGCCACGCAACCCCGTTAATGAGGGTGCCGCGCGGGTTACCGCTGGCAGGGTGAACTACCAATCCAACAGGTTTATTTACAATGAGAATGTCATCGTCTTCAAAAACAATATTCAGGGGCATTTTTTCGGGAAGGATCTCTTCGCCATGCATTTCCTTATCGGAGTATACAATGATCTCTTCGCCCGGTTTTATTTTATGGTTTGCCTGAACTGTTTTTCCGTTTACAGTAACCCGTCCGCTTTCGATACTTTGCTGCACTTTATTGCGGGAAGCCCCTTCAATACGGGCCACCAAAAATTTATCGAGCCGCATAGGCTCCTGGCCCTTATCTACCGTTAAGCTAAATCGCTCGTATAACTCCTCCGGGCCTTCTGCATTTTCTTCCTGGTCGTTAAAAGTGTTCACATCCTTGATGGTCATGGGGTATAGCAGTTTGGGCAAAGGTAAGCAACCAGCAGTTGTATAAAATGCTACATTTGCCATTTATATGGAAACCAGTATAAAACAGGGGGTGTTATTTCGCGATCTGGGGCGTATTGAGTACCAGGCGGCCTGGGATTACCAGGAAAAACTGTTGCAGGAAAACGTGAAAGTAAAAACAGGCAATAGGCAATTGGCAATGGGCAATGGACAAAATGAAATGGACAGCCTGCCGGTTGGAGGAGATACCACCAATTATTTGTTGTTTGTTGAGCATCCGCCGGTGTATACGCTGGGCAAAAGCGGGTCTATTGAACATGTGTTGATCGGTGAAGCTGAAAGGGCTGCCCGCGGCATCAGTTTTTACCATACCAACCGGGGAGGCGATATTACTTTTCATG
>Ga0114129_10015942_pt1 | contig 10687 bp, 6 predicted proteins | sample RhiMetdeltSRZDD1_FD_80071 | JGI IMG/M metagenome (GOLD analysis project Ga0114129, IMG submission 80071) | Populus rhizosphere microbial communities from Tennessee, USA - Rhizosphere MetaG P. deltoides SRZDD1 (version 2) (version 2) | ecosystem: Host-associated > Plants > Roots > Rhizosphere >... | reverse complement strand
GGATCTGACCCCCACCGAGTCGACGAGCGCGCCGTGACAGCGGGGAGCTGCGTTCCTATCTTGTCGCCATGAGGCGCTCTTTGTGGAGTCGCGTCACTGCCCTGTTCGTGGGCCTCTGGTTCGTTGCCGTCATGGCCGCACCAGAGGTCACGCATGCGTGCCCGATGCACGGGTCGCACGCTGTGGCAGCGTCGCCGGCCTCCGCGCACGCGGCCCACTCGTCGGCCGTTCAGTCCGCCGCCGATCATCACTCGGCCAGCACCGACTCCGCGCCGCGGCACAGTCCTCAGTGCAGTTGTCTGGGTCACTGCTGTTCTACGCCGCCGATTGCCATCATGGCGACGAGCGTGTCGCTCGCCGACATTGTCACGTTTGCGACTCGTGACGCCGGACTTGCGGACTATGCCTACGTTCCGGTTGCCGCCCAGCACGTCCTTCCGCTCGCGCACGCCCCGCCGCTGAGCGCCTAACGGGAAGCCGCGCCGCCGGCGCGCCCCGTTCCCGCCATCCCGCAAGGCCCACACGTTGGCGCGCCGCTCGCACCGACGTGTGCGTGCCGCCGATGGTGCTGCCGTGATTCAGGTGCTCGCAATTCGTTCCTAACTGCTCGCTACCCCGCCGCCATCCCGCATGGCGCGGGAGGAATCTGGCAATGATCGACATTCTTGGCGGACTCGCAATGAGAGTCCTGCAGTTCTACGCGTGGACCGTTGGCCTCGGGTTGGTCGTGCTCGCCGTCATCATGCTCGCCGAAGGCACGGTCGACCTCATTCGTGACCGACGGGCGTGGCGTACGTCACGGTCGTCGACACCCGGTTGAATACCGAATGAAGATCGTTCTTCTCGGCTCCCTGCTCGCCGCCCCTCCGCTGTTCAGTCGATAGCGGGTTTGGCGATGCGGTGGTGGCATCAGCGTCGGCGCGTGATCGCCGCGGCTCTCGCGGCCTGGTCCTTCGTGGTTCAGGGGGAGCCAGCGGCGCTGCACGAGTGCGCCATGCACGACGGCGTCGGGCACGGGCCGGCGTTGGTCGGCGTGGCGCACACGGCCTCAGCTGACGCCACCGAGCACCACGCGGCTGGCACGGCGCAGGAGTCCACGGGTGATGGCGATCGTGGGCCACACTCACGAGGCTGCACCTGCCCGGGGCCGTGCTGCGATGAGTCGCCGATTGCGTTGATCGCGGCGAGCGTTCCGCTCGTCGCGCCCGCAACGCGCCCGGCGACGCGGACTGCCGTTAGGCACACCACGCACGTCCCGTCCGAGGCCGAACACAGCCGGCCGCCCTCGATCGGTCCTCCCGCACCTCACATCGGCTGATCGTCAGCACGCGCGCGTGACTACACGCGACGCTCCGCACCGCACATCCGTGCGTCGCGGCATGCACCATCCCGATGCGAGGACCCATGCGTTCCATCGTTCGTCCTGTGCGCCCGGCGCCGTGTGCGTTCGTCGTCGCACTGCTGTTCTCTTCCAATGTGATTCACGCGCAACAGGCCAAGCGGGACACTACTGCGCGCGACAGCACCGGCCGCAAGTCGACGAAGCTGCAGGCCGTGACCATCACGACGACGCGGGCGGACCGGGACGAGCCCCGAGCGACGACGAATGTCGCGCCCGCGTTGATCCGGCTGACTCCCGCGACCAACGCCTGGGATCTCGCGCGACAGACCGCAGGTATCGAGGTTCACGACCAGGGCCAGGGGCCCGGCTTCGCATCGAATGCGTCGATTCGCGCGTTCAGCTCCGACCACTCGACCGACCTCGCGCTGTGGATCGACGGCGTACCGGTCAACGAGCCGGTGAACGGGCATGCCGAGGGATACAACGACTGGAGTCTGATGTTTCCCGAGGCGATCAGCGACTTCGACGTGATCAAGGGTCCGACGAGCGCGCTGTTCGGCAACTTCGCCCTGGCCGGCGTCGTGAACGTCCGAACGCTCGAGCGCATGCGTGGGACCGAGGGGTTTCTCACGGGCGGAGCATACGGACGTGTCGAGGGCACGGTGCTCTCCGGGTTCGATCACGACTCGTCGGGCGGCGTCTTTGGCCTTCGCGCCATGCGCGAGGACGGTTGGCGGCCGAACAGCGGGTACAGCCTCCTGCAGGGACACGGCCGGGCGGTTCGAAGCCTGTCGCCTAACGCGACAGTCGATGCCGGTATCGAGCTCTACGGCGCAAAGTGGGACTCCCCGGGGTTCATCACGGCCGACCAGTTCGAACGTGGCGCATTCGATTCGGTCGCGAACACGACCGACGGCGGGTTCAAGCGACGCGCCCAGGAGCGCGTGAGCCTTCGGATGCTGCATGGGACCTCGATCTGGCGCTCGACACTGTACGCCACGCAGAGCCGCTGGGAGCTCTTTCTCACCACACCGCCGGAAGGCGGCGGCGAGGAGGGCAGCGGTGCACAAACCGAGGAGCAGGACTCGCGATATGGCCTTGGCGCGACGAGCGCGTACAGCGTCGGATTCTCGCGCGGGGAGGTGACTGCGGGCGTCGAGGGACGGTTCGATCATTCGCGCTACGAGAACTGGCAAGACAGCGCGCGGACGCGCGTCGAGCCTCAGGAGCGCGACACCGGCGAACAGCTCTCGGGTGCCGCCTTCGTGCAGTCGCGTGTCGACGCGAGCCAGCGCCTGACGCTGTCTCTCGGCGCCCGGATTGACGCGCTGCGGACGCGCGCCGAGCCCGTGGAGGGAGAGTCGGCCAGCGAGTCACATGGGACGTTCTCGCCCAAGCTCGGCATTCTGTTCAAACTCACGCCGCTGCTCTCTGCGTACGCGAATGCCTCACGCGGTTTCCGCGCTCCCGACAACGTCAACGCGTTTCCGACGTTAGGCCTCATCACCGCGTGGTCGTACGAGGGCGGCCTCAAGTTCGATCGGTCGCGCCTATCGGCGTCCGCCGCCGCGTTTCAGATGGACGTGAGCGACGAGCAGCAGTTCAGCGAGGTCTGTGCGTGCTCGGTCTCCGGCGGCGCGAGCCGGCGTCGTGGTGTCGAGCTGTCGGGTGAGGCTCGCGTTGCAACACCGGTCACGATCTCCACGGACTGGACGCTGAACGACGCGAAGTACCGCAGCTTCACGACCGAGGACGGCGATGTGCTGAAGGATGAGGTGCGTGTGTTCAACACCGCTCGTTACGTCGGCATCGCCGCGATCGCCCTTTCACAACCGACGAGCGGCTCGTGGACCGTTCGACTCTCCACCAACGTGGTCGGTCCGTACACGCCGTTCGACGAGGAGCCGGGGTTCGAGCTACCGGCGTATGCGTTGCTCCACCTGTCGGGACGTGTGAGGTTCTCGAAAGCCGACCTCGAGGTCGGCGTTCGGAATCTGCTGGACCGGGTGTACCCGGAGCTGCGCGCAGGCGGCTTCGTCGCCCCCGGCCAGCCCCGGTCGATCTTCGCGAACGTCAGGTACTCGTTCTGAGTCGTCGCCGCGACTACGTAGGTAGCCAAAGTTCTGCTACAAATCACGGAGCCAGAAGTGCGGCGACAGCAGTCCGGCTTTTATGGCGCGCATTGGCCGACGAAGAAGGCCAGCGCCCGCGCAGCCCCGCTAATCGGACGCGCGCTGTCCTCTGTCTCGGCTCTCGCGCCGTCGTTGGCGCCGATCGGGTATTGAGCGACGGACGCCGACAGCCAATGGATGAAGTCGCCGGGTTCACCGAAACCCGAGCTCCGAGACCTCGTCGCGTAAGCGCTCCTCGCTCACCTGCCTCGGCTCGTACGCCACGAGTACTTCCTTGCGGACCGCGTCGGGAACGACCTTCCGCACACCCTCGATCGCGGAAAGGCTCCTGGAGATCTTCCGCGCGCACACCTCGCAATGCATCCGTCGCGCGGGAATAATCGTCTCGACGAGGGTCTCGCTGTCGTCGACACCCACATCGCCGAGCTTCAAACGGAGAAGCGAGAGCGTCGACAGCAGCACCGCGCCGACGGACGCCACGATGATCGCGATGGCAACGGGAGTCGTCACGGGACCCAGGACGGCGAGCGCGACGCCGAGTACGTTGAACGCGACCGCGATGGCGATGTTCTGCCGCATCTTCCGGTGGGACGCACGGCCGAGCAGGATCGCGCTCACGACTTTGTCCAGCTTGTCGCTCACGAGCACCACGCCGGCGGACTCCATCGCGATGTCCGTCCCGGCGCCTAACGCGATCCCGACGTCGCTCTGCACCAGGGCGGGCGCGTCGTTGATGCCGTCACCAACCATCGCCACAGTCCTTCCACCCTGCTGAAGGCGCTCGATCACCGTCGCCTTCTCGGACGGCAGCAGCTCGGCATGCACCTCGTCGATCTCAATGTCCTTCGCGACAGCTGTCGCGACGCCGCGGCTGTCACCAGTGAGCATGACCGTCTTGATCTCGAGGTCCCGCAGCCGTCGCATGACCCGTAAAGTCCCCGGACGCGGCATGTCCTGGAGCGCGATCGCGCCGATGAGCTTCCGCTCCGCGGCGGCATAGACGATGGTGTGGCCCGCTTCCAGTTCGCGCGCTCGCGCCGGCGGTGCCACCGCTATGCCTTCAGCCTCGAGGAGAGACGTGCGTCCGACCACGACTCGTTGCCCGTCAACCTCGGCCATGACGCCCTTGCCCGGAATCGCGCGAAAGTCAGCGGCCTCCCGCGGGCGCACCTCCTGAAACTCCGCGTATCGCACGATCGCGCCCGCGATCGGATGCTCGCTTCCGGCTTCCGCTGCCGCGACGGTTGAGAGCAACCAGTGCTCGTCGCACTGCAACGGGATCACCTCCCGGACGGTAGGCCGGCCGTAGGTGAGCGTTCCAGTTTTGTCGAACACCACCGTGTCGGTCTCGGCGAGCGCCTGGAAGAATTCGCCTGCCCGGACCAGCAGTCCGCGCGCGATCCCATGCCCACCACCGATCGCGAGGATGAGCGGCGTCGTTAGGCCCAGGGCGCACGGGTAGCCCAGGATGATGACGGAGATCGCGATTACCGTCGCCCGCGTGACGTCGCGGGAGTAGAGCAGCCATCCGCCGAACGCCACCACGGCGACCACGAAGACGACCGGGCCGTAGTAGTTCATGAGCCGGTCCATGAGGAGCTGAATGGGCGGCTTCCGCTCCTCGATCTGCCGCATCAACCTAACGACCTGCGCCACGAACCCGTCGCTGGCAGGCCGCGTGACCTTGACCCGCACGAAGCCGTCGAGGTTCATCGTTCCGCCAACAACCTCGCCACCGGCTTCACGGTACGCCGGCACGCTTTCGCCGGTGACGGCCGAGAGGTCGAAGCTGGACGCGCCGTCCTCGATAGTGCCGTCGAGGGGCACTCGCTCACCCGGGCGGATTGCGATGCTCTCACCTGGCTGCACGTCGCCGGCTGGGACTTCGACTTCCTTGCCGCAACGGTAGACTCTCGCTTCCTGCGCCTGCAGTGAAAGCAGCCGCCGCACCGACTCCGCCGCTCGCTTCCGCGTGCCGAGCTTGAATGCTCCGAAGAAGAGGTGGAGGCCCATGAGCCACGTGGCCACGGGAAAGAAGTTCGGCCAAGCGTTAGGCGCGGCGAGATGGCCTATGCCTACGGCGAACGCTCCCCAGGCGCCGCTCGAGAGCAGCACGTTGGCGTTGATGACGCGCTGCCGGACGGCCATCAGCGTCTTGCGAAGAATCGGGAAGCCGATCCAGAGGAGCACCACGGCAGCGACCACGCCGCTCACGGCGGCACGTACGCGGTCCGGAAGCCCGAACGCGTTGAGTGGGTCGAACAGCGTGTCTGCCAACGCCAGCGCGACTCCGAGAATCCCGCGGCGCTTGATCGTGTCGAACAGCACCTCGTCGGTCTTGTATTGCTGCGCCTCGGTGGCGACGACTGTGTACCCAAGTTCCTCGACCTTCCTCGCCACGTCGGTCTCGGACACCCGCTTCCGGTCGGCGTCGACGAGAATGATCCCGTGGACGAGGTTGACCTGAACGGTGTTGATGCCCGGCAGGCGGCCGAGAGCTTTCTCGACCGACATCGTGCAGAACGAGCACATGAGACCGCTCGCCTTCACCTGAATCAGGTTGCCGGAGCCAGCGTTCATACGGCGTCCGTCGGCATTCCGACCCGACAGAGACAGTAAGTGAACGCCTGCGTCGATCCCGCCGGAGTCCGATGGTCCTCGCGCACGCTGTCGACGAGAGTGAACGCCGCTCCGAACTCGGCGTGCATCGCGTCCGGGCTGTAACGCACAACCTCGAGTCCGCTGCATCGCGTCGGTCCTTCCGGCGCAAAGCTCGCAACGATGACGTGGCCGCCCGGGCGAACCGCACGTCGAACCTGGGCGACGTATTGCGCACGGTCACCCGGGAGAGTCAGGAAGTGAAAGACGGCCCGGTCATGCCAGACATCGAAGCCGCCCAATGGCAGCGGCACGGTGAGGATGTCCCCCGCAACCCACTTGGCACGCGCCGCACGGGCACCGAGCCGTTCGCGGGCCCGCGTTAGGCCGGCCGGTGCGATGTCCAGCACAGTCACCTCGCGGTATCCCGCCTCCAGCAGCCCGTCAACCAGCGTCGAGGCGCCGCCGCCCACGTCGAGGATCGGCGCGTCGAGCGCCGGAGTCGTGCGCCGGATCAGGTCCAGCGAGAGTGCCGCTTCGGGCTGGTACCAGCTGACTTCGTTGGGTGTCTTCGTCCGGTAGATTGCGTCCCAGTGGTGCCGGCTACTCACGGGGCCCTCCGGCGCTCAGGAATCGCGACAATCGTCGCAACCTGCCTCGCCTCGGATACCTTCGACTCCTTCCTTCGCGATGATCGGCACCATCATTATGGCAGCGACGGGATCACACCACCACCACCCAGCAATCACGTTCAGCGCCACGCCGGCGAGCGCGATGACAGACAGGTAGGCACAGAGCGAGGTCTGTGTGGCTTCGGCCTCGAGAGCCGCGCTGTGAAGCTCGCGAGCCACACGTCGTTTGGCCGTCGCGAGCGCGGGCATTATTACGACCGAAAGCGCGAGAATCACCGTGCCGAGCATGGACCGATCGGGACGCTCCTGGTACCAGAGCGACCTCACGCTGTCGATCGTCACGTACACGGCGAGTGAGATGAACGACCAGCCGATCACGCGGAGCGTGATCCGCTCGACACGCTCGCGCCGCGCGTGATCGAGGTCCGCGCGCAGCCTCCACTGCGCGGCGCCGCTGGCGGTTACCTCGATCACGCTGTCGATCCCGAAGCCGACGAGCGCCACGCTGCCGGCCAACACTCCGGCCACCAGCGACACGACCGCCTCGAGTGAGTTGTACGCGATCGTGGCGTAATTGAGCCAGAGCCCCCGGCGGACCAGCGCTTCCCGTTCGAGGGTGTCAGGTGACGTCATGATACGTCGGCAAGTGGTGCCCCGCGGTCGGGAGCGCGAGCAGCGTCAGGATTGTCGAGGATCCCAGACGGCCGGTCAAGACGGTCGCGCGGCTCCGCGTCCGACTCTCGATACGCGATCGGCACGCAGGATGAGCTCACGGCGACCAGCTCAACCCGGCGAAGATCGAGCGCGCATCCGCCGGTTCGTAGTACGCTCCGGCGGCGTTGTCGACCTGAACGGAGCCGGAATACCGTTTGTCGAACAGGTTTCGCGCTTCGACGAACGCGGTGACGCCCGCACGCGCGATCGCCCACTCACCACGAATCGCGAGCGTTGACCAGCTGTCATTCTTCGCCGTGTTCGCGCTGTTCACGAAGTACGATTTCGGCACCCACTCGACGACCGGCGCCACCGACAGCCCGGATGGGTGCGAGTACTTGAGCTCCGCGCGCACGTAGTGTTCCGGCGCGCCGGGAAGGTTGTTGTCCTCATAGTCCGGATCATCGACGTACGTGAACCGGGAATACGTGTACGCGAGGCGCGTCGATAGCCTGTCGCGTACGTCCCCGCGAGCGAGCGCGCCCAGGGCGAAATCGTACTCGAGGCCAGCCTCAAACCCCGCGTGGCGCGTCCGGTCCGCGTTCCGATACGTCGGTACCGTGAAGGGCGCACCCGGAAACGGCCGCACGTTGATGTTCAGGATCTCATCGTTCAGCTCGATGTCGAACACCGAGACGTCCCAGACGAGACCGAGCTGCCGCCCGCGCGCGCCGATCTCGTACTGCCATGCCTTCTGCGCCTCGAGGTCGATGAAGCCGCCGGGATTCCCGAAGCTCGAAAGCTCGAGCAGAAGCGGGGGCTCCACCGTCTGGCTCGCGTTCGCGAACACGCTGCCACCGATGCCCGGCACGTCGTACCGAATGCCAAAACGCGGGGTGACCGGCTGAAACGTCTGACTGTCGGATTGATCGCCGTTCGACAGGAAGAAGTCATCGACCGTTCGATGCGAGTAGTCGAAGCGTGCTCCGGCCAGAAACGTCAGCCGGTCCGTCAGCGCGAACGCATCTTCGGCATACACGCCGAGGTTGTACACCTTGTCCTTTTCGTCCCGCGTCAGGTTGCCGTGCTCGCCGCCGACATTCTGATACTGCCGGTTGTCCATGTTCTCATACGCCGGCTGCATGCCTAACGTCAGGCGGTTCTTCCGCCCGCCGACGGCGGCTGTGTTCTCGTAGCGAATCTCCGCCCCGACATCCCGGCTGATCTGCGCGATGACCTCGAAGATCGGGTGGTCGATGTCACGGTACTGCAGGTACGGGCTGACCTCGAGCCGCTGCGACGGCGTGAGCTGCGCCCTGAGCTGGGCACCCACATGATGGAGGTCGTAGTCCCGACCCCACTTGTTCGTCACGTTGTTCGCCACCGCCTGCTCGGGGTCGGCGTCGAACTGCTCACGCGTCAGTGAACCCGCCAGGTGCTCCTGGACGTGCGCGAAGAAGTAGAACGTCCGCGCATCGAGACGGTCGTTCAGGCGGTAGCCGCCATGCAGGTTCACGCGGTCGCGTTTTTGATCCGACCACTCGCGATAGCCATCCAGTCCCGTGCGGGCATAGCTCCCGTAGTAGTCGAACGCCCCGATCGTGTCCCCCGACGCAAGCTGCGCCTTGTAGAAGCCGAACCCGCCGCCCTGGGCGAACAGCGAGACTCGATCGGCCGTGAAGCCCGTCTTCGTGTCGAGGTTCACGCCGCCGCCTAACGTCGATCCGCCATACCGGAGCGCGTTCGCGCCCTTGTACACCTCGATCGACTCCGTCGTGAGCAGCTCGAGCGACTCGAAGTCCGTGAACCCGTCCGCGTTCCGATACGGCATACCGTTCACGAGCAGGTTGAGCCCCCGGGCGTGGAAGTTGTTTCGCAGCCCGGAACCCCGGATCGATATCTGGCTCTCGTCGGCCGCACCGAATCGTGGTTGTACGAAGACACCGGGCGTGAAGCTCAGCACGTCGTTGAGGTTTGCCTGACGAGTGCTCCTAAGCTCGCTGGGCCCGATGATCGCCACAGCCCCTGGAACCTCGGCCGCCCGCTCCCGCGTCTCATCGAGGTCCGTTCGCGTGCCGATGACGGTCACGTTGCCCAGCGTCGCCGCGTTCACGCTCAAACTGAAGTCGAGTCTGGCCGTAGCCCCCGCCGTGACGTCGACATTCTTCGACGCCGTCGCGTAGCCCACCCGCCGCACCGACACCACGTGGTTGCCAGGCGAAACTCCAGTGAGGCGGTATTGGCCGGTCGAGCTGGTCTGCGCTGCTGGAGCCGCGCCGTCGAGGCTGATGAGCGCCCCGACGACAGGGTTACCGGTGCCAGTAGCCGCGACGCGACCCGAAATGGTCGCCGTCGTAGTCGCCCCCTGCGCCGCGCCGATCGCCGGCACAAGAAGGTATACCGCCAAGGCACCTAACAGGCCTAACAAGGCTCTGCCGCCGAGGGTCAATCCCGAGCTCCGGGTGCGCTCGGCTGCGTGCGCGAAAATGCGCTGTCCCACGAGTCCCCCTGATGAACATGGTGAACGCCGCGGACAGCGCGGGCCGTCGTAAAGCCCGAAGCTGCTCCGCGCATGAGCTCCGTGACGTGCTACGAGCTCAAAGACGTCGGGGGGCCGTTGGGAAACGGAAGGAAATGGTCGTGGGACGACCGAAAAACGCCGATCTCTCGTGGCGCGCGGAGCGCGCTGCGAACAACCGGCAGCGGTGTGGCGACGTCCGTGCGAGCGGGGAGCCACTGGGACGCGCCGCCTGCACAGTCTCCTGGACACAGACACCCACAGTGGTGCGGCGTCTGGTGGTCCGTTGCGGTCGATCCACGAGAATCGATGATCGCCGGCGCGGCATGCCCGGCATGCCGATGCACCGCAGGGCGTGCGTCGCCACTGGCCATCGCCGGCGGAACACCATCGTGCTCGGGACACGTGTAGATGACCCCGTGCCCCAGGAGCACCGCGACCAGCCACAGCTCGACCACGGCTGCCAGCGATCGGAACCAACCCGCGCGTCGCATTGGTACGAATCTATGAGTTGCCCGGCAAGGCGCCACTGCCCGCGCTATACGGCTGCGATCCCGGGTCCTCACATCTGTGTGGCCGGAGGACACGTGGCGCCTAACGCCAACGCAGCACCTCACGATCGGCCACCCGACGTGCCTAACGCCGATGGCTCCGACGCCAGCGGCAACTCGGCCAACCGTCATCGCCGCCGTCGCCTTTCGGATCGCTGTTGCGGCCGGGCGGGCCGACGATTAGCTTTGATTCAAAGCGACACACGCGCCGAGCGCGTGGACAAGTTCCGAACGACCCTGGGGCCTGCCGAATTGCGAGC
>Ga0114129_10015941_pt1 | contig 10687 bp, 7 predicted proteins | sample RhiMetdeltSRZDD1_FD_80071 | JGI IMG/M metagenome (GOLD analysis project Ga0114129, IMG submission 80071) | Populus rhizosphere microbial communities from Tennessee, USA - Rhizosphere MetaG P. deltoides SRZDD1 (version 2) (version 2) | ecosystem: Host-associated > Plants > Roots > Rhizosphere >... | reverse complement strand
TGGGAACTTGCTTTGGAGGGGTGCCAAGCACCTCATGAAGATATGTCCTTAAGACTTGATAGCACTAAGGCCGCAAACTTCTTGGGATGGGAAACGGTTTTATCGGTTCGGGAAAGCGTTCAGAAGGCGGTGAAGTGGTACCGAGCCTATTATCAAGACCCGAATTTTGATGGATATGATGTGACTATACAGAATATTGCAGATTATGTAAGAACGGCTCAACAAGCTGGGATGCGGTGGGCAAGGTGAATCAGAGATTCCGTTTTTGCGAGGTGGACAACTATCTTGCCATCGCATCCGTAAGTTCGCCGAGGGCAAGGAACACTTGAGCCCATGCGCAGTCTTCTTCTGGAGGTCCACATTTAGGCTGAGTTTTCCCGAGCCCGAAGTTGACTTAGATCATTGTACGGCCTTCCCCAACGAGCGCTGACTTGGTGCGTCCTATTTCTGGGTGCAGTCTTCCAGAAGCTTCAAATCGCAACCGACAATTCAGTTTATACTTATGGAGATCAACTTATGATTTCAGCGATTTTATCCGTAGCGATTGAGCACGTGCCTGCCTTACTGTTGATATGGCTGACGATCTATATTGCCTATTGGTTCTTGGGGATTTTGAAATGGCCTAGAGTCTTATGGCGCGATAAAGCTCTCGCCCAATGGGGCACTGTGGACATTCGTTCGCTTCCGGGGGGGTATTGGGGTTCACTAGCAATTATAAGCTTGATAAGCCTCTTCCTTGAACTCCTCCTTATTCGGTGGATTGCCTCGGAAATTCGAGTATTCGCTTATTTCAAATCCTTAGTGTTGATCGCATGTTTTCTAGGATTTGGCCTGGGTTGTTATCTCACCAAGAAAAAAATCCGCTTAGCGCACAGCCTGGTGCCATTGCTGGCCCTGGTGTTCATAACGGAGTTACCGTGGGACCCAGCCCGGCGACTCATTACGAATCTAGCAGGCTTCATAGGCTGGTTTTCCGATGTGCACATCTGGAACAGAGCATATTTTGAGGGTAGTTTGCTCTGGGGAGTCGCTTCAGCCGGAATGGCGCTCTCAATCGTTATACCTCTCTTTGGATTGATTGCCATCACCTTCATCCCGCTGGGACAGTTGGTAGGTTGGTATCTTGAGAACTCACCCAAAGGCATTTTTGCATACTCCGTAAACGTCATTGCCAGCATAATCGGAATCTGGCTATACACGACTCTGTGTTTCCTTTCGACTCCGCCGGTAATTTGGTTTGGCATTTTGTTTTTAGGCCTGCTCGTGTATTTTTGGCCGCTGGGTCAAGTGAGAAAGAGCATCGCGGTTTCCTTTGTCTGCATCATAGCCCTCTTTGCCTTGGGAACTCAGAAGTCTCAATGGTGGGGCGAGCAAAGTTGGAAAGGCTCGAGCTCGGCGCTCAACCGGCTGGAGGGGGGCAAACCTGAGACACTCTGGTCACCCTATCAGAAGTTGACTCTTGTACCATTGAAAAAAGGTAATGAGGTGGTCCGATATATCCTCAACACCAACGATACTTGGTACCAGCAAATTCTCGACCTGTCCGACGCTGCGGTTGCCCGGAACCCGGACCTCTATCAAAACATGCCGGCTAAATACCATCAATACAATTTGCCCTATCAGTTCTACAAAAACCCCGCGAAGGTTCTGGTCGCCGGAGCCGGGATGGGTAACGATGTGGCGGCGGCATTGCGAAACGGGGCTGGTCATGTGACGGCTGTCGAGATCGATCCTCTAATCTACGCGACGGGCAAGCAGTTGCACTTCGAACGCCCATACCAGTCAGACCGCGTCGAGGTTCATATCAATGACGCGAGAAGCTTTCTCCAAAACACGAAGGAGAAATTCGACCTGATCGTGTTTTCGATACTCGATTCGCACACGACGAGTTCGTATTACACAAATATCCGGCTTGATAACTATGTCTATACGCTGGAAGCCATGGAGGCGACGCAAAATTTGTTAAAGCCGGAGGGCTTATTTGTCATGTCGTTCTCGGCTGAACGGCCCTGGTTTACAAAGCGCCTTTATGATGTCGTCACTTTGGCCTTTGGCAAAAAGCCATTGATGCTCCAACCCGGTGTCGTATTCTTCGTCGTTGGTCCAGGCGATCATGTCGAAACAGCTCTGGCGGCTGACCCCGAGCTTCAAGCATTTGTCAATAGCCATGCGGATGTTAAGCTCGCGGAAGCTTCGCTTATTACCGATGATTGGCCGTATCTTTATCAGCAGTACCGAGGTATTCCGGTTATTGTGTGGATCTTATCGGTTGGGCTCGCTGTTGTGTGCTGGCTGACATTTCACAAACTAAAGGAGTCTCGGGAAGGGATCCAATGGCACTTCTTCTTTTTGGGCGCGGCCTTCATGTTGGTTGAGGTCCAGATTATCAGTAAACTCGCGCTCCTCTTCGGCACGACTTGGCTCGTAAACTCAATTGTCATTAGCACTTTGCTTCTCTTCATTCTGCTTTCTAACTTGACCGTCTCCTTATTTCCGCATTTTCCGCGGTCACTTGCCTACGCGGGGCTTTTTGGAGCTCTGGCGCTAAATTACCTGGTTCCAACTAACGCGTTATTCTATGAGTCTCTGTGGGTGCGAACTGTAGTCGCCACAGGGATGTACTGTGCTCCGGTCTTCTTTGCAGGACTGATTTTTATAACTAGCTTCAGGCAAGCCGGCTTTCAGGCCGAAGCATTTGGGTCAAACCTGCTGGGAGCGCTTGTGGGGGGCTTGCTCGAATCGCTTTCGTTCTTAAGCGGCATCAAAGCTTTGGTGATCGTAGCCGCTTTGCTCTACTTCCTGTCCCTTGTCACAAAAAGCCGAGTGCGCGTGACGGCGACTAGCAGTGCCGCCGTGACTACCCCTGCTTAGTAACCGCTATATAGTTTCGCCGATTTGGTAGTTCAATGTTGGCGTCGGAATTGAAGCGAGCGAAGCGCAATGCCGCAGCGTTTGGGTCAAAGTTGTTGGGAGCACTTGTGGCCGACTTGCTCGATGCACTTTACTATTTGATTGGAATCAAAACCCTAGTCATAGCTGCTGTGATTTTATACTTGTTTTCCGTCATGGCGACGCGTCCGGCAATAGCTGAAGCGCTCGTGACGGCCAAAGCCCCGCCGCGTTTGTAACATGCTCACAGGAACGTCTGTCGAAGTTCTGGCGCACAATCGAGAATCCCTCACGTCTTCAGTGTGGGTCATTCTTCCCGGCCTCTTCGCCATCTGTTCAGCGGGGTTTTTGGCCCTTGTGATTTCTTATATCCATACTTTGTCGCCGCAGGATCCCGAGCGAGCCGTTCAATGGGTGGGCTTACTTTGTTTAAGTATGATCGGCCTTACATCGGGGGCGTACGTTGTTATGACGCGTCGAAGGTGCAACCCCGCCACTCTCGGTCTCATCCTGCTCACGACACTGAGCGTGCTGCTGGTTTCCGTCTATCTGTATTGGGTGAGCTTCTACGTGCTCTTTCCGGCCGATATTCTCTTATGGTCCGAAAGCGATTTCGTAAACGATATTCTAAAGTTTCGGGTGGGCTATCCGATTTATAGCGCTCAGCAGAACAATGATTCTTTTGTATACACCCCTGCGGCGCAGATATTAACATATATAATCGCGTGGTCTATCGGCAGCACGACCTCTATTCCCGTATGGCGTATAATCCAGCTCTGCTACGCATTACTCGCGGCGATCATAGCGACTGATTGCTGTCGCTTGTTGCTGAGAATGGCCCGCTTCGAAAGACGCTCAGGCGAGTTTAGCCTGTGGTATGGGGTGTGGTTGCCATCCTTGTTCTTGGTGGCTACAAATTCAATCACAAACCCCTATGTTTATACGCTGCATAACGATGCGTTGGGGCTGTTGATCTCAGCAGGCGCCTATTGGCTGCTGCTTAAGTACATATCAACCGGAGATAGGCGCCTGTTGGCATTGATGGCAGTGGTCCCCGCCGCTGGCCTTCTTGTAAAGCAGAGCCTAGCGTTGTGGGCTTCTCTTTACTGCGCTTACTTGCTTTTCTTTGAGCGGCCGCTTTCACTCCTAAGAGTTTCAATTTTCACGCTCGCTACCCTTGCAGCGATTGGTGGAACGATTGGAGTCGGTTACCTTTTGTGGGGACAGCATTTCATCTACTGGGTTTTTATCGCAATGGGAAGGGATCGGTTGTCCCTGCTACGGAGTTTTCAGCATCTCCTGGAGAGTTGGCCCTATTTTGCGATCGGAATGCTGGGCGGGTTCATTTTGCTTCGCGGGAGAATGCCAAAGGAGCTAGTGGGTGCATGGCTAGTCTGGCTAGTGTTAATAATTGTCGAAGCTTTTACGAGCGGCCTGGGCTGGATGTTAAATCACCTCGGTCCGGGGTCTTTGATCGCTGGCGTCTGGTTTTTTTCCGCACTCGCCAGAGTGTGGCCATCAGCCCAGTTGGCGGCGACCCAAAATTTTCATTCAAAGATCTGGTTGCGTTCCACTATCACCGTGTGTATCGTCGGTCTTCTCTTCAACGGTTTAGGGTTTGGTCGGATTCCGGTCAAGCATTTTCCCCAAGATACCTACAGATACATTCAGGAAATTGAGAGCGAGTTCGAAGGCCAATCCGCGGCACGAGTTCTGCTGGACGCAGGGTCGTGGATCTACTTAAAGCGCGGCGTGGTTATGAAGGATCGAGGAATTCCATTCGGTAATCGGGGCCACAATGGAACCGGTGATTTTTCCGGCATGATCCAACGGTTGAAGGAGAAACGGTACGCCAAGATCCTTATTCGGAACTTGAACTCACCCATTTTTCTATACGAGCGTGCACCTTGGCCTAAATCGAGCGGAATAAAACAGACACTCCTTGAAAATTATCAGGTGAACGGTCATATCATGCCGGTCAAGGCAAAAGTGCAAGAACAGGTCCCTTTCCTTTTCTTTGACGAGATAAGTATCCTAGTCCCCAAACCCGATAGTAACTAAACGTACCACCTGGGTTTCTATTTATCACCACCGCCTCTCCTGTCAAGTAACTGTGTCGCAACATTAACCGAACACCACCCTCACTAACCGAACACCACCCTCACTTTAATCTTTTCCCATTGAAGGGAGAAGAGACCTGAAGAAAAGGCTCGTAACCAAGAGACGATTTCACAACAGAGGCCCAGAGCGCGCGGAGGTTTTCTTTTAACACTCTCACCTCTGCGCTTCCGCGGAAGCTTTAGTTATGCCACCCGAGCGTGAAGCAGCCGCCGGATCTTAGATCAATAATACGGGGGATCGGATATGCATGACCATTACATGATTACAGGCGGAGCCGGTTTTATTGGCACCAATGTCGCGGATTATTTTCTCACTTGCGACAAGCACGTAACTATTCTGGACAACTTCTCGCGGCCGGGAAGCCGTGACAATGTTCAGTGGTTAAAAGACAGGCACAGAGATCGCCTCAAGATGGTGTATGGAGACGTGCGCCAGAGCGGAGGACAACTCCAAGCATTGGTCGATGAAGCGGAAGTAATTTTCCACCTGGCGGCGCAAGTTGCCGTAACCACTTCGGTGTCCGGTCCTCGTGAAGACTTCGAGGTGAATGCTCTCGGGACATTCAACGTCCTGGAGGCGATCCGCCTGTCGTCGTCGAGACCGATCCTTATTTACAGCTCCACCAACAAAGTGTATGGCAAAATGGCTGATTTGGAAGTGAGAGTAAACAACGGACGATATGCTTACGAGCAGCTTGTTGAAGGCATACCGGAAACCTGTCCCCTTGACTTTTATTCTCCGTATGGCTGCTCCAAGGGAACTGGAGACCAGTACGTGATCGACTACGCCCGAATCTATGGGCTGCAAACCGTCGTCTTCCGGCAATCGTGCATCTATGGACCCCACCAGTTTGGTATCGAAGATCAAGGTTGGGTGGCGTGGTTTGCCATTCGAGCCCTTCAGGATCAGCCGCTGACGATATATGGCGATGGGAAGCAGGTCCGAGATGTTCTTTACGTAGGTGACCTCATCGCTGCTTTCAATGCAGCCATCGAATCCATTGATCGCACGTCCGGCCAGGCTTACAACATCGGCGGGGGGCCGGAGAACACGTTATCGCTTCTTGAGTTGATCCTATTGCTGGAGCGGCGGCTGGGCCGTAAGTTAAAATACACATTCGCGGAGTGGCGTCCTGGGGACCAACTGGTTTTCATCGGCGACATTCGGAAGGCGAGGAGCGATTTCGGTTGGAAACCTGAGGTCCGTCCTGCTGAAGGCGTCGGGAGACTTCTTAGCTGGCTTGAACAAAACGAGGATCTCTTGGCCCAACACTACGGACCCTATCTAATCCAGCGAGAGTTCCCCGTCCGTGAGGGCGGGAGTGAAAGCAAAGTCGCGCGATAGCGCGATGATTGTAGCACACGCAAGAAAGCGCGTCCGTGAGGGCGTGGAGTTTTATAATGGAGCAACATCAGCGCTTAAATGGGGTTTCGCGGATCTTGGATCGCCTCGCCTGTCCCTTGTGTCTATCGGTGCTCGCCCTCCAGGAAGACCGACTCCTGTGCAGGTCTTGTGGGGTGAGGTTTTCGATAATTAACGGGATTCCTGATTTACGACCCTCTGTTCAGGAGAAGGCCGAGTCTGTCGACTGGTCCAGGCACTGGTCTCACGATCATCAGAAAACCATAGCGCAGAGGTTTTTCAGCTTCTACCGTAAGGCTGTTTTTGCCCGTACGGTGCACTACTTTGTCGACCGTTTTTTTCCTGCCCGGGGCGTTTTTGTGGAAGCCGGTTCCGGGACAGCGGAAACCTCACTGAGAGTCAACAAACGCAACGGCACGAGACTCCTTGTGGCTGTAGATATTGTGCTCCCCATCCTCGAACGATGTCAGCCCGTCATGGATGTGAAGGTTTGCGGCGATATCTTCCGCTTGCCATTTCGTACAGAGTCAGTTGACGGTATTTGGAACGTGGGAGTCATGGAGCATTTCAAGCACGACCAAATCGACGCAATTATGCGCGAGTTCCATCGCGTCCTTAAATGCGGCGGGGCCGCTATCCTATTGTGGCCAGGCATCGATTCGGTGCCGCAAAAGATGCTTAAAATATCGGCAAAAATCATTCAGGTGATGAGTGGTGAGAAGAACTTTCAATTTCATCCTGACGAGATCTCTCAGCTCAAGTCTCTTCAGGAAGGCAACGAGGTGTTAGTCAGAAATGGGTTTTCGACGCTGCGGCTCGACAGCGGCCTGCGCAGCCTCATGGCCTTTAAGATTCTGGTCGGCCAGAAGAGTCACGGCACAGAGAGTTCCGGAACTGAAAAAGGAGACCAACTATGGCTCAAATCAGCGTCATTATCCCCGCGAAAAACGAAGAAGAAACACTTCCCATGGTTCTGCGGGATCTTTTCCAAACGATTCCGGAATTGAACGGCTATAAAGTTGAAGTGATCTGTGTAGACGACCATTCCACTGATCGAACCGCCGAGATAGCACGCGAGTTCGGCGCACAGGTTGTCCGAAACACAGGAAAAGCCGGCAAAGGGATGGCCCTTCGAGCCGGTTTTCAAGAAGCGACAGGCGACATTCTAATTATGATGGATGCCGACTACTCCCATCGGCCGGAGGATCTTCCAATCTTTCTTCAGGCCTTCCGGGATGGAGTGGGTTTGGTTATAGGATCTCGCGTAGTGGGCGGAAGCGAAGAGTATACTCACATTCGCGCGCTTGGAAACGTATTTCTAAGCACGATGGTAGGTCTCTGCTTGGGTCGTTATCTGTCGGACGCTCTTAACGGCTATAAAGTCTTTCGACGGGATGTCTTTACTGATTTCGCTTACACCTCAAAGGACTTTGAGATCGAGATCGAGATCATAGCTAACACACTGCGCAAGGGGTACCGGATCGTTGAAGTCAGCAGCCACGAGCGCTCCCGGGCGGGGGGAGAGCTGAAATCTCGGGTTGTGCGCCATGGCACCCGGTTTCTGCTGCGCATTTTGGGGGAGCGGTTTAGAGGCGTCCAGCCCAAGCAACTTGCTATGACCCGTACGGCCAGCGCTCCTGCCAGCGAACCGGTCAGCGGCGTTACTGCAGTCGACCTCGAGGGCACGAGAATTTCCAAGTAGTAGCATGCGCGGCTCCTGGCACATCACTTTGAGCTTCCTTATGCTCATTCTTGCAACGGGGTTTGCGATTTCAGCATCACAGCCATCATCGAGCGCGCACAAAGCGGGCAGCGCGACATCTGCCGAGGAGCAGAAGTCCACGCCCTCTTTGGCTTTCTCGACCTATCTCGGCGGCTCGGGTGACGATATGATCCGCGGCATTGCCACCGATAGCCATGGTAACACTTATCTCACCGGGTACACCGCTTCATCCGAGTTCCCCACCACTCCGGGAGCCTACGATCGAAGGTTTCATGGTTGGTACGATATTTTTGTAGCGAAGCTCGATCCAAAGGGCCAGCTTGTCTGGTCAACACTCCTTGGTGGACGGGGCTTTGATTTAGCTTTAGCCATTGAAGTTGATAAGCAGGGCTACGTGTATATTGCCGGCGCTGCTGGCCCTGGTGCCCCAGTTACGCCCGGGGCTTTTCAGACGAACTACAATGGATATTACACCGGGCAAGTCTATGGAGGTCAGAACGCTTATCTCGCTAAGCTGAAGCCTGACGGATCAGGGCTTGTGTGGGCCAGCTATTTTGGTGCCACTGAGTTGATCCGCGATTTGGCCATCGATCAACGTGGTGATGTCTACGTCCTGACGAATTCGCAATCCGTTGAAACAGGCACCTGGCCTGCAGTGTGGTTTAACCATGCTTTTCAGCGCACTCGCAACGACCCCAGCGATGCCGTGGTCGCCAAGATCCGGTCAGACGGCTCACAGGTCGTCTGGGCCACGTATCTCGGCGGTTCAAGCACTGAAGGCAAGGGGAGTATCCGCGTGGATGCCACCGGACATGCGTATGTGGTGGTGCCCACGAGGTCGCCGGATTTCCCCACCACAGCGGGTGCGTACGACCGAAGCTATCACGGTGGTGGCGATTTCGGTGTAGCGAAATTGACTCCGGACGGCTCCAACCTCGTTTTTAGCACCTATCTTGGGGGTGCAGGAGCTGAGGAGCACGAGACACACTCATTAGCTTTAGACGCTCGAGGAAACGTCTATATCGCCGCGTATACGACGTCTCGAGATTTTCCTACCACGCCAGGTGCTTTCCGGAGAACGTATGGTGGAGGGACATATGATGCGTTTATCTCGAAGATATCCGCGGACGGCTCGCAACTGCTGGCCAGCACCTATATTGGAGGAAATGACGGCGAAGGCACAGAGGGTATCTCCGTTGATGCGCAGGGCAACGTCTATATCTCTGGGACTACGTCCTCGACCGATTTCCCCGTGACCGCCGATGCCTTCCAGCGAAAAAACAGAGGAAAGCAGGATTTCTTCCTTTTAAAGCTCGCGGCTGATTTCAGTCACCCCCTGTACGCCACTTATCTGGGCGGTAGCGGAGCGGATGAGGGCCGCACCAGCTGTCTTGACGCGAATGGAAACGTCTATGTGGCCGGTCAGACGCAATCGGATGATTTTCCCACGCGTAATGCCTTCCAACCGTCGCGCACCGGGGCCTGGGATGGGTCTCTTGCTAAGTTTGTCTTTCGTATCGGGGGACGCTAAGTAGGACGGCACTTCTTAGAAACCGATTCGAACATCCCGTTATCGTACGGCATGTGGATAGCCAAGTCTTGGAACGGTTTCTCGGTAAGGGTCAATCGCTTAAGTTCGATGTTAGTCGCTATCCTCTTTGTTGCAGAGCTCATGATAGCCGCGGGTTCACCCAGTCCGGTGCTAGCCGAGGTGTCCGCGACAGAGTCGCGTAGTACCAACTCCGTTGCCCGCTATGACATCTTCGAGCTGTCGTTCAAGCACAACGGCGTCTATGACAACAACATCTTTGATGTCGCTTTGAATGTTACCTTTACCTCACCCAGCGGTGTCCAGCGCCATGTCAAGGGATTTTTTTATAGCGGCGATTTGTGGAAAGTGCGCTTCGTCCCCGATGAAGTTGGTCGTTGGAGTTACACCTACGTGATGACCGGCAAGGGTAGTTTTCGAATGGAGAAGGATGGCGTCTTCGATTGCATACCCAGCAATGCGGAAGGCCCGGTTCGCCGCCATCCCGATAATCCCTATCGTTGGATATTTAGTAATGGGAAGCCCTACTTTCCGGTGGGGATGAACGACTGTGTCGGTGTTCGTGGGTCGGATTTTCCGCTTGCAGCGATTGACGGTGAAAAGCGTACTGATAAACCTCGGCAGATCTCGCACGAGGAATATTTAGCGATTTACGGCGAGTCCGGCTTCAACCTGTATCGTTTTTCGCAACAGAATTGTTCCTATCCGCTTTTTGATGATTTGGATCATTACCGCGAAGCAGAAAGCATGGCCACTGACAAGCTTCTTTCGCTCGCTCGTAAGCATGGGTTCCGAGTCATGTTCGGGTTCTTTGGTTTTTATCGCAGTTGGCTGTACGGGAACCGCCCCGTGCGCATTTTCAACCGCATATTGCAGAGCGCACTGGGAGTTCCGTTAGAGCGACCAATCCACTATGAGAACCATGAAATTCTTTCTAAAGAGAAACGCTTTATCGACTATGCCGTGGCTCGCTGGGGCGTGTATGTCGATTTTTGGGAGTTGCTTAACGAGCGCGAAGCTTCTGATGAGTGGACAACTTTGAT
>Ga0114129_10015939_pt1 | contig 10687 bp, 10 predicted proteins | sample RhiMetdeltSRZDD1_FD_80071 | JGI IMG/M metagenome (GOLD analysis project Ga0114129, IMG submission 80071) | Populus rhizosphere microbial communities from Tennessee, USA - Rhizosphere MetaG P. deltoides SRZDD1 (version 2) (version 2) | ecosystem: Host-associated > Plants > Roots > Rhizosphere >... | reverse complement strand
TCCAGGTGCGTACGGCCAGCGGCGACATCGAGATCCGTCGGGTCGTCGAGCCAGCTACGGCGTAGGCGGCGTGGGCGGGCCCGGCCGCCGCGGCCCTTGCTCTGCTTACCGTGGCGCAACACCTTGCGCCGCGAGACGGGCCGGGGAGGGGCGGCAGCCCTTTGCTCTGCTTACCGATACGCAACGGCCGTTGCGTATCGGTAAGCAGAGCAAATGCGCTCGAGCGGCTGTCCTGGACCGGGCCGGTGGGCATGTTGCGTATCGGTAAGCAGAGCAAGGGCGGCGGGGCCGAGCCGTGCCCTACACGTACAGGGCGGTGAACGGCGCCCAGGGCAGGTTGCGCGCGACCGAGAAGAACGCCCAGCACGCGAGGAAGATCCCGACCGCCTTCGGCGTGGGCTTGAGCATCGGCAGCTTCCAGCCGAACGCCGTACGGCCGGCCCAGGCGACGTACGTGTAGACGAGGAACGGCAGCACGAACACGAACAGCAGGTGGTGACGCGCCGCCGCGGGGACGTTGCCGTGCAGCACGTACCACATGGCGCGCGTACCGCCGCAGCCCGGACAGTCGAACCCGGTCGTCAGCTTGAGCAGGCAGCCCGAGACGGCATCGGGACTGGCGTCGGTGGGATCGCTGACCAGCACGTACGCGCAGGCACCGGCGAAGCAGCCGAGGATCGCGAGCGGCGCCGCCCACCGGGGTGACCGGGCGGCGAGGCGGGTCGTCCACCGGTTGAGGCGGGTCGGCTCCGGCGGGAGGTACGCGATCGGGTGCTGATGCTCGACCGGGTGCGCCATGCGGGCCGTCCTCCACCGACTCGGAACGCGGACAACCCTCACGCTACACGCAGTGCCGCCGCCAGCGGTTTGGCGAGCTCGCCGCGCCCGGGCCGGTCGACCGAGCTCAGCCCGAGCCACCCCGCGAACCGGCGCAGCTCGGCCGCCAGTGCCGCGGCGACCACCCCGTGGTCGACCTTGTCCTCGGCGTACGCGGCCGGCACGCGCAGCACGCCCGCGGGGCGGTCGGCCTTGAGGTCGACCCGGGCCACCAGCTGGTCGCCGAGCAGGAACGGCAGCACGTAGTACCCGTGGACGCGCTGCGGCGCCGGCACGTAGATCTCGATGCGGTAGTGGAAGTCGAACAGCCGCTCCGTACGCGCGCGCTCCCACACGACCGGGTCGAACGGGCTCAGCAGCGTGGCGGCCCGGACCCGGCGGGGCAGGTACGCGTCGCGGTGCAGGTACGCCACCGGCTGCCAGCCCTCGACCTCGACCGGGATCAGTTCACCGGCGTCGACGAGCTCGGCGAGGGCGGTCTTGAACCCGGCCACGGGCAGGCGGAAGTAGTCGCGCAGCTCGTACACGCAGGCCACGCCCAGCGCCTGCGCCGACAGCGACAGCAGCTCGCGCCGGGCGGTGTGCGGATCGGGCGCGGGTGCCGCGTACACCTCCGGCGGGATGACGCGTTCCATCAGGTCGTACTCCCGGGCGAACCCGTTGGTCCGCCCGGCGGCGGTCACCTCGCCGATCGCGAACAGCCACTCCAGCGCGATCTTGGCGTCCGACCAGTTCCACGCCCAGCCCTTGGTGCGGGGCCGGCCCACGTCCAGCTCCAGCTGGGCCGCCGTGATCGGCCCCTTCGTCCGGACCTCGTCGCGGACGAAGTCGATCACCTCGGGCCGCTCCTCCGAGATGCGCTTGATGAAGCCCCACACCGAGGCGGCCTGGGCGTCCATCCGCCAGCGCATCAAGGGGTACAGCTCGGTGGCCACGAGCGAGGCCACGTGCGCCCAGCACTCGAACAGCACGCGGGGGGCCTGGTATGCCGCCCGGTCGACCAGGCTGGTCGGGTACGGGCCGAGACGGCTGTAGACCGGCATGTAATGCGCCCGCTGCACGACGTTGACCGAGTCGATCTGCAGCAGGCGGTTGCGACCGAGCACGCGGCGCAGATGCCGCATCGTCGGCACACCGGTCGGCGGCTTGTCGACGAAGCCCTGAGCGGCGAGCGCGATCCGCCGGGCCTGGGCCAGAGAGAGGGATTCCATGGTGCCCGCCAGGTTAACCAGTACCACCGACAGAATCGACCGATCTAGCATCCGGCCATGGACGTCGAAGTACGCAGCGCCCATCCCCACGACGCCGACGGCATCGCCGAGGTGCAGGTCCGCACGTGGCAGGCGGCGTACGCGGGGATCGTGCCGGAGGCGTACCTCGCCTCGCTGGACGTCGTCGAAGTCGCCGAACGACGCCGGGGCTGGCTCGCCCAGGCCGAAGCCGGGACCATCGACTACCGCACGCTCGTGGCCGAGGACGGCAGCGGCCGGATCGTCGGGTTCGTCAGCTTCGGCCCGTACCGCCTGATCCCCGGCCAGATGGAGGGCTCGGTCGGCGAGGTGCAGGCCATCTACGTACACCCGGATACTCAGGGTCGTGGGGTCGGTCGTGCGCTGATGGACGGTGCGGTGACCGCGCTCGCCGACCGCGGCGTGACCGAGCTGCGGCTCTGGGTCTTCGCGGACAACGCGCCGTCGCGGCGGTTCTACGAGCGCTACGGGCTAGCGGCGGACGGGGCGCGGGACACCTTCCGGGTCGACCCGCCGGGCGGCGACCCGGTCGACCTCGCCGAGGTGCGCTACGCGATGCGCCTCTGACAGTGGGCCGACGAGCAACGGCAGGCCGACGAGCAGCGCCAGGCTGATCCACACGTAGGCGTTGCTGAACACGAATCCGTCCAGCCCGCCGAAGTCCACCCGCCACGCCCACACGAGCCGGCTGCACAGCACGGCATAGGCCGCGACCGCCAGCCCCAGGACCGCCCAGCGCCGCCGTGCCAGCGACCGGTCGACCAGCAGGATCAACGCGGGCAGCAGCCAGACCAGATGGTGTACCCACGTGACGGGGCTGAGCAGGCAGCCGGCGACCCCCGTGAGGGCGAATCCGGCCAGCTCGTCGCCCGCCGCCGCCGCTCGGCGCACCCGGAAGACCCACACCACCAGCACGAGGAGTACGGCGAGAAGCCAGACCAGCCGGCTGGGGTCGATCGGATCGAGCCGCGCGAGTACGCCCTGGACGGACTGGTTCGAGATGTAGGCGAGGTCGCCGATCCGGTCGGTGTTCCAGAGCGCCTCGGTCCAGAAGATGCGCGACGCGTCCGGGGCGATCGCGGCGGCGAGCAGCGTCGCGCCGGCCGCGGTACCGGCGGCGACGGCAGCGGCCCGCCAGCGCTTCGTGACCAGCAGGTACACGATGAAGATCCCCGGCGTGAGCTTGATCGCGGTGGCGAGCCCGATGCCGACGCCCGCGAGGCGGCTCCCGCGGCCCAGGAGCAACACGAAGTCGGCCAGTACCAGCACCAACAGCACCGCGTTGACCTGGCCGAACGAGAACGTCTCCCGCATCGGCTCGAAAGCGGCGGCGAGGATCGCGGCGACGGACAGAGCGACCCATACGGGCCAACGCTCGCGCCGGGCCATCGGGGTGACCAGCCAGTACAGCATGACGACCGCCGCCCCGATCGTGAGCAGGCTGCTGATCACGATCGCGAGCGGCCACGGTACGAGCGCCATCGGCAGCATCGTCAGCGCGGCGAACGGCGGGTACGTGAACCCGTACTCGGTACGCGGCCGGACGTAGTCGTACAGCTGACCGCCCTCGTGGACCCAGTAGTTGAGCGCGCCGTAGTACACGTTGAGATCGAAGAACCCGCGCCGGACGGCGGCCCAGGACAGGAACGCGGCGACGAGTACGCCCAGCCCGGCAACGAGGAGACCCCGTCGAGCGGTCTGCGGCATTGCGTACCCTGTCCTCTCGTGGCTGTGGGGTTCGTCCGGTCGGCCCGACCCGCCGAGGCGGCCGAGATCGCCCGGATCCAGTTGGCGACCTGGCGGGTCGCCTACCGGCGCATCCTCCCGGCGAGCGTCCTCGCGGAGCTCGACGAGGCGTGGATGGCCGGACGCTGGCGGACCGCGATCGAGGCGCCGCCTTCACCCCGGCACCGGGTGCTGGTCGCGATCGAGCAGTCCGATCAAGACTATCTGGTGGGCTTCGTGGCGGCCGGGCCGGCGGACGAGGCGGCCCTCGCGCCGGACGAGACGCCGCTGCCGGAGGACACCGCCGCGGTCACCGACCTGCTGGTCGAGCCGCGGTGGGGCCGGCGGGGACACGGCAGCCGGCTGCTCGCGGCGGCCGTGGACCACTGGCGCGCCGACGGGTTCGCCACCGCGCTCGCCTGGGCCTACCAGGAGGACGTGCCGATGCGGAAGTTCCTCACCGCGGCCGGCTGGGCCCCCGACGGCGCGACCCGCGCGCTGGACGTCGACGACCTGCTCGTCCCGCAGCTACGGCTCCACGCCGACCTGTCCGCCGAGTCAGCCGACCTGTCAGCCGAGTAGCTCGCCCAGCCCGACGGTCAGGCCCGGCCGGTGGACGACCTCGCGGACCGCCAGCAGTACGCCGGGCATGAACGACTGGCGGTCGTACGAGTCGTGCCGGATCGTCAGCGTCTCACCCCGGGTGCCGAACAGGATCTCCTGGTGCGCGACGAGGCCGGAGGCGCGTACGGAGTGCACCCGGATGCCCTCGACGGCCGTACCCCGGGCACCGGCCATCTCGTCCTTGGTGGCGTCCGGCATCTCGCTCATGCCCGCGGCCGCGCGGGCCTCGGCGATCACCCGCGCCGTGTTCAGCGCCGTCCCGCTCGGGGCGTCCACCTTCTGCGGGTGGTGCTGCTCGATGATCTCGATGGACTCGAAGAACCGGGCGGCCCGGGCGGCGAACTCCATCATGAGGACCGCGCCCACGCCGAAGTTCGGCGCGATGATCACGCCGACGGTCGGGTGGTGGGTCAGCCAGGCCCGTACGCGGTCCAACCGCTGCGGCGTGAACCCGCTCGTGCCCACGACCACGTTGATCCCCTGCTCGATGCACCAGTGCAGGTTGTCCATGACCACGTCCGGGGTGGTGAAGTCGACGATCACCTCGGCCCCGGCGTCGGACGCGTTGAACAGCCAGTCGCCCTGGTCCATCATCGCGACGAGCTCGAGGTCTCCGGCGCCGTCGACCGCGCGGCACACCTCGGTGCCCATCCGGCCCCGCGCGCCGAGTACGCCGACGCGGATCGGTTCCCGTTCGTCCGTCATCACACCGCTCCGGGAGTGGGAAGGTCAGTCTCGTCAAACGGCCCGACCACCGCGAGGGACATCGGCCCGGAGAGCAGCTCCGCGGCGATGGCGCGCACCTCGTCAGGCGTCACGGCGTCCACCTTAGCCAGAAGATCGTCCACAGACAGCAGCTCGTCGTGCAGCAGCTCACCCTTGCCGAGCCGGCTCATCCGCGACCCGGTGTCCTCCAACCCGAGGACGACGGAGCCCTTGAGCATGCCTTTGCCCCGGGCCACCTCGTCGTCGGTCACGCCGGAGGCGGCCACCAGGGCCAGCTCCGTACGGGCGAGGTCGAGCACCTCGTCCACCTTGCCGGGCGCGCAGCCCGCGTACACGCCGAACATGCCGGTATCCGCGTACTGCGTCGTGTAGGAGTAGACCGAGTACGCGAGCCCGCGCTTCTCCCGGATCTCCTGGAACAGGCGGCTCGACATCCCGCCGCCGAGCACGTTGTTGAGGATGCCGAGCGCGAACCGGCGCTCGTCGGTGCGGCGCAGCCCGGGACCGCCCAGCACGAGGTGGGCCTGCTCGGTCTCCTTGGTACGCACGGCCGTGCGCGCCGGCAGGAACGGCACCGAGCCCGTCGCGCTGCGGTACGGCGCCGGGTCGGCCCTCCCGTCCGGGAACGCGTCGCGTACGCGCGCGACGATCGCGTGGTGGTCGAGGTTGCCGGCGGCCGCGATCACCATCGTGGGCGGTACGTAGCGCCGACGGTAGAACGACCGGATCTGCGTACGGCTCATCGGCGAGACGGTCTCGACGGTGCCGAAGATGGGCCGGCCGAGCGGGTGGGATCCGTACGCGGCCTCGGCGAACAGGTCGTGGACCTCGTCGCTCGGCTCGTCGTCCTGCATCGAGATCTCTTCGAGGATCACCCCGCGCTCGGTCTCGACGTCGTGCTCGGCGAGTACGGAGTCGACGATCAGGTCGCACATGATGTCGACCGCGAGGGGCAGGTCGGCGTCCAGCACCCGCGCGTAGTAGCAGGTGTACTCCTTGGTGGTGAACGCGTTCGTCTCACCGCCGACCGCCTCGATCGCGGCCGAGATGTCGAGCGCCGTACGCGTCTTCGTGCCCTTGAAGAGCAGGTGCTCGAGGAAGTGCGACGCCCCGGCGAGCTGGGTGGCCTCGTCGCGGGAGCCGACGCCGACCCAGACGCCGAAGGAGGCGCTGCGCATCGCGGGGATCGCCTCGGTGAGCACGCGCAACCCGTTGGGCAGCACGGTACGGCGTACCGTGCCGCCCAGCGGGTCAGCCGCTATCGTCCGGGTCTTCACCCGGGAGGCGGTACCACCCATCGGTGGCGTCAGCGATCGCGGTGGCGCCGGCGACGGAACTCGCCGCCGTCTCCGCCGTCCCCGCCCTCGGGAGACCCCTCGCGCGGGCCCTGCTCGCGGTCGCGGCCGGGACCCCGGTCGCCGCTGCGCTCGCCCCGGCCGCCGCGGTCCCCGCGGTCGCGCGGACCCCGGTCGCCCCGGTCGCGCCCGGCCGGCCGGTCACCGGCCTCGGCCGGCGGAGCCTCCTCGCCCTCGGGACGGACCTTGTCGAGATAGATCTTGCCGCGGTTGTCGATGTCCGCGATCTGCACCTCGACCTTGTCGCCTACGTTGAGGAAGTCCTCGACCCGCTCCACGCGCTTGCCGTTGCCCACCTTGGAGATGTGCAGCAGGCCGTCGCGGCCCGGCAGCAGCGAGACGAACGCGCCGAACGCGGCCGTCTTCACCACCGTGCCGAGGAAACGGTCGCCGACCTTCGGCATCGTCGGGTTGGCGATCGCGTTGATCCGCTCGATCGCCGCGTCCGCCGACGGGCCGTCGGTCGCGCCCACGTAGATCGTGCCGTCGTCCTCGATCGAGATCTCGGCCCCGGTCTCGTCCTGGATCGCGTTGATCGTCTGCCCCTTCGGGCCGATGACCATGCCGATCTTGTCGACCGGGATCTTGATCGCGGTCACCCGCGGGGCGTACTGCGACATGCCGGCCGGCGAGTCGATCGCCTCGGCCATCACGTCGAGGATCGTCTGCCGGGCGTCGTACGCCTGCTGCAGCGCCGCCGCCAGCACGTCCGACGGGATGCCGTCCAGCTTGGTGTCGAGCTGCAGCGCGGTGACGAACTCCCGGGTGCCGGCGACCTTGAAGTCCATGTCGCCGTACGCGTCCTCGGCACCGAGGATGTCGGTCAGCGTCACGTACTGCGTCTTGCCCTCGACCTCGTCCGAGATCAGGCCCATCGCGATGCCGGCGACCGGTGACTTGAGCGGTACGCCGGCCGACAGCAGCGCCATCGTCGACGCGCAGACCGAGCCCATGCTCGTGGAACCGTTGGAGCCGAACGCCTCCGACACCTGGCGGATGGCGTACGGGAACTCCTCCCGACCCGGCAGCACCGGGATCAGGGCCCGCTCGGCCAGGGCGCCGTGGCCGATCTCGCGGCGCTTGGGTGCGCCGACGCGTCCGGTCTCCCCGGTGGAGTACGGCGGGAAGTTGTAGTTGTGCATGTACCGCTTGGACTTCTCCGGGGAGAGCGTGTCGAGCGACTGCTCCATGCGCAGCATGTTCAGCGTCGTCACGCCCATGATCTGGGTCTCGCCGCGCTCGAACAGCGCGCTGCCGTGCACCCGCGGGAGCACGCCCACCTCGGCCGTCAGCGGCCTGATGTCGCGCGGCCCCCGACCGTCGATGCGCACCTGGTCGCGCAGGACCCGGGCCCGGACCTCCTTCTTGGTCAGCGAGCGGAACGCCGCGCCGACCTCCTTCTCGCGGCCCTCGAACTCGGCCGCGAGGCGGGCCGCCGCCGCGTCCTTGATCCGGTCGAGCGCCTCCTCGCGGTCGACCTTGCTGGCGATCCGCAGCGCCTCGGCGACCTCGTCGCCGACCGCCGACTCGATGGCGGCGTACGTGTCGGGCGCGTACTCGGGGAAGACCGGGAACTCGCCGGTCGGCTTGGCGTTGGCCGCGGCCAGCTCGTCCTGCGCGCGGCAGAGCTCGCGGATCGCCGGCTTGGCGGCCTCCAGGCCACCGGCCACGACCTCCTCGGTCGGTGCGGGTGCGCCACCGGCGATCAGCGCGATGGTGTGCGCGGTCGCCTCGGCCTCGACCATCATGATCGCGACGTCGCCGTCGGGCAGGACCCGGCCGGCCACGACCATGTCGAACGTGGCCTTCTCCAGCTCCTCGTGGGTCGGGAAGGCCACCCACTGCCCCTCGACGTGCGCCATCCGGGTGGCCCCGATCGGGCCGGAGAACGGCAGGCCGGCGAGCTTGGTCGACATCGAGGCGGCGTTGATCGCCACCACGTCGTACGGGTGGGCCGGGTCGAGCGCGAGGATCGTCTCGACCACCTGGATCTCGTTGCGCAGCCCCTTGACGAAGGACGGGCGCAGCGGGCGGTCGATCAGCCGGCAGGTGAGGATCGCGTCCTCGCTCGGCCGGCCCTCGCGGCGGAAGAAGGAGCCGGGAATGCGCCCGGCCGCGTACATGCGCTCTTCGACGTCGACCGTCAACGGGAAGAAGTCGAACTGGTCCTTCGGCGTCTTGCTCGCCGTCGTCGCGCTCAGCACGACCGTGTCGCCCAGCCGGGCGAGCGCGGCACCGGCGGCCTGTTTCGCAAGGCGGCCCGTGGAGAACACGATCTCGCGGGTACCGAAGCGACCGTTGTCGATCATGGCGGTGCTGTGCTGGGTGCCGAGAGTTGTCTGCTCGGTCATGGTTGTGCGGTGCTCCTTATCGGTCGCGGTACGACCTGCGGGGAGCTGCCTGGCGTCGGTCTTCGATCGAAGCCCCCGGAGGCGTACTCCGGAAGCCACTACCGAGGACCGAGCAGACGGTGCTCCCCAGCCGGGCGGGCCGTACCAGTGGGTAGATACGGTTCAGGGGAGCAACCCCTGGTGGGTCACTCCCCCGCCGGGACTAGCGGCGCAGGCCCAATCGCTCGATCAGCGACCGGTACCGGCTGATGTCCTTCTTAGCGAGGTAGTTCAGCAGCCGGCGGCGGCGGCCGACGAGCAGCAGCAGGCCGCGGCGGCTGTGGTGGTCGTGCTTGTGGGTCTGCAGGTGCCGGGTCAGATCCGAGATACGCCGGGTCAGCACCGCGACCTGCACCTCCGGCGAGCCCGTGTCGCCGTCAACCGTCGCGTAGTCCGTCATGATCTGGGTCTTGACCTGTGCTTCGAGCGCCATGATCTCCCTAACGGTGGAGTGTGGGGGTCCGCCACCCGCGGCGTCGTGCAGGCACGGCGGACCGGCGCCGTTTACCCGGCGTCTCTAGAAGGTTACCAGTTAGCCTTCGGACGGTCGCAGGACGGCCCGGGTCTGTGCGACATCCTCGGCGATCTGGGCGATCAACGGGTCGATACCGTCGTACCGGCGCATCTCGCGCAGCCGGGCGACGAAGTCCAGGGCCGCGCGCTCGCCGTACAGATCGCCGTCGAAGTCGAGCAGGTACGCCTCGACCCGCCGCTCCCGGCCGGAGAACGTCGGGTTCGTACCGATCGAGACCGCGGCGGGGATCTGCTCCCGGCCGCCCGGCCGGACGAACCAGCCCGCGTACACGCCGTCGCCCGGCACCGCCGCGTACGGCCCCGAGAACAGGTTCGCCGTCGGGAAGCCGAGCTCGCGGCCCCGCCGGTCGCCCCGGACCACGACGCCCTCCAGCCGGTGCGGCCGGCCCAGCGCGGTCGTGGCCGCGCCGACGTCCCCGGCGTCGACGCACGAGCGGATGTACGTCGACGAGAAGACCGTCCCGTCGGTGGCGACGAGAGGCGCCGGCTCGACGGTGAAGCCGAACGTACGCCCCAGCCGCTCCAGCAGGGCCACGTCGCCCGCGGCCCGGTGACCGAACCGGAAGTTCTCCCCGACCACCACGAGCGTGGCGTGCAGGTGCTCGACGAGGACGTCGTGGACGAATGCCTCCGGCGAGAGGCGCGAGAACTCGAGCGTGAACGGGATCACGCTCAGCACGTCCACGCCCAGCTGCTCGATCAGCTCCGCCTTGCGGGCCGGCTCGGTGAGCACGGCCGGATGGGAGCCGGGCCGGACGACCTCGGCCGGGTGCGGGTCGAACGTCACGACGACCGAGCGCACCCCGAGATCGCGGGCGCGCTTCACCGCGTGCCCGATCGTCTCCTGGTGTCCTAAGTGGACACCGTCGAACACGCCGATCGTCACGACCGACCGGCCGAAGCCGGGTACGTCGTACCCTCGCCAGCGCTCCACCGGGCCAGCCTAGCGCCGGGCTCAGCCGGTCGTGACGAACGCGGTCACGCCCGCCGCGAGCGCCCCGGCCAGCTTCTGCCGGTACGCGGCGTCGCGCATCTTCTTCGCGTCGGCGGCGTTGCGCATGTTCCCGCACTCGACCATCACCACCGGGACGACCGAGAGGTTGAGCCCGGCCATGTCCGAGTGCTCGCTGATCCCGTCGTGCCCGGCGTACGTCGCGGGGGGCTCGACCGTACGCAGGTGATCGCGCATGACGACCGCGTACCGGTGGGACACGTCGACGACCTTCGAGTTCGGCGCGCCCGCGAG
>Ga0114129_10015938_pt1 | contig 10688 bp, 11 predicted proteins | sample RhiMetdeltSRZDD1_FD_80071 | JGI IMG/M metagenome (GOLD analysis project Ga0114129, IMG submission 80071) | Populus rhizosphere microbial communities from Tennessee, USA - Rhizosphere MetaG P. deltoides SRZDD1 (version 2) (version 2) | ecosystem: Host-associated > Plants > Roots > Rhizosphere >... | reverse complement strand
CCCGCTCTCGAGGTCGCGCACAAACGCGAGCCGTTCCTTCACCACATTCGTTTCCATCCAGGGCATCCTCCTGGTGTAAACGATGTGCCCGGACTTGTGTTAACTATGTCCCCGGTCTGTACCGCAACGTGGGCTAACAGCGGCTGGACCCGTCGGCGGCCCGGCCGCAGACAAGCTGCATGGAGCGCCTGGTGAGCGGCCGCCGCGGGTCAGCCGCATTCCGTTGGACGGCGGCGAACGCTCAATGAGTAACCACGCATCTGCCGCGCCACTGTCCGCTGGTCGTGCCATTGCATTCGGTCTTCTCCTGGTGAACGGGCCAGTTCTGGCTCTCATCCTTGGAGGCACCTGGCTAGGCGCCCGTGTGTCCGGTGGCGCACCGGCTGGCACAATCCTCGGCTTTGGAACGGGGTTTGTCCTCGCATGGCTTTGGTGGTCCCTCTCGGTGCCGCGCTGGCGGATCTGGGCTCTCGCGCGCGGTGTGGATCCGGAGAGGCTCCAGCAGCTGGGGCAGCGTGTAGGAGTTGTCTGGCCGCGGGGGTCCTTCTTCGAGAAGACCGAGCTTCCCCCCCGGAGCAAAGGTGAATAGGGCGCCGGCAACGCCGCCGTCTAACAAGCGCTTGAAGCTGACGGCGCGCGTAGACTAAGGAATGAATCTTTCTTCAGCGCGCCGCAGCTTAGAGGCTGCGCGTCGCGTGTCTCGGGGCCGATTGCTCTCGACTATTGCCGAATCGTGACGGCTACCGGAGATTCAAATGGAATATCGCGCGGGGCTTGTTTGTGCAGCATTGACTGCACTCCTCGGACCCGGAATGGCTGTCGCGCAGGGACCCAGCGACGCCGCGGCAGCACACCTGTCAGCAGCGAGGGCGGCCGCCGCATCCGAGCACATCGAGCCATTCAACCGTCTCTGCATCGCAGGAAGTGTCGATCCGTCACTAGCAGCGCGGCCGAATCCTGACGACCGCGCGGTATGGCACCAAGAGCCGGTGCAGGTTTTCGACAACCTGTACTTTGTCGGCCAGAGGGGCTACTCGGCATGGGCGGTAACGACATCAGCCGGGATCATTTTGATCGATGCTCTGTTCGACTTCTCGGTCGAAGACGAAATTGTCAACGGGTTGCGAAAGGTCGGCCTCGACCCGGCGACGATCAAGTACGTACTCGTCACGCACGCTCACTACGATCACGCCGGGGGCGCAAGGTACCTGCAGGATCGTTTTGGGACGCGCGTTATTCTGTCGGCAGCCGATTGGGACTTACTCGACCGCAATCTGCTCGATCGCGGCGCGAGTCCATGGCCCCGTCCGAAGCGCGACATGATCGCCACCGACGGCCAGCGCCTCAGCCTGGGAGACGTGACCTTGACTCTACATGTCACGCCCGGCCACACCGCAGGCACGATCTCCACTCTGATCCCCGTGAAGGACCATGGAACGTCCCATCTCGCCGCTCAGTGGGGTGGAACTGGTTTCAACTGGGCTCGAGAACCTGAGGCTTACATCACCGAGGACAAGCCGGCGGAATTCTGGTTTCGAACGTACGCGGAGTCGGCGGCGCGCTTTCGCGACATCGTGGCGCGGTCCGGCGCCGACGTGATCATGTCGAATCATCCGAACTACGACCGTTCAATTCAGAAATTGCCGGCGCTGGCGACACGACAGCCTGCGGACCCGCACCCGTACGTGGTTGGAAACGACAGTGTCAAACGGTTCTTGACAGTCGTAGAGGAGTGCGCGAGAGTCGGCCTGCTTCGGGCGAAGTAGTTGTGGTCAGAGGCGCAGCCTAACACCGCTGCACCCGACAGCCGCTGGCAGCTCAATGAGCGGCCGCGGGTAAGCGCTCAACGTCTAGGCAGACGATGATGACTAAGGGCGTCGGAGTGTTTGCTATCCTCGCGATCGTCGCAATCGGCTGCACCGGTGGCCGTGTCGTGCGTGACAGCGACGGCAATGCCTATGTTGCCAAAGTCATGTCAGACGGACGAACGTGGACGACCGAGAACTTGCGTCTCGCTTTACCTAGTTCCTATTGCCACAGCGACGCCGCATCCGAATGTCTTCGCTTTGGCCGTTTGTATACGTGGTCATCGGCAGCGGAGGCGTGCGGTCGGCTGGGAACCGGATGGCGATTGCCAACTGACAATGAATGGCGCCAGTTGGCGAAGGCCTACGGCGGCACACTGGGCGATTCCGATGGCCGGGCCGCGTTCGCGGGCCTGTTAGCAGGAGGCCCTTCAGGATTCAACGCCCTTCTGGGAGGTAGCCGAGAAACGAGCGGCAGCTACGCGCGCCTCGAAGAACACGGCTTCTATTGGACCGCCACCGAATCCGACAAGGAACATTCGTGGTTCTACAACTTCGGAATCGGAGGCGGACTGCTGAATCGCCATCCTGGTGGCGACAAGTCGATTGCCGTGTCAGTGCGGTGTCTTGAGGCTCGGTAGACCTGGACATGTCGTCGTGGCCCCTCGTCTCTCGTCGCATGCCTAACAAGCGCTTGCAGCCGACGCCGACGGGATACATGATCGGCCGGCGCGGCTGAAGCGCCGCGTTAGCCCTCGCGCGGATCACGTGAGTACCTTCGGCACTCGCTCGCCATGATGCAAGAGAGATCGACCGCCAAGAAGGTGGTCGCGAGCCGATGGCAGACAGTGAGGCTGGGCAAGCGTCGTTTGTCAACCGTCTAAGGAGGTCCGAATGGCCAGGCATCTTCAGCGCCGTCGTGATTTTCTGATGAAGATGGCCACATTGGGCGCAGCCAGTCTACCCGTTGCCGCGCTCTCGACGCGCGGACTCGCTTCCGGTGTCGCCGCGCGGAATGACGAGCAGGCGACACGATATGACCCGCGTGCAGAGTTCGACATCACCGTGAGCCAGGTCGAGTTTCGGCGCAACAGTGCGGGGCGGATGCTCATGGCGCGCATCTATCAGCCAGTCGGTGCTGGACCGTTCCCGACGATTCTCGATCTACACGGCGGCGCCTGGAGTGCGAGGAGCCGCACTGAACAGCCCATGGACCGCCTCCTGGCAGCAAGCGGGGTGCTCGTCGTCGCTATCGACATGACGGTCTCGCCCGAGGCGCCATATCCTGCCTGCGTTCAAGACGCCAACTACGGCGTGCGCTGGCTGAAATGGAAAGCACTGTCCTGGAAGGGCGATCCATCGAAGGTCGGTGTATACGGGAGTTCCAGCGGCGGTCACGTCGCCGAGCTCCTGGCTATGCGCCCTCGCGACGCGCGCTACAATTCGATCCCGCTTCCGCAGGCGCCGAACCTCGATGCAACGGTCAATTACATTGCGATGCGTTCGCCCATCAGTGATCCCTACGCGCGGTTCAAGAATGCCGAAACCCTGAAGCGCGAAGACATGGTGAGGAACCACACTCTATTTTTCCAGCCATGGGACACGATTCACGAAGGAAATCCGCAGGAAATCCTCGATCGACACGAGCCGATGAATAGGGTTCCGATGTTGATCATGCAGGGCGCGCTCGATGACAACATGCTCCCGGCCGTGCAGGAAAGGTTCGTCGCGGACTACAAAGCCGCGGGTGGAGACTGTGAGTACCATGTGTTCGAGGGGGTTGGGCACGACTGGTTGGATCAGCCAGGAGCGCAAACCGTCCGCGCCCAAGAGGTCGTCAAGGCGTTCATCGCGCGGCATTGGAACGTGTAAGGCATTCGAGACACCACGGTGAGTCGTGAGGGCTAACAGGGGCTGGACCCGACGGCGGCCGGACGGTGCCGGTGGTGATTTGAACAGCAGCGAGCGGTCGCCGCGGGTCAGCCCCAATCGTTAGCCAGACTCCCGCGGGCTTGAGGTTGAGGCAAAAGACTCGAGTGATCAAATGAAGCGCATCAAACCGGCCATTCCTTACCTCATAACGGGTGTTGTTCTGCTCGCGGTCGGCGGCGGCGCCGTCGCGGCTTGGCGCAACTTCCTGCCACTGCTGATCGGCGCTGCCTTTCTCGCGATCGGTCTGGTTGCTCTGGTGCGTCAGAGGCGCACGGGTGGCTCGAAGTAAGTAGCATCGCACTGAAGGATGAAGGCGTGGCTGTGGGGCGACCAGTGACTGCGGCTCGAGTCGGCGACAACACGTACCGAATCCTGTCGGCGAACAGCGATCATCCTGAGGGGCTGCGCTCGCGCGCGCCCCTCGCGCGCGGTGCTATCGTTGACGCGCGTGCCGCAGGTGAGCGGCATGACGTTAGCCGCACGCGAGCGCTCGTCCCGTGGAGAGGTGATGCGGGTCGTTTCTATTGCAGGTCTACTGGCGATGGTGGTCGGCTTCGCCGGCCTTATCACCGGCCACGCGCTTTTCTCGTCCTCGCCACTGGTCGTCGGGGTTCAGGTGGCTGCGGTGGCACTCATGTTCTGGGCACGAATCACGTTCGGTCGCCGGAGCTTCCATGCTGCAGCCGATCCAACTGACGGGGGTCTCGTGACGACGGGTCCGTATCGCTTCATCCGGCATCCGATCTACACGGCCGCATGTCTAATCTGCTGGGCTGCGGTCCTGGCTCATTTATCCGTGAGGCCCGTTGTACTTGGCTGTCTCGTGCTCGTCGGCGCCTTCATGCGAATGCTTTCGGAAGAGTGTTTGCTTGTTCAGCGCTACCCAGTGTACCGGCAGTACGCGCTGGCCACGAAGCGAATGGTGCCCTATGTGTTCTAGTGCGAGCCAAGGGTGTACGGCGGCGGACAGCCACCGGTTGCAGGCGACGGCGGGCGGGTCGGGAGGGTTGTGGCCGGCACGTCGGGCGTACGCGCGCAGCGCCTGAACCGGAGCGTTAGACCCTCAGAACCAGAACACTAACAAGGGGGATTATGGGATGTATTTCCGTTGTGCTGGTGTTTGTGGTTGGCATCGGTCGACCGATCGCCGGGCAAACGGTCACGTGGCCATTCGCCGATTCGGGCGACACGCTCGAATCTGGGAGGACGGTTCACAGGTCCGGCGGTGGAAGCAGTAGAACGAAGCCCGAACTCGTGCGCGTTTCGCCGGTCTCGATCGCGGTAACGGTCGATAGTCGGCGGCGAGAGACTGCCTCCACTTCGGAAGGATCGCCCGCGGCACAGGCTCCTGCCGCACCGGGTCCGATCACCTCACTGGGCGCACTCTCATCGCGCGTAAAGCCGACCGACAGGATCTACGTGCGCAGGACGAGCGGCGAGGAAATCGTGGGACGGTTCTCGCACGCGTCGCAGGTGTCTTTGACACTGGAGGTGGAGGGACGAATACGAGACATCCCCGCGGCCGATGTGCAACAGGTGTGGCAACGCGGCGCGAGCCATGCTAAGCGAGGCATGTTGTTTGGGTTTCTCGCTGGCGCCGCTATTGCGGACGTCGCCGCTCTGACGGCATCCAGTTCAGAGTCGGATTGGTCAACGGGTGACAAGATCTTTCTTGGTACTCTGGCAGGAGGAGGCGCCGGTTTGGTCTGGGGTGGCCTTATCGGCGCGTTTATCCATGAGCGGACTGTCGTTTATCTGGGCACCGCCCCGACGGTCCGCGTTATGCCGTTGTTGGCTCCAAATCGCGTCGGTGTGATGCTAGCGGCACGGTTCTGAACACGCTGGCATTCGGGGCCCTTTCTGTCACAGAACCTCACGAAATGTCGGTTACGTCGCGAACAACGATAAAGGTCGGCGGCAAAGCGGGGCAAAGGCGGTCTAACCATCGCGCTGCCGTCATCGTGCTCGGGTCGGCCGTCTTCGTGTGTTGCGCCGCGGTCTTGCTAGCGCAAGGGCGTCCGCGGGCGCGTGAGTTAGGTGTCATGCCAGGTGTGTACCCGCCCGGATCCCTGAACGCGATCACTGATGTTGACGGCGTGCGTGTCGGCCATACCACGGTCATCGAGGGTGATGCTGTCCGAACAGGCGTGACGGCCGTGTTGCCTCACGCCGGGAATCTGTTTCAAGAGAAAGTTGCCGGCGCAGTCTTCATCGGCAATGCGTTCGGAAAGCTGACAGGGTCGACGCAAGTCACCGAACTCGGAACAATCGAGACGCCGATCGTGCTGACCAACACCTTGAGCGTCGGCGTGGCGATGGACGCCGTTGTGCGCTACACAGTAGGTCAGGCCGGGAACGAGCAGGTCCGGTCGGTCAACGCGCTCGTCGGCGAGACGAACGACGGCGGCTTGAACGATATTCGGGGCTTTCACGTTACGCGCCAGCACGTTCTGGAGGCGATCGCCAACGCCAAGGCGGGGCCCGTGGAGGAAGGCAGTGTCGGGGCAGGCACCGGCACGCGCCTGTACGGATGGAAAGGGGGCATTGGCACGTCGTCGCGCGTTCTTCCAGGCGGATATGTTGTGGGCGTGTTAGCGCAGACGAACTTCGGAGGTTATCTCACGATCGCGGGTATCCCGATTTTCCGCCTGCTTCCACCGCCCCAAAGCGCCTCCGCCGCTTTGCCGAGTACGGGGGCCGCGCTGGGGCCTGGAGACGGTTCGTGCATGCTCGTAGTTGCAACCGATGCGCCACTCGACGCCCGCGACCTGAGCCGACTGGCCGCACGGGCGGTGTTTGGCTTGGGTCGAACGGGGTCGTCATTCAGCAATGGGAGTGGCGACTTTGCGATCGCATTCTCCACGTCCCCTGAAATGCGAAGCCGTTTCGGCGAGACGGTCCCTCGGGCTCGGAGGTTGCTGCCAACCGATTCGGTGTCCCCCCTTTTCCAGGCTGCGCTGGAGGCGACGGAGGAAGCCGTGTACAACTCACTGTTTCGAGCGACAACGGTGCGGTCGAAATTCGGTGTTGCGGAGGCGATTCCAATCGAGCGTGTGCGCGCGCTACTGCCGAAATGATCGATGTGCACGACGCTACTCGCAACACCCGCCTGACACGGCGATGGACGCCGGCGGGCTGCTCACGCATCCCGCTCGGCGCGGGTCATCGCGAACGTTAGCCGGATACCAGCCAGTTCGCGTGGTCGCAGATAGGCCTACACTCGATTGAAGGGAGGTTGACGATGCATAGAAACACCCTCATCGTGGGAATTCTCGTACTACTCGCCATTGAAGTGCCGACATTGGGCCAGGCACCGTCGTCCCGATCTGATTCCGCTGCCGACTGGGTTTGGCCCGGAGGGAATCGCGGTGGGCAATGGCCACACGTTCTACGTGGGTTCGCTGGCACCTGCGACCCCCGGGCAAATCCTCGTTGGCGACCTACGAACCGGAAACTTCTCGCAGCTGGTGGCTCCGACCGGAAGGCCGGCGCTCGGCATGAAGCACGACCCGCGGGGTGATCTCCTGTTCGTAGCTGGTGGCGCGAGTGGCACGGGAGTCGTCTACGACGCATCATCGGGAGATCAGGTTGCGTTCTATCAATTTCAGCCTCCGTCGCCACCTGCGCCCGCTACAGCAACGACCTTTATCAACGATGTCGTTGTGACACGGGAGGCGGCATACTTCACCGACTCGTCGGTCGCGTTTCTCTACCGAGTCGCTCTTGGGCCCCGGGGTAAGCCATCAGAACAGTTTGAGCAGATTCAGCTTCCTGCTAACTTCGGCGCGACGGGAGGTTGCGTGGGGCCGCCGCCCGTGCCGCCGGTCAAGGCCAACGGGATCGTTGCGGCGCCCAGCGGAAGGCATCTGATCCTGGGGCACTTGAGCGAGGGGCAGCTCTACTGGATAAACACAGCGACGTACACGGTGCTACCAATCGACCTCGGTGGAGGTGATGTGTGCAGTGCTGACGGTCTACTGCTCGACGGGAACACGCTGTACGTCGCGCAGAACTTCAAGAACAAGATCACCGTGGTCGAGCTGCTTCCGGACCATTTGTCCGGGGTGATCACTGACAAAATCACGGAGCCGTTCGCGTCGAATCCGGCGACGAAAGTGCCGACCACGTTGGCTGGATTCGGCGCCTCGCTGTACGCGGTGACCGCCGGCTTCGCACCGCCGGCCCCCGACTTCATCGTGCGCCTGCCGAAATGATGTAACACGACGTTAGTACGAGCCTCGGCGTTCGTGGGGTCGGGCAATACTCGCAGTCGCGCCGACGGCTCCATCTCGAGAGCCGGTATGAGACAGATCCGCGTGTCAGGTCGGGACATCCTGGTCAAGACGGTGGTAACACACACCGTGACCTATTTCCTAGTCGGCTTGCTGGCGTTCGTCACCTTCGACTATGGGCATCTTTACGCGAATACGAGCCTGAACCTTCTCATGAGACAGACGACGGAGCCTTTGGTGATGGCGGGCCCACTGTTTCAACCCATCAGAGGGCTTCTATTCGGCGTCGTCTTCTACCTTCTGCGGGAGCCATTCTTTGAGCGGAAGCGCGGTTGGCTGGTCATCTGGACGGTGCTGGTCATCATCGGCATCCTCGGGACCTTCGGGCCAACACCCGGATCGTTGGAGGGCGTGATTTACACAGTCCTTCCCCTTCGGCTTCATGTTGTCGGACTGCCTGAGTTACTCGTGCAATCGTTGCTTCTGGCGTTTGTTCTGTTTCAATGGGTGAATGATCGAGACAAGAAATGGTTCAACGTGAGCATGGGAGCGGCTTTCATCATCGTACTAGCGCTTCCCCTGCTCGCTCTGGTAAGTCGGGTACGATGAATTGATGTTCCAACATCGAGCCACACTTGTTGGGAATCTGGGTGTGACTGGGAACAGCTTCGACAGCGCCGGTTCGGGGATTGGTCCAGAGGGAGTGGTACTCCCCGGAGGCCCTCTTCTCGGCGAACCTCGAGGATGAGTGCAATGGCCCTTGTCTGTTGGCGCCAGGAATCTCAGGGCTATACGCGATATACCAGTCGGCGTCGCGTTCGAATACCGCCGTGAATTCGTTGTGCATCGGTGATTCCCGCGATCTACGATACCGCGACTCCGGCCCGCAGTCTGACGGTTTGCAGCCGACGAAGGCGGCCACGATCATGAGCCGCCGCGGCTGAAGCCTGGCGTGACACTCACGGTCCATGCGGTCCCCAAGTAAAGCGATGGCAAGAAAATGGAGGCAGCCCATGTCCACGAGTCCGTCGTGCGTACATCCGTCGCGCCGCGCGTTTTTGACGGCTACGGCTGCGGCCGGCCTCGCTGCCGCGTCCTGCGCTCCGACACAAGGTGGCGGAGGACTCTCGACCACTCCTGCCGCCAGTCAAGAGATCGTTGGTGACGGCCGCAAGCGTCGCATCCTGCTGCGCGGCGGCGTCGTGCTCACGCTCGACCCGAAAGTGGGTGACTTCGAGAAGGCTGACGTCCTGATCGACGGGAAGAAGATCGCACAGATTGCGCCCAACGTCTCTGCCGCAGACGCCGAAGTGGTCGACTGCACCGGCACGATCGTGATGCCGGGCTTCATCACCACGCACCATCATCAGTACGAGACGTTGCAGCGGAGCATCATCCCCGATGGCCTTCTTGCCGGGGCGTGGCCGCAGGAAACGTATGGGTCCGTCGTCCAGAACATCTGGACCGCAGGCCGGATTGCGGATCCAAAAGATCCGAGCAAGTTCCTCTGGGACCTTGGGCGTGTCCCGTACGATCCCGAGGATTGCTACGCGTCTCAGCTCGTGGCCTGCCTGAGCGAGATCAGTCAGGGCATCACGACAGGGACCGACACCTCCCAATCCAACCACACGCCCGAGCATACCGACGCGATGATCAAAGGGCTGATGGAATCCGGCCGCCGGACCGTATTTGCCTACAGCGGGGGGATCGATCGGAGTGCCCAGGGTATCCCGTTCGAATTCCCCGGCGCTATGAACGACACGACGAAGGGCATCGGCAGGATCGCGAAGACGTACTTCACCTCGAAGGATCAATTGGTGACGCTCGGATTTGCCGGCGGTCCGCTTGCGGCCTTCGAGGGTGCCCCGTATACCGGATGGCAGCTGGGCCGATCGTTCGGCGCGTCGATGCACAACCATGTCGTTGGTAATCCGATGGGAATCGTCAACGCCGCGGCCGACGCGAGGAACGGCACTGACTGGTCCGACGTCACGTTCATCCACGCCACCAGGTGGCAGGATGCGCCGCTCGCGCAAGTTGGTTACGGTGCATCTGGTTACCCCGCGTCCAGCCGATCGAGAGCGTGGGAGCTGTGCCGCGATCGAGGCGCTCACGTGTCGATCGCCAACCTCATCGAGATGCAGATGCGGCACGGGATGCCTCCGTTTCAGGAGGCGCTCAATCACGGCATCCTGCCCAGCCTGAGTCCGGACGTCGACACGAACATGACGACCGATCCGTTCTCGCTGATGCGGGGCGCGTTCTGTCTGCAGCGCGCGCTGGCCAACGACCTCGCGTTCCCTGAGAGCAATCCTGGCAGCCTGCCGACCCCTCAACTGGTGACATCGCGACAAGTCATCGAGATGGCCACGATTGCAGGTGCGGCGTCAAACCGCATCCTCGACAAAGTCGGCACGCTCACTCCGGGCAAGGAGGCGGACATCGTCGTGCTCGACGCGCGCAGCATCAGCACCTGGCCGATGAACAACGTCCCAGGAACCATCGTGACGATGATGAACCCGAGTCACGTGCGCGACGTGCTGATCGCGGGGAAGGTCGTGTACTGGAAGCGCAAGCACGTGGGCTTCGACATCGAACGCCTGCTCGGTCGGATCGAGCAGGCACGCGATCGCGTGCTCGCACGCATCAACGGACCCGCGAAAGTCGGAACGCTTCCCAAAGGCCTCAACAGTTTCAGCAACCCATACCGTCCGAATTT
>Ga0114129_10015937_pt1 | contig 10688 bp, 7 predicted proteins | sample RhiMetdeltSRZDD1_FD_80071 | JGI IMG/M metagenome (GOLD analysis project Ga0114129, IMG submission 80071) | Populus rhizosphere microbial communities from Tennessee, USA - Rhizosphere MetaG P. deltoides SRZDD1 (version 2) (version 2) | ecosystem: Host-associated > Plants > Roots > Rhizosphere >... | reverse complement strand
GCGGCCGAAGGGGCGGATCAGGCGACGTTCGTCGAGCTGCAGCGGCGGGCCGCCGAGCAGTTCCTGATGAGCGGACACATCGACCGTGGCCTCGCGGCGCTCGAGAACGTGCTCCGCGCGCAGCACATGCGGCTCGCGCGGACGCCCTGGCGGGCGATGGCGCTCCTCGTCCTCCGCCGCATGATCATCCGGCTGCGCGGGCTGCATTTCACGGAGCGCGACGCCTCGGCCCTGCCGCCGGCGCGGCTGCTCAGGATCGACAGCTGCTGGTCGGTCGCGATCGGTCTCGCGTTCGTCGACAACATCCGCGCCGCCGAGTTCCAGGCGCGCCACTGCCTGCTCGCCCTGCGCAGCGGCGAGCCGGCGCGCGCGGCGGGCGCGCTCGCGCTGGAAGCCTCCTTTTCCGCGACCGGCGGCACGCGAACGTCGCGGCGGACCGAAGCGGTCGCGAGCGCGGCGTTGTCGCTCGCCGAGCGGCTTCATAACCCTGCCGCGATCGGCCGCGCGACGCTCGCGGCCGGAGTGGCCGCGCATCTCGAGGGCCGCTGGCGAGCCTCGCTGGACCTGTGCGGCCGCGCCGAGAAGATCTTCCGCTCGTCGTGCACGGGCGTGACCTGGGAGATCGACACGGCCGGCGTGCACATGCTCGATGACCTGTTGTGCCTCGGCGATCTGAACCGGTTGTGCCGCCGGGCGGAGGCGCTCATCAAGGATGCGCGGACGCGCGGCGACCTGTACGGCGAGACGGCGTTTCGCCTGCGCGCCGCCTTCATCGCGCCGCTCCGTCGCGGCGACCCGCGGACGGCGATGGACGACGTCGATGCCGCCGACGCGGCCTGGTCGCAGCGTGGCTTCCTCCTGCAACACTACTGGGGCCTGATGGCGCGGCTCGACATCCTGGCGTATCAGGGCGAAGGAGCCGCCGCCTACGATCTGATCACGCGGCAATGGCGATACCTGGCGTCCGCGCAGTTGCTGAAGGTGCAGTTCTCGACCGTGACGTCGTACTACCGCCGGGGGCGAAGCGCGTTGATGGTGGCGCTCGATCTGCCGCCGGGCGATTCGCGACGCGCGGACCTGTTACGCCGCATCCGCCGCGATGCCAGCCGTTTGAGGCGCGAGCGCGCCGTGTGGAGCGTCGGTCTCGGCCATCTGCTCGACGCCGGAGCATCTCACGCCGACGGCTCCGCCGATGACGAGCGCCTGGATCTCGTTCGTGCCGAGGAATGCTTCACGAACGCCGGAATGGGTATGCACGTCGCGATGACGCGGCTTGCGCGCGCCCGGCTCGTGAGCGCGGAGCAGGGACGCACGCTGCGTGCGGAAGGCGAGCGGTGGTGTCGCGCGAACGACATCGCCGACGTTCCGGCTTTCGGCCGGATGATCGCGGGCCGGAGCGCGTGAGCGACAGCTACGGCATGGGATGCTTCCGGCTCGAGTGACCGGTCGCTTCGTGCTGATGCGCGAGCTGCAGCACCGTCCCGTCATCCCACGGCTTGCCGACAATCTGGAGCCCGATGGGGAGACCGCGGTGATCGAATCCACAGGGAACGCTGATCGCGGGCAGGCCGAAGTAGTTCGCGAACATCGTGTTTGCCGCGGTAAGAGCCTGTGCGTTCCCACGCGCGTCCTCGACGGCCGGCACCGTCGCGGTGGTCGTTGGCAGCAGCAGGACCTCGATATCCTTGAACGCGCGCGCGGTAATCGTCTTTCGATCCTGTTCGATCGTGCTCAGATCGCCGAATCGTGGCATGTCGAACGGCGCGCTGGCCGACACGATGTCATGGCCGAGTGAACGTACGGCTTCGACCGCCCTGGTGAATACGAGCCTCACCTCGTCGTCGGCGGTGAAGTTGCCAGCGACGCCGACGCGAAGCCTCTTGTTGTCCAGTACGAGGCGATGAAAGTCCGATGGCGTCGCGCTGTCGCGCGGTTCCGCAAGGACGTTCAGCACGAGCGACGTATCCTCGGCGCTGCGCGTCGTGATTCCCGGATGCGACAGCCACAGAATCGCCTCGTCCGCCTTCTCGCCTTCGAGAATGCCCTGGCTGCTGATCAGGCCGTACGTGCCTTTGAAGCCGACAACGCCGCAGCAGGCGGCTGGCAGGCGGCACGATCCGATTGCGTCGGTGTCCAGCGTCGCGCAGCACATGCCGGTCGCGACGGCCACCGCGGACCCCGATGACGATCCGCCCGGAATGTAGCGATCGTTCCACGGATTCCGCGCTGGACCGTAGAAGCTCTCCAGCCCGGTCGTGCCCATCCCGAGCTGGTGCATGTTCGTCTTGCCGACGATGACGGCGCCGGCCTGCTTCAGCCGCGTGACCGCCGCGGCGTCGCGTTGCGGCGTGCGATCCTTGAAGTGCTCGAACGCCGCGGTCGTCCTGACGCCGGCCGTGTCGTAAAAATCCTTGATGCCGACCGGTACGCCGTGAAGCGGTCCGCGCCAGCTTCCGGCTTTGATCTCGGCCTCGGCCGCTTTCGCCTGTTCACGGGCGCTGTCGCCGAGCACGGTGATGAACGCGTTCAGCGTCGGGTTCAATGCGTCGATTCGCGCGAGGCAGGCGTGCACGACGTCTACCGGCGAGAGCTCCAACGCTCGGAATCGTGTTTGGAGCTGAGCGATGCCGACGTAGTACGGGTTCTCGTTCATCTGCGACCTGATTTTCGACGTGCCAACCGTGTACAACGTATAACCGTCGAACGACCGATGGGAATCCTTCTTTCCGACGCGCGGCTCGCCCTGCGGCTCCTCTATAAGCGACCCGGCTTCGCCATTGTGGCGGTGCTCACGCTTGCGCTGGGAGTCGGCGCCACGACGGCCATCTTCACCGTCGTGTACTCCGTGCTGCTGAGCCCGCTGCCGTTTCGCGATGCCGATCGCCTCGTCGATGTCCGGATCGTCGGACGCCACGCGGTCGTCTATCCGCTGCCCGACGCCGACTTCCTCGCCTGGCGCGCGCAGAATCACACGGCCGACGCTGTCGCCGTCTACGACAACTCGTCGGCGACGATTACCGGCGACGGCCCGCCCGAGCGCGTCCCTGGCTCCAAAGTCACGGACCGGTTCTTCGACGTGCTCGGCGCGCGGCCGGTCGTCGGGCGCGTGTTCCAGGAAGGCGACGACAAGCCGGGTGCGCCGAAGACGGCGGTCCTGAGCCACGCTTTGTGGGTCCGCCGTTATCACGCCGACTCAGCCGTTGTCGGCCGGACATTATTAATAGGGGCCGAACCGCACATCGTGATCGGCGTCATGCCGGCCGGCTTCAACTACCCACCCGGCCACAAAGAGGTGTGGCGCATCCTGACCGTGAGCGAGCCCCCGCGTCGGGGGCCGTTCTACACGCACGGCGTCGCGCGGCTGAAGCCCGGCGTCTCGATCGCCGAGCTGCGCGCGAACCTCGGTATCGTCACCAGCACGTTGAAGGCGCGTTATCCGGCACCTGCGGACTGGACGCTCGATGCGGTGCAGCTGCGGGACGCGCTCGTCGGCGACGTGCGGCGCATCCTCTACGTCCTGTTCGGCGCGGTCGGATTCCTGCTGCTCATCGCGACGGCGAATGTCGCGAACCTGCTGCTGGCGCGCGCGGCGAGTCGCGAGCGGGAAATGGCCGTTCGCAGCGCGCTCGGGGCCGGACGCGCGCGCATCGCCGGGCAGCTCGTCACCGAGAGCGTCGTGCTCGGCGTCATCTCCGGAGCAGCGGGCCTGGCGCTCGCGTTCTGGGGGACGCGTGCGCTCATCGCGCTGGCGCCCGAGGACATTCCGCGGCTGTCGGAAGTGGGTATGAGCACGCCGGTCTTCGTGTTCGCGCTGGCGGTGGCGTCGGCGTGCGGACTCGTCTTCGGCCTCGCCCCGGCGCTTCGCGCGTCGCGCGCGCCGCTCGTCGAAACGCTGAAGGAAGGCGCGCGGAGCCTCGCCGGCACCACGCACCGGCGCACGCAGCGGCTGCTCGTCGTCTTGGAGATTGCGCTGGCGTTGATGTTGTCGGTCGGCGCCGGCCTGATGGTGCGCAGCTTCGTGGCGCTGCAACGCGTCAGTCCCGGCTTCGAGCCGTCGCACCTTCTGGTGTTTCGGCTGTCGCTGCCGATCGTCCAGTACGCCGATGCGGCTGCCCGGCGTGCCTTTTTCATCCACCTCCACGAACGGCTCGAGACGCTTCCGGGGGTCCAGGCCGCGGCGCTCGCGATCAGCCTTCCACCGCAAGAGCTCGCGATGACGGACAACTTCATGGTCGAGGGGCAGGTCCTGCCGCCGAACCAGGGCGCGCCGGTCGGTCCGCTGCTGTTCGTCAACGAAACATATTTCAGAACGCTGGGCGTACCGCTCCTGGCCGGCCGGTTCTTCACCGAGCGCGACGACGACAAGGCGCCGGACGTGGTGATCGTCAACGAGACGCTCGCGAAACAGTACTTTGCGGGCGTGGATCCGGTCGGGCGCCGGTTGAAGAATGGCGGGCCGGAGCGCCCGATCGCTCCGAACAACCCGTGGAAGATCATCGTCGGCGTCGTGGGCGACATCAGCTACTCCGGCCTCGACGCGCGGCCCGAACCGGCGGTCTACTATCCGTTCCGTCAGGCGACGTCCAACAACCAGTACGTTGTCCTCCGCACGGCCGGCGATCCGCGTTCGCTCGGCGCCGCCGCACGAGCCGTGGTCGCAGAGCTCGACAAGGATCTGCCGATCGCCAACATGCTAACGATGGATGAATTGATGGCGGAATCGATTGCGCCGCCGCGGTTCAGGACAATCCTCGTGTCCCTGTTCGCGCTGGTCGGTCTCGCGCTCGCGGCAATCGGGATCTACGGCGTGATGGCGTACGCCGTCACCGAGCGGACGCACGAGCTCGGCGTTCGCATGGCGCTCGGCGCGGATCGACACGACGTGCTGCGCATGGTGCTCTCCGAGGCTGCGTGGCTCGCATTGTGCGGCGTCGGCGCCGGGATCGTTGGAGCGCTGGCAACCGCGCGCCTCATTCAGAGTCTGTTGTTCGGCGTCACGCCGACCGATGTCACGACGTTCACCGCCATCGCGCTGCTGCTGAGCGGCACGGCACTCGCGGCCAGTTATATCCCGGCGCGGCGCGCGACGCACGTCGACCCGATGGTGGCGCTGCGCTACGAGTGACTCCCGTTGCGTGAGAAAGCCTTATGATGTGACCCACCGGCCAGCTCGGGGCGACCGAGCGCTCGTGGCATGCCGCGTTTCAGGCGGGTGTCCCGATGTCGGGTGTTGTAGACGAACACACCAACCATGCCAGGCGACGATGCGCGGGAACGCGTCGCGAAGGACGTGGCCGAGGGCCGATCGGTCGACTGGGCGGCCGTCGCCGCCGGCCTGCAGGGTTCCGACGCGATTGCGTGGCTCGATAACCTTCGGGTGATCGGCGCGATTGCCGACGTGCATCGATCCGGCGAAGACCCCGCGCAGACCGTCAATCTCACGCAACCGCTCGATGGTGCCCACCCGCCGCCGGAAGGTGCCGGCGAGGCCTGGGGCAAGTACAGGCTTTTGGAGTGCGTCGGCTCCGGTTCGTTCGGCAGCGTGTATCGCGCATGGGATCCCGAGCTCGAGCGCGAGATCGCGATCAAGATTCTTCACCGCCACGTGGCCGACGACGAGCTCAGGAAGCGGCTCCTGATCGAGGCGCGTGCGCTCGCGAAGATGGGGCACCCGAACGTCGTCAGCGTGTACGGCGTGGACGCCTACGAAGATCGCATCGGCCTCTGCATGGAATTCGTCCGGGGCGAAACGCTCGAGGCCGCGATGAGCCGGGGAAACCGTCTGAACCCGCGCGAAGCGATCGTGGTCGGTCAGGACGTGTGCCGGGCGCTTGCCGCCGTGCATGCCGCGGGGTTCGTGCATCGCGACGTCACCGCCAAAAACATCATGCGCGACCTGACGGGCCGGATTGTCGTGATGGACTTCGGCACAGGCCTGCGCACGCCGCAGGACATGTCCCCGCCGTCCGCCACGATCGCCGGCACACCGCTGTACATGGCGCCCGAAGTCCTGGCCGGACAGGCACCGTCGGCCGCCAGCGACGTGTACAGCATCGGCGTCCTTCTTTACTACCTGGTGACGGGGCGATTCCCCGTCGAAGCGCGCACGATGAGCGATCTGCGCGCGGCGCACATGGTGGGACACCGCACGTCGCTCCGCGAGCGCGCGCCGGATCTGCCGCCACCGTACATTCAGGCCGTCGAGCACGCGCTCGTCGCCAATCCACAGCAGCGATGTCCGACGGTGGCGCGCTGCTGCAGGAGCTCGACGCGGTCCTCGTCAAACGCCGTGTGGCCTCCCACTACGTCGTGCTGGCGCTCGAGACCCTCGCCGCGGTTGCGCTTGGCATCACGGCGGTCGGAGCGATCAGCTCGCGGTTCTTCAATCACACGCTCGGGCGCACGGACTTCGCCAACGAGTCGATCCGTGACTGGCTGAGCATCGGCATGTCGGCCACCATCGCGCCGGCAGTGATCCTGATATTTACCGTGCTTGGCGTCGGTCTGCTCGCCGTGGCGACACGTCTGCTCCTCAACACGTCCGCCACGGCGCGCGGCGTGAAAGCGAGGCTCGCAACGTTCGTTCGCCGTTGCCGGCTCGACGACGTCTCGACGCTGTCCGCGTGCATGCTGCTGCTGTCGGCAACCGTGCTCATCGCGGCGTGGTGGTACTTCGTGCCGTTCCTCGGATCGCTTGGCACGATTGCCGCCGGCGATATCTCGTCCGTGTCCGGCGAGAGCCTGGCGTTTCTCTCGCCGGTGTTCCACGACTATCACCAGCTCTATCGAAAGTCCTTCACAGCCGTCGTGATCGTGTGCCTGTGTCTCTGGTATCCCGCGGTGTGGCTGTCCGTGCGAAAAGGCGAACCGATCAACCGCATCATCCTCGCGGGCGGGGCGGCGGTCATCCTCCTGTCGGTATTGCTGCTGGATTTTCCGTACCGATTGATCGTGGGACACAAACGAGATTTCCAGGCCGTGAAATGGAGCGGCGAATCGTGTTTCATGCTGGGCGAGCGGCAGGGGCACATGCTGCTGTTCTGCCCGGAGGCGCCGCCGCCGCGAAATAGAATCGTCCGCGCCGACGATCCGAATCTCGAGAAGCTCGGGTTCGTTCAGGATATTTTCACCAACGTTCACACGCTGAAGTAGCTCTCTGCGGAGGTCCCATGCGAGCGTTCAGGGCCACACTGGGGGTGCTTGCAGTTTCTCTGTTGCTCGCGTCGCCGGCGCACGCGTGGTGGGGCTGGCTCGACGACCTGAGCGGCCCCGGACCGTTCTGGGGTGCGGAGTTCGATTTTCGAATCGTGTGTCTGATGGAAGATCCGCCGTGGGCGGAGGCGTTTGCCGAGGCCCAGGTCGCCGCCGCGCTGCTTCAACCAGCCGGCGAGCAGACCAACTTGACCGCGGACCAGCGTCAGGCGATTACGACGCTCCGCAACGACATGAACTCGGTGCAACCTCGACCGACGATCGTGACTCCCGCCGGAGCACTTGACCTTGCGAAGCGCATCCAGCAACAGCTGGATTCGTTACGCACCAGTCTGCCTGCCGAGACACAAAGTGCCGTGGAGCGAGCGTTGAGTGCGTTACGGGCGACCGCGGTTCCGCGCGTTTCAAAGCTGCCAGGATCCGTGGCGTGGGCCAGCTGTACCGACAAATCCAAGTCGGACGACGATGCGGCGATCAGACACCGGGATCGGCATGAAGTCCTTTCGCTGGTGCTGAATTATCGTGAGTACTGGAACTCGCGATACGCCATCTCGCATTGGGGTCAATCGGCGAACGATAACTTCGCGAACGGCGAGATCATCCACCTGAGAGTCATCGAGCCGAAGGTGTCGTTCCCGCTGTCGGGACGATTCGACGTCCTGGACGGTCAATCCGGTATCGGTCTGTACAACTTCAGCTCCAAAGGGATGCCCGGCTCGCAAACGGGTCTGATCGTCGAGCCGATACGGTTCGACCTTCACTTCCCTTCGAGACTGGCGGACGAACACCGGAGCTTTCCCGCCCGGCTCGCCCTTGCCCTGAGCGTTCGCTCCGGTCTGGTGCTGTTCAAGGGCGGCTTCAAGCCCGATGCGTTTGCCGCGACGGGTGCGGCCGCGCGTCAGATTTCCGGCGAGGCCGTCTTCGAGTACGGCATCGTCGTCAACGTCGGGCGTCTGATCAAATAACCGGGTCGCGCTGGCGCCGTCCGGTAATCGGGCGGTGCCGTGCGTTCCTCGTCGAATCCGGCGAGCGGTGCGCCTCAGCGCTCCGGATACGGGAACTGCCGTCCCATTCGTTCTCCGACCGGCCACCACACCGTGATCGGCGGCGCGACACCGGCGGGCGACTCGCCGAGCGACACCGAGGCGTCGAAACGCAGGTCGCGCGGCCGTTCGATCGCGTGAGTCATCCCGAGAAAGTACGAAATCTTCCGATCCCGGCTCGCCACCCGAACGACGCCGGGCGCATTGAGCGTATCGGGCAGCTCGAAGATGTACGTCCCGGGGTCCAGCGTCACACCGGGCAGCCTGACGGGTTTCGTGAATGTGAGATACGTCGTGCGTTCTGCGACCACTCCGCCGCAGATCCGTGGAGCGGCAGCGAGCACGGCGACGATCGCGGCGACGGCGATCGTGCGCATGACGTGGCGATGGTCGTGCATATTTGCCTCCTGAACAGGACGGCAAAATGCCCCCCTACTTCATGTAACGACGCAGGCCCGTCTGCCGAACACGACCGGATTTCAGCGTGTCGAGCGCATCTCGCCGGCAAGCCGCGCGATCGCGCGTGTCACCGCCATGCGCGCCGCCTCGGTGCTCGGTTTGTCGAGCTGCCGGGCGATCTCGTCGAAGTCGAATCCCAGTTCCACGCGGAGGATGATGGCTTCGCGGTCGGAGTCGCTGAGCGCCTCGAGCGCCCGCTCGTAGGCATCGATGAGCTCGGACCCGATCGCGGCTTCGAGCGGCGAGGCGTCGTGAGCGGCGGCATTCGCAGGAATCTCGTCGCGGCGGGGCCGCCGCCCGGCGCGGCGGTGCAAATCGATGATCCGGTTCTTCACCGCGCGGCGCAGGTACGCCTGCAGCGCGCCTTCCGTGCGGATTTCGAACTTGTCGAGATTTCGGACTGCGTTCACGATGGCGTCCTGCACGAGATCGTTCGTGTCGAGCATCGTTCGCAAGCCCGCCGGCAGCCGCCCGCTGGCCCAGCGCGTCAGCCGCGGCAGGTGGCGCGCGAGCAGACGGTTCAGCGCATCGTCATCGCCGGCCTGCGCCTTGACGAGCAGCTCCACCGACGCGTCGACGTCGTCGCTCATGATGGATATCTGAAATCATATCGCTGGGGTCCGTTGTGATCTACGGCGCCGTGGCGTTCGGAGGGTTCACGTCGCGGCCGGCGCCGTACTTCGTTGCCGTCCCTCCGATATCGTGGCCGTTCACGGCGATCGTCGTGTTGATTGGAACGCTCTTCGCGCGCTCTCCCCGGTAACGCCAGACCGATGCACGGCAGCGCCGATGAAGGTCGCCTCGAAGGTCGTGCAGTGGCGCGCCGGCTCCGTCTGGCCTGCGATCAGTATCCGCCGGCGTAGATCAAGTATCCGAAGTACCGATCGCCGACAGGCGAGTTGGGATCGCCGGTGAAGCCGTACCCGAGCGGCTGCACGGATGCGTCGAAGCGGAGCTTGCCGATGACGTCGCCCGGAACCGGCGACGTGCACGCGCCGGTCGCGATGCAGAGAGCCGCCGTGCCCGCGGCGTGCGGCGACGCCATGCTCGTGCCGGAGATCGTGTTGTAGCCGCCGCCCTTCCACGTCGACAGGATGCAGACGCCGGGTGCCGCGATCGTATGACCGGCGTCCGGACTGCCGATGCCGGTGAAGTTGCTGAAGTCAGCCGCCGTGTCGTCGACGCCGGCGCGGCACGTCGCCGCGGCGCCGCCGCCGGGCTGCCCGTTGAAGTCGGCGATCGCCGTCACGGCGAGCACCTCGTCGTACGCGGCCGGCACGAACCCGCCGAGGTCGGTTCCATTGTTGCCGGCGGCGACGACGTACGTGACGCCGGCGGCGACGGACCCGCAGATCGCCTTGTGAAGCGCGTCGCCATTCGTGTTGCCGCAGTTGCGATCGTCCACGCCCGCGCCGCCCAGGCTCATGTTGGCCACTTTGATGTTCAGCTGCGACGCGTGCGTCGTGACCCAGTCGATCCCGCAAATCACGGATGACCAGCTGCCCGACCCCTGATTGTTCAGCACGCGAACCGAGTAGATGGGCACACCCGGTGCGACGCCGACCACGCCGGCGGCGTTGTTCAACGCGCCGATCGTTCCGGCCACGTGCGTGCCGTGACCGTTTCCGTCGCTGAAGCTTCTGCCCGTGGAGCAGTTCGTGCCGCCGACGACGTTCAAATCAGAGTGAGGACCGCTGCCGGTGTCGATCACCGCGACGGCAAGGTTCCAGGTCGGGAACGTGTGAAGGCTCGGTTCGGCGTCGATCCGATCGATGCCGGTTGGCACTGACTGCGCGACTGCCTCGACGGGGCGATCCTCGGAGACGAAGGCCACGCGCGGGTCGCGCCGCACGTCGCCGATGCGGGCCTGCGGGATGGTCGCGGCGTAGCCCTTCAACGCGCGGTGATACAGATGAGCAATGCTCGCCCCGTACGCGCGGCCATGTGCGGCGGCGAGACCATCCACATCTCGTT
>Ga0114129_10015936_pt1 | contig 10688 bp, 8 predicted proteins | sample RhiMetdeltSRZDD1_FD_80071 | JGI IMG/M metagenome (GOLD analysis project Ga0114129, IMG submission 80071) | Populus rhizosphere microbial communities from Tennessee, USA - Rhizosphere MetaG P. deltoides SRZDD1 (version 2) (version 2) | ecosystem: Host-associated > Plants > Roots > Rhizosphere >... | reverse complement strand
GTGTAGAACCCGCCGTGTAGTCTGTTTGTTTGACGAAGTCTAGCACAAGCAGTACGCTCGACCCGGCCATGCGAGTGCTCAACACCGAACAGATGCGAGAGGCAGATCGTCTCACGATTGAAGACATCGGGATTCCGTCGATCGTGCTGATGGAGAATGCCGGCCGTCAGGCCGTGGCGGCCATGGAAGCTGCCTTCGAGGATCTCGGCACGAGCCGCGTGGCGGTGATCTGCGGACGTGGCAACAACGGCGGCGACGGCTTCGTCATCGCGCGCACGCTGCTGCAGCGTGGCGTCGACACCGAGGTGTTCCTGCTCGGCAGCGTCGCCGACGTGCGCGGCGATGCGCGGACGAATCTGGAAGTCCTCGGCCGCATCGGCATGACCGTGATCGAGATCACGAACGCTCAGGAATGGGAGCTGCATTTCACCGAGCTGACTGACTGCGATCTCGTGGTGGATGCGATTCTCGGGACGGGATTCCATGGCCGGCTGGCCGGCTTTCTCGAAACGGTTGTCGCCGACCTGAACTCGCTCGGAGTTCCAATCGTCGCGATCGATCTGCCAACCGGCGTGTCGGCCGACAGCGCACTCGTCGAGGGCCCGGCGGTCGAGGCGTCGATGACGGTGACGCTTGCGGCCCCGAAGATTCCGCTGGTCTTTCCGCCGGCGGACACGCACGCCGGCGATCTGGTCATTGCCGACATCGGCATTCCGCTGCCGCTCATCGACGAGCTCGAGGGTCAGCACCTCGAGCTGCTGACCCGCGAGCGGATGCGCGAGATCGTCCCGGCGCGAGCGGCTGACTCGCACAAAGGGGACTTCGGCCGCGTGCTGATCGTCGCCGGCTCGACTGGCCGCACGGGTGCGGCACACCTCTCGGCGCTCGGCGCCTTGCGCTCTGGCGCGGGGCTGGTGACCGTTGCCACGCCGCGCTCGTGCCTGCCGATGATCGCGTCGATGGCGCCCGAGTACATGACCCAAGCTCTCGAAGAAACCGATGCGGGAACGGTGGACTTCGGCGCCGTCGATCGCGTGCTCGACATCAAGACGGACATCATCGCGGTCGGGCCAGGCCTCGGTCAGGAGCCGTCGACTGCGGCATTCGTGCAGGCGCTGATCGAGCGCAGCGGCGTGCCGATCGTCGTCGACGCCGACGGCCTCAACGCCTTCGCCGGCGATCCCGAGCGGTTGATGGGCAGGGAAGAAGTCGCTGTCGTCATCACCCCGCATCCCGGCGAGATGGCGCGCCTGATGAACACCACGATCGAAGCGGTCCAGCGCGATCGCGTCCGCGCCGCCCGCGACTTTGCCGCCGCGCATCGCCTCCACGTCGTCCTCAAGGGCCATCGCACGATCATCGCGGGACCCGATGGCCGCACGTTCGTCAACCTGACCGGCAACTCAGGGATGGCAACCGGCGGCACCGGCGATCTCCTGACCGGCATGATTGCGGCCTGGTTCGCGCAGTTGCTCGACGCCGAAGCGGCCTGCAAGCTTGCGGTTTACGTCCACGGCACCGCGGGCGATCTCGCCGAGGCCGATGAAGGCGAGGTGTCGCTCATCGCGGGTGATGTCGCGGCCAGGCTGGGCGATGCGATTCTGGAGCTCACGGCGCGGCGCAGGCAGAAGCGTGAATCGTGACTGAGGTATCGAAGGACTCGCAGGTCACCGAGGACGTGACGACCAGCGAGGACGAGACGATGGCGGCCGGCGCAACGCTGGCTCAGCGCCTGTCCGCTGGCGACGTGCTGCTGCTACACGGTGAACTTGGTGCCGGCAAGACCGCGTTCGTGCGTGGCGTCGCGCAAGGGCTCGGCGCCCGTGTCGACGACGTGTCCAGTCCGACCTTCACGCTGATTCAGGAGTACGACAGCGGGAGGCTGACGCTGTATCACGTCGATCTCTATCGGCTCGAACCTGCGGAAGTGGACGATCTCGGCTTGGAGGAACTCGTCGAAAGTGGAGGGATCGTCGCAATCGAATGGCCGGACCGCTGGCATCGCCGGCCCGCCGAGGCAGTGATTGTCTCTATCACGACCGAGGGCGAGGATCGCCGCCGGATTCGAACTGCCTACTCAACTCGATAGTTTGGGGCTTCCTTAGTAATGATTACGTCGTGGACGTGCCCTTCGCGGAGGCCGGCGGGGCTCACGCGAATGAGCTTGGCTTCGCGCTGCAACGTTGGGATGTCAGGGCAGCCACAGTAGCCCATGCCTGCGCGGAGGCCACCGATAAGCTGGTGGATCATCGCGGCGACGCTGCCTTTGTGGGCGACCCGTCCTTCAATCCCTTCGGGTACGAGCTTCTCGCTGGCTTCCGGGTTCGCGTCGAGATCGAAGTCGTCCTGGAAGTATCGATCGCGGCTGCCGCGGCGCATCGCGCCAAGCGATCCCATGCCGCGATACTCCTTGAAGCTGCGCCCCTGATACAGAATCATCTCGCCGGGGCTTTCGTCGGTACCGGCAAAGAGGCTGCCGATCATGATCGCGCTGGCGCCGACCGCGATTGCCTTCGTGATGTCGCCGGAGTAGCGAATCCCGCCATCGCCGATGATCGGGATCTTGTGTGGCGCCGCGGCGCGCGCGCAGTCGGCAATAGCCGTGATCATCGGCACGCCGATGCCGGCCACGACCCGCGTCGTGCAGATCGACCCGGCGCCAATCCCGACTTTCACGGCATCGACGCCGCGCTCGATCAGCGCTTCAGTGCCTTCTGCAGTGGCGACGTTGCCGGCAACGATGTCGACATCCTTGAAGGTGCGGCGTACCTGCCGGACCATGTCGAGTACGGCTTGCGAGTGACCGTGCGCCGTGTCGATAACCAGCATGTCGACGTGGGCTGCGACGAGCGCCTCGGCGCGCTGCATCGCGTCGCGGCCGACGCCCAGAGCAGCGCCCACCCGCAGCCGGCCAAGGCTGTCTTTCGATGCGTTCGGGTACTTGATCATCTTCTGGATGTCTTTGACGGTAATCAGTCCCTTCAACATGAACCGATCGTCGACAACCAGAAGCTTCTCGACCTTGTGGCGGTGGAGGAACTCGCGCGCCTGTTCGAGCGTCGTGCCCACCGGCACGGTGAACAGCGGATCGCGGGTCATGATGTCCGCGATCGGCCGATCGAGATTGGTTTCGAATCGAAGATCGCGGTTCGTGAGGATGCCGACGAGCCGCCCTTCCTTGCCGCCGTCCTCGGTGATCGGCACGCCCGAGATCCGGTACTTCTTCATTAACTCGAGCGCCTGGAAGATCCGGTTCTGCGGCGACAGCGTGATCGGATTGACGATCATCCCGCTTTCGGACCGCTTTACGCGATCGACTTCGGACGCCTGCTCCTCGATGGCGAGGTTCTTGTGGATCACGCCGATGCCGCCCTGCTGCGCCATGGCGATCGCCAACCGCGACTCCGTCACGGTATCCATCGCGGCGCTGAGCAGCGGCACGTTGACGCGGATATTGCGGGTCACCCAGGACGCCACATCGACGGCGTTCGGCACAACGGTCGAATGCCGTGGCACCAGCAAAACGTCGTCAAACGTCAGAGCGGTCGTAAGGCCGATTGAAATCTGATCGGAGTTCAGGACGTCCGTGCGTGTCTCCATGTAGTCCTCAAAAACACAAAAGGGGACAGCGCCTGGTCTGTCCCCTTCGAATCCCGAGCCCAACCCGAATCCCGGGTGTTAAGCGCCATGGCATTTTTTGTACTTCTTTCCGCTGCCGCAGGGGCACGGATCGTTCCGGCCGACCTTCGGCTCGTCACGTTTGACTTGTTTGATCGCGTCGTCGCCGCCGGTCCGCGCCGGGCGCGGGGGTTCGGCAACTGCGCTCGCGCTGCCGATGGCGCCGAACGGTGATGGTGCCGGCGCCTGCGCACTCATCGTCAGCTGCGGCGGCCGCCGCGGTGCCGGTTGGCGCACTGGCGCCGCGTTGGGGTCGTCGCCCATGATCGGCGTCAGGCGCCACAAGTAACGGACGATTTCCTCTTCGATCCGGTCCTTCATGGACTGGAACAGCGCGAAGCTTTCTTTCTTGTACTCGACGAGCGGATCGCGCTGGCCGTAGCCGCGCAGCCCGATCCCTTCTTTCAGATGATCGAGGCTGTAGAGGTGGTCCTTCCACTGCGCGTCGACGATCTGAAGCATGATGTCCCGCTCGACGCGGCGGAGGATATCGCCTGGAATGAGCGCTTCTTTCTTCTCGTACTTCTCGCGGATCGGCTGCCACAGCGCGTCTGTAATCGATTCGGCGTTCAGGCCCTCGAGATTGATCCCGTTCAGTTCCTCGGGCTCGACGCCGTATGTTTCAGAGACGGAGTTAATCAGCGCGCCATGATCGCGCTCTTCTGGATCGATTTCCGGTCCCGCAAAGCGGTCGACCGTACCCTCGAGAATCTCCTCGGCGAGAGTCAGCACGTACTCGCGGCTGTCGACTGACTCTTCTTCGGTGAGGTGAATCTTTCCCTCGAGCAGTTCACGTCGCAGCGAATAGACGCTTTCGCGCTGCTTGTTCATCACGTCGTCGTACTCGAGCAGGTGTTTGCGAACCGAGAAGTTCTGTGCTTCTACCTGCTTCTGCGCGCGCGCGATGGCGTTCGTCACCATCTTGTGTTCGATGGGGACGCCTTCTTCCATGCCGAGCCGCTGCATCAGGCCGGAAATGCGGTCCGACCCGAAGATGCGCATCAGGTCGTCTTCAAGTGACAGATAGAACCGCGACGATCCGGGGTCGCCTTGGCGGCCAGCGCGCCCGCGCAGCTGGTTGTCGATCCGGCGCGCTTCGTGCCGTTCGGTGGCGACGATATGGAGTCCGCCCAGATCCACGACGTGGTCGTGCTCGGCGTCCGTTTGCTTCTTGAAGGCGTTGTAGATGCGCTCGTACCCGGCGCGGGGAACCCGATAGAAATTCTGCAGGTGATAGAAGTAAACGAACTCGTCGTCGTCGACGAACTTCTCTTCGCCTTTGGGCAGCTTCTCGGCGATCTCGTCGGCGAGCGCCTGCTGGCGTGCCATGAACTCGGCGTTGCCGCCGAGCAGGATGTCCGTGCCGCGGCCGGCCATGTTCGTCGCGATGGTCACCGTGTTCTTGCGGCCGGCCTGGGCAACGATTTCGGCTTCCTGCGCGTGGTACTTCGCGTTCAGAACGACGTGCTTCACGCCGCGCAGCTTGAGAAGCTTCGACAGCCGTTCTGACTTTTCGATCGACACCGTGCCGACCAGGGTCGGTCGGCCTTTCTGCTGTTGCTCGGTGATGTCGCCGACGATCGCTTCGTACTTTTCCTTCTCGGTGCGGTAGACCGTGTCGGGCTCTTCGATTCGCCGCAGCGGCCGGTTGGTCGGGATGACCATCACGTCCAGCTTGTAGATCTTGGCGAACTCTTCGGCTTCGGTGTCCGCCGTGCCCGTCATGCCGGACAGCTTGGCGTACTTGCGGAAGTAGTTCTGGAAGGTCACCGTCGCGAGCGTCTGGTTCTCGCGTTCGATCTTGACCTTCTCCTTGGCTTCCACCGCCTGGTGCAGACCGTCGCTCCACCGGCGACCAGGCATCAGACGGCCCGTGAACTCGTCGACGATGACGATCCCGCCGTCTTTGATCATGTACTCGACGTCGAGGTGGAAGAGCGTGTGCGCCCGGAGCGCCTGGTTGACGTGGTGGAGCAGCGGCATGTTGACCGGGTCGTACAGGCCACCTGACCCTGGCTGGAGGCGATGCGCGAGCATTCTCTCCGCCTTGGCCATGCCCGATTCGGTCAACGTGACCGTCTTATGCTTTTCGTCCTTGATGAAGTCGCCCGTCTTCTCGAGCTCGTCGCGGTCCTCGGCCTTGACGTTGCCTTGCGTGACCGCACCAGGAGTCAGCTTCGGGATGATTCGGTCGACTTCGTAATAGAGGTCGGTTGACTCTTCCGCCGGCCCCGAGATGATCAGCGGCGTCCGCGCTTCGTCAATGAGGATGCTGTCGACTTCGTCGACGATCGCGAAGTGGTGACCGCGCTGCACGTAGTGCGCGAGGTCGAACTTCATGTTGTCGCGGAGGTAGTCGAAGCCGAATTCGTTGTTGGTGCCGTAGGTGATGTCGCAGGCGTATGCGACCTGCCGTTCCTGGTCGTTCAGCTCGTGCTGGATGACGCCGACGCTCATCCCGAGGAAGCGATAGATACGGCCCATCCACTCCGAGTCGCGGCGCGCCAGATAGTCGTTGACGGTGACCACATGGACGCCCTTGCCTTCGAGCGCGTTCAAGTAGGCCGGCAGCGTAGCAACGAGCGTCTTGCCCTCGCCGGTCTTCATCTCGGCGATCCTCCCGCGGTGGAGAACGATGCCGCCGATGAGCTGCACGTCGAAGTGCCGCATGTTCAGCACGCGGTGGCCAGCTTCGCGCACAACGGCAAAGGCCTCGGGCAGCAGCTCGTCGAGCGTGGCGCCGTCAGCGACGCGCTGTCGAAACTCCGCGGTCTTCGACCGCAGCTGCTCGTCGGTCAGGCTCTGGATTTCGGGTTCTTTGGCGCTGATCTCTGCGACGAACGGCCGAATGCGTTTCAGCTCGCGATCGTTCGCGGTGCCGATAACTTTCGCGAGGAGTGTGTCGACTATCATGCCGGGGAGGATGTTCCGGGCGTCCCGGCTCGGCGACTGTGCTACTGCCGGCCCCGGAAGGCTCAGAATATCAATCGATTGTACGAGACACCCGTGTTGGGGTCAACCGTGGGCGAAGGTAGCGAGCGGTTATCTCGGTCCGAGGAGGCGCATCGGGTTGGTGAGCTTGTCGTTCACCCAGATCTCGTAGTGCAGGTGCGGGCTCGTCGAGCGGCCGGTCGATCCCACATAACCAAGCACGTCGCCGCGATTCACCTGCTGCCCGGTGGTGACGCCGAAGCGCGAGAGGTGACCGTACTTGGTCACGATCCCGAAGCCATGGTCGATCACGATCAGATTGCCGTAGTTGCCAACCGCACCCGCGCTCGAGACGGTACCGGCGGCGGGGGCCAGCACGGCCTCACCGTAACTCGCCGAGATATCCAGACCGGGATGGAAATCGGAGCTGCCGTTGAAGGGATCGCGACGATTTCCAAATGACGACGTGAGCCATCCAGCGACCGGCCAGATGGAAGGCGTCGCATCGGCGAGCGAGCGGCGCTTCTCGACGTTGTTGCGGACGGCGTCCAGGCGATTCTCGATCGCGCCGAGCACTTCGCGCATGACGCCGAACGCCGTATCCGCTGGTCCAAACGCACTGCCCAAAACCGCCTCGGTGACACCGCCGCCGATGGCGCGTGACTTGACCGCGGCCGGCAGCTTATCCATCGCCCGGCTGACCGCTGGATCCACTGCGGCTGTGATGCCGATCTCGTCAACGGCGTCCTGGAGGACGGCAATCTGCCCCGCCAGTTGGCCGGTGGCTTCGCGATAGTTGTCGTTCTCGATTGTCAGACGAGCGTTCGTGGCGGTGAGTTCTTCGAGAGCAGAAGTCGCGCTCCAGCGGGCACCCAGTCCTATCAGCACCGGCAGCACGATTACGGTCACTGTCGTCGCCACCGTCGGCCAAAGTCGCAAGGTGAATCGACGGGTGACGCCGCTCGTGCGGTCAGCGATGACGATGGAATAGCGTCTGGACGCCACGGCTCTCCTCGGCCGCTCCAGTGCGCGGCCCGCTAGTCCGTACTGGCTGAATCAAAGCTCGAACTCTAGCACAACGGATGCAGGCGGCGGAAGCCTTCCGTGCACGAACGGTTGGGCTTGTGCCGCGTGGACAACGGCTTGCATCAACGACGCGCGCCGCGCGCTGCCACGGGCTGGGTGGGAAACTGGCCAGCTACAAAACGGCAAGCGTCTGGGAGAAATGAGCACGCGCACAGGTCAAAGGAGCCCGTATGAGAGCTGTTTGTCTGGCGTTGATGTTAAGCATTCTGGCGCCGGTGGCGGCGCGAGCCGACCCGATTCCGCTAAGCGTCGCGTCATCCGGGAGCGGATTCAAGATGAGCGGCGCCACGGTCGGTTCGGCGATCGACCTCGGAACGGTGCTCATGCCGAACGTGAGTTCGATCGGCGACATCCTCATTTCCGGCTTCCACAACAACACCGATGTGGTCGTGTCGTTCATGCTGGAGGGACTGGGAAAATTCGACACCCTGCGGCTCGAGCTCTTCAACCCGCCGGGAACGAATAACAACGAGGAACTAGCGGGTCAGGCGGTTGGGCTGCCGACGGGGTATAGCAGCTCGAACAACCTTGATGCGCTGAGCTTCGCGCAGGATTCCGGTCTCGAACGCAGCGCGATCTTCGCCGGTGGCGCCGCCACGGTCTTCGCCGATGAATACACGCACCGTGGCGACATCCTGATCTTCAGCGGGTTGGGCGGAGCGGAAAGCGCACGCGTGACGTTCGCGATCCGCAACGGCATGCGCTTTTTCGGCAAGGGTAGCGATATGCCGTTCCTGCTTCGCATCAGCGCGGCCGATCCGATCGCCGCGCCGGAGCCAGCTTCCATGGTTCTGCTGGGTACCGGGCTGGTTGCCTTGATCGCCGCGCGACGGCGGCGCGCGGGGAGCAATCAGCCTGCCTCAGCTGGTTGCTGATGATCGGTCACGTTCTGTCGGCGGCCGTCGTGTTCGCCGGCGTAATGTGGCTGTACAGCGGTGTATTGTCGTCGCTCGTCACACAGTGGGCGAGCGACGACAACTACTCGCATGGGTTCCTCATTGTCCCGCTGGCGCTCTACTGCGCGTGGGAGCGCCGGCACCTTCTTGCGGCCGCCGAACGTCGTCCTCGCATCTCCGGCCTCGTCATCGTCCTGATCAGTCTGCTCGTCTACGCCATCGGTGTCCTCGCGGCTGAGTTGTTCCTCACGAGAATCTCCCTCGTCGGCGTCGTCGTCGGAACGGTGTTGTTCGTGTGGGGATCGGCCCACGCGCGCGAGTTGGTGTTTCCGCTCGCGCTGCTGCCGTTGATGGTGCCGCTGCCCGCGCTCGTGTTCAACCAGATTGCGTTTCCGCTGCAGCTCCTCGCGTCGCGTGTGGGTGAAACGGCGCTCGCGACGGCGCATATTCCCGTTCTTCGCGAAGGCAACATCCTCGAGCTGCCGAATACCACGCTCGCAGTGGCCGAGGCGTGTAGCGGTATTCGCTCGCTCATCTCGCTCGTCACGCTTGCCGTTGTCCTTGCGTACTTTACGGAGCGACGAGCAGTCGCTCGCATTCTGATCGTGCTGTCGGCGGTGCCGATCGCGATTCTGGCCAACGCCGCGAGGGTCGCCGGCACTGGCTTCGCATCACACTGGTTCGGCCCCAAGGCGGCCGAAGGTTTCTTTCACGGGTTTTCCGGCTGGATCATGTTTGCGGTGGCGTTCGCGGGCTTGGTCGTCGTCGGGCGCGTCATCGGGCGCATCTCGATGCCCTGGGCAGTGCGTTGGCGGCGAGTCGCGGAGGAGGACCAGTGCTCACCCGCGCACTGATCGTCGCGCTGTTACTCGTTGGCGCTGGAACCGCCGTTCACGTCGCAACGGTGCGGGAAGTGCCGGTGACCAGGGCAGCGCTGACCACGTTACCGCTCGACATCGACGGATGGCAGGGGCGCGATGCGGCGCCTTTCGCCGACGACATCGTAGCGACGCTGGGCGTGGACGATTACGTCAACCGGCAGTACATCCGGAACGGGATGCCGATTGCCGTCTACGTCGGCTATTACGCAAGTCAGCGTAGCGGCGACACGATTCACTCGCCGCAAAACTGTCTGCCCGGTGCCGGATGGCTGCCTGTTTCGTCCGGCGTTCACCGCATCGCCCGCGGCGACAGCACCGTGACAGTCAACCGCTACGAGATTGCCAAGGGCATCAATCGGCAGGTGGTCCTGTATTGGTATCAAGGCCGCGGACGCGTGGTCGCCGGAGAGTACGCGAACAAGGCGTGGCTGATGTTGGATGCGGCGCGGTATGGACGTTCGAGCGGCGGGCTGGTGCGCTTGATCGGCCCAGTGGTGACGACCCCGGACGCAGCGCTGGCCGAACTCTCGTCGTTTGCGGAACGATTGCTTCCTGTCTTGCCTGAGTACCTGCCATGAGCTGGCCGATTCGTCTGACTGCCACGTCGATTCTCGTCGTATTGAGCGCCGCATGCGCTGGCGATCCTGAAGCCACCGCGCGCTTGCATGCCGCGCAAGCGGACGCATATATCGCCCAAGGCAAGTTGAAAGAGGCGATCATCGAGTATCGCAATGCGCTGAAGGCGCAGCCGCGATGGGCCGACGTGCACTACCGGCTCGGACGAACCTACATGGAAGCCGCCGATCCGAAGCGTGCGTTCGAGTCGTACTCTCGCGCGTCGGATCTGGATCCCGCCAACACCGATGCGCACATTGCCGCCGGGACGATCCTGCTCGTGGCTGGTGAATATCAGGAAGCGCGAGCAATGGCAGAGCGCGCGCTCAAATCGTATCCGATGAGCGCCCCGGCCTTCATCCTCCTCGGGAACGCGCTTGCACGCCTCAACAACCCCGCGAGCGCGTTCAAGCAAATCGAGCAAGCAATCCATCTGGACCCTACCTATGCGCCGGCGTGGACATCGCTTGGCGCAGTACAGTTCCACAGCGGGCAGCGTGAGCAGGCGGGTGCCGCGTTCAAGAAGGCCGTCGAGCTCGCGCCGAAGTCCCTCGATGCGCGGATCGCGCTCGGAAACTATCAGTGGGCGAGTGGCGACACT
>Ga0114129_10015935_pt1 | contig 10689 bp, 7 predicted proteins | sample RhiMetdeltSRZDD1_FD_80071 | JGI IMG/M metagenome (GOLD analysis project Ga0114129, IMG submission 80071) | Populus rhizosphere microbial communities from Tennessee, USA - Rhizosphere MetaG P. deltoides SRZDD1 (version 2) (version 2) | ecosystem: Host-associated > Plants > Roots > Rhizosphere >... | reverse complement strand
TGCCTCCATGAAAACCCGCTTCCTGACGGCCACCGCCTTCGCATCGGTTTTCGCCGTGGCACTCGTAGCGCAGGCCTTTAGGCCTGCCGTCGTCTTCGCCGCGCGCGCCGAGTGCTCGCACCTCGTGACCCTCAAGCTGCCCGACGTCAAGGTCACCGAAGCCGTCGCCGTGCCGGCGGCCGAGACCGGCGCGATCAGGGCGGCGCACTGCCGAGTGAACGGCGTCATCGAGAAGGACATCCGGTTCTCGCTCCTCCTGCCCGAGGACTGGAATCGCAAGTTCATGATGGGCGGCGGCGGTGGTTTCGTCGCGGGCATCGACAACCAGGCGCGCGGCTCCGTCAACGCCGGCTACGCGACGGTTGGCACCGACACCGGCCATCAGGGCGCTGTGGCGGCGGCCGCGTGGGCGCTCAACGATCTCGAGCGCCAGCTCAATTTCGGTTACATCGCCGTGCATCGCGTCGCCGAAGTATCGAAGGCGATCCTTCGCAGCTATTACGGATCGAACGAGACGCGCTCGTACTTCTCCGGCTGCTCCAACGGCGGGCGGCAAGCGCTGATGGAAGCGCAGCGCTACCCGGACGACTTCGACGGCATCGTCTCCGGTGCACCGGCCTACGACTTCACAGGAATCGGTGCGCAGTTCATCAAGGACATCCAGGCCGCATTCCCGGATCCGCGCAACCTGTCCACGCCGATCTTCACGAACGAGACGCTGAAAAGCGTCGAGGCGCAGATTGTCGAGAAGTGCGACGCCGTTGACGGCGTCAAGGACGGGCTGATGGAAGATCCGCCGCAGTGCAAGGTCGATGTGGCGTCGCTGACCGGTCTGACCGACGCGCAGCGCAATGTCCTGAAAACGATTTATGGCGAAACGAAAAACAAGGACGGCGTGATCTATCCCGCGCAGCCATTCGGTGGAGAAGGCGAAGCGGCCGGTTGGCCCGCGTGGATTGTCGGCGTCAACCCGATGATGATGACGGCGCAGAAGGCGCCGAGCCTGCGGTTCGCATTCGGGACCGAGATGTTCAAGAACTTCGTGTTTGCCGATCCGTCGTGGGACTACAGCCGCTACGAGTTGTCGAACTTCAAGAAGGAAACGGCGACGGTCGCGACGTTTCTGAATGCGACGAACCCGAACCTCGACGCGTTCAAAGCAAAGAATCACAAGCTCGTCATCTGGCACGGCTGGTCCGATCCGGCGCTGACGGCGCTCGGCAGCGTGAAGTACCACGATCAGGTCGTGGCCCGCGATCCCAACGCTCACGACTACATGCGGATGTTCATGATGCCCGGCGTCCTGCACTGCGCCGGCGGCCCCGGACCAGATAACGTGGACTGGGCTTCGGTGATCGACGCGTGGGTGGAGAAAGGCCAGGCGCCGGACCGTGTGATCGCGCGCAAGGTCGCGACCGGGGGCGCCGTATCCCGTTCGAGGCCGCTCTGCGTCTATCCGCAGCGCGCGGTCTATAACGGCACCGGCAGCATCGACGACGAGAAGAGCTTCGCGTGCAAGTGAGGACGGGCGCCGCCTTCGTCAGTGCCCTGATCCTGGGCGGCATCGCCATCGCGCAGCACTCACCACCACCGTCGCTCGACTCCGCGAACGATGCCTGGCAGCGCGGCGACTACATCGTGGCGCTGAATGCGTACATCAACGTGTTGAGCGCGCCTGGCGGCGATCGCGCGCTCGAGTCGCTTGCCCTCACGACCGGCGAGCTCTTTCAGACGCGCGAGCTGACCGCTGGCGGACGCAATGGACGCTTCAGTCCGGACGGAAAGTTCCTCGTGTACGAAACTGGTCTCGAGACGTCCCGACGCACGAAGATTTTGAAAAACGATATCACGCGCGCGGAGGTCGCGGACCTTCCCGGCGTGTCGGCCACCTTCTCCTCGTCGCTCCCGCAGGTCGCGTATCTCAAGATTCCCGATCACGAAGAAATCCGCGCGGCGTCAGACGCGCTCGAGAAGGCGTCGCTGACCGCGCAGAACCGGAATCAGCTGACGCAGACGCTCACCTGGCTCATCGCTAAGCATTCCGCCATCGTCGTGCGCGATCTGAATACAGGCCGCGAAATGGGTCTGCCGACGCCCGATCTGCTGAAGGCCGGGCTGACCTTCAGCGCCGACGGCCGCTTTCTGTACTTCCTTGGCGGCAAGGAAGCGGAGCCCGATCGCACGGACATCTATGTGATCAGCGAGAACGAACCGCGGCCGGTTGTTGCGGCGGATGCCGCCGGCTTGAAGAGCGCGCCGGTCGTCGATCCCGCTGGCGCCGTCATTCTCTACACGATTCCAGCGCAGAACCCGCTTCGGCGACCGCCAGCCGCGGGCGTGAGGGGCACAGGTGGGGCAGGACAGGCCGGAGGGGCGGGACAGGCAGGAACGGCCGGACAGGCAGGGCAGCCAGGACAGCCAGGAGAGATTGCGGAGGGTCGAGGCGGCGGTGCGGGCGGGAATCAGCCTGCGAGATTTGCGATCGTCGCGCTGAAAACGAGAAAAGTGACCGTGATGAGCGGCGCCGCGCCTGCCTTGTCGGGCGATGGCAAGACGCTCACGTACGTCGCGCGCGGCGACGGCGGCTACCATTTGATGGCGGGTCCGACGACGGGGATGCCGAGCACCGTCAAGACGACGGTCGATCGGATCGATGCGCCGGCGCTCTCGTTCGACGGGTCGCGCATCGCGTTTCAGCAGATCGTGCGCGACGACTGGGAGATCTTCGTCGCCAGCAGCGACGGTACGAGCGAGCAGCGCATCACCCGCGAAATTCAGCACGATCTCCTGCCGCGGTTCATCGGTCGGAATCGTCTGCTCGCCGTCATGGGCGAGCCGCGCCACCGCCGCTCGTATTTGTACGACCTTGCTCCGGGGACGGAGGTCGCTGCAGGATCCGCTCGACCTGCTCCGGGGACGGAGGTCGACGCAGCGGGTTCCCGACCTCCGTCCACGAGAATCCGTCTCTTCCACAACAATACCGTCCGCACAATTGCGCCCGAGTATCAGTGGGCCGTCAGCCCTGACGGCAATCAAATCCTCGTCGGCGCCGAGCGCGACGGTGACACGGTGTCGCCGGACCGCGGGGTGTATCTCGTCGACCTCCGCCAGAAGGTCACGAAGGCGGACCTCCTGAAACGACTGCGCGCCAGTCTGACCAGCGAGACCGCGCTGAAGGCGAGCGGCACGCGCGCGTTCCAGCCGATCGCGGTGGAAGTCCAGCGCCTGGTCGCGCGCGCCTCGGCCGCCCGCATCTTCGACTACGAGAAAACGCTGTTCGATTTCGATTCGAAGCACATCACGCGCCCGGGCAATCGACTCGCGTCCGAGTTCCTGTACAACACGTACAAATCGTTCGGGTACGAGCCGCAATACCAGTGGTTCGACGCGAGGCAAGCTGACGGCGGTAGAACCGCCAACGTCGTCGCCACGCTTCGCGGCACGGTAAACCCGGAGCTCGTGTACGTCGTGAGCAGCCACTACGACTCGGTCGTCGCCGGCCCCGGCGCCGACGATGATACGTCCGGCACGGCGGCGCTGCTCGAGGCGGCGCGCGTGATGGCCGGACATCCGATGCCCGCGACAATTGTGTTCGCGTCCTTCACCGGCGAGGAGGCCGGACTGCTCGGCAGCCGCGAGTTCGTCCGGCGCGCGATTGCCGACAAGCTTCACGTCGTCGGCGCGCTGAACAACGACATGATTGGGTGGATGAACGACAGCCGGCACGACAACACGATCCGCTACTCCAACCCCGGCATTCGCGACATCCAGCACGCCGCGGCCATGCTGTTCACGCGTCTCATCACGTACGACGCCCTCTACTTCAAAGGCACGGATGCCGTCTCGTTCTACGATGCCTACGGCGACGTGGTCGGCGGCATCGGCTCGTATCCGGTCCTCGGGAGTCCCCACTACCATCAGGCCAGCGACCTTCTCGAGTTCGAGAACCACCAGCTCATCACCGAAACCAGCAAGACGACGATCGCGACGCTGATGCTGTTGGCGTCGAGCCCGTCGAGGCTGACGCAGCTGAGGCTGGACAGCTACACTGGTGGAACGGCGTCGTTGTCGTGGGCACCCGCTCTCGAAAGCGGCGTCGTGTCGTACGTCGTCGCGTACGGTCCGCCAGCGGATCGGCTGCGGCATCGTCTGACGGTCACGCAGCCGCGCGTGACGCTGCCGCAGATGGCGCCCGGCACCATCGTGTCCGCGAAGGCGGTCAACGCGCGCGGGCTGGAGAGCTGGGACTGGGCGAAGACGACCATCGGCGATTCGTCATCCTCGAGGGCCACGCAATGATCACGCGTGTCGTGAGAGTGCTCGTCGCGGCCGGCTGCGCCGCGTTCGTGTTGTCGTTTGTTGCTCGCGCCGGCAGCCTTGACGCTGTTGACGGGGCCGGTACGCCCGCCTGCGATCCGGACAACGGCGGCCTGAAGCTTCCGCAGGGTTTCTGCGCGGCGGTGGTTGCGGAAAACGTCGGACGCGCGCGGCATCTCGTCGTCGCGCCGAACGGCGATCTGTTCGTGTCGTCCGAGACGGGTCGGGGCGGCACCGGCGGCGGCGTGTTCTCGCTGCGCGACACCGACGGCGACGGCAAGTTCGACAAGCGCGAACACTTCGGCGAAGGCAGCATCACCGGTATCGCGCTTCGCAACGGCTACGTCTACTACGCGACGACGAACTCCATCGTCCGGTACAAGCTGGAGGCGGGTTCGCTGCTGCCGGCCGGATCGGCGGAGGTGATCGCAGAAGGTCTGATCGATCGGCGCCAGCACGCGGACAAGGGTCTCGCCTTCGACGGCAAGGGCGGCGTGAATATCGGCGCGCCTTCGAACGTGTGCCAGCAGCCCGATCGCCAGCCGAAGGTCGTCGGACAGGACCCCTGCCCGCTGCTCGAGACGTCCGGAGGCATCTGGCGCTTCGACGAGAACAAGCTGGGGCAGAAGCAGGCGGACGGCAAGCGCTATGCGACGGGCATGCGGCAGATGCCCGGCATCACGTGGTACGACAACTCGCTCTGGGCCGTGATGCACAACCGCGACGGGCTCGACACGACGTGGCCTGGACAGTTCACGGCGGAGCAGAACGCGGAGTGGCCTGCCGAGTACCTGCTGAAGGTGGCGGACGGATCCAATTTCGGCTGGCCGTATTGCTTCTACAACAACGCCGAAGGCAAGCTCGTCACCAATCCTGAATACGGCGGCGACGGCAAAAAGAGCGATCGGTGCGGCACCTTCACCCAACCGACTGTTGCGTTTCCCGGGCATTGGGCGCCGAACGATGTCCTCTTCTATACCGGCACGCAGTTTCCGCGGCCCTATCAGGGCGGCGCGTTCATCGCGTTTCATGGATCGTGGAACCGCGCGCCGCTACCCATGGCCGGCTACAACATCACGTTCGTCCCCTTCACGGGTGGCAAGCCCGGGAAATACGAAGTGTTCGCGGACGGGTTCAAGGGCAAGCCGCAGATCATGAGCCCGAATGAAGCGGTGGCGCGGCCCTGCGGGCTTGCGATGGCGCCGGACGGATCGCTGTACGTTGTGGACGACACCAAAGGCAAAGTCTGGCGGATCATGTATAAGAAGTGACACTGTCGGGGCTAGGGGCTAGCTGTCACCGAGGGGCTAGGCCTCAGCCCCTAGCCCCTACTCTTCATGGTAAAGACCTCCGGCCTGACGCATGTGGCGCTGGCGGTGCGCGATGTTGATCGCTCCTCCGCCTTCTACCGCTCGGTGTTCGGCGCGGTGGAGGTCTATCGCCAGAACGGGTTCGTACAGCTTCAGACACCGGGCGCCCGCGACGTGATCGTCCTCGAGCAGAAGGCGAAGGGCACTGGCAAGTCAGGCGGCATTGCGCATTTCGGGTTCCGCCTGCAGGATCCGAAGGACATCAACGCGGCAGCGCGCGCGGTCAAGAAGGCCGGCGGCGTCGTGAAGGAACAGGGCGAGTTCGTGCCGGGCGAGCCCTATCTGTTCGCCGCGGATCCGGATGGCTACGAGGTCGAGATCTGGTACGAGATTCCGACCTCCGTCGACAGGCTCGCGGGCACTCGGCGATCGCGCCGGCGGTGACGCTGGAGCGATGACACTCGATCAGTGGAAGAGCGTCGCGGGTCTTGTGGAGTCGCTGGCGAAAATCGTCGCCCTCATCGTGGGCGGGTCGTGGACGTATCTGCTCTTTGTCAAGAAGCGAACGGCGTTCCCACGAGCGGAGGTGACTCATGCTTGCGCGGCATATCCGATCGACGACAATCGCTCAGTCGTAAGGGTGACCCTGAACGTCAAGAACAAGAGCGACGTTCTGATGCAGATCATCTCAGGACAGGTGGCGGTGCATCAGATCGTGCCTTTCGCCGATGTCGTCGATGACATCCCGCTCGGCTTCGTTGGCGAAGGCAATGCCTTCGAGTATGCCTGGCCGGAGATTGGCTACCGAGCGTTCGAATATGCGAGCGATAAGTACCTCGAGGTCGAGCCGGGAGAGTCTGACGCGATCGATTTCGACTTGTTCGTCGAGGGAGACGTCCGCGTCGTGCAGATTTACAGTTACCTCAAGAACGTGAGCAAAACGAGCAGAGAGCTCGGTTGGAATTGCACCTCGATCCATCGGCTGATTCCAGCACCGACGACGGAAAAGAGGTTCGAATGAGCGCCGACCACCGCCACCAGCAAGGGGCGCCGAAGAACGTTCCCACACGCCCTCAGCCGGCACAAGGACCGCCCAAGGAGGCGCCCAAGCCACCGCCGGCGCAGGGTCCACCCAAGCAGGGATAGGGCGATGCAAATTGAGCTTGCACCAGACCAGGGAGCGCCTAAAGACTTGACTCGGCAGGGGCCTCCGAAGAAACCGCCGAAGCCTCCGCCGCCGTCGGAACCGCCCCGGCAGCGACAGAAATGATCCGGATTCGTTGGCAGGTGTCTCAACTCGTGAATTGGAGATTGCGATGAAGCGGTGTTTAGTCGCACTGTCGATCGTAGTGCTCGGTTCGATCGCCGCCGTCTCGGCGCAAGGTGCCAAACGGCCGATCTCCCTGGACGATCTGGGGCGTCTGAAAGAGGTGCGCGATCCGCAGTGTGCGCCCGACGGCAAGTCGGTCGCGTTCGTCGTGTCGCAGATCGACGTCAAGGAAGACAAAGCCGGGAACGGCCATATCTGGATGGTGGGCATTGACGGCCAGAACGAGCGCCAGATCACGTCGAGTACCGAAAGTGAGTCGTCGCCGAGGTTCAGTCCGGACGGGAAGTACCTGTCGTTCACCTCGTCCCGTCCAGGGAAGGCTAAGGGCAACCAGATGTGGCTGCTCGACCGCAGCGGCGGCGAGGCGTTTCAGCTGACCGAGATCAAAGGACGGTTGCAGGGGTACGAATGGTCGCCCGACTCGAAACGCCTGGCGCTGGCGATTGGCGATCCGGATCCCGACGCGCCCGATCCCTCGGCAGGCTCAGCCCCGGCGGCGGGTGCCGCAGGCGACTCGAGCGGTGGCCGTGGCAAGGCGCCGAAACCGATCGTGATCGATCGCTACAAGTACAAGCAGGACGGCCAGGGCTATCTGCTGTCGGGCCGGCACACCTACATCTATCTGTTCGACATCGCGTCGAAGAAGCTGGAGCGGCTCACAGGCGGCAAGGCCGACGAAGCCTCGCCCTCGTGGTCGCCCGACGGGACGCGTATCGCGTTCACCAGCAACCGCAACGACGATCCCGATCGCGAGCCGTCGGCCCAGCTCTTCGTCATCGACGCGAAGCCTGGGTCGTCCGAGAAAGCGCTGACGTCGCCCACGACCCGGGGCGGACGTGGAAGAGTGGAGTGGAGTCCGGACGGCAAGTGGATCGCGTTCCTCGAGAACGACGAAAAGAAGTACGGCGCCTACGGGATGGAGCATCTGGCGATCGTCGCCTCAGACGGCTCGAGCCGGCCCGCGCGCGTGAAGGCGACCGAAGATCTCGACCGCGGCGTCTCGTCGCCGCATTTCGCCGAGGACGGCAAATCGCTCATCGTGCTCGTCACCGACGACAAGTCCGTGTACCCGGCCCACGTGGCGCTCGCGACCAATCGCGTCGACAGGATGTTCCAGCCGCCCGTGGTGGTGTCGAGCCCGAGCATGGCGGGTATGTGCGCGGTCGCGCTGTCGGGGGGCGACACGAAGCCGACCGAGGTGTACAAAGTGGACGTGTCGCACGCGCTCGTGCAGCTCACGCATCAGAACGACGCGCTCTTCTCCGAGCTGCAGCTCGGCGCCGTCGATGAGGTGAGCGCGAAGAGCAAGGACGGCACCGAGGTGCACGGGCTGCTGACCAAGCCCGCCGGGTACGTCGCTGGAACGAAGATTCCGTTGCTGCTTCGGATCCATGGCGGACCCAACGGCCAGGATCAACATTCGTTCAGCTTCGAGCGTCAGTGGTTCGCGGCCAACGGCTACGCGGTGCTCGCTGTGAATTACCGCGGCAGTGCCGGACGCGGTTCGAAGTTCTCGAAGGCCATTGCCGCGGACTGGGGACACTACGAGGTCGACGACCTGCAGGCGATGGTCGATCAGGTCGTGAAGATGGGCGTCGCGGATCCGAACAAGCTCGGCGTCGGCGGCTGGAGCTATGGCGGCATCCTCACCGATTACATGATCGCGAGCGACACGCGCTTCAAGGCGGCCACGAGCGGCGCCGGCACCGCTTTCACCGTCGCGTTCTATGGCACGGACCAGTACATCATCCAGTACGACTTCGAGATCGGCCCGCCATGGGATCCGAAGGCGTGGGAGACCTATCAGAAGATCTCGTACCCGTTCCTGCACGCCGATCGCATCAAGACGCCGACGCTCTTCCTCGGCGGCGAGAAGGACTTCAACGTCCCCGTGCAAGGCGGGCAGCAGATGTATCAAGCGCTGCGAAGCCTCGGCATCGACACGCAGCTCATTATTTACCCCAACGAGAACCACGGCATCACCCGCCCGAGCTACGTGCGCGATCGCTACGAACGCTATCTCGCGTGGTACGAGAAGTACATCAACGGGAAGAAACCGGTGACAACAACTTCGCAGGAGCGCTAACAGCAATTCTGCGATTCGCCAATTGCGCATGGTGGTGAAGCCGTTTATCTGATTTGGCAGATCGTGATCGGGATCCTGGCCGGCTTTCTGGCCGGCAAGATCATGCGGGGCCGCGGTTATGGCATCCTGATGGACCTGCTGCTCGGCATTGTCGGCTCGATGCTGGGCGGCGCCGTGTTCGGATTGCTCGGCTTGTACTCGAGCGGGATCGTGGGCCAGCTTGTCGTGGCCACCGTCGGCGCGATCCTGTTGATTTACGTTGTGCGACGACTGCGCACCGTCTGAGGGAGCCATGGTCGAGGGACACGACGGCATCCTGGTGATCCGCGCCGGCGCGAACTGCCGCGACTGGAACGGCATTCACTACAAAGAAGGACTGTCCGCGAAGAACGTGGGCGCGAAGGCGCTGTCGATGAACGTCGCCACCATTCCACCCGGTGGCGTCGCCTACGCCCATATCCACGTCGGCTTCGAGGTGATGCTCTACATTCTCGAGGGCCGCGTCCGCCACGAATACGGTGACGGCCTGAAGCAGGTCGTGGAAAACACCGCCGGCGATTTCATCTTCATCGAGCCCGGCGTGCCGCACGAAGTCTTCAACGTCAGCTCCACGGATCCCGTTGTCGCGGTCGTCGCGCGCTCCGACGCGAGCGAGTGGGCGAATATCATTCCGTATCGGCGAAAACTGTAACGTCGCCGCTCCTTCAAAAGTCTCCTCCCGTGGCGAGAATTGTCATGCGTGGAAGTGCTCCCGATCGCCGCATCGCGGCCAATGCCGGTGCTCGGAGGCGTTAACTCTCATTCGTGCAAGAGTTAGTGCCACGACCGCGCCTTACACCATTTTCATGCCGCCGGGTCCACGAGTTGCTGTCACCCCAAGCATGTTGAAACGAATTGCCTGCACGCTATCGATCGCCGTGCTCCTTGCCGCCACCGGCGCCAGAACGATGGGTCAGGCTTCTCAGGCGGGGTCCCGGAACGTCATCGTCGTTTTTTACGACGATGAACGAAACGTGGACGGTCTCGCTGCGGAACATGGCCGGGCGTATGGCGCGGAGATCTCCGCGCGCTATCACAGCGCCTTGAAGGGCTACGCAGCGAGGATTCCGCAAGCGCGGATCGACGACGTGCGGCGCGATCCCAGGGTCGCGTTCATCTCCGACGACCGCGAAGTCGAAGCGTTCGCGCAGACACTCCCGACCGGGGTCGATCGGATCGACGGCGACGGGAGCTCGCATTTCGGGTCGAACAGCTGGCTTAACACCGCCGTCGCCGTCATCGACACGGGCAGCGGGCCGCACGCCGATCTGAACATCGCCGGCGGCGTCAACTGCCAGACTGGCAAGAGCTTCAGCGACGGCAACGGCCACGGCACGCACGTCGCTGGGACGATCGGCGCGACCAACAACGGCGCTGGCGTCGTCGGGGTCGCGCCGGGCATTCCGATCTACTCCGTGCGCGTGCTCGACAACCGCGGCTCCGGCCGGTTCTCGAACATCATTTGCGGCATCGACTGGGTGACTGCGAACGCCTCGACGCTCAACATCAAGGTCGCGAACATGAGCCTGGGCGGCGCTGGGATGGACGACGGCAACTGCGGCAACACGAATGGCGACGCATTGCACAAAGCCATCTGCTCGTCGGTC
>Ga0114129_10015934_pt1 | contig 10690 bp, 6 predicted proteins | sample RhiMetdeltSRZDD1_FD_80071 | JGI IMG/M metagenome (GOLD analysis project Ga0114129, IMG submission 80071) | Populus rhizosphere microbial communities from Tennessee, USA - Rhizosphere MetaG P. deltoides SRZDD1 (version 2) (version 2) | ecosystem: Host-associated > Plants > Roots > Rhizosphere >... | reverse complement strand
GCGTGAAGCGGTCAGCAAGACGAAATACACCAGGAATAGGACGAGGCAGGCGCAGTACGCGATGGCGAACCTGCTGCGTTTAGCGGGAACCGGCGTGTTGTTCGATTTCTGTCGTAAAAAAATGAGAACCACCAGGCACGCGGCAAGTGCGGCTTGAGCGCCAACACTATTCGGGTTGGCGGAAGGCCGGCCAGTGTCGTCGATCAGGCTTCCGAAGCGCAGTGACATCGATCCGGTACCCGCGTTCATCGCCAGGACAAGAACGAGCGAAGCAATAGTCCCCAGGACGAACGCCCACATGCACGGTCTGCTGTAATCGTGCTTGACAAGCAGTGACGCCATCGGAACTGTGACTGCAAACGCCGCGAATTTGAGCGCGCCCCGGCCAAGTTCCGATTGCGGTGTCCACAGCAATCCGAGCAGCAGGAGAATTACGCATGTGAAGACCGCAGGCGTTTTCGCAAAACCTCCGAACTGGAGATAACCGCGTAAACTTAGGGCTAAAGCCGGAATGCATATGTATAGATAAAAACGCATCACTACCCACTCGGGCAGCTCAATGCGCAGAGAGGTGAATATGTAGCTGGAGATCCAATTGAGGGCTGTTCCGGCGAAGAGTAGAATGAGCGTCGCTTTCTCTATCCCCGCCCCCGACCCCACGGCGAATACGTTCCTCCCGGAGTTGCGAGAAACCTCAGCCGTCATGAGTTCCGCGCCTCCACAGCGTACAGCTCAGAAGCGCGATAAACCGACTCAAGCGCCCGAGCGCGGCCGCGCCTTGGGTCCCGCCCCTTGCTGCGGGTCACCAGGATCGAAGAATGGCCGAGTCTCAAAAGCTGGCGCGTGAGTAAGACTGCGTGGAGCCGAGGTCCACCCGCGCCGAGCCGCGCCAACACGCGGACAATGGTTAGTTTCAAAATGAAATCAGCTCAGGGGTATCCGTTACGCAAACCGAATCGCCGATCTTGGGCGGATGAAGCGTCTTGCGTTCGTCGAGCCAAGCCTGGAACATCAAGATGCTCCAGAGTACGTACTGCCAATTTCCAGTACCGGCGACGTGTTCCGCCCACATAACTCTGATCGGCTGAGGATTGAAAAAACCTTCGGCCCGCAGGCGTCGTTCGCCTAATAACTCTTCTGCCCAGCCGCGCAGAGGACCGCTCAGCCAATCGTTAATCGGGACGGCGAATCCCATCTTGGGCCTGTCTATCAGATTCTTCGGCAGGTACTTCCCCAGGACTTGCCGCAGCGGCCACTTTCCTTGTCTGTCTCGGATCTTCATGGACAGCGGTAGTTTCCAAGCAAACTCGATCAAACGATGATCGAGCAAGGGAACACGCGCTTCCAGGCTCACGCTCATGCTGGCGCGGTCCATTTTGACCAGAATGTCGTCCGGCAGGTAGGTAGCGGTGTCGGCGTACATCATGCGCTCGATAAAATCACCGCAGGCGATCCACTGGCCGGGGTCGTTCAGGAGAGTCGAAGGCTCGCGCGACCCCAGCACGATCGAGGACGGGTCTCTGCATTGGGAAACCAGCCCGTGGTACAGGTTCTCAGGACTGTCCGCCTGGATGGCGTCCGCCAGCTTGTGCAACCTGTCACCGGAAATGCGCTGCCGCAGTTGGGACGGCAGCCAATGGCTAACGCGTGCAAACACCGCGTTCCAGCGTTCCGCCGAGACGCGCGTGAGCGCGCGGCCCGCGAGCTTCCTGATCGGATGCGGCGCCCAACCAGTCCTGCGCCAGATACCCTGGGACCAGAGATAACGAGTGTAGCCGCCAAACAACTCATCACCACCGTCGCCGGTCAGGCTAACGGTCACGCGCCGGCGCGCCAACTCCGAGACGAGGACACTCGGAATTTGAGAGGAATCGGCAAATGGTTCGTCGTAGATCGACGCCAGCCGGGGGATGACCGCCATCGCATCGGCCGCCGTGATGTAGAGCTCAGTGTGAGCGGTCCCAAGATGCTTAGCGACAAGGCCGGCCTGCGCTGCTTCGTCATACGAGGACTCCTGGAATCCGATTGTAAAGGTCTGGACACTCCGCGTGCTCTGCGCCTGCATCAGCGCGACCACCGTGGACGAGTCAACGCCTCCACTGAGGAATGCCCCTAGCGGCACATCTGCTTCCATCCGTAGCCGTATTGCGTCGCGCAACAACAATTCCAGTTGTGACACCGCTTCCTCGGGTGATCCCGAGAAGGGATCCGCCATTCCGCGCTCGGCGGCCTCCCGCAACCGCCAATAGGACCGCGGCGCCGGGAGCGCGCGCAAGCCGGCTGCTGGGAATGTCACCGTGGCGCCGGCCGGCAGTTTGTATATGCCCTTATAAATCGTATATGGGGCTGGAATGTAGCCGTGCCGAAGATACAGCGCCAAAGCGCCGCGATCGATCCTCTCTTGAAAGCCGGGGTGGGTGCGTAAGGCCTTCAGTTCCGATCCAAAGGCCACAGCGCCTTGTAGCAAGCCGTAATAGAGGGGCTTTTCGCCCGCCCGGTCCCTGGCAAGATGAAGCCGGCGATCCTGGGCGTCCCAAAGGGCGAACGCGAACATTCCGTTGAACCTCTCGAGCGCCCGGTCGATGCCCCACTCCGCGATCGCCGCCAGCATCACCCCGGTATCCGATGTTCCCCGAAAGATGTGGCCTGCGGCGGCGAGTTCTTCCCGCAAGGCCCGGTAGTTGTAAATCTCTCCATTAAAGGAAATGACGTACCGCCCGCAGCGCGATCTCATCGGCTGGCTGCCATCGGCCGACAAATCGAGAATGGCGAGGCGCCTGTGTCCCAACGCGATACCCGCCTCGGCATCGAGCCACACGCCTGCGCCGTCCGGTCCGCGGTGGGCCAAACAGCCGCTCATCCTCTCCACACGGCGCGTCATCTCTTCCCGGTTCACGGACCCGGACGAATCCCAAAAACCCGTTATGCCGCACATCGCCGAGATCCGGTCATCCTATTTGGCTTCGAACACCTGGCTGTCAGGTCATTACGTGTTGTGTCTTGAGCGGTCACAAGTTTTGCGCCTCCAACGCATTTGACTGCGAATCGTCATACAGGGCTTCAAACGCCCGAGTGCAGTTGATCATCGCGAACTGGGTTTGATTGAAACGCTTCGCCGCCGTTTGGCATGTTCCGCGTTTGGCGATCATCTTGATAGCTGACTCGGCCCAGATTTCATCCGGCTGCGACAGAGGCAGGCATTCGACCGTAGTCAAATGCTCCGATATCTCCAAGATGCAGGGAAGATTGCTGGCCAGAACCGGTGTGCCGATAGCCGCAGCTTCGAGGACTGCACCCGGTAGTCCTTCCCGCAACGAGGGAAAGATCATCAGATCGGCCGCACCGAGGAGCCGCGGCACATCGCTACGGGTTCCGGCGAATATGACCCGCGCTTCGATCCCCAGTCTGGCAGCCATCGTGCGGACGCGCTGTTGAATACCGCTCTCGCCTCCACCAGCCAGAATCAGATAGCTATCCTCCCGCAACCTGATCACCCGCTCGAAAATCTGCAGCAGGCGAAGATGATTTTTGGACGGATCCATTCGGCCGATGTGAATGAATAGCGCGCTGCCTGACGGGATCGAATATTCCAGCCGAACCGCGAGCGGGTCGGAAGGAGTGAACTGCCGGATATCGACGCCGTTATAGATCACTTCGCACCGGGGGTCCTGCTGCCACCCGTCTCCCCAGGCGGATTGAAGGCTCGCCCTGCTCACGCCGAGAATCCTGGTAGCGAAGTGGTCAAGCCAATACCGCATCACAGTCCTCTGCAGCCGGCGTGGGAGGTTGTTGGTGTGCCCGTCGTGTGTGCTGCGAAAATGCGCGATCCGGCTCGGCACACCTTCCCTCGCCGCGAGGCGAAGGATGTAACCGGAAAAATAGTGCAGATGAGAGTGGACAGCATCGAAATGTCCGTCTCGAACCAGCTTCCTGAAACGGTTTGAAAAGCGGACATCGAGGCCGATCGGGTGCACCCGGCCGCCCAGTTCAATGATTTCGCCGGCGAGTTCGCCCCTGCTCCCCGAGGTACAGCAGAACTCGAACTGGTAGCGCTTGCGATCGATATGCCGCATCAGATCGAGCGTCCGCATTTCCGCTCCGCCGCGGTTCATTTGCCCGAATACGTGAAGAATCCGCACTGATTTCCCGCCTTCGCTCATGCTGTTTCCACCTGCGGGAGCTTGCCTTGAAAAGCCGGAAGCAGCGCCGGCAGCCGGTCAAACTGAATCGAAATATCGCTCAGGAAGTTGCGCGATGGTTTGGGGATCGATTCCGGCGCCGCTAGCGTACAATGCGCTTGGCAGCCCGAGACTGGCGCTTCTCCGGCGAATGTCGCCCGGCAGCTGGAAAGTAACGAGTTATCGAGGATCCGGTTCCTCATTGCCAGGCCTTCAGTTTTCGATACGTCAACACCGCATACGGCAAGGTGGCGCAAGCTGAGCCGATGATGCCGGCGCAGGCAGCCCCAGCCAGCCCCCAGGTCCGGACCAGCGGCCAGGCGCAGGCGAGAGTCACGACGGTAGTAACAGCGTGAATCCACATCTGGACGCGAAACAGGCGCATGGCAGTGATTGCGACGCCGAAGCACGACCCGAAGTATTGAACCGTCCCTCCGACCATCAGCAGCACGAGAACCGAAGCATGCTCGGCATACTCGCTTCTATAGAGCAGGATCAGCAGGTCATGGCCAGCCATGGCCGACAAGGCTACGCCAAATCCTCCAATGCCGGCCGCCAGGCCCGCCAATCTCTTCAGCAGACGCCAGAACTCTTCTCGCCGTCCTTCCCTATAGAAATTCGCCAAGCGAGTCATTGCCGATTGGCACAGCGCATTCATCAGGACGCTGCCCGCCACCACGAAGAAAGCCAGCGCCGAATAGATGCCCAGATCTCTCTCGCCCCAGCGCCGCTCCAAGAAATAACGCGGGATATTTGTATTAAAGGAAAGTAACATCGCCGCCAGCCCCAGCGGCAGCGAAAGTTTGACCATCCGGGCCACAGTGCGATGCGGCGTGTCTGGCCGCGCCGGAGAAGGCTCCGGCCCGGAGCGCGTCGTGTCGTATCCCAGAAGGACGGCCAGCCATACAGCGCCGATTGCGGCAACCGCCATCTCCGGCGTACCTCCCATCATGAGAACGCCGGTGAATAGAGCGAGCGAACAAACCCCGCGCAGGATCATCGAAACCGCGACGCGCTGCATCCGTTGTTGAAGCTGCTGCAGCCCATAATAAAGGTCGCTGATCGACTCGATGGCTTTTAGCGCGCCTACAAGTCCGATGAACGTCGCGGTCTCCGGCCGATAGCCGCCGCCTAGTGCAATCGCGGACGCCAAGACGAGAGCCGAGGCGGTCGTCAGCAAACGTAACCGCAGATACGCGCGGAATGCGTACTGATGGCCGCCGTCCGTCGCTAGAACCAGGCGCAAATTGAGGTTGGTGAACAGGAATATGGGAGCCGTCACCGCCATCCCCAGCGCTAACTGTCCCATGGCCGTGACGCTGGAAAGCTTGGCAAGCGCCATGACAATGCCCCATTGAGATGCTGCGTAAACCGAATTGCCCACCAAAATCCAAGCGAAGTCTTTGCGCAGAGACGGGCTCCGGTCCATGGCGGGCAATATTGGCAGGGGCGATGTGGTTGAGGTCATGCTTGTCACAACATCCAATTCGATGCCCGTTTGACGATCCTGCTTTGCTCGGCACGACATTTCTAAGCGCCCGCTTGCTTTTGTTCGTAGTATTTGCCGTAGTGTCCGTAGTGATAGTATCCGTCGCTCGAATCGCGTTTCACCTCATTCAGCACCAACCCGAGCACATTTACCCTGAGGCGATTCAGCGTGGAAACCACCGACGCAATCGCTTTCCGATTGGTATCTCCGGAGCGAGCGACAACAAGCACGCCATCCACCGCCGTCGACATTTGCAGCGCTTCTGCAAATCCGAGCAGCGGGGGAGCGTCCAGGATGACCAAGTCGTATTCCTGTGAAATCTCATCGAGCAGGTCCGATATTCCGGCTCCGACCATCTCGGAGGCGCGGTGCGAAGACGGCCCGGATGGCAGGATATCGAGATCGGGAAGGCCCTCCGGCTTGAACAGCACCTGTGGCCACTTCACTTCTCCCAGCAGGACGCTCGAAAGACCGGCGTTCGCCGTGAAGCCGAACTTGCGATGAACGCTGGGACGCCGTAAGTCGCCGTCGACAAGCAGCGTCTTCTTACCTTGCTCGGCGTGAGCGATGGCCAGATGCGCGGCGATGGTGGATTTTCCTTCCGCCGGCGAGGCGCTGGTTATCATGATCGTGCGCAGCCGGCGGTCGAAATCCGCGAGCAGAATACTGTTGCGAAGCGTCCGCACCGATTCGGTAAACGCCGCGACCGCGCGGTCGTCGGCCAGGCCGGACACGAGCGCGCCCGCCGCCAGGCTGCTGCTGCCGTTTGTAGTCACCATAGAGATCCGCTTGCTCCAGTTCTTTACGGCCGGGAGCGTCCCCAGCATGGCCACATTCAAGGCGCGCGAGACGTCGTCCGCGCTGCGAACCGTGTCATCGAGAACATCGTGCAGGACGGCTGCGCCCACGGCCAGCAAGGTGGAGAAGACCAAAGCCAACAGCGTGTTCAGTGTTACGTCCGGAAACACCGGCTTGACCGGCGGCCGGGCGGCGTCGGCCAGGCGTATCGAGCTGTTCTGAAAACTGGCGTTGATGCCGGCTTCCTTGATTCTTCGCACCAATTCCTCATACAGTTTCTTGTCGCCTTCGGCTTCGCGCTTCAACTGCTGGTATTCGAACGAGCGAGCGTTCAACTTATCGAACTCCGACTTTGTCTCCCCGACCGCCGCTCGCAGCATCCTCTCCCGGCTGACGGCCTGGCTATGCCCGACGGTCACTCGTTCCGCGATGTTTTGCCTCGTCTTTTCGAGTAGCCGTTGCACCTCCGCAACCTGCGCGGCGGCCTTGCGGTATTCCGGATGATTGGCGCCGTATTGTCCACCAATCTGGGCGAACTTCTCCTGTACCTCATTGAGATGCTCGAGCAATTTGCGGAGCGACTCGCCCTGCGGCGAGGCCAATGCCGCCTCCATGGATTCACCGTCCAATGAAAGCGATTCGGCCTCCTTTCGGACGCGGTCCGCCTGCGCGTTCGTGTATTCGGTGTTGAGTTGAAGCAGGCGTGAAGAGAGAATGCTGGTCTTCTCTTCGGGATTGATGACGTTCAATTCTTTTTCAAACACGACCAAAGCGCCGGTGGACCGCTCCATTTTTGCGTGCAGTTCCTCGATCTGCTTTTCCATGAACGTAGATAGGCTTGCGGACGCGCGAAAGCGCAGATCGAAGGTGTGCCTGATGTAGCTCTGGGTTACCGCGTTCGCTACGTCGGCTGCAAGGCGCGGGTCGGCCGACCGATAGCTCACCAGCAGCAAATACGTGTTCGGCGGGCGCGTTACCTTCAATTTCTTGAGAATGATGGGCGCATCCCGGCGCGCCGCCATCTTGGCCCTGTCGGCGCCGTTCAACGCGTCTGCGTTATCCAGCCCGTACCGCAGCGCGACCGGACGCAGCACGGAATCGGACTGAATCAACTTCACCTGCGTGGCCAGAAACTGGTCGGAGTCGGTCAGCGCCGAACGCGCGGCCTCTTGTCCGATGATGCCTGGGGGAGTCTGCCGGTCGATATCAATCGTGGCTGTTGCCTCGTAAAGCGGAACCAGCCGAGCCGAAACGATCACGGTTGCCAGCACGCACGCCACGATGAAGATCAGGATCGTCCAGCGATGCAGCCTCAGAATCCAGAGGTAGTGGGTAAGCGGTACCGTGGGTTCCGAGTCGGCTTCGGCCGGGCCGTACGTGACGGACGGCATGGACTGCGCAAGGTACTGAATCGGCCGTTCGACCACGGCTGGCAGGTTGTCGCGATGGCTTTTCATTTTCGTGAAGTGGTTCTGGTTTGGGAGACTCAGCGGCCGCCATAAATCAGGGCCGTCGCGCCGGCCGTGCTTCCGAAGGACAAGATCCGCTCCAGAGCTGTCGCAGTCAGGCGCCGCGCCTTGTTCTCCGGGACATATAAAATATCATCCGGCAGGACGGAGACATCGGGATGTTTTCGCTTGAGGATCGATTCCAGCTCGACCGGCACTTCGGTTCGTGAGCCGTCCCGGCCGCGGCGATAAATGTAGGCTTGCTTGCCGGGGAAAGCCGCCAGTCCCTCCGCAAGCGCCAGCATTTGCAGCACGGTTCCTTCTCCACCCTCGCGGAGGGCGAACGCGCCGGGCTTCTTTACGTTTCCGACGACAAATACCCTTCCCATCGCCGGCACCAGTATTTCCTCGCCGCCGGTGAGCGTGACGTTCAGCTCGCGGCTGGCCCTATCGATGAGCGCGTCCACGGGAATGCGCTGGACATCCGTAGGCGGGCCCGCGCCGTTTCGCTCCTGAAAACGAGTGAGCAAAATGATGGGCCCTGCGTCGACAGTCAGACCTTCGGCGCGTGCCAGTGCGTCAAGCAGTGTTACTGGCGCTGTGGCCTGAAACGTGAGCGGCTTTCTCACCGACCCCATAACGCTGATTGGCCGGCTGTGATACTCGGCTATGGTAATCGTTACGATCGGCTCGATAAGCACCTCCTCCGCTTTCAGGGCGTTCACGATGGATGTTTCCAAATCAGAAGGCATCAACCCTTCAGCCCGAACCTTTTCGTGCAACATCGGAACGCGGATGAAGCCGTCCGCCGATACGCGCACCGTGCGCGTCAGCTCCGGCGCGTCATACACCGAGATGGCAATCAGATCGTTGGGGCCGATTGTTTGCATCGGAAGGTTTCCATTGGCTGGCTCGACGGCAACGGTCGGTCGCACCTGGCCATAAGCGGAGGCCAAGGCGCACACGGAGAGTAATAAGCGACTTCTCATCTAGAAAATGCACCTTTCTTTGTTGGGCATGTACGCCACACTTAGACACTGCGGAGTCAGTCTTATAATCTTGCGTTGCACTGGTCTTCTATCGGCAGTTTCAGCAGTCACCCCTATGCCTCGGTAGTATTCCGCGCCAGGTCAAAACCGAATGAAGTGTGTGTCGCATAACCGGTCCGTGAGTTTAGAAAAATATTCCGCTGACTACGGCATTCGGGCCGCCCGTGAGAGTAACCCGGATCATCACGTGCCCCGTCAAGTTCCATATCATGTATTGACCGCCGCTAAAGCCTGACATAAGTCGGCTGTCGAGAATGTTACCGGTAACCGGGTCGATCAGGTCGATTCTCTGGGCTCTCCCACTGGAGGTCCAGTCGAGGCAATACAGCGCGATCTGATGCGCATTCCCGTCCGTAAAAACGACATCGATGTTGAGGAAGGAAGCGGTATACCAGGTTGAGGCGATGCGGTCCGAGGCAAGCGCCTTCTGCAGCGCGCGCACGTCAGTCGTGGTAGCAAGCCAAGTAGTTGGGGTCGTGCCGCCGAAGTTCACCTGCGCGTAACTCGGAAAATTCGTGGAGTCATTGACGATGACCTGCCCGCTTGAACCGTAGAAACCCTTCCAGGAACCCTTCGTGGTTGTGTCCGCGCCGAGGAAGGTTGCCACAGGGGGTGGCGTGAAAAAGATTCCGCTGACTACGGCATTCGGGCCACCGGTGAGAGTGACCCGGATCGTCACATGCCCGGTCAGATTCCATGTCAGGTATTGACCGCCGCCAAAGTTTGAAATGGACCTGGTGTCGAGAACGTTACCGTTCGCTCCGTCGAGTATGTCAATTCTCTGGGCCCTCCCGCTGTAAGTCCAATCCAGGCAATATAGCGCCACCTGGTGAGAATTCCCGTCCGTCAGAGTGATATCGATACTGAAGTTGGTGGAGGTATACCACGTTGAGGGGATACGATCGGAGGCGAGCGCCTTCTGCGGAGCGCGCACGTCGGTCGTGGTCGCAAGCCAACTAAACGGGATCAGGCCGGAGAAGGCCACCTGCGCGTAGCCGGGGAAATTCGTGGAGTCGTTCGGGATGGCCTCCCCGTTTGCTCCGTAAGTTCCTTTCCAGCTTCCCTGCCTGGTGGTATCGGTCCCGACGTAAGACGCCGCGGCGGCGGGAAGTAGTGTCGTGGTGGCGCCGGAAAAGAAGAGTCCGCTAAGTACTGCGTTCGGGCCGCCTGTGAGAGTAACCCGGATGATAACGTGCCCGGTCAGATTCCATACCAGGTATTGACCACCGCCAAAGCTTGAAATGATCCTGCTGTTGAGGACGTTACCGTTAGCCGGGTCGAGTACGTCGATTCTTTCGGCCCTCCCGCTGTATGTCCAATCCAGGCAATAGAGCGCGACCTGGTGCGCATTTCCGTCCGTGAGAGCGATATCAATGTCGAAGCTGGATAAGGAATACCAGGCCGAGGCTATGCGGTCCGCAGCGAGCACCTTCTGCGGCGCACGCGCGTCGGCGGTGGTAGTGAGCCAACTAAAAGGGGTTTGGCCGGAAAAGGTCACCTGCGCGTAACTGGGGTAGCTGGTCGAGTCATTCGGAATGGCCTGCCCGTTTGCGCCATAGACGCCTTTCCAGCTCCCCTGAGTGGTGGTATCAACCTTGACGAACGTAGCCGAGTTAATACCCGGCGCCACGATCGTGTAGGCGGCGCTGACGACGCCGCTGTTAGTCAAGCCGGCCTTGTACGCAATCGCGTTGACGGTTGTGGTGATCGCGATCGAGAACGGCGCGC
>Ga0114129_10015933_pt1 | contig 10690 bp, 7 predicted proteins | sample RhiMetdeltSRZDD1_FD_80071 | JGI IMG/M metagenome (GOLD analysis project Ga0114129, IMG submission 80071) | Populus rhizosphere microbial communities from Tennessee, USA - Rhizosphere MetaG P. deltoides SRZDD1 (version 2) (version 2) | ecosystem: Host-associated > Plants > Roots > Rhizosphere >... | reverse complement strand
CAGCCGGTCTATAAGAACATAGGTATCTTTCCCCGGCTTCCAGTTTTTTTTATATCCGGGCGCCTTCTCTTCAACCAGGTCTTCAATGCGAAGGGTTTCGCCGGCCACGTAAAGGCGCGAAAATCCTTTTTGCATTAAAATATTAAGCTCCTCAGAAACGTTCCGGTTCACATGCTGCCTGAAAGGTACCAGCACCAGCACCTTATCGCCAGGTTGAAGGGTAACAATTGCCTCGACCACATCCGACACATCATCCTTCTTAACCTGTCGTTTGGATATGGGAGAGATGGTTCGTCCGGTTCGCGCATATAACAGCCTCAGATAATCGTAAATTTCTGTCATGCTGCCCACTGTTGAACGCGGGGTGCGGGTGATCACTTTCTGTTCAATAGCTATGGCAGGACACAACCCTTTAATATAATCCACATCGGGCTTAACCATTCGCGCCATAAACTGGCGCACGTATGCACTAAGGCTTTCTGCATACCGGCGCTGCCCTTCGGCAAACAATGTATCGATGGTAAGTGATGATTTTCCGGAACCCGAAACTCCTGTAACAACTACTAACTTATTTCGTGGAATTTCTGCCGTTACATTCTTAAGGTTGTGTACCCTGGCGCCTTTGATAAGAATAGAGTCCCTTATTTCACTGGTGCCGTTACTCTCTTTTACTATTCGTTTTTTCGTAGAAATGGCCATAATTGAGCCTACAAAAATATCGACCCGTAACGAATACTAAGTATAAATATTTACCATGGCTCAACAATTCCTATAAAAGAATTGCTAAAGTTTGGATTTTTCACAAAAGTGTCTATCTTTAGATGGTAATTTGTCTTACAAAGCAACAAAAAACAGACAGCCTATAGATTACACTCTTCTACTCAAGAAAAACCAAGTACACTCTTAAAATCCATAAATAATATCCTATCACCTTCAAAAACTGTAGAAGTTTTATGAATTCCTCTTTACGTACGAAAACCGACCATGAACTCATCCAGAATTTTCAGGATGGAGATCTAAATGCCCTTGAAACTCTTGTGCTCCGTCACAAAGACAAAATGTACACTTCAATACTTTTCCTCGTAAAGGACAAGTACCTTGCTGAAGACATTTTCCAGGACGTTCTTATCAAAATTATCGACACAATCCGCGGCGGCCGTTACACAGAAGAAGGCAAGTTCCTTCCCTGGGCTATGCGTATCGCTCACAACCTTTGTGTTGACCATTTCAGAAAAGTAAAACGCACACCATCTATCAAAACAAGTGATGACCGCGATATTTTCGAGGTGATCAACTTTACTGAAGAAGGTGCCGACGAAAAAATGATGAAGCGCCAGAGCCATGAAAAGGTTCGACACATGCTCGATCTGCTTCCTGAGGACCAGCGCGAAGTGATCATTCTTCGTCACTATGCCGATCTTAGCTTCAAAGAAATCGCTTCACTTACAAACTGCAGCATCAACACTGCCCTTGGAAGGATGCGTTATGGCCTGATCAACCTGAGAAAAATGATGACTCAGAAAAAGATAGCCTTATAATTTCTTTATTAATAGATTAAAACCCTCCGGAATGGAGGGTTTTTTATTGGCAGAAGGCAGAGGGCAGTTTTTTATTCTCTGCCTTCTGCCTTCTGCGTTCTGCCCTCAAAAGCTTCCAGCCCACAATTCAACCATTCCGCAAACTCCTTTGCCGACGGCGTATATGATTTTGTTTTTGTAAGCATACGCTCATCAGGGCTGATTATCGCATACTGCGGCTGCGAAACCTTATCAAAATTCTCCGACTGAAAAGTGGCCCACTTGTCTCCCACGGTTACAATATCTTTCTTCACTCCATTTTTAGTTACATATTCAATCCGGTCCGCAGCAGGCAACAGCGTCCGCTCGTCAACATATAACGAAACCACTACAAACCTGTTCTTCATAAGATCCGTAACAGTTTCATCGGTCCACACATTCTCCTCCATTCTGCGGCAATTCACACAAGCCCAGCCGGTGAAGTCGATCAACACCGGTTTATTTTCCTTTTTGGCAATAGCCAGAGCTTGTTCGTAGCTACGTAAAGGCTCAACGCCCTTTTCACAGTTAACCGGCGCACTATAGACGCTATAACACAATGGTGGGGGAAAACCGCTTATCAACTTAAGGTTTGCCGCGTGCGTGTTGGTTAACCCTGGAATGAAATAAATTGTTATTGCGCCGAAGATGGCAACGAACGTCCATCTTGTAGTACTAATTTTAGCAACCGGCGAATCGTGCGGAAAGCGGATCTTGCCAAGTAAATAGAGCACAATCAAAATTCCGATCACCACCCATGCTCCGATAAAGATCTCACGCTTTATTATTCCCCACTGTTCCACAAGGTCGGCGTTCGAGAGAAATTTGATGGCCATCGCTACTTCAAGAAAGCCAAGTACCACTTTCACCGAAGTGAGCCAACCACCACTTTTTGGTAACGAGTGCAGCCATCCGGGGAACATAGCGAACAATGCAAATGGCATGGCTAGTGCAAGCCCGAATCCTGCCAGTCCCGCAGTTAGCGGCCACGCGCCTTCTGCAGCCGTACCAACGAGTAAAGAACCAAGTATTGGACCCGTACACGAAAACGACACAATTGCAAGCGTGAGAGCCATGAAGAATATTCCGCCAACCGTTCCCATTCCCGATTTAGAGTCGATCCGGTTTGCTATTCCGCCGGGAATAACAATATCGAAATAGCCAAAGAATGAAATAGCGAACACAATAAATATTGCGAAGAAGATAAGGTTAAGCCAAACATTCGTAGAAATGTTATTGAGAATCTCAGGATTTACGTTGCTTACCAGGTGAAAAGGTATACTAAACAGGGTGTAGATAATGAAAATGAAAAAACCATACAGCAATGCGTTGCCAATTCCTTTTTTTCTGTCGCGGGTTTTTTTGGTAAAGAACGATACGGTGAGAGGTATTAACGGAAATACGCATGGAGTAAGCAGCGCAATAAATCCGCCAAGCAAACCAAGAAAGAAGATGCTGAGCAGGCTCTTTCCTCCCGTATCTTCATCACCACAATTGCTTACCGGTTTGTTCAGATCCAGGCTGTTGATCTTAATTCTTACCGACGATTCAACACCGCCCTCAAGCTTCACCGAAAAAGGATAAACGTTGCCCGGATAAAACTCTTCTCCCTTGCCGTAGGTATATGAAAATTTTCCGATCAATTTTGCAGGAACCGCATCATTGAATCGAACAGTGGCCGTGTATGCCGTGGGGCCTTCGTGAATATTGAACTTCGTGTTGTCGAACAGGGGATTGGTAATCTCTTTCACGTTACCCGAATCTCTGAACGTCTTGTCAACGGTTATTGATGAATCTAACTCAAGCGTTGTCGCCGGCACATCACTTATCACCTCATTCGCGCCATAAAGCTGCCAATTGGCGTTGCCTGGCGTGTGAAAACTTATTTCGTAAGTTTTTTCATTAATTTTTTTAGCAGAAACATCCCAGATGAAGGCTGTTGAATCCTGTGAATAAGAGTAAAATGAAATGAGTATTGATAAAAGTAAAATTGAAGACCGAAACAAGTGCTTTTTTAGATTCATATAAGTTTTATCAGGGTCAGCCAGTTTTGATTCGTTCAAAAGTCAACCTTTAAAACTTAATAAAAATAAAAAAATGCCGGTCACAATGCAGCAGCCATGTTTGATTCTACTTTGGCGCCTGTAAAAAGCAAAGAATTAAGGATTATTCTTCCATCAGTGTTTCCGAGAGTTTCTGAACAAGCTCTCTCAGGATGAGGCATCATGCCGAAAACATTTCTGTCTTTGTTGCAAATTCCAGCAATATTTCTTGTGGCACCGTTATGATTTGACTCAGGTGTAATGTTGCCTTTCTCATCGCAATATTTATATATTACCTGGTTGTTTGCTTCGAGATCGTCAAGAAGCTGGTCCTTCGCGAAGTACCTTCCCTCACCATGAGCTATGGGTATCATTAGCGGTCTATCGGAACCAACGCCTTTGAGATATACATTTTTGCAAAGGAACTGTTGGTTAATATTCCTTAACAACACGCCGGGCAGGAGATGAGCTTCACAAAGTATCTGGAAGCCATTGCAAACGCCCAGCACCTTTCCGCCTTTCTGCGCAAAGCCTATAATGCTTTGCATCATGGGACTGAATTTGGCGATCGCACCGCAACGCAGATAGTCGCCAAAAGAAAATCCACCTGGCAGAACAATGCAGTCGTTCGTACTGAACATACTGATATCCTTATCCTTGTGCCACAACATGATTACCTCCTGGTTCAGGTCGTTCTGGAGAGCTTCCTGCATGTCCCTGTCGCAATTCGATCCCGGAAATACTACTATACCAAATTTCATCCTTGCCGGTTTTTATGCGAAGTTACGTATTTACCTGCCTCCCGGCCAATAACCGAGATATATGGCATACCCGAATATGATCCAGTGCAATGCAAGTGGTAAAATGCTCCTGTTCGGATAAAAATATGTTGCAGCATGAAAAGCAGCCAGCGGCATTAGTCCGAACATCCAGTTCACATAGTTAACGCCGCCATTCACAAGTATAATGAACATCGACATGATAAGGAAAAGCAGCAGAAGGCTCCAGCTTTTCCTTATCTGGATGAGCATCTTATTGAGATTGCTTTGCACAAAATAGCCACCTGTGATGAAAGGAACCACAAGCAGGATAATGCTCACCGTGATAAAAATGGTTGACGGCATCGCAGGAAAATCGAGCTTGAATGATGGTATCATGTAACTCCAGTTCCATTTGTTTGTAAACAACGGCTCAAGTGCGATAAAGTAATACGGTGTCGTCAATCCCAGGAAACCTGTCAGCCATTCCCTCACTCTGAAAGGTCTCATGATGTAAAGCGTAAATGGAATCATCAGTACATATATGAATGCAGGCTGGTAAAGCAACGTTACGACACCCAACATCACGCCGATATTAAAAATTGCGCCGAGCGGTTTGTTTGAATTGTACAAATTGATCATGCGATAAAACACCAGAATGAGAAATGTGTTAATGATCAGCGGCGCCGAAAAATAGTTCCATTCAACAAATAGTGATGAAAGAAGTATATAGGCCATCCCCGGAAGGTAGTTCGGCTTTGGTAACATCTTCTGGTCGATGAATACTCTGTTGATGAGCGACGACTGAATGAATATCAACAGGAACGCCACTATACCATAAAAGAAATCCGGAAGATGCAGGCCATCGAGAAACCGTAGTAAAAGTTTATAGAGATAATGATCTTCGGACTGCCGCAACGGTGGTAACGGTCTTAACAGGATCCCGAATTTTAATACGAGTCCATAAACCAGCAACAACAAATTATTCCCGGGATTCTTTTGACGGAAGATGCCTACCACTATCTTTTAAAAATCTATTTTGGCGAAAATAAGATAGTTCCGGTATTGACATGGCATGATAATGCTTCGCGCGCTTACCTGTTTTCCGAAGCGTGGCATAAATTCGATGTTTCTGTCGAGGTTCCTGAATGTTGGATATCGGGTGACCTTTCCGTCAGCGTTAATGCTCTGGTCGTTCAGCAGAAGCGTTCTTCTTTCATATAAATTGAAAAGAAAGTGAAGCTCGCCCCCTGTATTCATTACTTGGTGAGAGATCAATCCATCTGTCTGGTCATCAAACTGGCTTTTCGGAATAACATTGCTCCATTCCAGGCTGTCTAATTTGTTGAAGGATAGAAGTATGATATTTTCTGAATGATATCTCGTTGCCGTGCCGCCCCATCTGTTCCAGGGCACACCAAATGTGTTATAGTAATATGGCGAATAGTAATAGGCGTTGTAAGGTGAGGCCCATGGATTGTTCCAGTTCATATAGTCCCACCGGTTAAATGGATTTCCTCCGCGGGTAGACGTGTACATCGATTCTGCGGTGATGAGGTAACCACCGTCTTTTCGCACGATAATGTTCTTAATGAAATAGTCATTGAAGGCTATTCTAAGGTTTGCATCCTGGCCTTTTGCCTGTGAACGCAGGTCATCGTTAAAAGGCAGCAACTTTTCCCTGAACACACTCGAAGAGCCGCGGTCCCACGTTAAAGTGTACAGTCCCTCTATGTTTCCACGCTTTTGTTTATAGTAAAGGGCTGAAAAAAGATAGCGCCGGTTTGTGTTATCAACCTTGATTTTTACATCGTCCAGCACCTTTTCTCCCGTTTTCAGATCATACACCTGGAACTGGGCAGAGTCGGGATCTTTCGTCACAAGGCTTAGATTGGTGATGAATTCTCCCCCGCCCTTTCTCACAAATTTTCCGAACACCAGCCCTCCGTTATTGTCGAGCAGGAAGTCGGTAAAGTAATCGTTCCGCTCTTCCATTGGCAGGCTCATTTGGTGTTTATTCTTCAGGTGCAGCGTTTCATCGAACAGGAGCGTGGTAAAAAGAAAATTTTTCTGGTTACGGCTGTTGATCTTAAACACCATGATCTGTTTCTTGTCGTCGCTGTATATGGTAGTATAAATCTTGTTGCTGGCCGACCACCCGATGCGCGTAGTGTCTAGTTCCAAAGGTTTCGACATAGCCTTGCCTGAGCTGTCGATCTTCACGGCCATGCAGTAAACAATGCTTTTCTGCTGGAACTGGTATATCATCCATGCATGTTCGGGATATGGTATAAAATCAACATTTATCCAGCGCTCATTGTTAGGATTCAGATCATTTTTGCTGAGCAGCCGCATGTCGTTACCATACACCGACATTACGTGATCGTTCCTGTTATTCTTATATACGAGGTAATTGCTCCCAATTTTTCCAAGTATGTCAAAATTGGTGCGTTTGTTATCGTCCCGCTCAGGTTCTGAATAGGTTATCTTTTGTGCTGAGGTAGTTAAAAAGGCGAGCACCGCGGCCATCTGCAGTATCAGTATTTTAAAATTCATGTGCGCTTTTTGCTGAGTTGAAGTTATGAGAAATACACAATGTAACGGACTGTCTAATAGACATTAAAGGATTTTTAAGTTAAATTATTTTTTACTTATACCTTTGTTCCCGTGGGTAAAAGCACGAACAAAGTTACCGCAGCTGGGTTGTTAATCGCGTTAGGTATTATTTACGGTGATATAGGAACTTCTCCACTTTACGTTTTCAACGCAATCATAGGGAACCATGTGATCAGTGAGGACCTGATAATAGGCGCTTTGTCGTGTATTATCTGGACCATCACCCTTCAAACCACCATAAAATACGTCGTACTGGTACTACGCGCCGATAATAGAGGTGAGGGCGGAACTTTTGCTCTGTATGCACTCGTCAGGCGCCGGAAACGATGGTTGGTTTACCCTGCAATGCTGGGCGGAGCGGCCCTTCTTGCAGACGGCATTATTACACCTCCTATTTCAATCACTTCGGCCATTGAAGGTTTACGTGAGCTTCCAGCTATGCGTATGCTGGGACAAACGGATAATACTATCGTTGTTATTGTATTAAGTATCCTGGCCGCTTTCTTTTTTCTGCAACAATTCGGCACCGCTTCCATCGGAAAGCTGTTCGGCCCTATAATGTTCGTCTGGTTCTCAATGCTGGGTGTGCTTGGCGTTTATCACCTGTTCGACGACCTCAGCATTTTCAAGGCCGTGAATCCATACTACGCCATCAATTTCGTAACAACTTACCCAACCGGGTTCTGGTTACTCGGCGCAGTATTCCTGTGCACCACCGGCGCAGAGGCGCTTTATTCCGATCTTGGCCACTGCGGCCGCGGTAATATTCGCGTATCATGGATGTACGTTAAAACCTGTCTCCTCCTGAATTATTTTGGACAAGGTGCCTCATTACTGGCTCATAATAATGGGAGACTGATTTCGCCCGAGGTGAAGGCAGAGCTAGGTATCAACGCCTTTTATGATCTGATGCCTCAGTGGTTCATTATACCCGGTGTGGTGATCGCTACAACTGCAGCCATCATCGCCAGCCAGGCAATGATCTCGGGATCTTTTACGCTTATCAGCGAAGCCATCAGGTTGAACCTGTGGCCGAAATTGAAGATCAGGTATCCTTCGGAGGAAAAGGGACAGTTGTTTATTCCAGGCATCAATGTGATGCTTTTTTTAGGATGTGTTGGTGTGGTTCTATATTTCAAAGAGTCTGGCAGAATGGAAGCCGCCTATGGCCTTGCTATCATCGTTACAATGATCACTACCACAATTCTTTTCTCAAATTTCCTGGTGGCAAAGCGTATAAATGCCGCACTTATATACGTTTACCTCGGGCTCTTTCTTACCATAGAATTTGCATATCTCGCCGCGTTGATGGTAAAGTTCACCCATGGCGGTTACATTACGATGATTATCGGCGGACTTATGTTCTTCATAATGTACATATGGTTCCGCAGCAGGCGCATCAAGAATCGCTACGTTGAGTTTGTGAGGCTTGAGCACTACGTGCCACAAATACAAGAACTCAGTAACGACAAAACTGTTCCGAAGTACGCCACTCACCTGGTTTACCTTACCAGTGCAAACAACCCTAAAGAAATAGAACACAAGATCATCTACTCAATTCTGAATAAAAAACCCAAACGCTCAGATATTTATTGGTTTGTGCATGTCGACACACTTGACGATCCTTACACTTCAGAATATAAAGTAGACCACATAATCCCAAACGACATTATCCGTGTGGAATTTCGCCTCGGGTTTCGTATGGAACCCAAGATCAATCTGATGTTCCGCAAGGTTGTTGCCGACCTCGTGGCTAATAAAGAGGTTAATATTACAAGCCGTTACGAATCGCTTGAAAGAAATAATGTGGTAGGCGATTTTCAATTCATTGTGCTGGAAAAATACCTGAGCCAGGACAACGAATTACCGTTTGGAGAGAGAGTGGTGATGAAGCTTTATTTCTGGCTTAAAGAGATTTCACTTTCAGAGGAAAGGGGCTTCGCTCTCGATACTGCAATGTTACGGTTGAAAAGTTTCCGCTGATCGTTGCGCCCGTCGCAGGTCCTTCTATCAAACGAGTCTTCGAAGAATGATATAGTCAGGCACACGCGCCGTAAGATAAATAAGTGTTTATTCAGACAGTACGACTTTGTTTTTACCAACTTTCAATTTATAACCTACACCAATTTTCAAAGCAAGGTTCTCCCTTCCATGGCTAACAGGAAAGCCAAAGCAAACAGGAAAATCATATTCACTAACCGCATCGCGGATAATTTCTTCTGCCGATTGACCGAACGGCCGGTCCGTGTCTTTACTATCAGTAAAGCCACCAACAATCAATCCTGCGAGCTTTTTGAATTTATCTGCCCGTTTCAGTTGGTACATCATTCTGTCTATGTTATACAGGAACTCTCCTACATCTTCAATAAAAAGAATCTTTCCTTTTGTCTTGACGTCAGAATCGGTGCCTATACAATGGGCAAGCAAGGCGAGGTTTCCACCGATGAGTTCGCCGACAGCTTCTCCTTTCCGGTTAAATAAATGCGGATCGACGTGGTAAGACGTCCTTCTTCCCTCGATTGCCTTTCGCAGCGACAATAAGAATTTATTTTCTTTATCAGGATCATTGAACGCGCCAGCCATCGGCGCATGAAGCGTGGAAATGTCGTAATTGCTGTAAATATGACTAAGTAAAACCGTAACATCACTGAAGCCAATTATCCATTTCGGTTGCTCGCGGAATTTTTTGAATTCGATCCGGTCGACGATGCGCGTTAACCCATAACCGCCGCGCGCGCAAAGAACCGCCCGAACATCATCATCATCCATCATTTGTTGCAGGTCTGCCAGTCTCTCGTCATCAGTCCCCGAAAAATAATTTTCTGATGCCGAGCCAACCGTATTTCCGGTTTTTACCTGGTAGCCCCATTGCTGCAACGTGCTTATACAAGCCTGCACCTTGTCAATGGCCATATAGCCTGCAGGGCAAACCAAACCAATGGTGTCGCCGGGTTTTAGATATTGTGGAGTTGTGATCATTATGATTTCAGATGATTTCTTCGAAAGTGCATGATTGTGGTGCAATTTTCATGCGGTAGCGCGCGCCGCACTTGAGGGCAAAATTGTTTTTCTGGTGGCCAACAGGAAAATCGAAGCAAACCGGATACTTATAATTCTTTAGTTTATCAAGAACGATGGTTTGAAGATTCATACCGAATTCTTCGCCCGGGTCATCGGGTTTCACTTTAAATCCGCCCACTATCAATCCCTTCAAACCAATAAGTTTACCCGTACGCCTAAGGTTCCAGAACATCCTGTCGATGCTATACAGATACTCACCGGTGTCCTCAACGAACAATATTTTACCCTTAGTATACAGGTCGGAAGCGGTTCCTGAAAGACTTTCAATCGTTTTTAAATTTCCGCCGACAAGTACTCCTTCGGCAACGCCGGTTTTATTGTACGGCGAAGGTATCAGAGGATATTTAACGGGAACTCCCGCTAATGAATCCCTTATTGAATAGATCGTTTGCTTTTGCATTTCATCGGCGATGCTCCAGTCGTCTGGAAAACTGTTGCACATTTTTGAATGGATGCTGGCGATACCCAGATTCTTATTCAGATGTGAATGTAAGACGGTAACGTCGCTGAAACCGATTATCCATTTCGGCTTCATCTGGAATTTTCTGAAATCGAGCCTGTCAATTATTCTGATAACGCCATACCCTCCTCTCGCGCACATGATGGCGGAAAGAGATGGATCATCGAGCATCATCTG
>Ga0114129_10015932_pt1 | contig 10690 bp, 5 predicted proteins | sample RhiMetdeltSRZDD1_FD_80071 | JGI IMG/M metagenome (GOLD analysis project Ga0114129, IMG submission 80071) | Populus rhizosphere microbial communities from Tennessee, USA - Rhizosphere MetaG P. deltoides SRZDD1 (version 2) (version 2) | ecosystem: Host-associated > Plants > Roots > Rhizosphere >... | reverse complement strand
TGCTTCGGCGGCGCTCGTTGCAGCCGCAAAGTCCGCCGACAGTCGGCGGGACACGAGCAGTGCGACGATCAGACCAGAGATCATCAGCAGGGCTCCTCCGGTGACGACGCCACCCATGGATCCGCGAAGCGGCGCATCAAGGACAGCACGCGGCACGACGACGACAGAGGTCCAGTCATGGCCGCTGCGGCTGAATGCTGCATAGACCGGCTCACCTTCACGGGTTGTCTCGCTCGCCACACTCTCGCGAGCCTGGCGGATGTGGGACCGAAAGGGCTCGCGCGCGGGCGTGCCGATGTAATCCTCCGCGCCGCGCGTGCGCAGCACGATCGTTCCGTCGGAATCGAGAATCGTCCGCGTCCACTCCTCCGAACCCGGCATCTGGCGCGGAACCAGACGCGCCAGTGATTCCGTACTGACCAGCGCCGACAGGACGTACTTCAAGGTGTTCTGACGGATGATGGGAACACGGATCGCAAAGACATGGTCGGACCCGCCGCTCGGTCCACGACGGATCACGCCGACCGCGGGCCGCTTCGTGGCGATCACACGCTGAAAACTTGCAGCCTCTATCGTATGTGCCGGTGGTGTGCGCAATGACGCCGCCGTGCTGACCAGCTGCTCGCCGTCCGTCGAGAGCAGCGTGATCGTGTCCCAACCCGGCTGCGTCGCCTGGACGCGACGGCCTTCGAGATAGAACGGATCAAGATTGGTGTCGTCGAGGGCTGGAGACGTCGCGAGCGCGTGCAGAATACTGATACTTCGATCGAACTCGCGATCGAGCGCAGACGCATCAACGCGCGCCGACTCGAGCAGGCGGCGCTCGCTCATCGCGCGGTTATTCGCGATGGCACGCCACACCAGAACGCCTGTCAGCAAAGCGCCGGGCAGCATTGCACCGAGAACGAGAATCAGCAGATAGACGCGAATTGGCCGCAAGCAACGTAGTGTAATGTCGGTCGACGTCCGTAGTTGACGAAAGCCGGATCACTCGCCCGGTGCGCATCAAGTCAGGCCGTATGCCGGCGCGACCGGATTGTTTTCATTCACCGGCAAGCCCGCCGCGGCCCACTTTCCTGCGGTAATAAAAGTAGATCGGTAGTCCCAGGGCAATCAGAATGAGTCCGGCCACTGACTCGACTGGCCGATTCACCAGCGTGTTCATCACCAGCCATGCCGCAACGAGAACGAACACCAGCGGCACGATCGGATATCCCAGGGTCTTGTAAGGGCGTGGCGCATCGGCCATCTTCCGGCGCAAGACGAACACTGAGGACGTGACCAGACCGTAGAAGATCCACGACGCAAAGATGACGTAGTCAGTAAGCTGATCGAACGTGCCCGAAATCGCCAGGAGACTGGCCCAGAGGGCCTGCAACAAAAGTGCGTAGATCGGAACGCGGGTGCGGGGACTGACCAGGGCGGCGACCGAAAAGAACATTCCATCGCGAGCCATCGCAAAAGGAACGCGCGCGCCGGTGAGCGTCGATCCATTGAGCGCGCCCAGCGCCGAAAAGATGAACGCAAGAGAGATCAGTCGGCCGCCACTGTCGCCGAACACGGTTTGTGCCGCCTTGGTTGCAACCGGCAGTGCGTCACGATATCGCGTCGAGTTCGACGAAATCACGTCGCCGAACGGCAACGCGTAGAAGTAGGCCAGGTTCGCCGCCAGATAAATCAATGTGACGACCGCCATTCCACCAATCAAGGCAAACGGTACGTTCCGGCCAGGATCTTTCACCTCGCCTGCCGCCATCGGCATGTTGTTCCAGCCGTCGTAGGCCCACAACGCCGCGAGCATCGCGAGACCGAACGCCGCCGCACCACTGCTGTTGGCGGTATCGGTCGCTGCAAGGTGCGACCAATCAGCAGTCTGCGACCCGACGAACACGCCAATGACTACGGCCGCAATTCCGCCGAGCTTGAGAACGGTCAACAGCGATTGCACGCGCCCGCCAACCACAACAGTCAGGCAGTTGATCACCGCAAAGAACATGATCGCGGCGACGGCGACCACCTGTTTGGTTCCAAACTGCCAGTCGATTGTCTGGCCGAGCAGCGTGAAGCGCGAGCTGGCCCAAACCGATGTCATTGGAACGATCGCCGAGAGAAACGTCGCGAAGCCGACACCGAGAATGGCGATCGAGCCGGTGCCTGCAACGACGAATCGCATCCAGCCGAACAAAAATGCGGCGAGCTCCCCATACGCATGACGCAGATAGACGTATTCACCGCCCGCATGCGGCAGCATCGCGCCGAGTTCAGCGTACGTGAGGGCGCCGCACATCGAGAGGACTCCGGCGGCAACCCACGCAAGCAGCACCGTCGATGCCGACCCGGTGTCCTGCGCCATGATCGCAGTCTTGATGAAGACACCCGTGCCGATTACCGTGCCGACCACAAGAGCGGTGGTCGCCGAACGTGTAAGGCCGCGGACGAGATCCGCGTCGTCCGATGCACGGTCGGGAGCAGTGGCGACTGACTTCTGGGCGCGGTTGGTTATCATCGGCGGGCCTCTACCCGCCGAGATTCTATCGTTTCGCGGCTCCGATCATCTCCAGTTCGCGCTGGATCCCCTTGATTTCGAGTTGACGCTCCAGCAATTCGACTTGCGAGCGCTTCACATCGAGCTCGGTGCCTTGTCCGACGTCGAACAGCCGTTGGACTTCATCGAGTCGCTGGCGGGCGATCTCCACTCCTCGCTGCGAGCGCACGAGCTGAAGCGTCAGCTCGGTACGCCGTAGCGTCGGTGCAACCGCTTCCCCTTTGATTTCACCCTTGAGGTAATGCTGCCGCAGTTCCAATTTCGCTCGCAGCAAATGCATCCGGGCGCGTGCAAACGCCAAGTCGGATTCGGCTTGGAGCCGTACACCGCGCGGTGCCATTCCCACATCGATCCGTTCTTGGGCCTGCGCGACGCTCTGTTCGGCCGCCGCCAGCGTACTCTCCGCCGCGGCCATCTCCAGCGTGAGCCGCTCGCGGACGAAGTCACGTTTACCAACGAGTGGGGCATCGAGGTCGTTGCGCGGCGCTGCCGATGTCAGCTCGATTTCCTCAATGTCCAGGCGACCGCGAGCCAGCGAACCCTCCAGGGCACGCAGTTCTCGCTCGACGCTGAGCAGCGTTTCCCGATCGACAGTTCCGACGTCGAACTTCCGGCGCATCTCCTGGTACGTCGCTCGCACGAGTTCGAGGCGGACATTCAAGAGCATGACCTCCGAGCGGGCGGCCTCGATCAGCTGCGTCCGCTGTCGCGCATCCTGCACCCGCTCTGACGCAATTCCCGCAATCCCACCCGTTGCGAGCGCCGCGATCACGACCAGCACACCAAGATGGCGACGGGAACCACTCACCGGCGACGACAGTCGTGACTCACGCCGAAGCGCCGTCTGGACCTGCCATTCGAGATGCGCGCGAAACTCCGGCGTCGGTTCGTGCAATTCCGTCGAGGGAATCATCGTCTGCCTCCCACAATCTTCATGATCGCTTCCAGTTCGCGCCGCAGGCTCTGCCGCGCGCGGCGCAGCCGGCCTTCGACCGCGCGTTCTGACACACCCATCGAGTCGGCAATCTGCGATACGCGCCGATCCTCGAGATGAAACGCCTCGAGCAACTGTGCTTGATCGGCAGGTAAACGCGCCAGGGCGTGGGATATCGCCACAGATGCCTCAGACGACTCTGATGTGCGCCTATCGTTCTTCGCCGCGATCTCGTCAGCCGGCGCGGAGTCGAACGGGAGGGGTTGCTTGCGGCGGTAGTAGCTCGCGAGAAGATTACGCGCCACTGTTGTCAACCAGGCAATCGGTTCGTCCGGCACGCCCTTGCGCCGCCATTCGCGGACGGCACGCAGCCAGGTCTCCTGAGTCACATCCTCCGCCAGCGTGCGGTCGCCGCTACATTTGCGCGACACGTAGCCGTACAGCACGACAATCGTTTCCCGGTATATGGCGAGGATTCGCTCCTCGGTGCCAATCGTTGTCGATGCCATAAATCGCGCTGCAATCTATTGACGCACGAACCGCGAAAAACCCACGCGTCCGCTTGCGGACGGGCTTGACAATGTCCTATCGAAGCCCGGGATAATCATCGGTCACACCTGACTCATCGAAAGAAATACGACCACAGCCATATGGGGGAACAATGAAGCGACTCTTCACGGCGCTAGTGTGCGCGGCACTCCTGGCGCCGGCAAGCGGAACACGTGCAATCGATCCATCGTCGCGAACGGGCGCAAGCCAGGGCAAGCGCGGCCCGTCAGCGGGCGACGCCAAACCGCTACCGCCGTTCGTCGAAAAGCGCGCCAAGGAACGGATCGCCGCGGCTGACCTCGTTGCACGAGGTCTCGCGACACCGGATGCGAATGGCCTCGTCACTCTGAAGAACGGGAGATTCGTGAATTACCGTCTCCAGGGAACCGAGCGACTGACCGCGGTGTTGATCGACTTTACCGACGTTCGCCACGGTCAGATTCCGAGACCGGATCGAACCGTGGATAACAACACGTATTGGTCCGCCGACGTATCGCCCTCGCATTACGCGGACATGTTGTTCGCCCCCGGAGGCGGCTCTTACGGGCGGCCATCGATGCGCGACTTCTATCTCGAACAGTCGTCTGGCCGCTTCACATGGACCGGTCAGGTGTCGAACTGGGTCCAGGTCAATGCCACGGAATCAGAGTTCGGCGCAAATGCGCGGCGAACGGGTGCCGGTGGTGACGACGCAAACGGCGTCGTGTATCGCGTCGTCGAGGCTGCGCTGAATGGACTCGCGGCGTCGGGAAACTACGGAGGACTCGATCTCGCGACCGTTGACCTGATCGATCGCTACGACTGCGATGGCGACGGCAATTTCAACGAGGCGGACGGATACATCGATCACTTCGCGGTCGTGCACGCGGGTGAAGGCGAAGAAGCCGGTGGCGGCGCGCAAGGCGGGGATGCGATTTGGAGCCATCGTTGGTATGCCAACTTCGACGACGACACCGGGCCCGCCGGCTGTCATCTCGGGGGCTACAAACTGCCGGGCACCAATCTCTGGGTCGGTGACTACACGATCGAGCCGGAGAATGGCGGCGTTGGTATATTCGCGCACGAGTTCGGACACGATCTCGGCCTTCCCGACTTGTACGACACCGCAGGCCCGACGGATAACGGCACCGGCTTCTGGACGCTCATGAGCTCTGGGTCGTGGGCGTCTGATTCTCCTGATTCGATCGGTGACAAACCGGTTCACATGGGAGCGTGGGAAAAGCTGGCGCTTGGATGGCTCGGTGACAACCTCGCGCGAGTCGCGCTCGGCAGCGACGTGACGCTGGATCTCGGTCCGGCTGAAGGTGCGACGCGCGGACAGTATCAGGCAGTCCGTGTCGACCTTCCGGATTTCTCCCGTACGACGACCCCGTTTCCGGTGGATGGCAGCGATTCGAATTATTTCTACTCAGGTAAAGGAGACAATCTCGACGTGTCGATGAGCCGGTCGTTTGCGGCAGCCGCGGCGACCCCGATTTCTTTCCGCGCCGACTGGGATACTGAAAAGGATTGGGACTACGCCTACCTCGATGCGATGGTCGCCGGCGTGTGGCAGCACGTGCAAACGAGCGCGTCCTCGACGACCAATCCCAATGGACAGAACTTCGGCTTCGGGATCACGGGGGCGTCAGGAGGCTGGCAGACCGTGACCGCAACGCTCCCGGCGGGTACAACCGCCTTCAGATTCCGCTACTGGACCGATGCGTTCGTGACACGTCCGGGGATTGCCGTCGACACGATCGCGGTCGGCGGCTCAACCGATAATGCGACAAGCACCAGCGGATGGACGCTGAACGGTTTCAGTCAGCTGACGAACGGTCAGTACACGGAGACGTTTTTCCACTACTACCTCGCCGAGTCACGCAACTATGTACGCAACGACACGAGCCTGTGTGGCGCCTACAACTTCCTGACCACGAACTTCCTCGAAAAGCAGTGCTACGCCAACGGCGTGCTGATTTGGTACCGCAACTCGTCGGTGCTCGATAACAACACGTCGACACATCCGGGCACCGGTCAGATTCTCCCGATCGACGCGCATCCTGCGGCGAGCTTCATGCCCGATGGACGAACGCTCTGGTATGCGCGATGGCAGACGTGGGACGCGAGTTTTGGTGTCGATCCACACGCCGTCACCCTGACGCAAGTGGTCAGCAAGGCACGGACGCTGAAGCGGACCTACGATGCGCCGGCGGAAAGCTCGTTCGTCGACGCGTCGCCGACCTCGTACTACGATTCCGCTGCACCGTTCAACTCGGTTCTCACCGCCGGATCGGGATTGAAGATCGACATCGTCGGTGCCAGCGAGGATAGGGGAAGCTATCGGCTGCACATTTATAAATAGACGCTGCTGGCTCCAGGATGGTACGACGGTCCGTGTAGGGGCAGGGTCTTAAGACCCTGCCCTGGACCATCGCTCAATGCCGCGCGCCAAAGGCGCGGCGAATCCAGCGCGACCGGCCTGATGGGATCGCGACTGGCTGTTCAGCGAGATCGAGCACGCGCCGAGGCAGATGGATCTTCAGCTCCATATCGCCGGGTGGCTCCGCTCTCATCCACAGGTGACCACCACACTCGGTGACGAGGGCTTGCAGCACTCCGAGATCCACACCAGGACTGTCGCCGGTAAAGCCGGACGCGGCTGATCCCGGGCTCGCACGAACCGGATCCGGGCGAACCACACGGCGCTGTTCGTTGACAATGAGGAGCACGTGCTCGCCGGGACGAACGTGGGGGTACTTCGCAACGAATTCGCGATCGACGACGACGGAGTCGACGTCAATCTTCAATCGGCCCCCAAGCGGCATCCGTTCGCGCCCGTAGGCGGCCACGTTGACGAGCATGCGTTCGACCGGCCGTGGCTCGACATCAAGATTCAGCGGCGCCGACCCTTTTGGCAGGACGATGTCGATGTTTTCACCGGCGACGCGCTTCAGGACCGGCTCGAGATCGCGCAACACTTTGTTCACGTCGACGAGATCGGGAATCTTCTCCTGTTCCTCGGTGTATGCGGAAAGTTGAGCGAGGTATGCGGTCGCCCGCGTCACTTCGTCGAGCAGCAGCTCGCCTCGATAACGGACGGTGTCGCTCTCGACCCCGGCCAACCATTGGTGCCCCTCTTCCTTCACGTGGTTGAGGAGCCCCTGACAGGTGACAGCGACCTCCGATCCATACCGCGCCACCGACTCCATGCGCTGGGCGTTGCGCAGTCTCTCCTCGAGCTCGCGAACGTGCGTCACGTCTTCGGCGACCAGATCGACCGAGTCAGCGTTTACAGGAACAGCGACGACCCGGACGATGATGCGACGGCCGTCTTTACGTTTCCACGGCGTCTCCATCGACTGTGTCGACACGGACGCGAGGCAGCGATCGAGGATCCATCGGAAGTCGGTGACGGAATCGAAGATCAACTTGCCGAAATCCTTCCGCTGCAGCTCGGCAGGTTCATATCCGAGCAGGCTGCTCACCGCGCGATTGACGTGGACGATCTCGCCGGAACGGTGGCAACGCAGCCAGTTCGCCGGGTTCTCTTCAAACTGGCGGCGAGTCTCGGCTCGCACCTCCTCAATCTCTTTCTGGAGCATCGGCACTCGCTCCGCGGCGGTCCGCAGAGCGTCGCCATGCCTTTTCGCTGCGTCGAGTTCGGTGCGCAACGTTCTCAGCTGATTCTCGAGTTGCGCGATGGAATCGCCGGCCCGATCCTTCGCCGCCCGCATCTCGCCCAACCGGCGCTCGCCATCGGCCAGCCGCGCCGATGCCGCCTGCTCGGACGCACGCATCCGCTCGCCCTGCTGTTTCAGCTGGCTCTCCAGGTCGGCAACAATCGCTTCGAGTCTGGCGCGTTCGATCGAGCGGTCCTGCGTCACGCGCGTGAGTATTTCGTCTGCTGTCGCCCGCGTGTGATCGAGCGACTGCTCGAGTGTGTCGCGTTCCGCGCGCAGCTGCGCGAGATCGCGATTCGCCGCGCTCTGTCGGCGCTCCGACTGCGCCCGCTCCTCCTCGTACTCCATGGTCAGACGCGCGATCTGTTCCTCGGCGCGGCCGAGGGAGACACGCGCATCCTCGAGCTGACCGGTGAGATCTTTGATCCGCTCCGCGGCGGCATGTCCGATTCGTTCCCACTCGGCGTGTTCACGCGCCGTGCGTTCCGCAAACTGCGTGCGCTCATCGAGCGCACGTGCCTCTGCCGCCGTCAGCGCTTCGGTAAGCTCTCGACGTGCTCGATCGGCTGACGCACGAGTCTCGGTCAAGTCGCGGTCGACCGCTTCGCGCCGGTTCACTTCGCGAACCAGTTCTGCTTTGAACTGCGCATGCCGCTCGGCTGCTTCCGCCGAAGATGCCTGACGCTCGGCCGTCGCCTGCTGAACCACCCGATTGAGTGCTGCAATCGCTTCGGCCCGCTTACTCTCCCCGACCTTTATCGCCGCGTCCGCCTGTGCCAGTCGTGCGCTGGCCCGCTGCTCGCTCTCGCCGAGACGCGCGGCTGCGGCCGCGATCTCGGATGCGTGGCGGTCGAACGCCGCGTTAAGAGTTGATCGGACCTGACGCAGTTCGTGGCTGAGCGCACCCTGGGTCGCCGTCTCCTCCGCTAGCCGAACCTCGAAAGCGGCCTGCTGCGCCGCCTCACGCGCAAGCGCGGCTTCATGCTGCCTGGCCGCCTCGTCGCGGACGCGTTCGAGGTGCGCCGATGCCTGCGCGAGCCGATCCTCGAGCGCATTGGCAACGGCAGCTGCATCGGTCAGCCAGGTCTCGGTTTGCCGCTGCTGATTGTGGAGCGACGCCGTGGCGTGCGCGATCTCAGACGCATGCGTGTGCTCGGCTTGTTGCCGTAGCGTCTCCGACTGGCGCAACCTCGTCTCGAGGAGCGCGGTCGCGGCAACCGCCTCGGCGAGCCGCTGTTCCGCGGCCTCCTGCGCTTCGCCAAATTGCGCCGCGGCATCGGCCAAAAGAGACCCATACCCTTCGTGATCGCGGCGGCGCTCGGCCTCGGACTCCAGGAGTTGCTGTTCGACGCGCCCGATGTCCGCGATGGCCGCCGCCAGTCGGGTCTCGGCCTGCGCTCGCGTGTCCGCGAACTGGCGTTCGGCCTCGGCCATCTCGGACGCATGCCGTGCGCACGCGTCGGCGAGCGCTCGTTCAACCTCCTCGAAACGCCCCTGAACCGCAACGCGAGAGGCCTCCGCGGCCACGACGTGCGCGTCGTATTCGGCCTGCAGATTGCTGAAGGCGACCGCTGCCGTGGCCGCCTCCGCGACACGGCGATCGTCGGATTCTTGCAACGCCTGTTTCAGCGCGCCGATGTCTTCCTTCAGCGCATCGATCGTGGCGTGCTGTCTCGAGAGTTCCGCGTGGAATTCAGCCTGGCGTTGGTTGAGTTTTTGTTGACCGGACTGATGCGCAGCCGTAACACGCTGCTCGGCACTTTGGAGGGCGGCGTCGGCATCAAGCAGGCGGCGCTCGAGTCGTTCGCGACTGGCTTCACCGGTGCGCACCTCGACCAACAGTGCGGTCTCGCGTTCGGCCGCGGCGGAGGCGGTGGCAGTCCGGTCGTCGCGTGCCTGATTTGCATCGGCCATCGCCTCGTGCAGACGCTGCTCCAGCAGGTCGCGCGCGCGACTGATCTCGGCGAAGCTGTTGTTGAACCCGGCCTGTTGTCGAGAGAGTTGGTGCGCGAACGCGGCGGCATCGGCCGACCTGCGGCGGTCCGCCTCCCGTAAACTTTCGCTAGCGTCGGCGAGCTGGGTTTCGAGACTGAGGCGCCTCGCGCTCTCCTCGCGGAGCGCTACTTCGATCTCAATCTGACGGCGGGAGGCCGTCGCCGCGATGTGCTCGGCACGCGCGGTGCGTGCTTCGATCAGACTCAGTATCGCGCCTTGATCCCTGGTCTGTTGCTCCAGCGCTCGTGCGACGGAGTTGGCTTCCAGGAGTTTCGCCGCGAACTCGGATTCGCGTTGGGAGTGCTCTTTCGCGGCGGCGACCGCGTCCGCGAGTCGACCCTGACGTGCGTCTTTGACCGCCTCGACCGCTTCACGCAGTCGCTGCTCTGCCGTCTCGCGGCCCTGCTCTGCTGCCTCGCGGCGTTGCTCTGCCGCCTCGCGGCCCTGCTCCGCGTCCGACAATCGCCGTCGCAGCTCTTCGAAGTCACGATCCGCGGCTCGCTCTGAAACGCGCGTTCTGATTGCCGTGGCGTGGGCAATCAACCGATGCACTCTGAAATAGACCGCTCGGAATGACGCCCGGTTTTTGACGACGTAGTCGCTGGCGCCGAGCTTCAGGGCGTGTGCGGCCAGTGTCTCGTCCCAGTCAGCGACGACAATCGTCGGAATTTCAATGGCGCGGGGGCGAAGGTGCCCGAGGATCGCCAGCGCATTCACCCCCGGGTAGCCGTGTTCGAGGAGCAGGATGTCGTAGGGCTGACCATCGTCTCGAACGGGATTAACGAGTCCATCGATACCAGGGAGCGCAGCCGTGACTTCAATCGACGCACCAGGACTTCCGAAACACTCACGCGCAAGCGTCGCGTCTCCAACGTACAGAAGTTGGATGCGACGGCGTGGTTGCGGAGGTGCGCTGCTGGTCGTCACCATCACCGGTTATCGAGTCTCAGGAAGCATGTGTGCAATCCCGTGAAGCGTTATGCACCCCTTACTTATCGGTTTGAC
>Ga0114129_10015931_pt1 | contig 10690 bp, 11 predicted proteins | sample RhiMetdeltSRZDD1_FD_80071 | JGI IMG/M metagenome (GOLD analysis project Ga0114129, IMG submission 80071) | Populus rhizosphere microbial communities from Tennessee, USA - Rhizosphere MetaG P. deltoides SRZDD1 (version 2) (version 2) | ecosystem: Host-associated > Plants > Roots > Rhizosphere >... | reverse complement strand
TCGTAATTGAATGGCGCGAAGAGCGACGGCGCGTGCACGAGGCTGCGGCGGCTGTCGAGCAGGCCGGCGATCGTGTGAGCGAGCAGCGCACCGCCGGTCACGGGGCCGGCGACGACCTCGACCTGCTGAACGAGTTCAGGCGGCAACACGTCCAACAGGTCCTGCGAAAAGCGCCAGATTGTCGAAGGGTGGCGGAAGAGCTGATGCGGATTGAGGTAGACCTTGCCGTGATAGCCGTTGCCATAGTCGAAATGTCCGTCGAGCATCAGGACGCCGGAGTGCTTCAGGTCCTGGATGGCTTTCTCGCGAATCGCCGTGCCCTTGTCCAATCGCGTCCCTTTGGCAGGCCTGAAGGCCTGCACTACAACTGCCGGCGGGCCTGAAGGCCCGCACTACAACTGCGGGCAGGCCTGAAGGCCCGCACTACAAACGCAGACCGACGTCCTCGTTTACGAATACGGTTCTGCCGCCAACGATCGTTGCTGCCACACCTCCGCGAAGCTGCCAGCCGTTGAACGGCGTGTTCTTCGATTTCGAACGCATGCGCGCCGTCGACACCGTCACGGCCAGGTCTGGCGCGAGGATCGTGATGTCGGCCGGCGCGCCCTCGGCAAGCGACCCGCCGGCTACGCCGAGAATCCTCGCCGGGTTCACCGACAGGAGCTCGACGAGCCGCGACAGCGTGACGATCCCGGGATGAACGAGCTTCTCGAAGCACAGCGACACGGCGGTCTCGAGCCCGGTGATCCCAAACGGCGCCTGGTCGAACTCGACGTGCTTCTCGTCGTAGTGGTGCGGCGCGTGATCGGTCGCGATGACGTCGACGCTGCCGTCGGCGATGCCGTGCAGCATCGCATCGCGATCGGCTTCTTCACGCAGCGGCGGATTCATCTTGGCGTTGGTGTCGTAGGGAATCGGCGCGCCCAGCAGCTCGTCGGTCAGCGCGAAATGATGCGGCGTCACTTCGCAGGTGACGCGGGTCCCGCGGTCCTTGCCGTAACGGACCGCGTCGAGCGTCTGCCGGGCGCTCAGGTGCGCGATGTGGACGACGCCATGGGTCAGCTCGGCGAGCGCGATGTCGCGCTGCGCCATGATCGACTCGGCCTCGCCGGGAATGCCACGCAGTCCGAGCGTCGAGGCGTGGAATCCTTCGTGTGCCACACCGTCGCCCTTCAGCGTCTGCTCCTCGCAGTGCTCGATGACGGGCATGCCGAACATCCCCGCATATTCGAGCGCGCGGCGCATCAACAGCGCGGTCGCGACGGGCCGACCGTCATCGGTCAGCGCGACACAGCCGGCCTCGCGCAACTCGGCGATGTCGGCCAGCTGCTCCCCTTTCTGGCCGCGCGACACCGCGCCGATCGGATACACGCGCGCGAGGTTGGCTTCCGCGGCTTTCCGGAGAATGTAACCGGTCACTTCGGCGTTGTCGTTGACCGGCGAGGTGTTCGGCATGCACGCGACGGCGGTGAAACCGCCGGCCACCGCCGCTGCGGTCCCGGTCGCGACGGTTTCCTTGTGCTCCTGTCCCGGCTCGCGCAAATGCACGTGCATGTCGATCAAGCCGGGACAGATCACCAGATCGTGCGGCAACTCGACGACCGACGCATCGCCAGCCGGGAGATCGGGGCCGACGCGGATGACGCGTCCGTCCGCAATCAACACGTCGAGCGCGCCGTCGCGGCCGTTCGCGGGATCGACGACCCGCGCTCCCTTAAGCAGCCGCTTCGGCATGGCTTCCCTCCTCGACGCCGCCGGCCAGCAGATACAGCACCGCCATCCGCACGGCGACGCCGTTGGCGACCTGCTCGAGGATCACCGAATAGGGGCCGTCCGCCACCTCGGACGCAATCTCGACGCCGCGGTTCATCGGACCGGGGTGCATGATGATCACGTCGCGCTTGGCGCGCTTCACGCGCTCGGTGGTCAATCCGAAGACGTTGAAGTACTCGCGCAGGGACGGAAAGAACGCGCCCTGCATCCGCTCCTGCTGAATCCTCAGCATCATGATGACGTCGGCGTCGGCAACGGCCTCGTCGACCGCGGTCGAGACGCGCACGCCGAATCGATCGATGCCCGGCGGCACGAGCGTTGGCGGCCCCGACACCCACACCTCGGCGCCGAGCTTCGTGAGCAGCAGCACGTTCGAGCGAAGCACGCGGCTGTGCAGCAGGTCGCCGACGATCGCGACCTTCAAGCCGTCGAGCCGTTTCTTCCGCTGCCGGATCGTGAACGCGTCGAGCAGCGCCTGCGTCGGGTGCTCGTGCATGCCGTCGCCGGCGTTGATGATCCGCGACCGGCAGATCCGCGACATCAGATGGCACGCGCCGGACGAGGCGTGACGCACGACGATCATGTCCGGCGCCATCGCCTCGAGGTTCATCGCCGTGTCGACGAGCGTCTCGCCTTTCTGCACGCTCGAGGTCGCGACGGCGATGCTCAGCGTATCGGCGCTCAAGCGCTTTTCGGCGATCTCGAACGAGGTGCGGGTGCGCGTGCTCGCCTCGTAGAAGAGATTGACGACCGTCTTGCCGCGCAGCGTCGGGACTTTCTTGATCGTCCGCCCGCCGATTTCGCGCATCGCTTCGGCGGTGTCGAGGATCCGGTAGATTTCATCGCAGGACAAATCCGCGATGCCGAGCAGGTCTTTCTTCATCGCTGGATCTCCACTTCGTCGCGGCCGTCGAGCTCGGTCAGGTGGACCTGGACGCTCTCCGACAACGAGGTCGGCAGGTTCTTGCCGACGTAATCCGCTTTGATCGGCAGCTCGCGGTGTCCGCGATCCACGAGCACGATCAGTTGAATGGCTTTGGGCCGGCCGAACTCGATCAGCGCGTCGAGCGCGGCGCGAATCGTCCGCCCGGTGTAGAGGACGTCGTCCACCAGCAGGATGCGCTTGTCGGTGATGGGGAACGGAATCTCGGTGCTGCGCACGACCGGCTGTGCACCGACGGCGTGGCGCATCAAATCGTCGCGGTAGAGGGTGATGTCGAGCGCGCCGGTCGGCACGTCGTGACGGCTGATGTCGCGGATGATGGCGGCGATGCGCCTGGCGAGCGGCACGCCGCGCGAGCGAATGCCGACGAGCGCGAGCTCTTCGACGCTCTTGTTGCGCTCGAGGATCTCGTGCGCGATGCGCGCCAGCGAGCGCGCCATGCGATCGGCGTCCATGACTACGGGCACAAAAAGACCCGCCGCGGAAAGTGAGGATGTGAGGAGCTGAGGATGCGAGGAGCTGAGCGCGCGTGCGGCATGAAACACCTCTTCGCGCTCTCGCTGGAGCGCTTTAAAGAGCTGGATGAGTATACCTGAAATCTAAGATTGAAGATTTTGGAGACTGAAGATATTAGATTTCAGGTTGATGAATTCAGGTTCCAGACTTGTCCGTAAATGGCCTGTTCGATTGGTTACTTCTTGTTCCGTGTCATGACGTCGTAAATCAGCCCGCCGACGCCGCCAGCGACTGCGCCCACGCCAGCGCCCTTCTTGCCGCCGGCGATCGCGCCGATGGCGGTTCCCGCGCCGGCGCTTCCGCCGATAATCAGCGCTTCCTTCTCCCACGAGCGTTTGTTCGCGCGTTGCGGCTCCGGTGTTGTCTGGACGACGCCCGAGGAGCGAGCCAGCTCATCGCGAGTCACGTTGTCTCCCAGTCGCGCGGGATGCAGTCCTTGATCGTCGCGAATATAGACGGCCTGAGAGTCGTTCGCCTGCCGTTGCGGAATAAACAGATGTCCTTGATGACCGTTCGCCAGAGTGATTGGCACGAGCGTGCCCTTCAGGGGACCATCGGGGGTGGCGATCGTGTCGGTGTACGCGCCAGAAACTCCGTAGGTCTGCTCGATCTGCTGGGCGTCCATGGCCTGAGCGTCCTGCGTGCACGCGGTGAACACAGTCGTGCCGAGCAACGCCAAGGCGAACGCCGTGATGATTTTCATCTATGTGCCTCAGTTAACGACCAACTGAATCGCGGGTCGGTTCGTGCTCGTCCACGCTATGCGAAGCGCTCTCCGTTGCTTGTGCCCGATTGCACAGCCGGCGTGCGCACACGTTGAGCGATCGCTTGACGTCACTGGCGAGGCTTCGAGCGATCAGGATTTCGTTTGTTCAAGGACACGAACATGTCGACACCATTCCGCGAGACCTGCTCGAAGAAGCGGACTGCGTGACAAGCGCTGGAACAACGCCCTCCAGGTAGCTGGTGATGCGTTGTTCCATCTGAGCCGGAAACGCCGGCGTCGGCCCCACGAGTCCGGCGCGATACACGTTCAGCATCAGTTCCTGGAACACCGGCAATGCCACGCGGCCTCCGGTTTCGCTCTGGCCGAGCGAACGATTGTCGTCGAACCCGATCCGAACGGCGACGGTGATGCCGTCGATGCCGTAGGTCGAGCCGACAAACAGCGCATCTCTGAAGTCATTGGTCGTGCCCGTCTTGCCCATCACGGCAATCGGAAACCCCCGCGAGTCGAGCGCGTGCGCGGTGCCTGTCGGGATGCGCACGACGCCTCGCAGGCCTTCCTGGATCAACGAGAGCGCCGCATCGCCATCGCCGATTGCCCTCGGCGGAACGCGCTGTCGGTCCTCGGCGATCGTCTCGCCGGAATCGCCGACGGCGCGCCGAATCACGTGCGGCTGCGCGAGGACGCCGGACGCGATCGTGCGGTAGGCCGTCGCCAGTTCCAGCAAGCTGACTTCGGATGCACCCAGTGCCGTTGTCGGATAGCGTTGCAATGGCGTCTGAATGCCGAGACTGCGTGACGTGCTGAGAACGGCGTCGATGCCAATCTGCGTTGTGATCCAAATCGCGACCGCGTTTCTTGATTCGGCGAGCGCCTCGCGGATCGGGATCGGGCCCTTGAAGCGACCGTCGTAGTTCGAAATCCATTTCGGCGGGCTCGCCGCGCCATTCGGCACGCTGATCGGCTCGTCGGGCACGAGGGTCTCGAGCGAGAAGTCTCCGCTCCGGAAGGCGGCCAGATACACGATCGGCTTCATCGCCGATCCCGGTTGTCTCAGCGACTGCCTGACGCGGTTGAAGTCGCTATAGGAAGTCGGGCGGCCTTGATAGATCTGCCGGCCACCCGTCTCGGCCAGGATGCTCCCGTCGAGGTTTTTCAACACGACGATCGAGCCCTGGACCACGCCTGGAGCTCTCGGGTGTCGCCGCTCGTAGCGCTCCAGGCCGTGCTCCAGCGCATCGCTCACGATGCGCTGCACGCGGGCATCTACCGTCGAGTACACCTGGATGCGTCCCTCGAGGAGGTCGTCGACGCTCAAGTCGGCGTGTACCGCCTTGAGTTCGTCGAGGACGTGTTCGACCGCAGCAGACGACCGGAACGGTGTCGCGTGCTGGACGACGGCCGAAAGGGGTCGCTGACCGGCTGCTGTCATCTGGTCGCGGGAAATGAAATGCTGCGCGGCCATCAGAGCCAGGATCTGGTTTCTGCGGCGCAGGATGGGTCCGGTGTCCTGGGCGGTCGGCGCGTAGTCGCGGGGGGACTTCGCAACGCCCGCCAGCAGCGCCGCTTTGTCGGCATCGTCGACGGTGAACGTGGCGAGAGGCCGGCCGAAATAGAATTCCGCCGCTCGCGCAAATCCGTACTGTCCGTTGCCCATGTATACGAAACTGGCATAGCGGGCGAGGATCTCCTCCTTGGCACGGCGCTTCGATCCGAACCGCTCGCGCATCTGCTCTTCGAGCCACAACGACAGCCGCATCTCCTCACGTTTCCGCAGCACCATGTTGACGTTCCGCGCGCCAATCACCGAAGACAGGGCGCGAGGCAGGATGCCCGGGTTCCGAAGCTGGTAGCTGTTTTCCTGGGAGGTCTGGCGCTGGAGAAACACGCCGCGCACCAGCTGTTGGGTGATCGTGGAACCGCCCTGCGGGAAGATCGCCGGGCCGCTCATGTTGTCCCGCCGCCCTCCCGTCGCCAGTCGAGTCACCCATGCCCCGACCCTTACCTTGCCGACTACCCGCGGCAGGCTGCGGTAGTCGATTCCGTTATGGGAGAAGAAACGCCTGTCCTCCGTGGCGAGAATCGCGTCTCGCACCACCGGCGGGATGTCGGCGTATTGGGTGATGTGTCGGTACTCCCGGGCGAGCTCGATGAGCGGCTGGCCATTGACGTCGTAGACGTGACCGATGGTGGGAAATTCAAATCGCGTGAATGGGCCCAGATCCGGTAGGTGCTGGCGATCGAAGTAGACATGGTGCAACGCGCTCGAGGCGAACACCACCGCGCCCACGGAGCCAGCGCCGGCGAGCACCGCACAAATCGTCAAAGCGATGACGACACGACGCCGCGATCGGTTCCGTAATCGAAGCAGAACGCGTGTCCGGGCGAACCAGACCGTGGCTGCGCCCGTCCACGCGCGAATCATCTTCACCGGTGCCTAGAGTCGACCGGCCAGGAAGAGGATCAAGACGATCAAGAGGACCAGCCCGCCGCTGGGACCATAACCCCAATTGCGACTATGCGGCCACGCGGGAATGGCTCCAAGCAGCATCAGCACCGCGAGAACGATCAGAATCGTAATCATGTGTTCTCCTTACCGAGTAACGGATCGCGTGTGGTCTGCGGTCCTACTGTTTCGCTGGCGCGAACGATCAAACGATCGTGTGCGGTCTCTCGAGATCAACGTGTCCGATGTCCGATCCTAGCGCTCGGCTTTGTGCGACGACTCCATCAGAACCAGGCCTGATCCAACTCCCGGCGGCAAATTGATCCGATCGCCCAGCCCGCCGAGATTGAATCCTTCGCGAATCGTCCCTTTGACGGTGACGCGCGCGCTCTTGCGAGGCACGCCTTTATCGGACACGACCCAGAGCTGGCCTGTCCCGTCATCGATCCTGTAGGCGCCACGATCGGCGACCGAGTAGCTGTCGACCACGGCGCCGGACAGCCGGACCTCGCGGTCTCTGTAGCGGACCGGGTCGGCGATGATCTGGTTGACGGTCTTCAACGCGCAGCCCGCTGACGCCAGCGCGCTCACCACGAGCGCCGCCAGCAACACGGATCGGCATAGCCTCTGTCTCATTGTTTTCTCCACGGCCGCGAGCGCCGCTCGCCTACCACGACGGATATCTGAACCACGTCACGGCTTTGCCGCCTTGATGAGACCGTCGATCGCCTTGCTTGCCTTGCGGCGTACCCGACCCACCGCGACCTCGACGTTCCCCACGTGCTCGTCGCCCTGGCCCTCAACCTTCAAATCGTCGTTACGCGTCAGCGCGCCGACGGCCTGCTTGACCTTGCCTTTTGCCTGATCGATCTTTCCGTCGCGCTCGTTCTTGTTCCACACAGGCCATCCTCACGATCTCAGTCAATGATCTCGATCGATCCCACGATCCGGCGGAACGTGTCTTCGTAATCCGTGAAGCGGTCGCGTGGAGCGACCCCGAGCGCGTAGAAGAGGCCGGCGTCCCGGAGCAGAACGGTGAACACCGCGATGCGCTCCTGCTGGCCGGTCGCGTCCGACACGTTCGAAATCACCGTGTGGAGACTCTGCCGGCCGCCGATCTTCGCTCGATCGTATCCGGAGGGTCGACCGAGATTCGGGTTGCCTCGCGCAAGCGAGGCGATGAGCTCGTCGGTCGCGGTGCGCAAGTCGTGCGTCTCGTTACGAGTCACGCCAATCTCCACACCGTGTGTGAAGATGCCCTGCCCGTCCGCGCTCTCGTAGGCGCCGTCGGGCGCGAAGGTCACGGCATTGCCGCTTGGCAGTTCGCGCCAGTTCGACGGCACGCTGACGCGAAAGAGGTCTCCTTCGCTGTACGTGGTGTAGGTCGATGAGGGTGGCGCCACGCGACCAGGCTCGAGACGTGCGTCAGGCGCCGGTGCTGAACCGCGGCCGGCCGTCTTGCGCGTCGCCTGTTCGGTGGTCGGCGCCGGCGTCATCCGGCGCAGTCCCGCCTGCGCCCGCGTGAACGCCCGCGTATCGCGCACCGGATTCCGCACCGTGAGCAGCTTCGCCTCGCGTGTGATCGACGCGTAGCGGTCTCCCGGATTCGGATGATCGCTCAGCCACTGCGGGCCGCCCGAGCCGCCCTGTTTCTCGATCGTCTTGAACATACTGGCCATCTCGAGCGGGTTGTAGCCGGCCTGGGCCATGATGTGCGATCCGAGCAAGTCGGCCTGACGCTCGAACTCGCGTCCGAATCGCAGGAAGGCCGTCCCGAGCCCGAACTGCGTACCCTGCGCCACGGCGCTGCCGACGTTGCCGCCGATGATCGAGCCGACGACTGCACCGAGCAGCGTGCCGATCTCGTACTTGGTCGCCTTGGTGGCCTGCGCCGTGCCGTGCCGCAGCGCGACGTGGCTCAGCTCGTGGGCCATCACGCCGGCGACCTCGCCTTGCGTGTGCGCCGCTTCGATCATGCCGCGATTGATGAACATCGGTCCGCCAGGCAGCGCGAACGCGTTGATCTCGCGCACGTTGACGACCTGGAATGTGTAGCGGAACCCGGAATGTCGCAGCTCCTGCGGGATGGACTCGACCAGCCGCTGCCCGATCGACGCCACGAACGACGCCACGTCTTCATCCCTCAGAATCGGCAGCTGCTTTTCGACTTCCGCAGCGGCTTTTCGCCCGAGCTCGACGTCCTGCGCCGGCGTGTACTTGTTGTCCGGCGGCGTGATGACAGTCTGGCCGCCAATCGCGGTCACCGACAGCAGCACGCCCACGCTGAAGACGGACAGGAATCGCGCAGTCATCGCTGTAGCGATGACAATTCTTCTCATCAATCACTTCCTTCTGAGCTGTCGTGCTCGGGGTCAGTTGCCGAGGGACGGCCGACGTGTGCGTTTCGTAAGAGCGGCGCGCGATCGCGCTGTACCGAATGCACACACGTGCGAGCGCGGTTCTAACGGGCGAGGAGTATCACGACGATTTACTGTTCGGAGGCCCGCTTGCCCAGTCTCTTCGCCGAATCGGTCACTCGCTCGCGAAGCTCTGAAGCCGTTCGCGGGGCGAACCACATCATCAGACCGGCGCCGACGAAGGTGCCCGTCAGCAGACCGATCACGAAGCCGTGGCCTCGATGCTCTTGCGTGGGTGCGTTCATGTCTTTGACTCCTGCTGCCGGTACATTACGCGGACGTCGGGAAGGAACGGTGTTCACAAGGGCACAGAGGCCCGTGGGTGAGCGAATCCTTGACGATTGCGGTGATGTTCACATCGGTACAGACGCCTGCGGTCTCTTCCGACATGCTGCGTGGCGCAGGAGACGAACATGACGGACGTCACCACGCGGGACGCGTGCCTGAGGCAGATGTTGAGCGATCGGCCGCACGAGATGCACGACGACGTCCAGAGTCGCATCCGCCACGGCCGCACCGACCGAGCGATTGAGGTGGGTGACGACGTCGAATATTCCGACGCCGAGCAGCCTGTCGCTCTTCTCGGATGCGGTCGGTTCCTAATGTAGCTGCAGCGGCGAGTCTGACCGTTTCAACCGCCTCGTGGCGCTACCTGACGCGCGCATTCGAGGCCCTCCCGATCAACAGCGCCGCGCCACCCCGGAGGCAACGCCATGGCTAAAGAAAAGGACGCGAAGAGGAGCAGGATCGGCGCCTCCAAGAGTGTCGGCGACGTGACCTTGCGCAAGCAGGCGGAAGAGGCGCTGCTCAAGGCGGGGGCCCTGCAGCGCGCGATCTTCAACAGCGCCAACTTTTCGAGCATCGCCACCGACGCGAACGGCGTCATTCAAATCTTCAACGTCGGCGCCGAGCGGATGCTCGGCTACACGGCTGCCGAAGTGATGAACAAGATCACTCCCGCCGATATCTCCGACCCTCAGGAAGTGATCGCGCGCGCCAAAGCGCTCAGCGCCGAACTTGGAACCCCGATTACGCCAGGCTTTGAGGCGCTTGTGTTCAAGGCCTCGCGCGGAATCGAGGACATCTACGAACTGACTTATATCCGAAAAGATGGGAGCCGGTTCCCGGCGGTGGTGTCAGTGACGGCGCTGCGCGATGCGCAGGACGCTATCATCGGCTATCTCCTCATCGGCACCGACAACACCGCGCGGAAGCTGGTCGAAGCCGAGCAACAGAAGCTCGACCAGCGCCTGCGCGACCAGCAGTTCTACACGCGCTCGCTGATCGAATCCAACATCGACGCACTGGCGACCACCGATCCCTCCGGCATCATCACGGACGTCAACAAACAGATGGAGGCGCTCACCGGCTGCACGCGCGACGAGCTGATCGGCGCGCCGTTCAAGGGCTATTTCACCGATCCGCACCGGGCCGAGGCGGGGATCAAGCTCGTGCTGAGCGAAAAGAAGGTCACCGACTACGAGCTGACAGCGCGCGCCCTCGACGGCAAGCAAACGGTGGTGTCCTACAACGCGACCACCTTTTACGACCGGGCTCGCACGCTGCAGGGCGTCTTCGCTGCGGCGCGCGACGTCACCGAGCGTAAGCGGGTGGAGGCGGAACTGCAACAGGCCAAGGCCATGGCCGAGACCGCGAGTCGGGCCAAATCGGATTTTCTGGCGAGCATGAGCCACGAAATCCGAACGCCGATGAATGCCATCGTCGGCATCGCGGACCTGCTCGCGAAGACCCCTCTCTCCCCGGTACAAGACAAATATGTGCAGATCTTTCGCCGGGCCGGCGACAACCTGCTGAATCTCATCAACGACATCCTCGATCTCTCCAAAGTCGAAGCCTCGCAGCTCGAG
>Ga0114129_10015930_pt1 | contig 10690 bp, 6 predicted proteins | sample RhiMetdeltSRZDD1_FD_80071 | JGI IMG/M metagenome (GOLD analysis project Ga0114129, IMG submission 80071) | Populus rhizosphere microbial communities from Tennessee, USA - Rhizosphere MetaG P. deltoides SRZDD1 (version 2) (version 2) | ecosystem: Host-associated > Plants > Roots > Rhizosphere >... | reverse complement strand
GTCGCCATTCAGCATAGCGGCCTCTCGGACGGCGAGCGCCACGATCAATGGCATCGCATCCGCCGCGGCGATGTAGATGTCGTTGTCGGCACTCGTTCGGCGGTGTTCGCTCCACTCGCGAACCTCGGCCTCATCATCGTCGACGAAGAGCACGACAGTTCGTACAAGCAGGAGGAAAGTCCGCGGTATCACGGCCGTGACGTTGCGGTGATGCGAGCGCGTCAGGCCGGCGCGCTGGTGGTGCTTGGCTCGGCGACGCCGTCCATGGAGAGCTATCAGAACGCGCTCAGTGGCCGCTACTCGCTCGTCCGGCTCGATCGCCGCGTTCTCGATCGCCCGCTCGCAGAGGTTCGCATTGTCGACATGCGCGAGGAGTACGCGACCGCCGGGCCCGACGTCGTCCTGAGCGCAACGCTCTCTGAGGCGTTGGCCGATCGACTGGGCCGGGGAGAGCAGGCGATCGTGCTCCTGAACCGCCGCGGGTTTGCCAGCTCAGTCTTGTGCCGGCAATGCGGCGCGACGCTCGATTGCCCAAATTGCAGCGTCTCGCTCACCGTGCATCGCGCGGCAAATCGCGCCCGGTGCCACTACTGCAACTACTCGACCGTTGTGCCGAAAGCTTGCACGAACTGCGCGGGACCCTACATCGAACTGATCGGGTTCGGCACCGAGCGGATTGAAGCAGACGTGAAGGCGCAGTTTCCGCACGCGCGCGTCGCACGGGTGGATCGCGACACCATCCGGAAGCGCGGCGCCATCTCTGCGCTCCTTGCGAAGTTCGCGCGCCGCGAGTTGGACGTCCTCGTCGGCACACAGATGATCGCCAAAGGCCACGATTTCCCTCGCGTGACGCTGGTCGGCGTGATCTCGGCGGACGTCGGTCTTGGCCTCGCTGATTTTCGCGCCGGGGAACGGACGTTCCAGCTGCTCACGCAGGTTGCCGGCCGCGCCGGGCGCGGCGAGATTCGTGGCGAGGCGATCGTGCAAACACTCTTCCCCAACCACTACAGCATTCAATACGCGTGTCGCCAGGACTACGTGGGATTCTTCCAGCAGGAAGTGAAGTTCCGGCAAGCGATGCAGTATCCGCCCGCGGTCGCCCTCGTCAACGCGGTCGTGAAGGGGCGCACGCACCAGGCCGCCATGAAGGATGCCGCCGCAGTCGTACAAGCGCTGCGAAACAATCCGATGCCCGCTTATCGCGTGCTCGGCCCCGCGCCCGCTCCGCTCAGCCGCCTGAAAGGCGAGCATCGCGCTCAGTTTTTTCTAAAGGGACCTCATAGGGGAGCGATGCGTCAGGCGCTGCTTGGTGCGCTCGCCACCCGGCCGGAGATCAAGCGCCGCACGATCGTGGACGTCGATCCAGTTAGTGTGCTGTAGTCGCTACAGACCGATCGGTATTGGGGTAAAGCAGAGGATCAGCATCGCCGCTGCGAAGAGCGCGAGGCGGCGTCGGCCGGCGCCTAGGGGTTCGTGCTCGTCGAGCACTGGTGGATGGCGCGGACCGAAGAGGATTAGCATCGCGACCATCAGCACGGTCATCAGCACCCAACTGAGCGAGATGAATGTCATCACTACCGCTGCGGCGACAGTGGCCAGGGAGATCGGCGTCGAGAGTCGGCCGAGCGTGGCGTAGGTGATGTGGCCGCCATCGAGCTGGCCGAACGGCAGCAGGTTCAGCGCGGTGGCGAGCATCCCGAACCAGACCGCCCAGACCATTGGGTGCAGGTTCACGATCGCGCCGGCCGGAATGGGACCGAAGACGATCCAACGAACAATACGAAACAGCAGCGGCTTGCCGATGAACGTGATCCCGACGCCATCTGGAATCGTCGTCATCGACGACATGTACATTCCAAGGAAGAGGGCCGGCACCAGGACAACAAACCCGGCGATTGGACCGGCAATCCCGACGTCGAACAGAATCTTGCGATTGGGAAACGGTTCACGAATGCGGATGACGGCGCCGAACGTGCCGATCTGCAGGTTCTGCGGTCCGAGATAGAACGGTAGAAAATAGGGCAGCGTCGCGTTGACCCGGTATAGTCGGCACGCGATGTAGTGACCGAACTCGTGAGCGCCAAGAATGCCGAGGATCGTTCCGCTATACCAAAACCCGTAGGGCAGCAAGTGCCAGCCGATGTCGATCGCGTCGCGGCCGAAGTTGCTCTGGAACGCGACGTATCGTTCCACCCCGACGAGCGTCGTGGTGATTAAGGTCAGGACGAACAGGAGAATGTGCTTCCACCAGACGTGCTGGAACCGGACGCGCGGTTGGTAAACGAAGGCGGGGTCGGGCTGTTGAGGAACTGGCGACTCGACGGGAAACGGTGGGGGCTCGAACCGTTCCCCGCCAAAGATCGGCGGCTCGTTTTCGGCGTTCGAAAACGACGAGCGGGATGTCGTGTCGTTCGACAAATGACGCGCGTGGAGGGCGATCAGCCGCCGATGTTCTGGAGGTCCTTGCCGGGCTTGAACCGGATTGTCCGTCCCGGTGGAATCCGCACTTCCTTGCCTGTCCGCGGGTTGCGGCCGATGCCGCGCTTCCGGGGCTTTACTTGAAAGACGCCGAACCCTCGTAGTTCGATCCGTTCGCCACGCTGCATCGACAGGCGCATCGCATCGAAAACGGCGTCCACCGCCACCTCGGCCTTGACCTTGGTGATGTCGGCGACTCTGGACACCTCGTTGACGATGTCAACCTTGATCATGCTTAGGCGCTCCTCAAGATTCGTAACTAGTATAAAATTGATAGACTTACGCTGTCAATAGCCGTGCTAACTACCATTTCAGCATGCCCGCCAAACGCTCCCAGGACGGCCCAGCCGTAGTCCTGGTCGGCCGTCCCAACGTTGGTAAGTCGACGCTCTTCAACCGGATCACCGGTTCAAGACGGGCCATCGTCACGCCGGTCGCGGGGACGACGCGCGACACCAACTCTCATCCCGCTGAGTGGCAAGGAGTTCACTTCACGCTCGTCGATACGGGCGGCTTGTTCGGCGCGAGCGAGGATCCGCTGCACGAACTCGTGGTTCAGCATGGAAAGCGCGCAGTCGAAAACGCCGATGTGATTGTGTTTGTGGTAGATGGCCGGGAGGGGCTCGTCGCCGCGGACGAAGAGATCGCGTCGAGGCTTCGATCGGTGGAGGTCCCGATCATTTTGGCCGTCAACAAAACGGACGATCGCCGGGCGCGGGGACGGTCAGTCGAGTTTTACCGGTTGGGCTTCGAGCCGGTTCTCGAAGTTGCCGCCGAACATGGCGAAGGAACAGGCGATCTTCTCGACGAAGTCGTCAAGAAGCTGCCCGCCGGCCGCGACGTGTCGCGACTGGTCGAACCGGATGAAACGACCGTCGCGATTGTCGGCCGGCCGAACGTCGGCAAGTCGTCGCTGCTCAACCGATTGCTTCGCGAGGAGCGCGCGATCGTCAGCGACATGCCCGGCACAACGCGCGACAGCGTCGACGCGCGGCTCCTTTGGCATCGGCGTGTGTTCCGCATTGTCGACACCGCCGGGATTCGACGGCCCGGACGGGTCGCCCGCTCGGGACAGCTCGAGGCGGTGAGCGTCGTGCTGGCACGCCGGGCGATCGAGAAGGCGGACGTGACGGTGCTCGTGATCGACGCCCAAGAAGGCGCGACCGATCAGGACGCCGCCATTGCCGGCGAGGCGGAGAAGGCCGGCAGCGGCATCATCATTGCCGCAAACAAATGGGACCTGACGAAAGGCAAAGGGCCGGACTACTCGAAAACGTTCGACGAGGAACTTCGCCGGCGGGTGAAGTTCCTCGACTACGCACCGGTGCTGCACATTTCCGCGGCTACAGGTGAGCGCGCGAGTAAAGTGCTCGAAACCATCGATCGCGTGTCGGCGGCTCGACTCACGCGGATCCCCACGGGCGAATTGAATCGGTTTCTGAAGGCGGTGACCGCGGTGCATCCGCCCGTCAGCCCGGGCCGTAGGCACGTGCGCATCCTCTACGCCGCACAAACGAGCGTGGCGCCGCCAACGTTCGTGTTCTTTACGAACGTCGCCACGGAGTTCCATTTTTCTTACGAGAGATTCCTCACCAACCGATTGCGCGAATCGTTCGGCTTGATGGGGACGCCGATACGCGTGCAGGTGAGGAAGTCGTAAACGCGGATCGCGCGGATCAAAACCGATCACGCGGATCAGACGGTCACATGGATGCGCTCATGGCGCGCGTCGGCGCCACCAGAGCCCCGCGGCCTGCCCGCGCGATGTAGCACGCGCCCAACCCGAGCGCCAGCAGAACGCCGAGATACCACAGCCCCAACGTCGCGTGCCAGCTCGAGAAGTTGATAGTGATTGGTGCGCGCAGCAGGATGAAGTGCGTGAAGAGCGCTGCAACGGCGGCCAGCAGACCGGCGCGTTCAATCGTCACGAGGTAGATCGTGATGATGCATCCACCGAGGGCGAGATCGAGCCATGGCGTGCTGCCAGGAAACATGTCGTTGATCACGGCCGGCGTGAAGAAGACGATTGCCGCGATCAATGCCAGCGCTGAAGAGCGCAGCACGAGCGTGAAGGCGACAAGCCCTGCAACGACGAGCATCGAGCTGGTTACGGACTTACTCAATTGATTTGCGATTCCAGAAAGCACGTAGCGAAGTCCATTTAGTGACTCCGCATTCGGAATCAGCGGCATGGGCTCGGGTTGGCCGACCATTGGAGGCAACAGGTTGTGGATGGCATAGAAGAGCGTCATCGCCAGCCCGGCGCTGACGCCAATCGCCACGTCGACGCCCACTCGCGGATCGCGCCAGTCACCGCCAACCAGCTTTGTCCAGCCGAGCAAGCTGTCAGGCGAGTAGCGGCGCACATACGGTTCAAGGCCAAGATAAGTCACCCAGAGGAGTCCGGCTTCGAAAAGGCTGCGGCCGATCGCGCTGATGATCCGTTCGGCCTCGGCACCGAACGTTCGATAGTGTGTCGCGCCGAGCGCCCATGCGGCGACGCTTACCGCGAAGACAAAAACCGCGACGCGAAAGGCGCCTTCTCGATCCCCGCGCCCTGCCTTCACGTTCCCCCGCGCGAGCACCGCGCCAAGCACCATCAGCGCCGGCAGGATGAACGATTCGAGAGTGTTCATCACTTGTGCGAACAAGGGCCTCGCGGTCGACGCGGCACGTGACGATCGGCTCCAGGGACCGGTGATGCCAAAGTACACGGGACGACCGGCGGCGACTGCCGCCTCGACGCGAATCGTAAGTTCTGGCCGTTCGGGAAGTCGACCCTCCCAGGCGCGCCGTTCGTGCGCAAACACCGGCGGTACGAGTTTCGAGGGCACCGACGTAAAACCTTCGCGAGGCAGACCGGCGGCGGTGAAGAACGTGTTCCAGTCGAATGCTTCTGTTGGCGTCTCGGGATCCGTGGGATCGGGCACCGCCACGAACTCAGAGAGTCGCCCGGTAGCGTCGACCGCCACGACCGTCATTCCCGACGTCGTGAACGGCGGATTCGTGCGGTTGACTTGGAACTCAGCGCCCCACGGAAGAAGCAGCCGTGGGCTGGTGCGATGCCAGAAAAAGAACGTCTCCGGCCGGACTGTTCCGAGCTGCTGCCACCGATTCGGGTCGGTTGAGGACGAGTCGATGAAGCGAGCGTAATCGAGCGAGATGCCAAGCCCTGACGCGCGATCGGCGATGTTGGCGTCACCGTACCCCAGCGTCGAGAGTGCCTCCATGGCTCTATCTTCGAGAGCGGCCGGCGGCTTCGGCATCGGGACGCGGTTCAACAAGATGACCCGCTGGAAGAGGATCACGACGATGGCCAGCGACGCGACAATCCAGACGACTGCGGCAACGGTGGCCCGCAGCGAAAGCGCTTCGCGACTGCCGGCGGCGGCAACCATCGCCGGCGATGGCGTTTCGCCGGCGGCCAAGGCTGCGGCGAGGGGATCGCCGCCCGGCAGCGCCGCGGCCACAGCGAGCGCGCTGGCCGGCCGTTCTTCCAGCTGCGGACGCATGCATCGCATGATGATCGCCTCGACCTTCGGATCGAAGCTCTTCACCAGTGATGACGGTGGCAGGATTCCGGATTGCTCGCGCTTGTTGATCAGTTCCGCGAGGTTTTTGCCTTCGAGCGCGCGCTGGCCCGTGAACAATTCGTACAGCACCAGGCCGAGCGAATAGATATCGCTTCGCACGCCCACTTCACCGCCTGAAAGCTGTTCGGGCGCCATATAAGCGGGCGTACCCGCGCGAAGTGTCTCGCCCGCTGAACCGGCCAGCCCGAAGTCGGTCAACCGGACTTTGCCGGCGCCATCGAGCATGATGTTCGCAGGCTTCAAATCGCGATGCACGACGCCGCGCTCGTGCGCGGCGGCCAGCCCGGCGCAAATCTGCCGCGCGATCTCGATCGCGCGATCCTCAGGGAATCGGCCGACACGGCGCAGCAGCGACGCGAGATCCTCGCCGTCGACGAACTCCATCGACAGAAACGTGTGGCCGTCTTCCTCGTCGATGTCGTACACGCGGCACACGTTTGGGTGCGACACCTGGCGTGCCAGGCGCACCTCGGTATGCAGCTGAGTCAGTCGCGCGGGATCTTTGTCGACATCGCTCGGCAGGAACTTCAACGCGACGGGCTGCCCGAGCTTGAGATCGTCGGCGCGATAGACCTCACCCATGCCGCCACGCCCGCGGCGTTCAACGATGCGGTAGCGGCCGCCAAGGAGGGTGCCGGGCGCAAAGCGTCCGTGATCGATGGCGCCCGAACTCGTGAGCCATCCGCTCGCGGATGTCAGGCCCGAACGATGTGACCGGCTCGCTCCGCTGGCTGGTGCGGCATCGGCGAGGCGAGTCGCGTCATTACCGTCCACCGGATCGCCGTCCTCCGGAACGAAGGTTTCGATCGCGGACTGCGGCAGCGGCGCGCGACATTGCGGGCAGAACTCGCCGGCTTCCTTGCGGAGGACGATCGCGGCGCAGTTCGGGCACGAGAGGATGTTGGACACCGTGCGCGATTATAGGGTGTTGTTGCGGAGAGAGCGGAGTTAAGAGCTCCCGCAGAGAGCGCCAAGGAGCAGACTACGCAGAGGGCCGGCCTGCAGCCTGGGCAAACGCCCAGGCTGAGGGGGAGGCCCGCGCCTACGGCGCGGCAGACCGACCACACGTCTGCGAACTCTCGCCCTTTGCGTTCTCAGCGCGAGCTCTTTACTCCGTGCCCTCCGCCTACTCCGCTAGTCAGCCAACACTTTCCCGAAGAGTGGTTGTCCGCCGCGCGAGGCGTAGAAACCAAACAGCGCCAACCCGAGGACCAGACCCATCGCCCAGAACGCAACGGGCGCAAACGGCATCGATGCCTGCAACGTCAGCGGCGCGTTGCTGAGCACCTGGTTGACGAAGAAGGCGATCACCACGGGGAGGATTCCGAAATAGATCAGCGTGGCGACGAGGGGGATCACGAACGCGGCGACGAAGATGAAGGTTGCCCACCGCTGGCTGCCGGACTCGCCGAGCACGAAGATGCCGAACATGAGTGCCGCGAGGAGCGCACCACCCCATGTCCGGCGGGTCAGAGCGCGGCCGACGCCGAATGCGATGGCCACAAAGAGGCCGTTCGACAGATTGTTCGGGATCATCAAAAGGATCTGACCAACCGCTGTGGAGCTGTCGAGCAGCATGCGAATATTCGTGGTGCGAGGCTGCCCCGGCGGCTCCCCGAGCAGGAGCGGTACCAGGTAGAAGGACAAGTTCACCAGCCCGAGCCCGACACCGACGACCACGCCCACGAGCAGGTCTCGACCAACGCGAGCATCGACGAACTGACCGCCAAGCACTCGTGTCCACGACATGAGAATCCCCGGCGCATAGCGACGCACGTAGGGTTCGAGCGCGATATACAGCAGCCAGATCAGGCCGATTCGGCGCAGTCCAAAAGCGACGAAGTCGAAGAATCGGTCGTCTTCGATGAGGACCGAGCTGTAATGTCGGGCGCCGACGATCCACGACGCCAGCAACGCGGCAAATGCGAAACAGAAAAGCCGCCACGCGCCCCGACGGTCACCGCGGCCGGCGGCGAGGTTTCTGCGAGCGAGGAGCAAGGTCGCGATAATGACCAGCGTGCCGAGCGTGCTCGCCGTGACGGTCCAAATGGATCCCTGTGAGCCCATCGGCGGCGTGGTCCGAGGAACGATGGGTTCCCATGAACTGGTCGCTCGAAACGAAACCGCCGCGCCGCGGTGCGCGGCCGCTTCGACGTGGAGCTTGCCGCCGTCGACGCCGGGTTGCGGGCCTTCCCAGGCCGCGCGCTCGCTCGCGAATTCCTGCGGCAGCAGCACCGGCGTGACGGGTTGGAACGTCGTGAGGTCGAGACCCGCAGCCTCGAACAGCGCAGGCCACGGCGGAGCCTTCGAGCCTCCTGAAATGTCATCGCGCCGCGGCAGCACCGCCTCGAACTCCACCAGCTTTCCGGTGTCGTCCAGGCTCAGCCTGGTCATTCCTGCCGTCGTCATCGGCGGATCGGTGAAGCTGGGCGTCCAACTCGATCCCACTGGTACGAGGACCCCCGGAGTGGACCGGTACCAGAACAGCATGACGGGCGCAGTCCGTTTGTCGAGTTGGTTCCAACGATCGGCGGACTGGCTTGTTGTGCTGATGTGTCTGATGATGTCGAAGTTGACCGAAAGTCCGCGCGCGGAATCCTGATCCGCGACGTTATGTCCAAGCGCGTGCAAGATGTCGCGAGCTCGGTCTTGCAGCGAGTCGAGCGACTTCTGCATCGGAACGCGTGCGTAGAGCAACTGGCGATCGGACAACATCGCACACGTCAGCAACCCGGCAATGACCGTCGCCACGAGTGTGAGCCCGATCGCCGGATGCAACGCTTCGGTCTGACCGGCAGCCGCGACCATGTCGGGAGACGGCGTCTCTCCCGCCGCCAATGCAGCGGCCAGCGGATCGCCACCGGGTAGCGCCGCCGCAACGGCAAGTGCGCTGGCCGGCCGCTCGTCGGCTCGCGGCTTGAGACACCGCATGATCGCCAGCTCGATCTTTGGATCGAGCGTCGTGACGATCGTCGTGGGTGAGACGATGCCCGAGTGTTCGCGCTTGTGAATCAGCTCCGCGAGGTTCTTCCCGTCGAGCGCACGCTGCCCGGTGAAGATCTCGTAGAGCACGAGTCCGAGCGAGTAGATGTCGCTTCGCGCCGTCACCTCGTTGCCGGCGAGCTGCTCGGGCGACATGTACGCAGGCGTGCCCGCTCGGATTTGCTCGCCGGCGAGTCCCGCCAGACCAAAGTCCGTGATGCGTACCTTGCCGGTGCCGTCGATCATGATGTTGGCGGGCTTCAGGTCGCGGTGGACGACCTGTCGATCGTGGGCGGCCGCCAGCCCCGCGCAGATCTGCCGAGCGATCTCGAGCGCGCGATCTTCGGAGAATCGTCCAATTCGACGCAGCAGCGACGCGAGATCCTCACCGTCGACGAACTCCATCGAGAGGAAGGTGCTGCCGTCGAACTCGTCGATGTCGTAGACGCGGCACACATTCGGATGCGAGACCTGGCGGGCCATCCGTACTTCGGTGTGCAGCTGGGTGAGCCGCGCCGGATCGCGATCCACGTCGGCGGGGAGAAACTTCAACGCGACGGGCTGACCGAGCTTCAGATCGTCGGCTCGATATACTTCACCCATCCCCCCGCGTCCGAGGCGCTGGATGATGCGATAGCGTCCGCCGAGCAGCGCGCCGGGTGCGAAGCGGCCGTGATCGATGCTGCCGGAAGACGACAGCCAACCCGTCGTGGCCGATCCGCTCGGCCGCGAATCGCCGCTCGCGCGTCCAGGCGCGGATGGGGCCAGGTGGGTTTCGTCGCCTTCAGCCATCCTGGTCAACACGCCCGGGTTCGGCAGCGGCGTGCGACATTGCGGGCAGACATCGCCCGATTCGTTGGGCACGACGATGGCCGCACAGCTAGGGCAGGAGATGACGCTGGACACCGAGTTGGGGGGCAATTATATGACTTCCGGTCTGTTATACTTTGCGGAGTAATTTCATGACCCAGTTGGACATCCCCAACCGCTCGCTGTTTCGGCAGCCTGAGGTGTGCGAGATCGCCAGCATTCAGCCGTACGTGCTGCGGTCGTGGGAGGCCGAATTCCCCGACCTGGGTGTCGCGAAAACGGCAGGCGGACCGCGGGTATATCGCCGCGCCGACGTCGAGCGCGTTCTCCGCATCAAGCAGTTGCTGTATGGCGAGGGGCTGACGTTAGCGGGCGTTCGTCGGAAGCTGACGGAGGAGAGTTCCTCGAATGGCACCGACGATCCGGCGCTGGCGAATATCGCCGAGCTGCTCGGCAGCGACGCGCGTGAGCGGATCCTCCACGTCAAGCGCGGTCTGCGGGAGTTGTCAGCGATCCTGGCGAAGGCGCCGGGTGTCGCACTGGAGGAAGGTTTTCAGCTGACCGTCGATAACGGCCCGTCGCGTAAGGCGGCCAAACACGCGAAGCCGGCGGCGGCAACGGTGAAAGGAAAGAGGAAGCGTTAGACGATTGCAGATCGCAGATTGCGGATTGCGGATTGCGGATTGAAAGTGCGGATTGCAGATTGCGGATTGAAAGTGCGGATTGCCGATTGCGGATTGAGGTTGGGCCATTAGTGGTTGGGACCCTGCAGTCCACAATCGACAATCAGAAAACCTGCAATCCACAATCGGCAATCCACAATCTGC